>Ga0114960_10002638_pt1 | contig 13902 bp, 12 predicted proteins | sample C_130625_MF_Meta_FD_92637 | JGI IMG/M metagenome (GOLD analysis project Ga0114960, IMG submission 92637) | Freshwater microbial communities from Lake Croche, Canada to study carbon cycling - C_130625_MF_MetaG | ecosystem: Environmental > Aquatic > Freshwater > Lake | place: Lake Croche, Canada... | reverse complement strand
TTTAGGCGCGATCTGGTAGGCCGCGCCATGGGCCGCGTCCACCACGATCTTGAGGCCGCGCAAGCTCAGGTTCGAGTCAAAGGTGCTTTTGCAAAACTCAATGTAGCGTCCGGCCGCATCGTCAAGTCGCCGCGCTCTGCCCAAATGGGCCGAAGTCTCCCAGGTCGGCGGATGACCCAAAGCTTCTTCGACGGACAGCTCCCAGGCGTCTGGCAACTTGGTGCCCTGCGCGCTGAAAAACTTGATGCCGTTGTCCTCGAAAGGGTTGTGGCTGGCGCTAATAACCACCCCCAGCGAGGCCCGCTGCGCTCGCGTGAGGTAGGCCACGCCAGGCGTGGGCAAGGGGCCTAGCAGCACTACGTCGACACCCGCCGAGTTGAGGCCACTCTCGAGCGCGCTCTCCAGCATATAGCCAGAAATACGTGTGTCTTTGCCGATCAGCACGGTAGGACGTGACTGCGATTGTTTCAGCACACGGCCCACCGCATTAGCCAAGCGCAGCACAAAGTCCGGGGTGATGGGCTCTTGCCCGACCGTACCGCGAATGCCGTCCGTTCCAAAATAGCGTCGTGTCATGTCTTGCTTGTTCTCACAAAAATACTATCATCAATTCAGATGCCGCGCTAACTTGCGGCGCAGGCTTAAGCCACCTGCACGGCGGCTAAAACCTGCAAGGCCTGCACAGTCGCATGAACATCATGCACGCGCACCACACGGGCGCCCTGTTGCACAGCCAAGGCGGCAGCCGTGGCGCTGGCGACCACGCGGTCCGCCGGGCCTGCGCCCGTCACAGCGCCCAAGGAGGACTTGCGCGACCATCCGGCCAAGACCGGTACGCCCAAGGCCAACAAGGCACTTTGGCGCGCCAGCAGGCTAAAGTTTTGCTCCACCGTTTTGCCAAAGCCGATCCCCGGATCGATCACCATGCGCTCGGGCCCCACCGCACGCGCCTGCAATGCTGCGATGCGCGATTGCAAAAACGCCATCACCGGCGCCAGCGCATCGCCCTGCATGGGTGAGACCTGCATGGTCGCAGGGTCGCCATGCATGTGCATCAGGCAGACGCCGCAGCTGCAGTGGTTGGCCAGCACATCGACGCCAGTACGCGCGCTACCGGGTTCGACCCAGCGCAAAGCCCACACGTCATTGATGATGTCCGCGCCGACATCCAAAGCCGCCTGCATGACACCAGGCTTGTAGGTATCGACCGAAATCGGCACACCCCAGCGCACTGCTTCGCGCAGCACGGGCAGGAGGCGGGCAAGCTCTTGGTCCTCGGACAAGGCTAAAGCACCAGGGCGGGTGGACTCGGCCCCGAGGTCCAAAATATCCGCACCCTCGCGCAGCAGCGCCTCGCCTTGGGCCAATGCGCTGCTGGTAGAGCCAAAGTGCCCGCCGTCCGAAAAAGAATCGGGCGTAATGTTGACGATGCCCATGACACGCGGCTTGGACAGGTCAATACGGAAGCGGCTGGTATGCCAAAAATACATGGGCGATGCTCGTGGAAAAACGCTAGCGCTCAAATGCAAACGGGGCCTATTGCCCCGTTCACACGCGAAGATCAGGCCGCCGTCGGGCTGGGGTCGGGCGCTGCGCTGGGCGCGGCATTTCCGCCATCGCCCGAGTCACTGCTCTTGGCAGGCGGTGTCCAATCCTTGGGCGGGCGCGGGGGCTTGCCGGCCATGATGTCGTCCAGCTGGTCACTGTCAATGGTTTCCCACTCGAGCAAGGCCTTGGCCATGGTGTGCATCTTGTCCTGGTTTTCTTCGATCAGGTCGCGCGCCTGTTTGTACTGCTGGTCGATGATGCGGCGCACCTCCGAGTCCACTTTTTGCATGGTCTGCTCGCTCATATTGGTGGTCTTGGTCACCGAACGACCCAGGAATACTTCGCCCTCGTTTTCCGCGTACACCATAGGGCCCAGAGCATCTGTCATGCCGTAGCGAGTGACCATGTCGCGGGCGATGGAGGTAGCGCGCTCAAAATCATTGCTGGCGCCGGTGGTCATTTGCTTCATGAACACTTCTTCGGCAATGCGTCCGCCAAACAGCATGCTAATTTGGTTGAGCATGTATTCGCTGTCATAGGAATAGCGGTCCTGCGCGGGCAGGCTCATGGTCACGCCCAATGCGCGGCCACGCGGAATAATAGTGACTTTGTGCACCGGATCGCACTTGGGCAGCAGTTTGCCAATCAGCGCGTGGCCCGACTCGTGGTAGGCGGTGTTGCGCCGCTCTTCCTCGGGCATGACCATGCTTTTGCGCTCCGGGCCCATCAGAATTTTGTCCTTGGCTTTCTCGAAGTCTTCCATGTCCACCAGGCGCGCATTGCGCCGGGCGGCCATCAAAGCGGCTTCATTGCACAAATTGGCCAAATCGGCGCCCGACATGCCCGGCGTACCGCGCGCGATCACGCTGGCGCTGACATCTTGGCCTAAAGGCACTTTGCGCATATGGACGTTCAAAATCTGCTCGCGCCCACGGATATCGGGCAAGGTCACGTACACCTGGCGGTCAAAGCGGCCCGGGCGCAGCAAAGCGGCGTCCAAAATATCCGGACGGTTGGTCGCAGCGACCACGATCACACCCACGTTGGTCTCAAAGCCGTCCATCTCGACCAGCATTTGGTTGAGCGTTTGTTCACGTTCATCATTGCCACCACCTAGGCCGGCGCCGCGCTGGCGCCCGACGGCGTCAATTTCGTCAATAAAAATAATGCAAGGCGCGTTTTTCTTGGCGTTGTCGAACATGTCGCGCACACGCGAGGCGCCGACACCGACAAACATCTCCACAAAGTCCGAACCCGAAATGCTGAAAAAAGGCACCTTGGCTTCGCCGGCAATCGATTTGGCGAGCAAAGTCTTACCGGTTCCAGGTGGCCCGACCAGCAGCAGGCCGCGGGGAATGCGTCCACCTAATTTTTGAAATTTGCTCGGGTCTTTCAAAAAGTCGACAACTTCTTTGACCTCTTCCTTGGCCTCGTCGCAACCGGCGACATCGGCGAAAGTAACGGTGTTGGTGTTTTCGTCCAGCAAGCGCGCCTTGCTCTTGCCAAAGCTAAACGCGCCGCCTTTGCCACCGCCCTGCATCTGGCGCATGAAATAAATCCACACCCCGATCAGCAAAAGCATCGGGCCCCAACTCACCAGCAAGGTCATCAGCAAAGAGCCCTCTTCGCGAGGTTTCACGTCAAACTTCACGCCATTAGCAATAAGATCACCGACGAGGCCCCGGTCCAGATAGGTCGCAGTGGTCTTGACACGACGCTCATCGCCGGTGACCGCGACGATTTCGGTCGTTCCGCCTTGGCCTTCCTGAATCACGGCGCTCTTAATATGCTTGTTGCGAACTTCTTCAAGGAAATCGGAATAGCCCAAGGTGACCGCACCGCTTGGGCTGTGCGAATCAAATTGCTTAAAGACCGTAAATAAGACCAGGCCGATAACAAGCCAGACCGCAATTTTGGAAAACCACTGATTGTTCAAGCGAAACTCCAGATAGGGCGCAAAGGGGATGATGCGCACAGGTGACGATCATTTTAGGCTTTTCAAGGGGCGAATCAGGCAATTTTCAGGCCAGATGACATATTTCCCGCATGGGATTGCCCCTCGAAGCGCACACCCGCGCTCCACCTAACGCAAACCAATACCGACCAAAAATGTCTCCGAAGAGCGGTCCCGCGAGGCCTTAGGCTTGTGCGGTTTGACCGTGTGGAACGCGTTTTTGAAGTGCGCAACCACCGCGTCATAACTGCCGCCATGGAAGACTTTGGCCACGAGGGCGCCCTGCTTTTTCATATGATTTTGGGCAAATTCGATGGCCAGTTCCACCAAATGCTCCACCCGCGCCGCATCTGCGGAGGATATGCCAGACAAATTGGGCGCCATGTCCGAAACCACCAAGTCGGCCTGCAGGCCGCCTAGCGACTGCTCCAGGGCAGTGAGGGTTTCTTGCTCCCGAAAGTCCCCCATGATGAAGTCCACGCCTTCGATGGCCTCCATAGGCAGCAAGTCCAGGCCGATGATCTTGCCTTGCAGCGCACCGGCGGCCGCGCCACCAGGCGCCAGGCGGCGGCGCAGGTACTGGCTCCAGGCCCCCGGCGCGCAGCCCAGGTCGACAATCATTTGGCCAGGGCGCACCAATCCAAAAGCCTCGTCGATTTCCTTGAGCTTGTACGCTGCGCGGGCGCGGTAGCCCTCGCGCGTGGCCAGTTTGACGTAGGGGTCGTTGATGTGATCGTGCAACCAGGCCTTGTTGACCTTGCCGCCGCGGGCGCTGATCTTGGCCGGCACAGAAGCGTTTGCAGTGGCGAAGGCGGCGGGCTGCTTTTTCATTGCGCCGATAATAGCGGCATGGCCCTCATTGAACTTACCCCCGCGCAGCGCAAAGCGCAGCGCGCCCTCGCCCACCATCTTGATCCTGTTGTCCTCGTCGGCGGCGATGGCCTGACCGCCAATGTCCAAAAAGAGGTGGACGCGGCGCTCAACGCCCACGGCCTGATCAAGGTGAGGATTTTTTCGGATGACCGCACCGCGCGCGAGGCCATGTTCCAGACTTTGGCCGATGAACTGGGCGCCGCGCCCATTCAGCACATTGGCAAATTGCTGGTGCTATGGCGCCCGATCCCCGAAAAAGACAAAGTGCCGGACGAAGACCGCAAAGCAGGACCGCGCGATGTGAAAGTGCTGAAATACAGCAAGCGCGCCGGCCAGCGGCCCGAGGTGAAAACCCTGCGCGTGCTGGGCAACCAGCGCTTAACGCCCGGGGGCAACGTCAAGCGGGCCAAGCCCAAGCCCAAAATCAGCCTGAAAAAGCGCAGTCAGACGTAGCGCACGGCCACGATTTCGTAGGCCTTCTCGCCGCCGGGGGCCATGACGATGGCGGTATCGCCCTCTTCCTTGCCAATCAAGGCGCGGGCAATGGGCGAACTGATGTTGATCAAGCCCAGCTTGAGGTCGGCCTCGTCTTCGCCGACGATTTGGTAGGTCACACGCTCGCCGCTTTCCTCTTCCTCCAGATCCACGGTGGTACCAAAAACCACGCGTCCGCCCGCGTCCAGAGCAGCTGGATCAATCACCTGGGCTACCGAGAGCTTGCCTTCGACCTCCTGAATACGGCCTTCGATAAAGCCTTGGCGGTCTTTAGCCGCGTCATATTCCGCGTTTTCGCTCAGGTCGCCCTGGGCCCGAGCTTCTGAAATTGCGCCAATAACCGCCGGCCGATCCACCGTTTTGAGGCGATGCAGCTCTGCCTTGAGTATTTCGGCGCCGCGTTTGGTAATAGGAATAGTGGTCATCTGAAAACCTGTCCAACGGAACTACAAAATGAAGAAGGACAGAAGTGCGCCTACGCGCGCTTCTGTCCGTCCGGGTACGTGGCGGATTATGCCAACAGTTGGGCGTGCATTTCCTGCACCGAGATCACGCCCAAATCATCAAGGTATTTCATGCCTTCGACGGCCGCCTCGGCCCCGGCCATGGTGGTAAAGGTGGTCACCCGCGCCAAAAGTGCCGAAGTGCGGATGTGCCGCGAGTCGGCAATGGCGTTGCGCCGCTCCTCAACCGTGTTGATGACCAAGGCCACTTCCTCGTTTTTAATCATGTCCACAATGTGCGGGCGGCCTTCGGTCACCTTGTTGACGGCGCGGCAGCTCAGGCCGGCGGCGGCAATCGCAGCGGCCGTGCCCTTGGTGGCCAGCAGCTCAAAGCCCATGTCTGCCAAATGGCGCGCCACCTCCACGGCCCGCGCCTTGTCGGTTTGCTTGACCGAGATAAACGCACGTCCACTGCGCGGCAAGCGGGTGCCCGCCCCGATCTGGGATTTGACAAAGGCCTCGCCAAAAGTCTTGCCCACGCCCATGACCTCGCCGGTGGACTTCATCTCCGGGCCCAAAATCGTGTCGACCCCGGGGAACTTCACGAAGGGGAAGACCGCCTCCTTAACGCTGAAATATGGCGGCGAGACTTCGGCGGTCACGCCTTGCTGCGCCAGCGTCTGGCCCACCATGCAGCGCGCAGCCACTTTGGCCAACTGAATGCCCGTGGCTTTGCTCACAAAGGGCACGGTGCGCGAGGCGCGGGGGTTCACTTCCAGAACATAAATGACGTCTTTGCCATCCACATTTTGGATAGCAAACTGCACATTCATCAAGCCCACCACCTCCAAAGCAGCGGCCATGGCCGTGGTTTGGCGTTTGATTTCGGCAACTGTGGCCGCTGACAAGCTGTAGGGCGGCAGCGAGCAGGCCGAGTCGCCGCTGTGCACGCCGGCTTGCTCGATGTGCTCCATCACGCCACCGATCAGGGTGGCGCCGCTGGCATCGCGCACGCAGTCCACATCGCATTCGATGGCATCGTTCAAAAAGCGGTCCAGCAGCACCGGCGAGTCGTGACTGACCTTGACCGCCTCGCGCATATAGCGCTCCAGGTCGCGCTGCTCGTGCACGATCTCCATGGCGCGCCCGCCCAGCACATAACTGGGGCGCACCACCAGCGGGTAGCCCAGCGCGGCGGCTTTTTCCAGGGCTTCGGCCTCGGTGCGGGCGGTGGCGTTAGGCGGTTGGCGCAAATCCAGCGCGTGCAGCAGCTTTTGAAAGCGCTCGCGGTCTTCGGCCGCATCAATCATGTCCGGACTGGTGCCGATGATGGGCACGCCATGCGCCTCCAGGCCCAGCGCCAACTTGAGTGGCGTCTGACCGCCATACTGCACGATCACGCCCAGGGGCTTTTCTTTGTCGACGATTTCCAGCACGTCTTCCAGCGTCAAGGGCTCAAAGTAGAGGCGGTCGCTGGTGTCGTAGTCGGTGGAGACGGTCTCGGGGTTGCAGTTAACCATGATGGTCTCGTAACCATCCTCGCGCATGGCCAGCGCCGCGTGTACGCAGCAGTAGTCAAACTCAATACCCTGCCCGATCCGGTTAGGCCCGCCGCCCAGCACCATGATTTTCTTGCGCGCTGTGGGCTCGGCCTCGCACTGCGCGCCTTCGGCCTCGTAAGTCGAATACATGTACGCAGTGTTGGTGCTGAACTCAGCGGCGCAGGTGTCCACGCGCTTGTACACCGGGCGCACGCCCAAAGCGATACGCCGCTTGCGCACTGCCGCGTCGGTGGTTTTGAGCTGGCGCGCCAGGCGCCGGTCGGAAAAGCCTTTTTGCTTTAGTGCGCGCAAGGTCGGCGCATCCAGGGTGTCCAAGACTGAACCCTCGGCGTTGGCGGGCAGGTTTTCCAGCTCCAACTCCAGACGCACGATCTGCTCAATTTGCACCAAAAACCAGCGATCGATACGGGTCAGCTCGAACACCTCGTCCACGCTCATGCCCATGGCAAAGGCGTCGCCCACGTACCAAATGCGCTCGGGGCCGGGCGCGCCCAGCTCTTTTTCCAGGACTTCGCGGTCCTGGGTTTTCTCGTTCATGCCATCGACGCCCACTTCCAGGCCACGCAGGGCTTTTTGAAAGGACTCCTGGAAGGTGCGGCCCATGGCCATGACTTCGCCCACCGACTTCATTTGCGTCGTCAGGCGGCTGTCGGCAGCGGGGAATTTTTCGAAAGCAAAACGCGGAATTTTGGTGACCACGTAATCAATGCTGGGCTCAAAACTGGCAGGTGTCGCGCCGCCGGTAATGTCATTGCGCAACTCATCCAGGGTGTAGCCCACCGCCAACTTGGCCGCCACTTTGGCAATCGGAAAGCCCGTGGCCTTGGACGCCAGCGCCGAGGAACGCGAGACGCGCGGGTTCATCTCAATAACCACCATGCGCCCGTCCAGGGGGTTGATCGCAAACTGCACGTTCGAGCCGCCGGTGTCCACGCCAATCTCGCGCAACACGGCCAGCGATGCATTACGCAAAATCTGGTATTCCTTGTCCGACAAAGTTTGCGCCGGCGCCACGGTGATGGAGTCGCCGGTATGCACGCCCATGGGGTCCAGGTTTTCGATGGAACAGACGATGATGCAGTTGTCCGCCTTGTCGCGCACCACCTCCATCTCGTACTCTTTCCAGCCCAGCAGCGACTCTTCAATCAGCAGCTCCTTGGTGGGCGAGGCCTCCAGGCCGCGCTTGCAAATCGTCTCGAACTCTTCGGCGTTGTAGGCGATGCCGCCACCAGTTCCGCCCAAAGTAAAGCTGGGGCGAATGACAGTGGGGAAACCCAGGGTTTTTTGCACCGCCCAGGCCTCTTCCATGCTGTGGGCAATACCCGAGCGCGCCGAACCCAGACCGATCTTGGTCATCGCATCCTTGAACTTGAGGCGGTCTTCGGCCTTGTCAATCGCCTCGGGCGTAGCGCCGATCAACTCCACTTGGTATTTGTCGAGCACGCCGTGGTGCCATAAATCGAGCGCGCAATTGAGCGCGGTTTGCCCGCCCATCGTCGGCAAGATCGCATCGGGGCGCTCTTTGGCAATGATTTTTTCCACCGTCTGCCAGGTAATGGGCTCGATGTAGGTGACGTCGGCCGTATCCGGGTCGGTCATGATGGTGGCGGGGTTGCTATTGATCAGGATGACTTTGTAGCCCTCCTCGCGCAAAGCCTTGCAGGCCTGCACGCCCGAATAGTCAAACTCGCACGCCTGCCCAATGATGATGGGCCCGGCCCCGATGATCAGGACGCTTTGAATGTCTTTACGTTTTGGCATTTTTTCCAACTTCTCTCAATTTCTCAATCCACACGCACAGGCTGCCAAAGATCAGGCGCGCGCCTCCATCTCCCGGATGAAGCGGTCAAACAAATAGCCGATATCGTGCGGGCCGGGCGAAGCCTCTGGGTGCCCTTGGAAGCAAAAAGCAGGTTTGTCGGTGCGCTCCAGGCCCTGGACGGTGTTATCAAACAAGCTGACATGGGTGGCACGCAAATGGCTGGGCAAGGACTCGGGGTCCACGGCAAAACCATGGTTCTGGCTGGTGATGCTGACGCGCCCGCTGTCCAGGTCCTTGACCGGGTGGTTGGCGCCGTGGTGGCCAAACTTCATCTTAAAAGTGCGCGCGCCCGACGCCAGCGCCATGATTTGGTGCCCCAGGCATATACCGAAGGTGGGGATGCCCGACTCAATGAGCGTGCCGGCAGCCGAAATGGCGTAATCGCAGGGCTGCGGATCGCCAGGGCCGTTGCTCAGGAAAATGCCGTCGGCCTGCATAGCCAGCACATCCTGCGCCGAGGTTTGGGCTGGCACCACCGTCAGGCGGCATCCGCGCTCGACCAGCATGCGCAAAATGTTTTTCTTCACGCCAAAGTCGTAAGCCACAACATGAAAGCGACCGGAGTCAGACTGGCCGTAGCCACTGCCCAGCTTCCACTCGGACTGCGTCCAGGAATACGACGCCTTGGCCGAGACCACTTTGGCCAAATCCAAACCCGCCATCGAGGGCGCGGTCTGTGCGGCGACGATGGCCTGGGCACGGGTGGCCGCGTCGAGCACTTCGCCGGGTGCCAAGGCCAAAACACAGCCGTTTTGCGCGCCATGTTCGCGCAAATGGCGCGTCAGTTGGCGGGTGTCAATGTTGGCGATGGCCACCGTGCCGTGGTCCTGCAAATAGCCGCTCAAGTCTTGGGTGCTGCGAAAGTTAGAGGCCACGAGCGGCAAATCTTTGATCACCAGGCCAGCGGCGTGGACCGCGCCGGATTCAACGTCTTCAGGGTTGGTGCCGTAGCTGCCGATATGCGGATAGGTGAGGGTGACGATTTGCTGACAGTAGCTTGGGTCGGTCAGGATTTCCTGGTAACCCGTCATGGAGGTGTTGAAAACGACCTCGCCAACAGTGCTGCCGCTGGCGCCAATAGAGATTCCGGTGAAAACCGAACCGTCAGCGAGCGCCAAAATGGCATGGGGGTGGGTTCCCTTGAGAGACAAAAGCACGGGGTTCTCCGAGTGGTTTACGGATACGCCCAAGCGCCCAGAAATTCTTCCTGGCGGCTGATGTTGGTAGGGATTGGAGCTTTAAAGGCGCTTGGGAAAGCTGAATTCTGGAAAGCCCCGCATTGTAACCCAGCCCCCTAGCGCGCAGCCCCCGCCAAGGCACTGGCGTGCAGGCAAATAGCGGTCGCAGCGGCCACGTTGAGCGACTCCTCGCCGCCGGGTTGGCCAATGCGCACCTGCTGCGCCGCACGCGCCATCAGAGCGGGTTGCACGCCCTGCCCTTCGTGACCCATGGCCCAGGCGCAGGGGAAGGGCAAGCGGCAGTCCTGGATGAAGTTTCCAGCGTGCGAACTGGTCACCAAGAGCGGCACCACCAGAGCCTGCAGGCTGTCCAGGTCAGCGGCCTCATGCAGGGAGAGTGCAAAGTGGGCGCCCATGCCGGCGCGTAGCACCTTGGGCGACCACAAAGCCGCCGTCTCGCGCAGTGCGATCACTTGGCCAAAGCCAAACGCCGAGGCACTGCGCAGCATGGAGCCCACGTTGCCGGCGTCTTGCACCCGGTCCAAAACCAAGGTGGCAGCCTGGGGGTCTATCGGGGCTGGTACCGGCATATCCATGACAAACCCCATGTCGGCCGGCGAATCCAGGGTGCTCAGGCTGCGAAACAAGGCGTCGGGCAGCACATATACCGTTGGAGCGACGTTTGACATCGCGGCGCGGGCCCAGGCGCTTTCGCTGAAAAAAGCCATGGCGGGCACGGCACCGCGCAGCAATGCGGCGCTGCACAAATGTTCGCCCTCAATCCAAAAATGCCCCACCTTGCGGTAGGCCGTGTTGTCGCTGGCCAGTTTGCGCAGCATGCGCAGTTGCGGGTTGTCGCGCGATTGGATGAATTGCACTGCGCTCACAGCACCCACTCGGCCACCGGCCCAAAGGTTTTGCGGTGCTGTGGACACGGCCCGTGCTTTCGCAAGGCCTGCAGGTGCGCCAGCGTCGGATAGCCTTTGTGCGCCTCAAAACCGTATTGCGGAAACTCCTGGTGGTATTGCGCGCACCAGCGGTCGCGCGTCACCTTGGCCAAAATCGAGGCCGCCGAAATGGCCGGCACCTTGCTGTCACCTTTAACGATCGCTTCGGCCCGCACATCGAGCAGCGGAATACGGTTGCCGTCCACCAGCACCAGCTTGGGCGGCAAGCGCAGGCCTTGGACGGCGCGGCGCATGGCCAACATCGTCGCTTGCAGGATGTTCAGGCTGTCAATTTCTTCGGCGCTGGCTTGGGCGATCGAAAAACACAGGGCTTTGGCCCGGATTTCATCAAACAGGTAGTCGCGCCGCTTGGGGCTGAGCACCTTGGAGTCGGCCAAATAGGCAATCGGGTTGCGGTCGTCCAGGATAACGGCCGCAGCCACGACCGGCCCGGCCAGGGGGCCGCGCCCCGCCTCGTCCACGCCAGCGACCAGGCCGCTGACGTCCCAGGGCAGAGCTGATTGAATAGGCGCTTTCACTTTAGGCATAGATCGTATTTTCTATGGCCTGCGCGGCCAAGGCACCGGTGTCTTGGCGCAACACTTGGTGCAACTGCGAAAAACGCTGCTCCAAGCGCTGCAGGGCGACTGGGTTTTGTGTTTTTGCGTCCAGCCATTGCAGGCAAGCGCCGGCCAGCGCATCGGGGGTGGCGGCGCCTTGCAAAAACTCCGGTACCACAAAGTCTTGGCACAAGATATTGGGCAAACCGACCCAGGCCTGCAAACGTTTGCGATTCATCAGCTGCCAGGCAATAGTGCCCATGCGGTAGGCAATCACCATCGGGCGTTTGAATAACGCGGCCTCCAAGGTGGCCGTACCGCTGGCGATCAAGGTGGCGTCGCAGGCGGCCAGCACCTGGTGCGATTGGCCCGCGACGATCTGCACCCGCCCCGCCATGCCTGCCGACTGCGCCGCTTGGCGGATCAAATCCTGCATGCCCGGTGCGGCCGGCACTACAAACTGCACCTGTGGGCGCTGCGCGGCAATGCGGGCGGCGGCCCGGAAAAACACACCAGCCAAATTTTTGATTTCTGAAAGACGGCTACCCGGCAGCAAAGCCAGCACCTGCTCGTCAGGTGCCAAACCCAGGTGGGCGCGTGCGGCCAGGCGGTCCGGCACCAGAGGAATGACTTGTGCCAGCGGGTGGCCAACATAGGTGGCGGCGATGCCGTGCTGCGCCAACAGCGCGGGCTCAAAGGGAAACAGGCACAGCACATGGTCCACGCTGCGCTGCAAGGTGCGCAAACGCTCGGCGCGCCAGGCCCAGACCGAGGGGCACACAAAGTGCACGGTTTTCACGCCGCGCGCCCGCAAGCGCGCCTCCAGCGCCAGGTTGAAATCCGGCGCGTCCACGCCTACAAACAGCCCGGGCGGGTGCGCGGCCAGGCGACGATCCAGGGCATTGCGGATGCCGACGATTTCGCGGTAGCGAAGCAGCACGTCCCAGCCAAAGCCGTGCACGGCCAGCTTGTGGTGCGGCCACCAGGCCTCAAACCCTTGGGCCGCCATCTGCGGGCCGCCGATACCCGCTGCGTGCAGACCCGGCCAGCGCACGCGCAGCGATTGCAGCAGCAGCCCAGCGAGCAAATCGCCCGAGGCTTCGCCGGCCACCATGGCCAGATTCAAGGTGGGGCTTGCAGTCACCTGCCGCGTCCCATTTAGCGCACGATGCCGCGCTGGGGGCTGGTCTGGGCAAGGAAGTCGCACATCATCGCCACGTCCGGGGCGCATTGCGCCTGGCCCTGCGCGATGAGGGCGATTTTTGCCTGGGCGGCCTCCAAAGTCAGGTCTTGGCGGTACAGGGCTTTGTGCATGGCCTTGACGCCGGCGATGCGTTCGGCCGAGAAGCCACGCCGACGCAAACCCTCGTAGTTCATGGAGCGTGCGCCGGCCGGTTGCCCCTGGCACATCACAAAAGGCGGCAAGTCGGCAAACAGCAAGGAGCACATGGCCGCCATGCTGTGGGCGCCAAGCCGCACAAACTGGTGAACGACGGTAAAGCCGCCCAGAATGACCCAATCGCCCACACTCACGTGGCCGGCCAACTGCGAATTGTTGGCAAAAATCGTGTGGTTGCCCACGGCGCAGTCGTGCGCTAAATGGACATAGGCCATGATCCAGTTGTCATTACCGACCTGGGTGACGCCGGTATCGCCTGGCGAGCCGATATTGAAGGTGCAAAACTCGCGGATGGTGTTGCGGTCGCCAATGACCAGCTCGCAGGGCTCGCCCGCGTATTTTTTATCCTGCGGGATGGCGCCCAGGGAGTTGAACTGAAATATCCGGTTGTCTCGCCCAATGCGGGTATGTCCTTCAATGACGCAGTGCGCGCCAACCGTCGTTCCCGCGCCAATCTGCACATGCGGGCCGATCACGGTGTAGGGGCCGATCTGCACGCCGGCGTCCAACTGGGCGCCCGGATCAACCACGGCGGTGGGGTGAATCGTGGGCATCCTCAGGCCTTGGTCGGGATGGCGCGCATGGCACAAGTCAGTTCGGCTTCGACAGCGGTTTCGCCGTCCACGCTGCCACGGGTCTTAAACTTAAAGATGCCGGCTTTCATGCGCAGCAACTGCACTTCCAAAATCAGCTGGTCGCCAGGCTCCACCGGGCGCTTAAAACGGGCGCCGTCGATACCGGCAAAGTAGTACACCGAGTCGTCGCTGGGCGAGGTGTCCAGCGCGTCAAAGGCGAGCAAAGCCGCTGCCTGCGCCAGCGCTTCAAGCATCAAAACACCGGGCATCACCGGGCGGTGCGGGAAATGGCCCTCGAAAAACGGCTCGTTCATCGTCACGTTTTTAAGTGCCTTGATGGTTTTGCCCTTGTCAATGTCCAGCACCCGGTCCACCAGCAAGAAGGGATAGCGGTGCGGCAATTGTTTGAGAATTTGGTGGATATCCATCATTTTTTGTGTTCACTTTCAAGTACCCGGATACGCTCGCGCAGCTTGTGCAACTGCTTGAGCGATGCGGCATTGCGCTCCCAAGCGCTGTTTTCGTCCAGGGGAAATATGCCGGTGT
>Ga0114960_10002636_pt1 | contig 13913 bp, 13 predicted proteins | sample C_130625_MF_Meta_FD_92637 | JGI IMG/M metagenome (GOLD analysis project Ga0114960, IMG submission 92637) | Freshwater microbial communities from Lake Croche, Canada to study carbon cycling - C_130625_MF_MetaG | ecosystem: Environmental > Aquatic > Freshwater > Lake | place: Lake Croche, Canada... | reverse complement strand
GTAACCTCGTTCTCTTGGTTTACCTTTTATCGATATGTAACTCCAACCATTTTTTTCGTAGGACGAACCATTTTTTATTTTCATTTTTAATTTTATTTTGTTTATTTATTCTAATAAAATATACAGATATTTTATTATATGATTTATGACACTATTTTGTGTTATGAGATTACTTGTATCACATTAGTAAAAATTACAGATAAGAAATCTCCTTGGTTAGTTGGTCGTTGTAAGGCATAGGATTCACCGGTGCAGGATACCCATTAAATGCATTATACGCACTTCCTAAACCATAAGTCATAGTTCTTCCCACATTCACCAAATCTTGCGGCAAAAATCCACCACCACGCTTCATTTTTCTACCTTTTCTACCCCTTCTTCTCGAACCACCACTCAAAGTAATTTGGTCGCGTTCCTGAATAATATTTTGAGTTTGTGGGTCAAAAGGAGCATAAGTATTGTATGGATAATAGTTGGATACGCCATCAATACCTGCTTGACCTGGCAAATTGGTTGGAGTATAAGCTGAACCTATCAGTGGCGGATTGTCTCCACCCCTCATTCGGGACAAATAAGGTGTTCCTGTAAGTGGAGGTTCGTCTCCACCCTTCATTCTAGAAAAAAAACGTCTTTTTCCTAAACTTTTTCTTGTTTTCCTACTTTGTTTCATTTTTCTGCTTTTTCCCATTTTCTTACTTTTTTTTGTTTGTCTCATTTTTCTGCTTTTTGCCATTTGAATAAAACTCTTTAAAACTCTTTTATATTATACAACGAAAATATTTTGAACGAATCAATCAATAAAATCACATGTCTACATGTGACGGAAAATGCCTGCGACAACACATTTTTTTTAATCCCAAATCATCCATAACCTCGCCTTCTGCGGTTTTTTCGTGAAAATCTTTTGTTAAATATAAAACTGTATCTAAATCTTCCATTCCCTTTGCCAACTTACGCTTACGCACTTCCTCCAAATAAAAACGATATTTGTCCGCAATCACTTTTCCACAAGTAAAACATTTTACTGGTATAATCATTCTTATATAGTTTTACAACAAAAACAACTTTGATGTATATATTAGGTTGTGAATATCTTTATATATTTGTTTTTCGTAAAAAACATTTTCAGAAAAACAAAATCAATTTTTATTCCACATATCCCCACTTTTTGATTGCCTCCTCATACTCTAGTCCAAAGCTTTTGTTGATCGCTTGTTTCATCGCCATAGCCCCCTTGATTGTTCCTCCAGGGTGACCGTGTATTGACCCACCACAATTAGCCATGAAATCATTACCAAACCTCGTAACAATCGCATTAACAATACCTGGATGCATTCCACAACTTAGTGCAGGAATTACATTGTGTTCGTGTAAAACATCCATTACTTGTCTTAATTCCGATTCGTCATCATTCATGTAACCACCCCACATTCCTGCATGAATAAAATCTACACCACTTAATCCGGCAAATTGACAGATGACTTTCCAATCAATATGATAATCGTGATTTACATTTGTCAAAATCTTATCTCCGCTTTTTTGGAAATGAATAAAAAAATCTCTTTCAAATGTTTCCGTCAATTTCCGAATAGATAAATAAGAGCCCATACCACACCAAAAATTAACATGAACTGCATTCCCACCTAATTCATAAACTTGTTTCACCCTATCAAGCAAATAAGGAGAGTCCGCATTAATACAAACCGCATAGACCACTGGGTCTTTTCCAAGTTTTTTGCGTTCCTCTAAATAATTCATAATTAATGGCACTCGTTCTTCTATTTTACAAAAAGAGGGATTTGACAATATTTCGTCTTCTTTGATAAAATTTACACCCCCTTCTACCATCTGTTTAACCATTGCAAGTAATACTTCACTTGATATACCAGTTTTAGGTTTAACAATTCCACCTAATAATGGTTTTCCAAAAGTGTTTGTATATTTTCTGACTCCATCGATACCGTGTTTAGGCTTTTTGAAATATTTAGACTTTATTTCTTCGGGGAAATCTACTTTTAACAAGTGACATTTTGTAATATTATCTATATCCATTTGTCCGCCCATTAATTGACATAGTAAATGTGAAATACCATCTTCCTCCCAATCTGTATTAATAGTAGGGAAAGCAATCTTAACAAGACCTGATTTCTCTTGTAATTCACTCTTATCATGCATGACCTTACAGGAATATTTAATAAATAATTCGTCGGTTTCCCATTCGTTTCTAACATTCGGATTACCTACACTTTGACCGATTGCTAATTCCCACGCGGCTTTTTCTAAAGTTGTCTTACTTTCTAAGAAGTAAGTTGCAATAACATTTTTGTTGCAGTCAATGTCGCGATTGAAGATGATATCTGACATTTTATAAACAAATACTATTAATTTTAAGTCTTTTAAACGAAAAATATATTTATTTTCGTTGTAACTAAATAATAATTAAAATAAGTAATATAAAAATATACACAAAGATAAATATAAAGGACTATACTGATGTTTGAGAAAATCAATGTATTAATTCCTATGGCCGGGTTAGGAAGTAGATTTACGAATTATGGATTCAAAAATATAAAACCGTTGATAAATCTAAACGGAAAAACATTTATTGAATGGTCGATTGACTCTGTTAATTTTACAAATGTTGAAACACAATTTATTTTTGTTATTTTAGAGGAACACCGAAGTATATTAGAACATCATTTGAAAAAAGTTAAACCAAATTGTATAATTGAAAGTGTCCCTAAATTAACACAAGGGGCAGTTGAAACTGCGTTAGCGGCTCGTTTACACATAGATAATGATACCCCATTAATAATCACAAATTCCGACCAGATATTTGAATGGTCCAAAGAAAAATATATTAACTATTTAAAAAAAACAGATACAGACGCAGATGTCGTCATTGTAAATGAAACAACAGATAAATTTAGTTATATTCAATTAGATGAAAACAATTACGGAACACGACTAACAGAAAAAGAAGTTATATCAAATAATGCGTTGGTTGGTATTCATTATTGGAAAAAAGGAAAATATTTTGTTGACAGTGGAAGTGAATTAATTCGCAGAAATATTAGAAGTAAAAATGAATATTACATGTCTTTGTCGTACAATTTATTAATTGAAAATAATATTAAAGTTACCGCTTATAAACTTGGAGATAATGAAAAATATTTATCCATTGGCACACCAGAACAGGTGTTTGACTATTTGGAATATAAAGGATTGACCCTACAAATATTTAAATTAGAAAATTTTACGAATGGGTGGTTTATTGGAGATTTTGAGCCGTCATTATTAAAAAATACCGGCGTTGAATTAGCAGTAATGAATAAAAAGAAAGGCAGGGGAATTCATGATTTTCACTACCATGAAAAATGTATAGAAATGAATGTCTTGATAAAAGGAAAAATGATGGTGAATAATAAAATAATTAATGAAAATGAAATATTCAGTTTTAACCCATATGTTCCCTCAGTATATGAATATTTAGAAGATTGCACTTTTGTAGTTTTCAAAAACAAACCTTCAAACAACGACAAAGTTATTATGTAATTCAATTTCAAATTTCAAAAGTATTTATAATGTATAATTGAATTACGAAAAATTATGAGATAAAATATATCAAATGATTATACAATGAAATTTATCGCACATAGAGGAAATTTAAATGGTCCAAATACAAAAGAAGAAAACAAACCCGAATACTTATTAAAAGCAATAAATGCCGGATATTTTGTAGAAACTGATTTATGGGTTATAAAAAATAAATTATATTTGGGTCACGACGAACCACAATATGAGATTGATATTCATTTTTTATTAAAAATAAAAGATAAATTATTTTGTCATTGTAAAAATATTTCGGCGTTGTATTTTATTCTAAATAATTATCCAGAAATAGAATGTTTTTATCACGACAAAGATGAATGTGTAGTGACATCTAAGAACCATATATGGAATTTTCCAGGTAGCGAATTAACACCTATATCTGTATGTGTTATGCCAGAAAGAGTAAATCTGTCAGTTATAATAAATTGTTATGGTGTATGTAGTGATTATGTTATAAATTACAAAAAGATGTTAGAGGAACCAAACGAAGTGTAAAAGCACACATTTTATTTTCTTCCTTTAGATTTTCTTTTTCGACCCCCAGTTGTATTCGAAGTATCTGTTGTTGTTCTTGAAGTTGTTTCCGATTCTGTCTCATCGTTTAGAGTAGTTGTGTTACTATTCTCATCGGTTTCATCTTCTGTTATGAAATCGCTTGTATCTGTTACTACTTGACTTGATGAATCAGTATCTTCATCGCCAACATCCATTTTAATTTTCTTAAATGGAATTTCTTTTGTATCTTCAATCTCGAGTTCCTCAAGTTCGGTGTTTTTTGGTTGTCCTCCTCTTTTTTTAGTAACTCTTTTTTTCCCTTTTCTTAAGCCCCGTTTTGTTTTTCTTGATTTTGTTCTCAATTTTCTTGTTTTACCAAATTTTCCATACCTTTTTTTAGATATTGCCATTTCTTCAATATATTATAACAATATTATATTTTTTTGTATTGTAAAATCAAAGACTGTAATAAAATCCGTAAAAAATATATTTCACAATAAGAAAACATTTTTTGACATTTTGTAAATTACTAAAATGAACGAAGTGATTTGCATCTACTAAACGACGAATTGGACGAATTACATCATAGTGATATTTATAAAAAGTAAATCGTCTTATGTGATTGACACATACATTTTTATTATATCCACACTTTGTCAAACTACATAATTTTATTATTTTACATTCATTTTTCTCCAATAATAATTGCTGTTTTTCCGTAAAGGGAGGTTCCCACTTTTTCAACATAGAAAAATCGTCTTGAAACAAGGTATGAAGAAAAATACTTCCAAAAAAACATATTATTGTAATATGCTGCATTGTCAAAATACAATTTACGACCGACGACCTTTATATTTTTACAAATGAAGGTTTTATGTTTGTTTTACTTTACATATTTTTTTCTTGGATTTCACAATTGGATATTTTCCGTTTGTTTCATTTCTTCTCTCTCCAACCTATAATATTTTCGATTATATGTAATATACGAAGTCGAAAATACAAATAAAACGATATCAATACTACTACGAATTGTCAATGGTTGATTCTCTATATCTACAGAATAAACAATCCACAATGAAGATGACACCAAATTCAAATAACAAAAAATCAACGAATAAATGTTCGTTGACCTTTTGGTATACAACAAATACATGAAAATAAATCTACCTAAAATTGAAATTCCAGTTGCGGAATAGGGAATGATTTCGCCATACATACTTTCTCTCAAAACATCATTTTATACTTGTTTTTTACTGATTACACTTAGAATTTGTCTTTTACTATTTTCCCACCTCGGCTCGTTTTCACCCTTTTATGTGTCACTCCTTTTTCAGCGTGCAACAAATCGTGGCATTTCTCACAAACACTCACTAAATTTGCCAGATGATTCTTTTGAAAAGGAGCACCCATTACAATAACGCCACGCTCGTCTGCCATTTTCTGGTGCCTTAAATGATGCACTTCTTTCCCCATTTCTTCTTTACACATTTCACAGACTCCCACTATTTTTTCGCTATTGTAATGTGATGATTTGAGAGAAAATATACTTCCCGACATGGGATGGTATTTCATGCGTATTTCATTTGCTAAATTCAAAAAAGACTCGGGTAAATGCAAAGATTTACACACTTCCAATCCATACATGTTATCCCCCGGCCCGTCCCTCAATTTACGGTCATATTTCAAGGCATTTGTTTCTCTGTCATAAACAACCGCCATATGTTTCAAAGACACTTCTTTCATATTCACGATCTCGTCATACTTGATAATTTCGTGCAAATGTGTAGCAAACAAAAAATGACTTTCCTTTTTATACAATTCTTGGATTCCCGCCACAAAAATACTTATTGCGGATATACTCTCCGTACCCGAGCATAATTCATCCCCTAAAATCAGACTGTTTTTATCTGCCAATCTCAATATTGTTCTCAATTCCGACATTTCTACCGCAAATGTAGACAATCCCTTGAAAATATTATCGTTCCCTAAAATGCGGGTAAAAAGCGTTTTATAAGGCGAAAACTCAAAGGATGTGGCGGGAACATACATTCCGGCTTGTGCCATAATGACGGCAATTCCCACCGACCGAATAAATGAAGTTTTACCGACCGCGTTTGTTCCATACAATAAAACACCACGCATATTTTCCTTTTCGATACATAAATCATTCGCCACATAGATTTCATTTTGCTGTATTCGTTCAATCAATACATGTCTTAAATTCTCGCATTTTAAAAAAGAACATTCCACGCCATCGTGACAGGCAATACTTTTCGGGCGACAATAATTGTATTTCTGCGATACAAACGCCTTTGTGCTAACCACATCCAGCAATGTTACAAATTCCACTAAATATTCCATCAAAGAATCTCCTTCTTTTTCCAATTCGTCCAAAAAACTCAAGTATACCCGCGTCAATAAATCTTTTAATCCTGTTTTTACAGTGTATATGTCCTTGCACAAATTATCGATTAGAACATTGCGTATCGAATCATTTGTTCCCGTTTTGGCAGTAAGTTCAATTTCATTAGTTTGAAATTCGAAACTCTCATTGTCATCTTCTCCGTATTTCAATGTATATTTTTTTCCTTCTCTACTTCTATCTCCAGTTCCATCCCCACTTTCATCTCCGTTTTTACCCTCTCCGTTTTTACCCTCTCCGTTTTTACCCTCTTTTTCTTTGAAACATTGTTTTAAAATCACACCACGCCTCTTTGTCGTAATTAAACTGAAATGATTCTTTTCAGTTTCGTCTATTTTGATATATTCTGTTCCCCCGACACTCTTTAAGTTCTTTGAACTCTTTTCATACTTTTCCACAAAACTATTTAAAAAGAATCTTATGGATTCCAGTTTTTTTTCTGAATCAAACAAGCGTTTGGTTTGTTGGTCTAACTCTGTATTTACTCCAAATTTAATAAAGTTCACTTCAAATTGAGAGAAAGCATCTATATTTTCGGCATACTCAAAAACAATATTCTTGACTACTATTTGTTTGAGCGTTTCCACCGATTCTTTTACATTTTTCAAGAGAACACCTCTTTTTTCCAAATAATGACACACGACAGAGTCTGTTTCAACCATTTCGGCAATACATTCTTCAATTGTAAGAAGATTTTTATAAAATTGGACCAGTGTTTTTGGTGAAACCCTTTTCAATATAATTTGCCTTTTTAATTTGGAAATATCCCTTACAACAGAGAATTTATCCCTGTATTTTTTGTGAATTGAGATAAAGTGCTCTATAATGGCATATTCTTCTTCTAACCGCTCAACATTTGTGGTCGGGTGAAGCAAATCATGAGAGAATTTTCGTTTCCCCATGTTTGTTACACACAGATTCATCATCTTTTCAACGGATGAAAATGGGCCGTTATATTGTCCGTCATCAATCATGTTTAATTGTTTGAGTGAATGATTTGCCAATATCAGACTGTCACTGCAATTTTCAAAAACAGGTTCCTGTATTTTCCTTACCAGAATCGGATTGTGACAATTCACAAAATCCAAGAGAAAACAAAAGGCTTGACAGGCCATACTGTTTTCATAAAAAGGCTGATAGAAAATGTCGAAATCGTCAATTTGATAAAATTTCTCCAAAACTTGTTTTTGGTATTTTTGTTTTTCGCAATTCAGAACACGCTCATACAAGTCGGTTTTGTTTTTTAGGCTTTTTAAGCCAGTTTCACCCTTCCCATTTCTCTCATTTCTCTCATTTTCACATTCAAAAAGTGAAATTTTGTGGATGGATAAAGATTGTACGTTAGTATAATTCAAAATAATATCCATGTCCTTTTCACATAAATTCGCAATGAATATCACCTCGCTCGGATTGTTGATTGAGAGAAAACGCTCCATCTGGTCGAATGTTGTGGGATTCATTGTCATGTTTTCTTGAAATTCAAAAACAGAGCTTTTTCCAGTGTAAACATCCATATTTGCAAGACCAATACAGACTCTTTTTGTTTCTTTCTTACACTCACTTTTTTTTAACAAGGGAGTAAAACAATCTACAACTTGTATCCAAATACAACAAGTATTATTTGTGATTTGAGAGAAATCGGGAGAAAAGTAGGTACCTGGCGAATAAATACCTGCCAAACTTCGCGTAGTGTTTTTCTCTTGAATGTCTTGCACGTAAACGACTACAGTGTAACCCGCTTCTTGCAGTTTCTTCAAATATTTATCCAAAACATGTGTTGAAAAACCCGCCATAACGACGCCTTCTTTTCCAACACAAGTATTTTTATTTGCAATATTCAGGTCGCAGATTCGACAACATTCTTTGATTTGTGAACCCGCGAGTTCTTCCGTTTCCGAGTTTTTTAATGCATAAATTTCAAAAAAACTACCGACTTGCATCAGCAAAACTGTTTTTTCACCGTATTCATTTTGATATTGTATTGTTTTCTCTAAATAATCTTTTACAAGTGCCATTTTCGTTCAACACGCAGTTAATTAGTTATATAATATTTCAATTTCTCTCTATTTGATTTTGTAAAATATTATATTGTTTTTGTAAGATTATTCCTTTTTCATCTTGAAATTGATTCTACAGGTGCTTCTACTTCTTGTGGTTCCATAGAACTTTCTAATAAAATTTCGACCGTTGCTGACCTACTCGAACAATTAAAAAAGTAATTCACAAGTTCATCTACAACCGAATGAAAAAATGTTATCCTTGTTATTTTTTTGATTTGTTTAACTTGTTTTTCTGGTTTTACTTCACATTCACACTTTTCTTCAGAATTAAGTTCTTCCTTTATTTCTAGGGGTATTTCACTTATTTCAGTTACAACACCACCAAGAGTATTTTCAAGTTTTGTTACAACATCTACAACTTGTTCCTCAACTTCTCGTAAAAATTCTACTACAGGTTGAGTTTCCTCTCTGTCTATATCTGGATTTACATATGTTTCTAAACTATTTGAGGATGATTCGCGGGTGCTCGTTGGCTCATCCGCTCCTGCGTGCATATTATCAAATATATCTTCGACTGCTTTAAACATTTTATACTATATAGCAATAAAAAGTTTATTTTGTTCCGCGAGATTATTTATTCGTTCAATAAATTATGAATAAGGACATCTTTGTTTTGGTTCATAATATCACCAGACAACATGGCACATTCAAAAGTTTTTCTCACAACATCGTTTGGAGCATTACTACCGACTTTTAATAATCCATGTTCTTTCAAATATTTTTTCACTTCGTGAATGGGTTTTCGTTTCAATTCCTTTTGGGCGTGAACGACCTTTTTTCTCGTATTTTTGTCCTTGATTAAAATACCTACATTTCTCGTTATTTTGGACTTACCTAAAGTATACTTACGACGAATCGTCTTTTTGATATACCTTTTGGTTTCTTGTGGAGGTTCAATTACAGAAGAACCCATTTCATTCAGAGACCCCGTATTTTCTTGCATGTTTCCCAGCATACTTTCCTTTACTTGAAAATCGCTCGTTAGTTTGAATGCATTGATATCCTTCTCTTGTATTTGTTTTTCTAACATTTCTCTCTTTTCCCGCTCTTCTCTCAGCATCTCTTCTTGTTGTCTCATTTTTTGTTTCAACATTTCCAATTTGCGTTCTCTTTCAGTCATTTCTTGGTAGACTGGCAATTTTTGTAAAGGGTTTGCTTGTTGTACTGGTTGTACTGGTGGCAAAGGAACATTTTTTCTAGTGGTATTGTGTTGCCATTCTCTATAGGTGGGTTTATTTCCACCTTTTAAACAACCGTATGGCACAGGGTCATTTTTCAAATTCATAATGGGTTGCATAGGAGGGCTCGGTAAAAAGGTATCCCTCAATTCTTCCGGTAATTCTAATTCGACATGCGGAATATACGGCTGATTTTGTAGTGGCTGAGATGGCCGATATTGATTTTGGGTCGGCTGGTATTGATTTTGGGGTGGCTGGTATTGGACGGGTGGTTGTTTCAATGTTCGATTTTTTCTCTCAAATGTGTTTTCTTCTTTGTGTTTTTTAGACAAAGTTGTTAAATAGTTGATGGAATCCACAAATTCGTTTGTAAATGCATCCTTTTTCATTTCTATTTTGTTGTCAAGCATTCCATTTTTCTCTCGTTGTTTGTGTTCCTTGATTTTATTAATAAATTGTTTTTTCAATGAGTTTTCATTAATCACTAAAGGCTGATAAGTTTTGGGTTTTTGTTTTCTTGTTTTTTCTCCCGACGAACCCAAATTAAACAATTCTGGATTAATTTTTATTGTTTTTCTTTGTCCTTCACTCATTTTTACAAAAATATTTTAGATATGAAATATTGTACTAACGAAATATTTCATATCATTTTATTTTACGAAAAGATTTTACAGTAATCCTTTTCTTTCATAAAATGTTATTTGTCTATCTGTTAAATTATTGATACCGTATATGTGTAAATTATCTTTTTCTTTATTCTTTTCTATTTGTTTTAACAAAATATGTTTACGATTTTTTCACCATTTTTATTGCGGTAGGTAACTCTCCATGGTCTTTTATGAGCCCATATATGTATTTTTGACATTCTTTTTTTAGAAGTTTTATTATGTACCTTTTTATTTTTTCTGGATTTTTCACTAGAGTTTCTTTTACTTTTTTTACGAGTATTTGACATTATATATAATTAAGAAAACATATAATATTTCAAATTTCAAACATAAATGGAAGATAATCTTTTTTCCATGTCGCCCTTTTCTTTACGATTTTTAACTTCTTCGTTTCTCAAATACATTTGACACCCCTTTTCTAAATCCTTCATGGTAATTTTCTTTTTTTCACACTCTTCATTTATTTTGCAAAAAATACGACGACTATGCGCTATTTTTACTTTGGATAATAATGTTTCCATATCACGACCATAATATTTGAAATAATCCATATTTTTTTTGAACCAAGATACTCCAGTTCCAACATTTTCATCGTACGTCCAACCGCAATCCGTTATTTTTTTGATAAAGATTTTATGCAACTCATTTTCATCATATTTATCTGTTTTAAATCTCCATGTGAATCGCGAGTCCAACCCTTGATTATACTCAAAAAAGCACTCTTTCAATTCTTCTTCGTAACCCGCGATGATTACCATTAAATCATCTTTGTGGTCGCTTAATGCTTCACATAATGTATCTATACATTCTTTGGAGAATGAATCGCGCTTTTCCGGGTTACCTAGTGAATATGCTTCGTCGATAAATAATACACCACCTAATGATTCATTGATAACATCCTTTGTTTTAATCGCGGTTTGACCTAAATAACCTGCAATCAAATCGCTGCGAACTACCTTTCGAAAGGTCCCTTTTTTCAAAATACCCAAATCGCCGAAAATTCTTCCAATAATTTTCGCAATTTCTGTTTTACCTGTTCCAGGCGAACCATAAATTACGGTATGTAGAAAATCGCCCTTGCTTTCTTTGTGTAAATCTTGTAAATAATACAATATTTGGTCTACTATATTTTCTTTCAGGTCTTTCATACCAATCATAGATGCCAATTCTTCGAGACCGGGTTTAATTTTGTGTAATGTCTGCATATCTATGTTGTACTCTATCGCCGGTGATAATTCGTATTTTTTAGTTAAATCTAATAAATCATGAATGTTTGATATTTCTTTTTCTATGTTGATTTTTATTTTAGGTATATAAGATGGTATCGGCGACGGAACCTTTTTTCTATTTAATAACGGTATGAATGTTTCACTTTGATTTATTTTACGCATCTTTTTTTCCAAGAAGTATTGATTTTTATTTACTGTAAAAGTTTCTTCACAAGTTTCTTGACAATCATAACAAGTTTCGTCACAATATACATCTGGATTACTTGATTCAACAGAATCATAAAAAGCATCGGTAAAATCTCTACCTGTAATGTGAATTGACGAATAATATTCATTGTATTTTGTTTCCATTGCTTTTAATCGGTTCATTAAATCTTGAGTTGTATCTTTTTTTTCTTTCATTTGTTTTTCGTATTTTTTATCTTGTTTTTCGTATTTTTTATCCATAGATTCAAGAAAAAAGATTGTTTCTTTTGGTAGCATTGGTTGTGAAATGAAAAATCAGGATTTATTTGTTGTAAGTATAATATTACTTGTAATATTTATAATAAATAAAAATCATTTTATTATATTTTTTCTACAAGTTATATAAGTATACATATTTTATATAATTTTCACAAAATAAAAATGGACCATTTTTTAGATGGTATCCACATGATTTATTGGATAAATTTAGATAGGGCAAAAGATAGAAAACAAAATATGGAAAATTTGTTCGATGACGAGGTGTTTCATGGAATGAATGTAGAAAGATTTCCAGCTTTTGACTATAAAAAAGGAAATATATTAAATAATTTTAAAATAATGGACGGAAAATATAAAAATACAGAACCAGAATATGCTTGTTTTTTATCACATCTTGGAACAATAAATAAATTTAGCCAAACAAATTTATCCGATGATTCGGTCGCCCTAATATTTGAAGACGATGTTACTATTGAATATAAAAAATATTGGAAAAAAACAATAAAAGAAATTTTAAAAATGGCTCCAAAAGATTGGGACATTATTATGTTGAATTATCATTTTGATTTTGGATATTCGCCTAATGTAAAATTATTCAAGGATTTTGAATTGAATAACAATCGATTTTATAGCGCTCTGTCTTACATGATAAAGAAATCTTCTGCAAAAAGATTGATGAACGAAATGTATAGTGATAACATGTATCAATTGGACCCAACAATAAGAACACATCACGCTGACGGTTATTTATTTGACAAACTACGCACTTATATTTACAAGTACCCATATTTCACATACAAGACTGAAAACACATCTTTTCTTCACCCAGAACATTTGGATAATCATAAACGAAGTAAATTACACATTCAAAAATTATTATACGGTGAAAAGGGTGATAATATATTGGATAATATTGTAGAGGGGTTTTCTTCGATGAATAAAGAAGAGAACGCAGAAAAAATAGAAAATATAATTTCAACCGTTTTTATCATTTTACTCATTCTTTTGTTTATCTACTCGGTTTACACGAAGAAAAAACAAATAATACAATTTTTCAAACATTTCAAGATTTGATTTTTTTAAATTTTTAGTAAAGTTCTTAACAATTCACAACAACGCGGATTGGTTTAGATTTAGAAAAGCCACACAGTAGTTTTACAATATACAACACCATTCTACAAAACAAATAGAAGAGAAACCAAGATATCACTAATTTTATGGTTGATTCAATCTTTGTATTTGTTGCGTCCACGTGGAACTGTTGTTTTTTATAAATATCCATGGCGATTTTGTCATAGAAATAGGCAAATACTTCTTCGCCATTGAGTATTGCCGATGTTTCATTGGCATATTTGATATACAAAGTCAAATTGCTGTATGACATTTTGTCTATGGTTGGAAGTTGAGAGTTCATTTCAAGAGTAATTTCAAGAATAATTTCAAGAATAATTTCAAGATTTCAAATATTTGTTTCATATGACTATTCACAATAAAAACAATTCAATTTTATTTGTTCGAACCAATTATCTTATCCTTAATAAAAAAAACAACTTAAAAATAAATTGAAATGTAAAATAACTCATTGTCAGAGTCAAACATAATAAGACTCTTACAATGGATTCTAAAGAATATCAGTATGAAGAATTAAAGAAACTTGAAAACAATGAAGTTCCAGATTCGGAGGTACCTTGGAAGGTTATCGAATCTTACTTCAAAGGACAACATTTAGAACGTCTCGTTCGTCATCAGTTGGAATCTTATAACAATTTTGTAGGGTTTCAAAT
>Ga0114960_10002634_pt1 | contig 13918 bp, 16 predicted proteins | sample C_130625_MF_Meta_FD_92637 | JGI IMG/M metagenome (GOLD analysis project Ga0114960, IMG submission 92637) | Freshwater microbial communities from Lake Croche, Canada to study carbon cycling - C_130625_MF_MetaG | ecosystem: Environmental > Aquatic > Freshwater > Lake | place: Lake Croche, Canada... | reverse complement strand
TAGTGGTTCAAATTTCCAAGATGGTACTGCTACACTTAAATGGATTGGTGTTGTGCCCAACTATCCAGTTCCTGGAAGATTGATTGTTAAAGGTACAACTGATATAGATGCCACTAGTGGCAGCCCATTTGATCCAGGTGGTCCAAGTATACAAACATTAGGCGGATTAAAAGTTACTAAAAAATCACAACTAGGTGACGATGTTATCAGCTATGGTCAATACTATGTTAACTACTTAGATGGTAACGGCCAACCGGTTGCGGCCAGCGTAATGCTACCAGGTTCAGACGAAGCAGCCAACATTTATGATATTGGTTCTGTAACAAGACCGTTTAGGAACGTGTTTGCACAACAATTCCAAGGTAACTTTAGCGGAACACTAGTTGGCGGCAGTATTACAGGTAGTACTGGTATTGCTCAAAGTGCCGCAAAGCTACAATCTCCTACAGTATTGCAACTTATTGGCGATGTAACCAGTGACGGTGTTGAATTCAATGGACAATCTCAAACTGGTGTACAGTCTTTCACAACCAGCATCAATCAAGGTATTATTACCAACAAGGTGGCAGCAAGAGATTCTAATTTAAATGACGAACTATTGATATACCGTCCAGGTACTGGTTTGTTAAGTATGACTAAAACGGTATTGTTTAACCACGTGGCAACAGTTCCAGTAGGTTGTGTATTTCCGTATGCTGGTTTAGTAACTAATTTACCAGCAGGGTACTTACTATGTGATGGTAGTGAAGTTAAGATTGGTAGTTATCCATCGCTATATGCTGTCATTGGTTACTCATACAAAGCGGCTTCTTTACTAGTTGGTCTAAGTACATTTGCATTGCCTGACTTGCGTGGCAGATTCCCGCTAGGTCCTGACAATATGAATAACGGACTTACTGTTCCGGCTAAAGACGGTTCTGGTACACAAGTAACTGCCGGCGGAGGATCTGCTAATAGAGTAAACAGTGTTAACGCAGATACTATAGGTTCATCTAGCGGTAGTGAAAACATTACACTATCAACAACTAACTTGCCAGATCACAAACATAATCTTAATGATGGTGTACAACAGTTTTATGCAGTTGGTTCTCCTAATCCAGGAACTGATCCTAACACAAATATTAACATTGGCAAGGGCTTAACTGCCCAGGCACAAGCCGGCCAAGGATATGGTTTAACTGATAGTGGTAGCGTAATTTCTAATAGTTATGCTACTCCGGTAACAGTAATGAATCCATACACAACAATGAATTATATAATCTTTACTGGTGTGGTATAATGAGCTATACGATAAAACTAACAAATAATAACACGTTAACTGAGATAATTGACGGAACAATTAACCAGACAAGTACAGATCTTACACTTGTAGGAAAAAATTCTACAGGATACGGAATTTATTTCAACGATAATTTTGTACATTTACTAGAAAATTTTGCAAATACAAGCCAACCAAACAATCCAATTACAGGACAAGTTTGGTTTGATACTACACAAAACAGATTGAAAGTTTATGATGGCACCCAGTTTAAAGTAACTGGCGGAACACTAGTTGGCGCAACAGTTCCTAGTAGCTTAACGACTGGTGACATTTGGATTAATAGTGCTACCGCACAATTATATTTTAACGACGGTATCGGTAATGTACTAGCGGGTCCAATCTATACTAGTAGCCAAGGTCAAAGTGGATTTATTGTAGATACAATTCTTGATATTAATAAAGTTCCTCATACTATTGTATATTTGTATTGTGCTAGTAACTTATTAGGTGTATTTGCTTCCGAAGCATTTACGCCTGCCACGCCAATTAGCGGGTATGCTGGCAGTGTTGGTATTGGATTTAATGTAAGTAGCTACTCAGGAGTACAGTTTAATGTTCCAGTGTTAACAGCAGCCAATTTGTTAGGAGCAGATGGATTTACATTGTATTCAGCGGATAGTTTTGTGGCAACTAGTGGAAATTCCACAATTTCTAACGGTACTTTGACTATTCAAAATACAGCACTTATACCAGCACTAGTACTAGGCGCTGGAAGTAATAATGAAATTAATGCTTCCACCACAACATTCCAGATTAAATCAAACACTGCAAATCAGAATTTTGAAGTAGCTACACTAAGTTCAACTGGATTATCGTCAGCTATCTATGTTAGCGCACAAAACAAATTTATGGGTATCTTTAAAGGTACTCCAACAGCCGCATTAGATGTAGCTGGAGCAATCAAATCAACACTAACTATCACAGCAACCGGCGCAATTTCTGGATCTGCATTGAATATAACTAGTAGTTATACACCTTCAAGCGCCACTAGCACCGGTGCTGCCGGTCAAATTACATGGGATTCGAACTATGTGTATGTGTGTACAGCCGCAAATACATGGCGTCGAGCGTCTCTAAGTACATGGTAATAAGAGCTAAAATAATGATAAATACTCAAGCATAAGGAAACAGGAGCAATGGCATATACAATTAACAAATACAACGGGACGCTACTCGTAACAGTCGCGGACGGTACTGTTGATGCAACTACTGATTTAAAGTTAGTGGGCAAAAATTACGCTGGGTATGGCGCAATTCAGAACGAAAATTTCGTCTACCTACTAGAAAATTTTGCAAATTCAACATCTCCTGCTAACCCTTTAACTGGTCAAATTTGGTTTGATAGTGCATCAAGTAAGTTAAAGTTCTGGGACGGTGGAAAATTCCGTACAACAGGTGGAGCAGAAATTGGCCCAACAGCACCAAGTGGTTTAACTACTGGCGATTTCTGGTTTGATACAGTTACAAGCCAGCTATTTGCATGGAACGGCACTACATTTACATTGATTGGCCCACAGGCTGTTGCTGGTTCTGCTACAACACAGATGTTGAGTACCAGCCTTAAAGACAACTTTGGTACAAGCCATACCGTAATTGAAGCTATTGATAACGGCCAAGTTATCTTTATTATCAGCCCAGATAGCGCATTTACATTAGACGGACAAGTAAACCCAATTACAGGATTTACACAAATTCAACAAGGTGTTACACTATGTTATACAAACAATAGTGGCGCACCTGGCGTTACATCTAGCAACCACAGATTCTGGGGAACTGCAACTAACGCAGATCGACTAGGCGGTTTAAGTGCTAGTAGCTATGTTCAAGCTGGCTCTGCGGCATTTAGTACAGTAGTTAACTTTGCAGACGTAGGTTATACAGTTGGTAATCCTGTTGCACGTTTGCGTGTGTTCAATAATAACAGTAGCACTCCTACAATTCAAAATACTAGCAACGATACTATTGTTTTCCAAACAACAGTTTCATCAAGTACAGTTACACCGTTACAATTAGTTGGTGCAAACGTAATTCCTGGTACTACTGCAACAAGTAATTTAGGTACTCAAAATTATCAATGGGCAAGTGTATGGGCAACTACATTTAATGGTACTGCTACTAATGCTAATAATTTGGTTATTGGCGGCGTAAATTTTGCAGGTAGCGTATCGACAAGTCCGGGCACAGTTGTAGCTCGTGATGGTAGTGGCAACGTCAATGCTAATACATTTAATGGCGCAAGTACAACTAGTTACTACGCTGACTTGGCAGAAAAATACTTACCAGATCCTGCATTTACATATACCCCGGGTACAGTTGTAAAAGTTGGCGGTCCTGCAGAGATTTGTGCAGCCGGTAGGGGTGATAAAGCAATTGGTGCAATCAGTACAGCACCTGGTTACATGATGAATTCCGAATTAAAAGGCGGACAATATGTTGCACTTAAAGGACGTATTCCAGTTAGAGTATTAGGCGGATGCACTAAAGGAGACCAATTGGCTCCATATGGTGACGGACTTGCCGCAAGTATTCCAGGATTTCTAGGAGGCGATGTTACTAATAACAGTTGTTTTGCAATAGCTTTAGAAGATTGCGCAAACACCGACGAAACACTTGTTGAATGTGTAATACTTTAAGAAGCAAAGGATAAAAAATGGCTGGACAAGGCACAAGAATACTTGCTAGTGACTATAATGCAATTCAATCGGTAGTTGCTACTGTGTTGGGTGCCGGCTCGGGCTCACTCGGTTACGGTCAAACAGTTACTAGCAGTCAAACGGCAGTGGGAGCTAAGATCACTGCGTTAACATGGCAACAACTTCGAAACGATTTGCTGGCAGCACGTCAGCATCAAACTGGTGCAAATGAAAGCGGAAATTTAACAGCACCAAGCACAGGCATCCTTGTTAGAGAATATGACCGTGCGGCATACTACGCATACGCACAACTAGTACAAACAAACGCATTGGCTACTCCACCAGCTGGACAAGCGTCTCTGGTCACATTGGCAAATGGTACTAGAACTGCCGCTTGGAATGGAACACTTAATCATACAGTTAGTCTTAACTTTGGTAGCTATGCTGGAGCAAGATATTTCTTTAATTCAGGCAGTAATATTCAAATTAGCGGTAGTAATACAAACATTCCAGCAGACGGAAGTCAGGCAAAAAGTAATGATTGGGCAACTATATTAGCCAACATGGGTACTATTACTATGAATTATAATAGTACAAGTACAACTGGATCGGGTAGTACTGCTGGTAGTGTTGGTTTTTATCAACTGACTACTAGTCCACAGACTATATTCACCAAGGCTACTGCTAGCCCTACATATAGTCCAAACCAGTACGATATCTTAGCTCAAGTTGACGGCACCGGTGGTATTATTACATTTACTATTCAATTCCAAGATTTATCAGGTCAGCCAAATGCTCCATGGGGCACTGACGAATATGTGGAAGGTACATTGAGTAGCTTGGTGCAAACTTATTACGCAACTGGTTCTAATGTATCGGTAGCTTTACCGATCATTACACAGTCAGGACCTTAATCCCCTAACCTATTGACAAGATAATTACTGTAGTGTATTATATACATTACGGAGTTATCTATGGACGAACGAATTGAAAAAGCGTTTGCAGTTGCTAATTATATGGCAACATTGTCAAACCAACGCAGAATAGTATTAGAAGAATACACTCAAAAGTTGATATACTATATCAACGGCGCAACATTTAAGATCGGGCCAGACCTGATTAACTTTACTAAGACAATGCTAGATCTTGACTACACAGAAGATGTGGCATTTCTTGATTCTAATAATTTTCCAGTAATAATTAACGATGTCCAAAAATTCTTTGATGACATTACTTTAATTTATTTCGAAGCCACTAATAGCTATGCGGCCAAGTATGCAGAAATTAAAAGTAAACGAAAAGTTTCGGATATTGTTGAACTATGACAACTGGCGCAGTAATTTTTGCACAGAATAATTCTACTATTGATTATATTAAATTAGCAATATTTGCGGCTTCTAGAATAAAAAAATATTTAGATATTCCTGTAAGTATTGTAACTGATACAAAAGATTATCTTTTAAAATCTTTTCCTGATCATGGATTTGATCAAATTATAGAAATTGATTTTGTTGCACCTGTGCAGAATAAAAAATTCTTTGATGGCAGTGTTACATCAAAAGTACTTCCTTGGAAGAATCATGCTCGTACTAACGTGTACGATTTAACACCTTACGATAGAACACTGGTAATTGATAGCGATTATATTATTAGTTCGACAGTTTTAAAATCGGCGCTTGACAACGATTACGATTTTCAAATATATAAAAATAGTTTTGATTTAGCTATTGACCGTGAACGTGACTTTGAAAGAATAAACCAGTACAGTATTCCTTTTTATTGGGCTACAGTATTTGTATTCCAAAAAAATACAATTATGGAAGCATTTTTTAACCTAGTAAGTTATATTAAAACAAACTGGAGTTATTTCCGATTATTGTATAACATAGATTCTTCAACATATCGTAATGATTTTGCATTTAGTATTGCAATACATATTATGGATGGAAAGACACAGGGAGATTTTGCAATTGAACTTCCGGGGACAATGACCTATATTACTGATGCCGATGTGCTAATTGATATAGACGAAAATAAAATGAAATTTTTAACCCAACGAAAGAATTTTCTTGGAGAATATACAGCATCAAAAACTACTGGGTTGGATGTACATGTTATTAACAAAATGAGTTTGTTGCGATATGTAAACGGAGGTTCTGGTGTCTAAAGGATTTTTAGTATTTGCACAAAACACTGATACAGTTGATTATGTACGTCAGGCATACGCACTGGCATTAAGTATCAAGTTTAGCCAACCGGAGATTAACTCTGTTAGTATAGTAACAAATAGCCCAGTGCCCGACGAATACCAAACTGTGTTTGACCAAATAATTCCAATTCCATGGTTCGATGAAACTGTTGATAGTGCTTTAAAAGCAGAGCATCGTTGGAAGCTATATCATGCTAGCCCGTACACTGAAACTATTGTTCTAGATGCTGATATGCTAATGCTGGCAGATATTAGTTTGTGGTGGGAATATTGCGGAAACTATGATATTAAATTTTGTAACAGAATTCGTAATTATAAAAAAGATGTAATTGTACAAGACACCTATCATCGCAAAACATTCATTTCAAATAATTTAAATAACCCATACTATGCATTGCATTATTTTAAGCAATCAGATTATGCGCACGATTTCTATAAAGTGTTAGAGTTTGTTATTAACAATTGGGAATATTGTAGAGGAACGTTTGCTCCGTTGGATCCACAAGAGTGGGTTAGTATGGATTTAGCTGTAGCATTGGCTAGCAAGATATACGGAATTGAGGATGATGTATTAAGTCCGTTAGAATTTATTCATATGAAACCTGCAATTCAAGGTTGGGCAACTACTCCTATAAGTTGGAGAAACTTTGTAAACTATGTGTTAAACAAGAAAGGCGAATTTGTTGTTGGAAATATTAAACAAGAAAAATTGTTTCATTACATAGATAAAAATTTTGTAGATGATAACTTAATTAATCGTTTGGAGGAACTAGCAAATGGCACGTAAAAAAATGCCTCCTCCACCTGTGCATCTAACTGACAAATACTATGCGTATTATGACCCAGCTACAAACCAATTGTTATCTGTAACAAACGAGAAGATAAACCTGTACACAGATTACTTAGAAGTTGATTTTGATACATATGAACGACTAGTAACTGGACGTGAAAAATTTAGTGATTACTTACTAGGGCATATTAAAACAGAAGATAAAACTGTTTTAAAATTAATCCCAGTAGTCGAGCAAGCATACAGTTTTAAAAATACAATGCTTGAAGTTATATCGGAAAATAAAGTTAAAGACCCTGAGCTTATTGTAGAATGGCATGGCGTAAACAAAGAATGGAACTTCTTTGTATCTTCAACTGCAAAGGGGCGGTTGAATGTTAAGCTAGATAGCGCAAAGATTTTATTTTTTATTATCTTAGAAAGCGATTACGATTTTCTAATTAGAACTATTGTAATTGATTCTCAGGAATTGCTCTCGCAAAAATGTGTGGGTATACCCTTTACCAGTGAGATAGAAAATCATATAGGAAAATTGTCTGTTGCTTCTAGATTAATTTTTGAAAGCCAGACATTAAGGATCGTCAATGAAAACAATTAAAATTATAGAACAGGATATTATATTTCTCAGTTACAACGAACCAAATGCCGAAAAGAATTATGCAGATTTATTAGCAAAAGTTCCTTGGGCTAAACGTGTACACGGAGTTAAAGGTAGCGATGCCGCGCATAAGGCTTGTGCTAAGTTAAGCGAAACAGAATATTTTACCACAGTGGACGGTGATAACATTATCGATCCTAAGTATTTAGAAGTAGAAATTGAAGTAGACGGGAAACAGTTCACTGACGAAAATGTGTTTAGTTGGGCAGGTAATGTTCATGTTAACGGATTAAAATACGGCAACGGCGGGCTAAAGTTGTGGACACGTAAGTTTGTTAACGAAATGAAAACTCATGAGAATTCTAATCCTAATGATATACAGGGTAAGGTTGAGTTTTGCTTTGATCAACGATACTATCAATTTAACGAATGTTACAGCGAGAGCTTTACTAACGCAACACCTGAGCAAGCATGGAGAGCAGGTTTTCGAGAAGGTGTTAAAATGTGTCTAGTGCAAGGTGCCCGTGTAACAAACACCAGCGAAATTTGGTGGCAAAATTATCATAGATTGCTCATATGGTCAAGTGTAGGTGCAGATGTTGAAAATGGTATATGGAGTATACTTGGTGCAAGAGAAGGTGCTTACAAGACATTATTAACTGATTGGGATTATGCTAATGTTAGAGATTTTGATTGGTTAAGTGAATTTTGGAATGAGACTCATGCCCAAGCAGAACCAGAAGAGATGACAAAATATATAAACTTTTTAGCACAAGAACTTAGGGATAAATCTAAGTTAGAAATTGCCAACTTAGATTCTGCAGGTAGCAAGTTCTTTAAAACAGTTTATAGCCCAACACCGCGAAGTGTACGTAAGAAATACTAATGTACGATATAGTCTTTATCAGTTACAACGAGTTATATGCAGATGCAAACTTTGCCAAACTCCGAGAAAGTTATCCGTTAGCCAAACGTGTCGACGGAGTTGCTGGTATACATCAAGCACACATTGCCGCCGCAAAAAAATCTATGACTAAAATGTTTTGGGTAGTAGATGCAGATGCAATTATAGTGGACTCTTTTAAATTTGATTATCATGTACCCGACTGGGACTTAGATGTTGTGCATGTTTGGCATAGTCGTAATCCTATTAATAACCTAACTTATGGGTACGGTGGAGTTAAACTATTGCCAAAGAAACTTACAATTAATATGGCTACTAATACTATAGATATGACTACTAACATCAGTAGTAAACTTAAAGTCATGGAAGAAGTAAGTAATATCACAGCATTTAATACAGATGCATTTAGTACCTGGCGTAGCGCCTTTAGAGAGTGTTGTAAACTAGCAGTAATTAACAATGAAGAATCGTTAGCTAGATTAGCCGTATGGTGCCAATTAAACGATCATGCTCCGTATGGTGCGTATGCATATATGGGCGCACTTACTGGAAGAAATTACGGAGAAAAAAATGCCTCCAATACGGAGGCACTTGCTAAGATAAATGATTTTACTTGGCTAGAAGCTCGCTGGCTAGCGGAAAAATCTCAGCTATCACTTTAGCACACGCAATAGCAACTTCTTGATGCTCTTTCTGCGTACCGTTGGCACTACGCAATTCAATAAAGTGAATCCAACTACGTAGTGTTCCATTCATGTACAAACGACTTACTGTAAGTCCTTCTGGTAGTACTGCACGAGCTTGTTCTTTAGCAATACCATTCTTAATAGCCCACTGATATTCTTGTTTAACTGAAAACAATACACGTTTTTGAGCACGTTCCCATTCGTATGCAAGTTGCTTTTGGGCTTCATCAGACATGTCTAGCTCTACGCTGTTCTGTCTATTTTTGGTATCCTGGAATCGTGCCTCTCGTAGTACAAACGCATCATCAAGCTCTGCCGTTGGGTCAGCATAACGTTGGGAAAACTCTTGAAAGGAGAAGCTTCTATGTCTAAGAATTTGTCTAGCAATGTCTCTTGTTGTGACAATTTCCAAGCAAGCTGAGACCATTTCAAGAGGACTCCAGTGCTGGTGTCTAATGAGGTACTTGATAAGTTTTTCGGAGGTTTCTGTATTGAGTTGATTGCTTGGATTTGAGACTCTTGCACAGAAGGCAATGAGTTCTTGTACGTCATCAATTCCCGAGTCGGAGAATTCGCTAGTTGGCTGACTGTAGCTAAGGAGTTTAACATTCATTTATAACTTCTTTTTCTTTAAAAATTTCTGTGTACTACGTTCAATATCTTTTCTAACGCGGTGTGTATCTAGTTTAAAATCGATATTATCAATTTTATCTTCGTAGCTTTTAACTAGCTCGGATAAGTTTCGTTCAAAGACGTCCCATCCTTCGCGTTTAGCTTTCTGCGTTATTTTGATTTCCCAAATCTTGCCATCTTTAAAATTGACCAATACGGTATGTAAGTACCCTAGCGGTACTACATTTAATCTTACATCACCGAATATTTCTGGCCAATTTTCTATAACATCTTTGGGAAGAGGTCTTCCCGTTTTTGTCACTTAGCTTTTTTGGTCGGAACCAACTCCTCGGCTTTACGACGCATCTCGGCAGCTTGTTTACTCAACTTGTCTGCTTGGCTACGGAAAAACTTTGCTTGATCTTCTGGTGTAGCATCGGCGGCAGGCTGTGCAACTTCCACAGTAGCAGTAGCAGTAGCCATAGCTTTGGCATCTACTTTAACAGCTTCGTCAATGTTTTCCACATCTTCAATACGGCGTGCTTCTGTCTTTTCTTTTGTATCAGATTTAAGTGATAAATCGTCGATAGCAACACCACGTTGTTCAGCAATGATTTGATTCAACTCGCTTAACAAGATAGTAACTTGTGTGTTTGGAGTCATTTCAATATTGCTAGTTGGTGCTTTAATTAGACGTCCATTGCCATGTAACCAGCGTAGCATATTACTGCCATCTGGAAATTGGTTGCGATCCAATGCATCTGCAAATTCGTATGAATCTTGACCACTACCACTTTCTACTAAGTTAATAATAGCGTCGTGGTAAATGTCTGGCATATTTTCTGTTGGCACAATTAGGCAATGATGTGCATCACCTGGCAAAGTGCGATAAGCCACTAAGCATTTTTTATTTGTAGCTTTTACACGAGCCACGTGTTTGAGTTCGGCCATATTAAGCTCCTGTTGGTGCTGGTGCGGCTGCTTTTTGTGCTTCTGCTTGTTTAGCAACTACGGCTAAAAATGATTCTAATTTGGTGTATGTTTGACCAACAGCAACCATTTCGTTTGGCTTAAATGCGCCGCGTGAGCTAGCAATATCAATAATGACTTTCATTGCTTGCAAGTCGTTAATAGTCAACTCTTGTGACTGTTCTGCTTGGGCTTCTGGCGCCGCCTGTTTTTGTTCTTCACTCATTTAGAGTTCTCCTTAAAGTACTATTATAATTATCTACTCTGTAGGAGAGGACATGCAATTGTGAAAAAACTGAGTTCTTTCTCTGATTCAAAACCAATACGTGTATTATACACTATTGTATTGGTATTATCTAGTACAATACCCTGCCCTACATAGTACCTACTATTTAGATTCTTCTTGATCCACAAGTCGACAGATTTGACTAATGTTGGACTATATTTGTCTATGCTAGTGTATTTGAAATGCGGGCAGGCAAACTCAACCCTGCGTAGATTGAAATAATCTAGAGGATTGGGCTTACCATTTTTTAAAGCCATTACGCAAGTTCCTTAACTTCTTCGTAGTAAGCATACTCACCAAAGGGAGGAACAATTGTATTGTTGCCGTGGATTACAAATACTGTATCACAGTAGTTTTCGTCGCCCCAGCTACCCCAAGGATAACCGTCTGTGAACATGATAAACTTTTTAGGTTGAATATCATTTTCTTTCATGTATTCCCAGTTAGCATCAAACTCAGTTCCACCACCACCCATTGGCTCGTACTCATCGAACTCGTCAATGTTGTATCCGTCAAAGTCTGCTTCGTTGTATACTTTAGTATCAAAGCACCACACTTTAATTTTAAAGTCCTTGTACTCTTGCATAATACCTTTGATCTCTGTCAAAAAGTCTTTTGCTTGCTCGTCGCCGATTGAACCTGACATGTCAATTGCTACACAGATATCAATTGTTTCTTCAAATTGTGTACCTGGAAGAATTGCACTCATGTGCCAGCCCTTGCGGTTAGGACGCATAAACGAATAATCATTCTTAATAGTGCTTTGGATTTGTTGACGCAAAATTTCACGCCAATTCATTTTAGGCTCTGTAAGTTCCTTAATCATGCGTTGTACGCTAGCCGGTGTATTACCTGCACCTGCGGCTTGTGCGGCTTGCATTGTAGCTTCGCGGATTTCATCGCGGATTTGTTTTAGCTCTTCTTTGCTATAGCTAGGTTTTCCTGTGCCGTCTTTGTCGCCCCAGTCGATGTGGTCGTCAAGCAACTGTCCAAGTTGATTGAGTTCTTCTTCGTCCATTTCGTCAAAGATTTTGTCGTATACTTCTTCAGCACCCATGCCGTAGTACTTAGGATCATGGAAGATTTTAATACCTTCAATATTGTGCTCGCCGATACGATCACGTACCAATTGTCCGTTTACACAATAGTCTGCGGCAATGTTAAAGATACGTGGATTTCTGCCATCTCTACGACCCATATGATCAAATACGTTATGCAAAATTTCATGCGCAATAACAAATTCGACTTGTTTAACTGACAGCGGTGTAAAAAACTCTCGATTAAAATAGATAGTGCGACCGTCTGTAGCGGCAGTGCCCATCCATTCAGAGCCTTCTTCGATTTTCAAACGTGTAGCCATATTGCCAAAAAACGGATGGCGGAGTAGCAAGCCTACTCGTGCTACGATAATTTTATCGATAATTGGATCTGCGTGTGACATATCTGCTCCTGATGTTTACTATATGTATATATTATAACACCACCCGAAGGTGGTGTCAAATGGTGCTAAACCAAATTATTTTTCAGTAGCTTGAGCAATAAAGCGACCGTATTTGGCGTGGAACGCATCAAAGCATTTGATTTCGTCCGGATCCAATGGCAACTTGTAAGTTGACAATGCCAATTTAGTACCCATGATAACCAATTCTGTTTCAAAGTTATTCATCATAAATTCGAAGAAGCAGTTAACTTGTCCATTCCAATCTTTAACTTTCTTTTCGCAAGAATCTTTCAATTCGTAGCACAAAGACACAGTCAAAGAGTACATAGCACTAATTTCTTTGGAATCCATCTTTTTAACTTTACCAGTCAAAATGTCTGTAGGGTTAGGCATTTTGCTTGAAATCTTACGATGAGCCATAAAGCTGATTGCCAAACCTTCGCCAACAGAACCTGACACCAAGTCTGTAAGTGTATCTACATCCACATCGTCGTCTGTAAGCAATTCGCTTACAAATGACCAGCTACGTGGGGTAGCAAATGCACGTGAGCTAGACTTTGGATCAAAGTCGTACAAGCTCTTTTTAGAGAAGCTCAGAAAGCCAACTACGTCTTGGTGAACCTTGTTTTCAACTGCCCACTCAAAGTAGTCATCCCAGTTAACTTGCATTTCCAAGTGAACAAAACGGTTTGCCAACGGAGCAGGCATACGGAATGTAACACCTTTGTCAGTCTCACGGTTACCTGCGGCAACTAGCACGACATTATCGGGCAAGTGGTAAGTACCAACACGGCGATTCAAAATCAACTGATAAGCCGCGGCCTGTACAGCAGGAGCCGCAGAGTTCATTTCATCCAAGAAAAGGATAATTTGTTTATGCTGGCTTGCCAATGTAGCATCTGGCAGTTCGCTAGGAGGAGCCCAACGCATTGTATTGTCGTTGGAATCAAAATATGGAATACCTTTAATATCGGTAGGTTCCCAAAGTGACAAACGAACATCGATTACGTGAGCATCGAGCTCAGTACCGAGTTGTTTGATAATATCGGATTTACCAATTCCGGGAGGACCCCACAGGAAAATTGGACGTTTATTTTTAAAAGCCTTACGCAAAGACTTTTTAGCACCGCTAGGGCCCACTGTACGGCTACTAATTTCTGGCATGTTATTTCCTATCTTAGTTTAAAAAATACGTTGTTGAATTAACTCTGTATGTATGTATTATATAGGAAACCGACCGGAGTGTCAACTGTTATCTGTGCCAGCAAGTTCTTTTTCTCGCTCATTCATGGCTTTGATTATGCCAAATTTTCTAATGTCGTCCGAAAACAACATTAGCTCAAACCCCTTGCGTTCTGAAAACACAGTGATTGACATGGGTGTAAGGTAGTATGGACAGTCCACGTACCTTTCCAAAAATATAATTGTTTGGGGACTTAATTCGATTGGTTCAGTAAATGGAATTTCGT
>Ga0114960_10002630_pt1 | contig 13921 bp, 13 predicted proteins | sample C_130625_MF_Meta_FD_92637 | JGI IMG/M metagenome (GOLD analysis project Ga0114960, IMG submission 92637) | Freshwater microbial communities from Lake Croche, Canada to study carbon cycling - C_130625_MF_MetaG | ecosystem: Environmental > Aquatic > Freshwater > Lake | place: Lake Croche, Canada... | reverse complement strand
CATTGATTTGCCAGAAAAAGACAAACGAGCCGGTAAACCTGTTGATTGGTTTGCACTTGATCCCGTGGTCGCTCAAGGCTTCAACATGTCCATTGCACAAAAAACACAACATCCTCACGCCGCGTTGCTCTTTTACGATTACATGCTGTCGGCTGAAACGCAGAAATTATTGGCGTCATTGCATTACTATCCTGCCAACACCAAGATCACCAACCCATACCCCAACATGAAAATTGAAGTGATCGACCCTGTGATCACCATGGACACTTTTGGAAAATGGACCAAATCATTTGATGACGTGGTCATCAAGAACTCTAGCTCCAAATAATTACTTGGCTTCACCATGAAAAAATCGACCCCCGCTACCAAACCAACAACAGCCAAATCAACAGCTGTCAAGACAGCAAAGACCTCAAAGCCAAAACAGTCTGAACAACGCGGCTACCGTGATCTTCACGAACACTTGGCCGAACTTGACAAGCAAGGGCTGCTGATCACCGTTGATCGCCCCATCAACAAGGACACCGAGTTGCACCCCTTGGTTCGCTGGCAGTTTCGGGGGGGTATAGCCGAGCCCGACCGCAAAGCTTTTCTGTTTACCAATGTGGTCAATGGCAAAGGCAAAAAATACGACATTCCCGTTGTGGTGGGCGCACTGGCAGCATCGCGTCAAATTTACAGCGCCGGCATGGGCTGTGCAATTGCAGACATTGGCAAAACTTGGAGCCATGCCATTGCCAACCCCATCAAACCCAAAGTCGTCAAAGAAGCGCCTTGCCAAGAAATTGTCATTCAAGGCAAAGATCTGTTAAAGCCCGGCAAAGGCGTTGACGGCTTGCCTATTCCCATCTCGACACCCGGTTGGGACAATGCCCCTTACACCACTTTGTCTCAGTACATCACCAAAGATCCAGAGACTGGCATTCAAAACATGGGCATCTACAGGGGGCAAGTCAAATCACCGACGCGCTTGGGCATGAACCCTTCTTTGGAAAATCAGCCAGGCATCTACACACATTGGGAAAAAGCCAAGGCCCGTGGCGAGCGTTTGCCTGCCGCGGTGATTTTGGGCTGCCCGCCTTGCGTGGCCTTTACTTCGGCTCAAAAATTATCAGAAGACACCGATGAATTGCATGTGGCGGGTGGTCTTGCTGGCGCGCCCATCCATGTTGTGAAATGCAAAACGGTTGACCTCATGGTGCCAGCAGACGCTGAAATTGTGATTGAAGGTTTTATCAATACTGAATGGTTAGAGCCCGAGGCGCCCTTCGGTGAGTCTCATGGTCATGTGAATTTGCAGGAGTTCAATGCCTACATGGAAGTCACGGCCATCACGCGCCGCAAAGACGCCATTTTGACCTCCATCATTTCGCAAGTGACGCCTTCAGAGTCGAGCCTCATTAAACGGGTTGCCTTAGAACCCGTCTTCTTGAATCATTTGAGCAAGGCCATGGGCATCAAGGGTGTGAAAAAAGTGGTCATGCACGAACCGCTCACCAACTTGCGCAAGGTGATCTCCATTGTGGTCGATCGAAAGATGCCGCAAACCGAGGTTTGGCGTGCTTTGTATGGCGCCGCTTCCTTGTTGCGATCTGGCGGCAAAATGGTCATCGCAGTGAACGATGACATTGACCCCGACAATGCCGACGCCCTGCTTTGGGCCATGAGTTATCGCGCCAACTTTGCGCTCGACTTGCAAGTGCTGCAAAACCGTGATCCTGGTCATGGCCCCCGCAGTCCTCGAAACAGCGGCATGGACTCTTCCTTGCTCATTGATGCCACCCTGAAAGATGATTTTCCACCGATTGCTTTGCCGAAAAAAGAATTCATGGAGAATGCGAAGGCCATTTGGGAAGAGTTGGGCTTGCCGCCATTGAAACCTGAATCACCTTGGTTTGGTTATTCTTTGGGTGACTGGAGCGAGCGCAATGAGCAGATGGCACAACGCGCGGTCAAAGGCGATTACTTTGTGACGGGTGAAGAAATTGCGAAAATGCGTCGCAAAGATGTGAACATGAACACGGAAATTAAACATGTGATGGCAGGCGAAGGCCGCAAAGCTCTGCCTGAAAAAAGCAATGCCAAAGTTGGCCTTAAGATCAAGAAATCCAGTCTGAAGAAATAAGAAGCCCGTGCGGTTTGTTGAAGGTGTCCCATGGAAAGCGTGAAACAAAATAAATTGCTAACCGAAGTTGGACGAGGCACGCCCATGGGCGAGCTCATGCGACGCTATTGGCAACCGATTGGTGCGGCCGTTGACCTTGAAAATAAATGGACCAAGCGAGTCAGATTGCTCGGGGAAGATTTGGTCATTTTCAAGGACCGGCAAGGACGCTTGGGTTTAATTGCTGAGCAATGCCCACACCGCCGCGCCTCGTTCGCGCATGGCATTCCCACCGAAAATGGCATCCGTTGCCCATACCACGGCTGGGAATACAACGCCCAAGGCAAATGCATCCATCAGCCCAACGAGCAAGACAAGTGCGCCTTCAGAGACAAGGTCAGCACCGATGCCTACCCAGTCCAAGAAATGGGCGGCATGCTGTTTGCCTACATGGGGCCACAGCCCCAGCCGCTTTTGCCGCGTTGGGATGGTTTTGTGGCGCAAGGCACCATTCGCATCATGGGCCGAACCATTCTGCCAATCAATTGGCTGCAGATCATGGAAAACTCACTTGACCCTGTGCACACCGAGTGGCTGCATGGTCACCACTATGAGTTCTTGAAAGAACAAGAAGGGATCAAAGTCGCCATCAGCACACGCCACTTGAAAATTGATTTCAAAGAGTTTGAATATGGCATGACCAAGCACAGGTTGTTGGAAGGCCATTCGGAAGACGGAGACGACTGGAAAGTGGGACACCCTATTGTGTTTCCAAACATGCTGGCTGTAGGCAATGGCGATGAAAAGTCGCGCTATTACTCATTCCAAATGCGCGTGCCGGTAGACGATTCGCACACCATGCACCTATGGTTCAACGCTTATGTGCCGCCCAAAGATGTGGAAGTGCCCAAGCACCTTCTTGATAAAGTACATACCTACGAAGTTCCCTTCATGGATGACAAAGGAGAGTACATCGGTGACAACGTGGATGGGCAAGACATGATGGCCTGGATTTCACAAGGGGCCATTGCAGATCGATCCTTGGAAAATTTGGGCGCCACAGACAAAGGCATTGTGATGTACCGCCGCATGTTGAAACGCGAAATGCAAAAAGTTCAAGCGGGCATCGATCCGATGGGCATCGTGCGCGACAGCGCTCGCAATGAACGCATTGACTTGCCCAATGAGAAAAAGAAACACCACAACAGCGATGGCTTTACCAGTTTCATGATGCGAACACACGCCAAGTACTCGCCCATCGCCAATGACTTGTCAAAGTTGTTTGAACCTCACCTCCACACAGCCAAGTGATCCACATGCAAATCAATGAGCTCAAACAAAGACTGATCGATGCAGGCCATATTTTGGAAAATGCGGGTCAAGGCGACTTAACCCGAGGCCATGTCTCCATTCGACTGCCTGATGATCCGACGCACTTCATCATGAAGCCCCACAGTTATGGCTTTGACGAAATCACGCTTGAAAACATTGTGCTGTGCAACCTCGAAGGCGAAAAAGTAGGCGGTGGTGGACGCAAACACAGTGAGGTTTACATTCACTCCGAAATTTACAAAGCTCGGCCAGAAGTGAACAGCGTGATTCACACGCACCCCACCTATGCGGTAGCGCTGTCTGCAACCAGTCAGGCTTTAGAACCCATCAGCCAACCTGCGGTTGCCTTTGCCGATGGCCTGCCCTATTTCAATGACGCCATTGACCTCATTCGCACACAAGATCTCGGCCGCGGCGTCGCCAAAGCATTGGGAACCTGCAAGGCTGTGCTCATGCGGAACCACGGTGCAGCCATTGTGGGACAGAATGTGGAAGAAGCCACCATCTTGGCCATCATGCTAGACAATGCATGTCAAATACAACTGGCTACCATGGCGGCTGGTGGCATTGGTGAGAAGTTCACCTCAGAGCAAGTGCACAAGTTGCACCACGACATTACAAGGCCAGAGCAATATGTCATTAATTTTGAATACCTCAGAAGACGTGCCATGCGACAGATGGCCTCCTAAAAAACAAGCTCATTCTTTTCTTGCGACCTGACACTGCAACTCCGAATAGGAACCATCTGATGCGCACCTTGAATACCCTTTTGAGCACCGTTTGTTTGGTTGTCACGTGTGGCGTTTCAAACGCACAAACAGTGGATGCTGCCAAAGCACTTTCGATTCAAGAATTGGCGCACTACCAAGGCGCAGACCGAACTGCCAGACTCATTGAGGGCGCCAAAAGAGAAGGCAGTTTGTCTGTCTACCATGTGTACCCCGCACTCACCAACATCATGAATGAGTTTGGCAAGAAGTACGGCATCAAAATTAAATCTTGGCGAGCAGGTTCTGAGGCTGTTCTTCAGCGTGTCACCAGTGAGAATCGGGGAAACAAGTTTGATGTCGACATTGTTCAAAACAATGCGCCAGAAAATGAAGCGGCCTTTAGAGAAAAACTCTTGCTTGAAGTGCATTCGCCCTATCAAGCCGATTTGTTGCCACAGGCTGTCCCTTCTCACAAACAATGGGTGGGTATCACCTTTGACATCTGGACTGCAGCCTACAACACTGAAAAAATCAAAAAAGAAGACCTGCCTAAAACTTACAAAGATTTGCTCGATCCCAAATGGAAAGGCCAACTGGGCATTGAAGGCAATAATCACGCTTGGTTTGGCGCCATGATGGCCAAAATGGGAGAAGATGAAGGACAAAAATTGTTCTCCAACATCGCTGGTACCAATGGCATTTCCAACCGAAAAGGTCATTCGCTGCTCACCATGATGGTGTCTTCCGGTGAAGTTCCCTTGGCACTGACTGTGTACAGCTGGAACCCCGAGCAATTGAAACAAAAGGGAGCGCCTGTTGAAGGCCTGGCTTTGCAACCTCTGATGGCGCAACCCAGTACCATCGCCATGTTGAAAAAATCACCGAATCCGCATGCAGCACTTTTATTCTATGACTACATGCTGAGCGAAGGTCAAAAGCAACTCCATGATCTCAAATTTGTCCCAGCCAGCAAAAAGTACGAGTTACCCTTTCCCAAAGTACCTCTGAATTTCATCGACCCGGCCATGGCTTTAGACCAACAAGCCAAGTGGTTCAAGATGTTTGAAGAAACTGTCATTAAAAAGTCCAAATAAATGTTCAATTCCTAGGCCAAGGTCATGGACAAGCCCCTTCAAATAGCCATCGTCGGATTTGGTGCAGCAGCGCAGGCCTTCGTTCCAGCCATTCAGGCCAATTCTTCCTTCCAATTGGCGGCTGTGGTGGAGCCTCATCCCGAAGTTCAAAAAGGGGCCTTGCATCTAGGCGTTCCAGTTTTTCAAAATCTCTCTGATCTGAAAAATGTGCCTCAACTGGACGGTGTCTACTTGGCCACGCCGACCCCACTGCATGCACAACAAAGCATCACTTGTTTCGAAAACGGCTGGCATGTTTTGGTGGAAAAACCCATGGCCTGCAATGTGTCAGAAGGTATCGCCATGGTGGAGGCCTCACGCAAGTGCAACAGGTACTTGACGGTGGGCCATTCACACAGTTTTGATGCGCCCATACAGGCCATGAAGCAAATCATTGAGCGCGGAGAAATAGGCACGGTGACCATGGCCAACAACTGGTGTTTCACTGACTGGGTGTACCGGCCGCGAAGACCAGAAGAGTTAGATTCAAAATTGGGGGGTGGCGTGCTGTTTCGGCAAGGTGCACATCAAATTGATATTTTGCGTGCGCTGTGTCATTCGCGTGTCAAATCCGTGAAGGCCAAAATCTTCAATACCGATCCCAAACGAGACACCACGGGCGCTCATGCCATTTATTTGGATTTCGAAAATGGTGCAAGTGCCACCGCCATTTACAACGGCTACGGGGGCATGTCCAGCATGGATTTAACGCAAAATATTTCAGAATGGGGATACAGGCAGACCGCAGATTCTCGGCAATGGTATACCGCCCATTCAACACCTCAATCGGCTGAACAAGAGCTGGCAGCAAAGCAAAAAAGAGCCCTTAACGCCATTCCAAGCACAGCGCACTATCAGCCCCATTTTGGGCTGACTGTGGTGAGTGGGAGTCAAGGCGATATTCGGCAATCGCCTCAAGGCTTGATGGTTTGCAATGCCTCAGGAAATACCGAAATTCACTTGCCAACGCATCAAAGCCCTAGAGACTTGGTCTTGGCAGAGCTTGAGCAAACATGGCGGGGAAAGGGATCACATTGGCACAGCGGCCATTGGGGCCTAGAGAACTTGCGAATTTGCGAGGCTGCCATAGCGTCTGCTGCATCCGGCCGAGAAGTGCTTCTGTCAACTTAAGCCCAATGCGATTGAGGAATGGGCCAAGACAAAAGCTCAGCCAATCGACAGACCACCCAAAAAGCTTCTTGGGGATTAACCATAGAGGGCTCAGAGACCAGGCCTTGCCAGCATTTTTCGAGGGCATCGTTTTCTGCAATGCCAAGCTGAAATTGCTGAGTGCTCACAGTGTCCATCAACATGTTGGCCATGTCTTCACACAACTCATAGCGCTGCGTTAATTCAGCACGCGGCAAGCTGGGTTTGTACTGACCCGGCTTGACGTACAACATCATGAAGGATTCAGGCACGAAGTTTTGATTTTCTTCGTACATGTCAGGCAAGTGTTTCAGCTGGCAAACAAGACATCACATGAAATCAATCACAACTTGACCAAATCCAGAGCAACTCACTTGAGACGCGCCATCCATCAATTTTGCAAAATCGTGCGTGACACGTTTGCTTTGAATGGCATCTTCCATGGCTCGAATGATGATGTCAGCCGCTTCAAACCAGCCCATGTAACGCAGCATCATTTCTGCTGACAAAATTTCAGAGCCAGGGTTGACATAATCCTTGCCCGCAAACTTGGCCAGTGCATCCACAGTGGCCTCAAAGCATGCCACGCTGTCTGACATGGTGGCGCCAGGCGCAATGCCCATGCCACCGACTTGTGCAGACACCGCATCTGAGATGTAGTCTCCATTCAAATTCAAAGTGGCCACCACCGAAAACTCTTGAGGGCGCATGAGGATTTGCTGCAAGAAAGCATCCATGGCAATGTCTTTGACAGTGATGTTTTTGCCTGTTTTCGGATTTTGAATGAGACACCAAGGGCCATCGTCAATCAGTTTTGCCGCAAATTCTGTCTGAGCCAACTGGTAAGCCCAATCTCGAAATGCGCCTTCCGTGTACTTCATGATGCTGCCCTTGTGCACAATGGTGACACTGGGTTTGTCGTGATCGATGGCGTATTGAATAGCCTTGCGCATCAGTCGCTCTGTGCCTTCGCTCGAAACAGGTTTGATGCCAATGCCTGAAGTCATCGGGAATCGAATGCTTTTTGCACCCAACTCCTTGGTTAAAAAAGCGATGAGCTTTTGCGCCTCTTCGCTGTGCGCCGCATATTCAATGCCGGCGTAAATATCCTCGGAGTTTTCTCGGAACAGCGCAATGTTGGTTTTCTCTGGCTCGCGAACGGGTGATGGCACGCCTTTGAAATAACGCAATGGTCGCAAACAGGCGTAGAGGTCCAATTCTTGACGAATGGCCACATTGAGTGAACGAATGTCACCCGTGGGCGGCGCACTCAAAGGGCCTTTGATGGAAACCACGTATTCCTTCATGGCCGTCAAAGTTTCTGCAGGCAGGTAAACATGAGGGCCGTAAAGCTGTGTGGCCTTTTGACCTGCAAAGACCTCCATCCAGTGGATGCTGCGCTGACCTTGGTAGGCTTTTTGCACGGCTTCATTGACCACCCGAATCATGACGGGCGTGATGTCGATGCCGGTGCCATCGCCCTCGATGAATGGAATGATGGGATTGACAGGCACATTCAAAGTCTGATCTGCATTGACCGTGATTTTTTCGCCTTGTGATGGGACTTGAATGTGTTGGTACATGAAGCGTCTCTCCGTTAATTCATTCTAGGACAAAATCAGTCACAATCCCGTTTACCTGATCTCCTCTTTGGCACCTCTATGAACCACTTCTTTCGACTTCATTTTGGCTCTGGCACCCAAGCTTGGAAATTCATGGCTGGCTGTCTTTTATCGGTGCCTTTAGCCTTGTCTGCAATCGCGCAAGGCATGCCGCAAACTCAACTGCAACGCACCACCTTGAATGCAGGCATGCATTTGATTCAAGTGCAATTGGCACAAGATTTTGAACAACGGCAAATCGGACTCATGTGGCGAAAGGAAATGCCGCAAAACGAAGGCATGCTGTTTGTCTTTGATCAACCTGCCGTCCAGTGTTTTTGGATGCGCAACACGCTATTGCCCCTTACTGCGGCATTTGTCTCAGATGACGGCAGCATCGTCAATTTGGCCGACATGAAACCCATGAACGATGACTCGCATTGCTCAAAGAAACCCGTTCGGTTTGTGCTGGAAATGAACCAAGGATGGTTTGCAAAACGAAACATCCAAGCTGGCTTTAAATTATCGGGGCCTTTGTTCACCAAATAATCAGCCCAGCAAGCCGCTCCGCATGGGTCAAACACCCCAAACCACATCTGCTGATTGTTTGAGACACTGATTTAACATTTTCAGCATGGGCATGCTGCGCTGGCGCAAACTGATTTGCTTGGGGTCTTTCATGCCCTCGATTTCTTCATTGGCAATTGCCGACTCAAGCGCAGCAATTGCAGCAGACAGTTGTTCCGCTAGAAAAATGCCTTTGACCTGATCTTCTCTGTCCATGATTTTCAGCAGCCGTTTGGCATCTGGCTCGAGCATGATGAGATCGCCAGTGACTTTGGATTTGAATTTATAGAGCATGCTTGATTTCGAATTGATGCGATCAACGAACACAGTAATAGCTGAATGCTTTGCCGGGAAACTCGGAAACTGACCTCACAGGAGAAGGATTGCGAAGATCGGGTGCCATGACCATGTTGTTGGCCATGGCCCACAATTTACCGCGTGCGCAAGTCACGCCACCATTCCAATCACCCAAGTTGGACAAATAATCGTATTCATCTTCTGTGGGCAGTCTTGCATTCATGGCCTGACAGGCCATTTCTGCAGACCTTGGCGATGGCGAACGCCCGACCCCTTTGCCCGGCGCGCCCACCAACTCCAATAGTTGTTTGCCAATTTTGAGTTGAGACGGAAATTGTGTTCTTTGAAACGTTTCAAAAATTTGGAGTCCGATGTTTTGCATCACTTGCTCGGGAAATCCTTGCGCTTGAAAATGATAGGTATGGCCACAAGCCAGATCGACGTGCACAGTGACCAGCAAATCGCCTTTGCAACTTGGCGCGTAGGAATAGGTGCCATACGCAACCCCGGACAAGCCACGCATGAGCAGAGGGTCCCATTCCGCTGAAGACAATGCCGAGCGCTTCTCTCGCATCATTTCATTCAAAGGGCTTGCATTGAAAAAAGCAAAGTGGCGCTGTTGAGGGCCGCGATCACGGTACACCTTGTCAAGTGAAGCTTTGAGGGTGCCAGACAGCATCACGTCCATGCCAGGACTGCTCCCAGCCACGGTGCGTTGCTGGTTCAGTTGGTCGTCCATGGTGTTGAGCAAAGCCATCATGTGGCGTGAATCAACACCCTCTCGCACAAGTCCTCTGACAGTTTGTGTGAGTTCTGTCATTTGCTCACTCTTGGTGCGGCCATAAGCGTCATGGTACTGGCACAGGTCCTTGCCACGTGCAAATGGAATTTGAGGCCAAATGTTGACCATGGCATGCTCTTCAGCCAGGTTGGAAACTTTGAACTTGGCCAAGTCAGCTTTAGTCTGAGCACACACCTGGCTTGTCAACAAAATAGCCAAGACAAGCCCTAAAGCCCTGTGAAACAACATAAGAATCTCAATCTTTCAAAGAATATCTCGACCTAAACAAATATATAGTACACCCCCATGAACCTTCAAGATCGATTTTTAATGGCGGGTGTCATGGGTTGGCCCGTGATGCACTCTCGCTCTCCCTTGATGCACAACCACTGGTTTGCACAAGAAAAGCTCAAAGGTGTTTATGTGCCTTTGGCCATTCAACCTGACAAGCTAGAGGCCGCATTGCGCGGTTTGCATGCCCTAGGCTTTTCTGGCTGCAACCTCACCATCCCCCACAAGCAAAAAGCCCTGCTGATTGTTGACGAGGTCGATAGCGTGGCGCAAAAGATGGGCGCCATCAGCTGCGTGGCCGTCCAAGCTGACGGTCGCTTGATTGGCAGCAACAATGACGCTGCGGGCTTCATTCGCAACATCAAAGAGTTTCAAGCGGATTGGCAAGCCAAGCGCGGCCCCATTGTCGTGATTGGCGCTGGGGGCGGCTCACGGGCCGTTTGCCAAGGCCTCATTCAAGAAGGCGCGCAAGAAATTCGCTTGGTGAATCGAAATTTGGAGCGGGCTCAAACCATCATGTCTGAATTAGGCCAACCGATCAAGGCTTATCCGTGGGCAGACCGTGCGGACCTCATGAAAGGTGCCGCCATGGTGGTCAATACCACCAGCCAGGGCATGGTGGGTCAAACTGCACTGGACATTCAACTTGACCTGTTACCCACCGATGCTTTGGTCACAGACATCGTTTACACACCCCTTGAAACACCCTTTTTAGCGCAAGCCAGAATGCGCGGAAATGCAACTTTGAATGGCTTGGGCATGTTGTTGCATCAGGGCCCCTTGGGTTGGAAAGCTTGGTTCGGAATTGAACCTAAAGTGACTCCTGAGCTGAGAAAACTTTTAGAGCAAAGTTTGATCTAAATCAAGCGTCCAACTTGGCCTTGAAGTGATCCCAGCATCTTTGAAACAAAGCTTCGTTCCAAAGTTTTTCTTTGCACATCTGAATTTCGTGCTCGCTGAATGAATAAGGCGTGCCCAATTGCATCGCCATGTACTGGCGGTGCGCATTCTCTTCCATGTAATTGGCCAACACAAATGCCTCGCGAATTGTTTGGCCCACAGTGACTGCGCCATGTGACTTCATCAGCGCCGCGGGCCGGTCTGACAAGGTCGCCGCCAATCGGTCGGCCATGGGTTTGTTGTTGATGGAGTTGGGTGAATCTAACAAGGGCACGGGGTAGACCAATGAGCCCTGGCCATAAACGGGCAAGTACGCTTTGCCCGCCATGGTGAGGTAAGTCGACCATTTGGGGTGCGCATGAACTACCGCCTTGACATCAGAGCGCGCCCTGTAAATGCCCGCATGCAAGTGAAACTCCAAAGGTGGCTTGCCAGCCCCCTCAATGACCTGACCTTCCATGTCAATGGTGCAAATGTCATTCACGGTGAGTTGACTGCGCTGACATGAGCCGATGTTGATCAGCATGGTGTTGTCAGGCAACAAAATGCTGGCGTGGCCGTTGTAATCGATGATGTCTTGCGATTCCAACATGCGAATGCAGTCGACCAATGCTTGCTTGAGCTCTAAGTTGTTTGACATGGCGCGGCCTCAGGTTTAAATCACAACTTTGGTCATCATGCCCTGTGGGAAAATTTCCTCGGGCGTGAATTCTCGGTGCGCAATGCCCTGTTGGAACGTGTATTTGGCCATCAACTCCCAAGTGGGGCGATTCTCTTCAATGCCATACGGAAACGTATCGCCCTCAAATTTGTCTCGCATTTTGCGTGCATAAGTTGCCAACCAGGGCAAGGGGTAGCGCGATACCGCAGGGTCCATCAAGCGCTCAATGCTGCGGCGCTTTGATTCTTGGAACGCGTTGAACAAATTGCGCGGCACCCAAGGATTTTCATCGACCACACTCTTTTTCATGGCAATGATGTGCATGATGGGCCAGACTTTGGTGCGCGCAAAGAATTCGTCTTCCATGTCTAAAAAATCGGGGAAGAGCCGAACCACATCGGGATGACCTTCCAAGAAACACGTTGGCGGACGCGCAATGATGGCGCAATCAATTTCACCTGAAGCCAGCATTTCACTCAATGATTTGTCAGCCACCCGCGTGAGTTTCACACCTTCGGGCAAGCTAATTTCCACCTTCTCCTCACGGCCTGGCGCATTGGCGCCCGCTTGGTACCAGTGCACGTCTTGCAGTTTCACGCCCATGTCGTTGTGAAGCCATCCACGCATGTACACCGCTGCAGAATGCGCCCACTCGGGAGATCCCACTTTTTTACCGATCAAGTCTTGAGCCGACTTGATGCCTGATTTTTTATTCACATAAAAAGAGCTAAATCTAAAAAGACGCGAACACACAATGGGCAAGCCAATGATGTCGCTGTCTGGCCTGGTCACTTGTGTGGTGAACTTGGCAAAAGACAATTCAGAAATGTCAAATTCACGGTTGGCCGTGAACCGTGCAAAGCATTCGTGGTGACCCAAATTGAGCCAATTTAAATCGATGCCCTCCGGTTTCACAAAACCCAAGCGGATGTCTCGGAAATGATCGTAGTCAGTGGTGGCAATCGATAAATTAAGGAGTGACATAGGAGAAATACCAAGGGATTGGAGAATAGCTTCAGTTTATCTGAACAGCCTTGAAAGCCTGTGAGGCACTTGCACAGAGCACATAAACTTAGGAGCCTTCAAGGCTTGGCTTCATTCAAGTCGTCAGTTGAAAACTGTCGGGACTGGCGGCCTGCCAGTATTTAGCAAACAAGCCTTCTAAATCATGAGGTTCCAGCAAAGCCCCACCCTTCACACTCAAGATCAAGTCGGAAAGGTTTTGAACCTCGTGTTCGCTGACGCGGCGCATGATGTGATTCAGTCGCAGCTCAGAGGGGGCAGACAGGCCAGTCGCTTGAAGCATTTCCTGAACAGACTCCAGGGTTTGACGGTGAAAATTTCTCACGCGATCAGCTTTACTGGGCACCACCAAAGCCACCTGACGTTTGGGATCCTGCGTGGTCACACCGGTGGGGCAATTGCCGGTATGACAGGTTTGAGCCTGAATGCAGCCCAAGGCAAACATAAAGCCTCTGGCACTGTTGCACCAATCTGCGCCCAAAGCCAAGGTTCGCATGACATCGAACCCACTGATGATCTTGCCACTGGCACCCAAACGAATTTGCTTTCGCAATTTCAAGCCGACCAAGGTGTTGTGAACCAAGCGCAAGCCTTCTAGCATGGGCATGCCCATGTGGTCGGTAAATTCAACAGGTGCCGCACCTGTGCCACCCTCAGAACCATCGACCACAATGAAGTCAGGATAGATGCCTGTTTTTTGCATGGCCTTGGCAATGCCAAACCACTCCCAAGGATGGCCAATGCACAACTTGAAACCGACCGGTTTGCCCTCACACAACTCTCTTAACTTTTGCACAAATTGCAAAAGCTCAACGGGGCTTGAAAAGCTGCTGTGCGCAGCGGGTGAAACGCAGTCAACACCCACGGGAACGCCCCTGGCCTCTGCAATTTCGGGCGTCACTTTGGGCCCGGGCAAAACGCCACCGTGGCCAGGCTTTGCGCCCTGGCTCAATTTAATCTCAATCATTTTGACTTGAGGCGACAAGGCATTTTGAACAAAGCGCTCAGCGCTGAAGGTGCCGTCTTCATTGCGGCAACCAAAATAACCAGAACCAATTTCCCAAATCAGATCGCCACCATGCTCACGGTGATACCGAGAGATAGACCCCTCACCAGTGTCATGCGCAAAGCCACCCTTCTTGGCGCCCAAATTCAGCGCCATGATGGCATTGGCACTCAAGGCACCAAAACTCATGGCAGAGACATTGAACAAACTGATGTCATAGGGGTGCTTGCATTGCGGGCCGCCCACATGCACTCTAAAGTCATGCGATGGAATGACAGAAGGGCTGATGGAATGGGTTAACCACTCATAACCGACTTCTCGAACATCCAGCTGCGTGCCAAAGGGCCTCTTGTCAGATTCGCCCTT
>Ga0114960_10002627_pt1 | contig 13924 bp, 16 predicted proteins | sample C_130625_MF_Meta_FD_92637 | JGI IMG/M metagenome (GOLD analysis project Ga0114960, IMG submission 92637) | Freshwater microbial communities from Lake Croche, Canada to study carbon cycling - C_130625_MF_MetaG | ecosystem: Environmental > Aquatic > Freshwater > Lake | place: Lake Croche, Canada... | reverse complement strand
TGGGATCGACACGGTGGCCGGTCCAACGCCGGCGAGTAGCCACAACGTCTGATTGGGAACGTTTTGATCGGTCACCACAAAAACAAGCTCGGTGGTTCCGGAAGGAACGCCGCTAATCGCGAAGGGAGGAGAGGTATTCACTCCGTCGCAGGTGAACTGCTTGGGGATCGACTGACCGGTTTTCCAAGCACTTGTGAGCAGCGTGAAAGCAGTGGAGCGAATTTGCGCGCCAGCGGTTGTGCTTGGGGCATTGGGATTGGTGTTTGCCGGTGCGGTCGAACCGGTGTTCTTGCGGGCGGGAGCGGTTGCCCCGGGCTTGGGATCTTGCAGCGTGCGGCCGCTGGTTCCGCACGAGGCCACAACGATCGCTAACGCAACGATGGCGAGAACGACAAGACCTCGGCGACGATTGCGAGATGCGCGGCGGGGGGGAGAAGACTCAATCATCGGAGTGAGACTACGCGTGGGAGTCACGAGCGCGGTGCCGCCCCCCTCGTGGGCCGGTAGCGTGCGGCAATGGCTGACCGCTGCCTGCTCTCAATCCACGCCCACCCCGACGACGAAGCCTCTAAGGGCGCTTCTACCGTTGCGAAATACAAGACCGAAGGTGTTCGAGCGGTGCTCGTGACATGCACCGGCGGCGAAGAGGGCGACATTCTCAATCCAGTGATGGACCGCCCCGAAATTCGGGCCGATCTCGCTGCAGTTCGTCAGCGTGAACTCGAAGTCGCTTCGGCGCTTATTGGCTATGACGAAGTCGTCCTACTTGGGTACCGAGATTCTGGAATGCCCGACACCGAAGCGAATGCTCGTCCAGAAGCATTCGCAAATGCCGATCTCGACGAAGCCGTTGCTCGCCTCGTCGAAATCATTCGCCGTGAACGCCCGCAGGTGATCCTCACCTATGGCGATGATCAGCAGGGATACCCCCACCCAGATCATCTGCGCGTGCACGACATCTCGTTGCCAGCGTTTGAACGCGCTGGCGACTCCTCCTATCGCCCCGATCTTGGCGAACCATTCACGCCACTCAAGATGTATTACTCGGTGTGGTCGCGTACGCGGATCGAGGCGACCCACAACAAGTTCGTTGAACTTGGTCTCGAATCTCCGTTCTCTGACGACTGGTTCACGCGACCGAGCCAAGACGACCGAGTTACGACATCAATCGACATCGGCCCATGGTTCGATGTGCGCCTCGAAGCACTGCTTGCCCACGCAACGCAGGTCGATCCCGCTTCCGCGTTTTGGTTTGGTCTGCCTCGCGAGATCGCTCGGTCGGTTCACCCCTACGAGGACTACATCCTCGCCCATTCCCGAGTCGAGACGCAGTTGCCCGAGACCGATCTCTTTGCGGGAATCCACTAGATGACCTGGCCCGATTCTCCGCCCACACAACCGCCTGCCCAACCGCCGACCGAAAAAGTTGCTGCAGCATCAGCAGCGGATGCCATCGCTGAAACCTCGCGTACGACGACTCCTGGTGGCCACGTCGTCAAGCAGCGGCCACAACGCGCTCGAACGATCATCGGCATCGTTCTTCTGTTTCTTGCGGGAGTATCGGCATCAGTTGGAGTCGCATCGTTCTTGACCGAACGGGCCATTCTCGACGAAGGCACATGGGTTGCAACGAGTAAGGCGATCGTCAACAATCCGCAGGTCCAAGACGACGTTGCTCATGCCATCGCAACGCAGATCGTCACGGTTGTAGGCATCGACGATCTTGTCGGCGGAGTCCTGCCTGGGCCGCTCAGTGCATTCTCTGGCACCGTGACCGAAAAGGTGACTGACCTCATCGCCGTCGGTGCTGTGCAGGTCGTGAAGACCGATGCATTTGTCAGTATCTGGGAATCAGCAGTTCGTGCAACACACGACGAGTTTGTGCATGCAGTTGATGGAAGCAATCGTTTTGTGAGTATCGATTCAAAAGGGCTCTCGCTCGACCTTGGATCATCGCTTGCGGAAATCAACAAGCAACTTGATCAGCGCGGCGTTCATCTTCTCGACAACGTCAACCTTGCATCGATCAACCTCAAGATCCAGTTGGTCGATGCTCCAGGCCTCGAACGGATTCGGACCTGGGTTCGTGTCCTGCGTGTCGGGTCAATCGTCTTTCCTGCTGCGGCAGTGATTGCTGCAATTGCTGGATTGCTCATCGCCCGTCGACGCTGGCTCGCAGTGATCGCCGGTGCTGTTGGAGCTTTTGTGGGTGCTGGGATTGTTGCCCTGATCGCATCGAGCGGTCGTGATCGCGCAATCGAACAGATCTCCGGCGGCCTGCTCGGGATCTCCTCAGCAAGGGTCATCGTCGATGAGGTCCTCTCGGGTCTCGATAGCGCGCTTCTCATGACCTGCGCTGTTGCAGCAGTGGTGCTGGTGGTTGGATTGATGGCGGCCATCCTCACGTCGCGCAGTCGTTCTGCAACGGCCAACGATGTGGCGGCTCCAGCAGCGTGATCGAACTCATTCCATGGGGAGCCGATCGAGTCGATGACATTGTCGATCTGATGCTGCGCGTTGCTGCTGACGAAGACCTCACGCCGGACGAACTCCTCACTGCATGTCACGAGCGTTCAGGCATTGTGATGGCCAGCCCCGACGGCGAATCAGTGATCGCCGTTGGCGTTGATCGCGATGTTGATGGTGATCTCATTGCGTCAATCCGTCTGATCGCTGTGGGTCCAAACGTTCAGCGGGCAGGCCGAGGTGGAGCTCTCCTTGATCACGCTGAGACCTGGGCGGCAGAACGCGGGGCACAAAGAATTCACGTTGGCGGTGAACTTTCTTTTTCGTTATGGCCGGGCGTTCCAGTGGAATCGCCAATTGCGGCACTCTGTTCGAAGCGCGGCTACGAAACGCACGAGTTCTGGCAGTCCTATGACGTGGCGACATCGTTTCGTGCGGAACCGCCAGCAGGCATCGTCATTCGTCGCGCCGTGCACGATGAAGACGTCACGCGAGTATTGCTCGCTGCGACTTCGGGCTGGCCCCGGAGTGCTGACGAAATCGCTCGTGCTCTTGAGCACGGCACCTGTCACGTCGCGTTGCGGGGCGATGCCGATCCAGTTGTCGTTGGAATCGGGTGTCACTCAATTACGCGCGCCGGTTGGACTGGTCCTGTGATTGTTGATGAGTCCGCTCGTCGTCGTGGCGTTGGTCAAGCGTTGCTCGGTCAGATTTGCCGCGACTTAATGATCGCCGAATTCGATCGAGTCGTGGTGGCCGACCTGCCTGACGACGCTGCGCGTTCGTTCATCGAATCAACAGGAGCAGTTGCCTCCACTCGCTATCAGCGAATGTCAAAGCAACTCTGAAAAGTGGCAATCAACCCGCGCGCTGAAGTTCGCGCAGTTCGCGATAGCCGATGAGTACGGCGCCCGAACGCTCAAGCATCGTGCGCAGGCGCGAGTCGTGACACACCAGGTGAAGGTCGTCGACACGTGACGCCCAGTCAGTTCCGATCGCGCGCAACTCGGGCGTATCGGTTGCGGGGTGGACGTACATTTCGGTGATGCCTGGGCGCAATTCGAAGATTGCCTTTTCGATCACCCGACGGCTTCCGACGCCATTGACGTAGAGGAAGTGATCGGGCGAGATGATTCCCTCTTCGGCAGCAAGACGACGGAACGGGAAGCCGATGCTTCGTTCGGTAGACGCTCCGGAAAGCCGAAGGGGTAGTGCGAACTCGACGGCGAGGTCGAGGTAGACGTCGAAGAACTCGGGGCGAAGTTGCAGTGCGCCCATATGTGAATCGAGATGGCTGACGTCGAAGCCCCAAAGGATCGCTCGTTCAACCTGCGCACGACATTCGCGACGGACCTCATCGAGGTCGGCGTGGTCCCAAAGGTCGGCGACTGTTCGGGGGAACCCGCCGTCGCCATCGAGCAACGACGGAGCGTGGGTGATTGGCCCCCAGCGGTAACGCTCAAATTCGGCATTGAGGGTGAGATGCACGCCAATGTCTTCGCCACGGAAGTCGGAAGCCGCTTCACGGGCCCATGCACACGGCACCATGAGCGTTGCGCTGGTGCATACGCCTTGCCGAAGAGATTCGTAGATGCCGGTATTGGAGGCATGACACAGGCCGAGGTCGTCGCTGTTGATGATGACCAATCGGGCATCAGCGGCATAACCCAAACGTTCGGCGAGTGTTGTCACGGGTGTCACGGTATCGCTCGAGACCGTGTTGGTCCTCATGAGGCTGGTTTGCCGGGACCCCCGCAGGTCTGCCAAAGCCCTCGGGGAGCCGCTTTGGCGGCAACCATCGCCGCCCGGAATTCGTCGGCATGGGCGGTGTTTGGGGCGATTGAGAGGATGTCGGCGAAGCCGCCGGTGACGAGGTCGAGATTGATAAAGAGTCCGTCTGAGGCTCGCCAGACGTAAGCGAGTAGCCGGTTGTAGATGTCGTGCTCCTCGAGGTCGTGTTCGAGGCGGAGGATGGTTCCGGCCGGTAGAAGCTGCGCAGTGTGAGCACTCGCTTCATGGCCGAAGCACTGCACCGGTTTTCGTGGGTCTTTGGTTTCGGGGGTGTCGATGCCAAGGAGTCGGATGCGTTGGCGTTTGTAGCCAAGACGCACATCAATGGTGTCGCCGTCGATGACGTCGATGACGGTGGGTTCGGCGGCGTAAGGCGTGGAACTGTGGCGCGCGACCGTGTTGAGGACGACGACAAAGACCGACAGCGATCCCGCAAACAGCAACGCCCCCAAAACGCCGATGAGTGCAACCACCCCGGCGGATCTGCGCCGACGAGCATTGTGTTGTTCAAGTTTCGATGGAACTCGTTGTGCACGATGGGCCACGCGCGCGCTCGTTGCCATAGCTGCCTCTGACGTGAGGGTGTTCTGGCTGCAGGCGCGGCGAAATGGTGACCATAGAAGGTGGGTGTGTCACGCGGAAGAGCCCCGACTCAGTGTCGAGGCTCTTCGCAACAAATTGAGTTGTTGGACCCTTGGTCCGACGAACTATCGAACCGTTTAGATCCGTTCGATGAGAGTGCCGGTGCCAAGACCGCCACCACAGCACATCGTGACGATGGCGCGCTTGCCGCCGGTGCGCTGTAGTTCATGCACAGCTTTGGTGATGAGGATTGAACCAGTTCCACCGAGTGGGTGACCAAGTGCAATCGCGCCGCCGTTGGGGTTCACTCGTTCGAGATCGCCGTCGAGTTCGCGGGCCCATGCGAGAACAACTGATGCAAACGCTTCGTTGATTTCGAACAGATCGATGTCGTCCACCGAAAGGTTGTTGCGTTCGAGGAGATGCTGTGTGGCATCGATGGGGCCGGTGAGCATGAGCACGGGATCGACACCAACAAGGCAGGTATCGACGATGCGAGCGAGAGGTGTGAGGCCGAGTTCCTTGGCCTTCTCGGGAGTCATGAGGAGCACCGCGCCTGCGCCATCGGAAATCTGCGAGGCGTTTCCGGCGGTGTGAACTCCGTCTTCGCCGAACACTGGCTTGAGGCCCGCAAGGCTTTCGGCGGTGGTGTCACGAAGACCTTCGTCGCGAGACACATGGTGCGTGGTGCCGGAAGGCTTGCCGTCTTCACCAAGGTCGGGTGCGTCGACCGGAACGATCTGCGTGGCGAAGCGATCTTCGGCCCATGCGCGTGCGCCGCGTTCTTGTGATGACAGCCCGAGTGCGTCGGTGTCTTCGCGTGTGATGTTCCACTTCTTGGCGATGCGCTCGGCACCGTCGAACTGCGAGGTGTACTCGTACTGAGGGAAGTACGTCTTGGGAATGGGCGAGCCCATGTCGAGACCCTTGGCAACGTTCGAACCAATCGGAACTTTGCTCATGACTTCGACGCCGCCGGCAACAGCACTGTCGATCACGCCGGCTGCGATGAGCGCGTAGGCAATGTCGACGGCCTGTTGGCTCGAACCACATTGTGTATCGACCGTTGTTGCCGCCACCTCGAGTGGGAGGCCGGCAGTGAGCCAGGCGGTGCGGGTGATGTTGAACGCTTGTTGGCCAATTTGGCTCACGCAACCGCCAACGACCTGACCGACATCGGCAGGATTCATGCCGGTGCGATCGAACAGTGCCTTGAAAGGCACGGCAAGAAGGTCGGCGGAATGCATTGAGGACAAGGCCCCATTGCGACGGCCAACAGGAGTACGGACGGCATCGACAATTACGACTTCACGCATTACCCGATACTAGGCCGAGAAGTTGCCATTTATCCCGGGCACACCGCCAATGGGAGGTTCTAATATCCGCCTTTTAATGATCGGGACCTTGGGGGGAACCATGAACGCCGACCATGCGTTGGACTGCAACCACGACCATACGGAGCAATTGACTCGTCGAATCGACGAGTTGGCTCGAGAACTCGATGCCCTTCGGTCGGAACTTCAGCGTGGTTCGCTGAGTGTCAACGGCGAACGACCAAGGTCAGGTGTGGCGGCCACCAATACGCCCACAATTGCAGAATCAGTCAACGGCGAAGTTGACGGAGAAGAGCAAGCCTCGATGTCGCGACGTCACGCATTGCGCGCCGCTGGCGTCCTCGCTGCTGGTGCAGTCGCCGGAGGCGCAGGGATCATTGCGGCGGCATCTCCCGCTGCAGCTGCAACCGGAACGTTCAGCGGTGGTAGTCCTGCCGTCATTGCGAATGGGGGAGCCGGAGCGGGGTCGATCGGCGTGGACGCTCAAGTTCAGGGCACGGATGGCGTTGCCGTCAGCGCAACCTCATCAGGCACTGACGGCGTCGGCGTTCGCGGGAACGGCGACCTTTTCGGTCTCTACGGAATTTCGACCAATGGCACTGGAATCTTTGGCGAAACCATGGGTCAATTCGGTATCTATGGAAATTCCGTAGGAGGAACCAGTTCCGCGGGCGTTTATGGCCGATCCGATTTGGGGAGGGGACTGCAGGGGTATGGGGACGTTGGGGTCTACGCGCAGAGTCTCAACGTGGGTGTATCCATCGATGCGGAGCAAACATCGCTGCGATTTAGCACCGCTGCAACCTCACCGCTTACCTCCGGGGAGACTTACCAAACGCGTGACATCGTGGTCGATAGCGCTGGCGTGATGTGGTTCTGCGTGGCCGGTGGAACGCCCGGAACATGGCGAATGCTTTCTGGTCCGTCGACTGCGGGAGCATTTACGCCGCTTACCCCTGGTCGCGTCTATGACTCTCGACTTTCCACGTACGCACGAAACGGAGTGCTGGGAAGCGGTCAGAACCGAACTCTTTCGGTGGCGAACTCCTATGACGTCAACGGTGCTCTTGTCACCACCAATTTTGTTCCCGCAGGAGCGACTGCAGTCTTTGCGAACGTGACCGTTGTCGACACCGTTGGGGCCGGCTACCTCGCGCTGAATCCGGGTGGAACAACAGTTGTGTCTGCATCGACGATCAACTGGAGCGCCTCGGGTCAGATTCTCGCTAACGGGGTCACCCTGACGCTGAATGGTTCACGGCAGGTCACTGCGATCAACGGCAGCGGCGGGTCGACGAACTTCATCGTCGATGTCCTTGGGTACTACCGCTAACCACGAACATGGAGTGGCTTAGGCCGCTGTTGCGTGATCGTGCAGCTCGAGGGTCGGCGGCGCATCGTGTGAGGCCAACGCCGCAGCGAGCGCAGCACGAGCCTGTGCGATGCCGGCGAGGGCACGTTGGCGGGTGGCGTCATCGATCTGCCAAGAGGCAGGCCCCTCGGGGAGGCGATGGACACCGCTGGTGTGGAGGGTGGGTCGCTTCTTCATGAGAGTCAGTGTGCCGAAGGGGTGTGACAGTGGAGGTAAAGAACCTGCGGCGATCTACGCTCCCTCCCGTGGATGCAAAGGAATGGCTGGGGCTCCAGCCCACACACAACCCCATGCGCTGGTATCTGCCCGTTACCGAAGGCATTTGCAGCGGTCTCGGGACCCTCTTTGGCGGTTGCGGCCTTGGTGCAGCGATCGATGCCCTTGAGCGGGTTACCGAGCGGCCTGTGGTGTGGGCCTGTGCCCAGTACATCAACTACACAAAGCCGCCTTCGGTGGTCGATCTCGACATCCGGATCGATGCCTCTGGTCGCACCACTACCCAAGCCCGGGTCACCGGTCAGGTCGGCGACACCACGATTTTCATCGTCAATGCTTCCCTTGGAAGTCGCGACATGGCCGAGGAGGGGCAGTGGATCACTGCGCCCGAGGTTCCTCGGCCAGAGGATTGTCCTCCGCGTCAACTTCACTTCGACCCAGGTAACTCCATCTCGAGTCGTCTCGACATGCGCATGGCCATCGACGAACCCGGCACTGGACACACCGCATTCTGGGTTCGTATGCCCGAGATTCTCGAGGCTTCGGCCGCGTCACTCGCGGTGTTGGGCGATTTCGTTCCGATGGGTCTCGGTATGGCGGTGACATCCGAGATCAACTCCAACAGTCTCGATAACACGATTCGTGTCATGAACATCGTGCCTACCAAATGGGTGCTCGCCGATGTGCGTATCGAAGCAGTGGCGCGCGGGTTCGGTCATGGCCACATTTATTTGTGGGCCGAAGACGGAACGCTTATGGCGACGGCAAGTCAATCGGCCATGATTCGCCCTTGGAAGGGGAACTGATGGAGCCCTATCGCGGGTATGGCATCACCATTCCGTTCGATCGTGTTCCGTTGCATGCCCAACGCGAACGCATCGCTGAACTTTCCGAACTTGGTTACACCGACGCGTGGTCGGCCGAAACCGATGGCGCTGATGCGTTCACACCGCTTGCGCTGACTTCGCAGTGGGCGCCCTCGTTGCGTCTTGGCACCGCCATCGTTCCGGTCTTCACTCGTGGTCCTGCCGTGATCGCACAAAGTGCGTTGGCCATGGCCCAGGCTGCTCCCGGTCGTTTCGTGCTCGGCCTCGGAACGTCATCCGATGTCATCGTTGGTCGTTGGAACGGCATTGCGTTCGACGAGCCCTACAAACGAGTTCGTGACACCGTGCGCTTCATCCGTGCTGCGTTCACTGGCGAAAAGATCACCGAGACCTACGACACGTTCTCAATTCGTGGTTTCAAACTCAGCGCCGTTCCCGAACAACGCGTGCCGATTCTTATCGCCGCTCTTCGCGAAGGCATGTTGAACCTCGCGGGTCGTGAAGGCGATGGCGCAATTATCAATTGGCTATCGGCCGAGGATGTTGCTCGAGTTGCGCCAATCGTTAAAGCACATGGTGAAGACAAAGAAATCGTTGCTCGAATCTTTGTCGTTCCTTCAGAGGATGCCGAGACAGTGCGCGCGCAAGCGAAGTTCGCAATTGCCGCCTACCTCAACGTTCCGGTGTATGCCGCGTTTCACGAATGGTTGGGTCGTGGGCCGCAACTGCAAGGAATGTGGGACGCATGGAAGGCAGGCGATCGTGCCGCGGCACTCGCTGCCATTCCCGACGAGGTTGTCGATCAACTCATCGTGCACGGTTCCTATGAACAATGTCGTGCGCATATCCAGCGTTATATCGACAACGGCGTGACGACCCCTGCGCTTGCGGTCCTAGGCATGGCTGGTGTCGACACCGAAGAGGCAGTGCGGCAACTCACACCGCGGTAGGTGCCTAGAGCAGTTTGAGTTGTTCGGTGCGATCGGCCCATTCGGTGAGTGGCACCCACATCACGCCACCACGAGGGCCGCGATCTTTGACCTCGACCGCATCGAGCGGCATTGCTCGCATTGCGCCCTTGGAGTCGCAGACGCCGAGACTTCCGTCGGCCTCGCGGCGGGTAACCGTGCCGTCCTTCCAGCGCTCGGTGTCGCGTCGGCGGAACCGAACCGCTGAACCAGGGGTAAGTCCAATCTCGCTCAGGCCATCGGCGGGAAATGGATCGGCGGCTTCGGTCTTCTTGCCCTTTGGGCGGCGGACGGGAGGCATCGTTAGAACCGGCCTGCAGCGGCGTTGATGGTGTCGGCGATGACAGCCATGCGGTCGGTGCCCCAAGGCATGGGCATGACGACGGGGACGTCGACGCCGGCATCGACGTAGGACTGCACCGTCGAGCGGACATGCGCTGCGTCGCCAAGAACATCGATGGCATCGACCATGCGATCGGAGACCGCAGCGAGTGCTGCTTCTCGGTCGCCCGCCGCGTGACATTCGCGGACCTGCGCAACTTCATCGGCGAAGCCAGCGCGAATGAAGTTGTCGGCGTAGGCATCGACCACGATGTAGGAGAACAAATCTTTGCGGGCGAGGTCGCGATGCGGCTCGGGGTCGGTAACGCCGACGTGCACGTAGCCGTACACCGTTGCGTCACCGCCAGCGCGCACTTGCTCGACCGACCATGCGACATGTGAAGCGGGCAGATAATTGAGCAGCACGCCGTCGGCGAGTTCGCCGGCGAGTTTGAGCATGCGTGGATTAAGTGCCGCCAGGATGATTTTTGGACGTTTCTCGCCAAGACGAACGCCGAGGCGGAAACCCTTCACGGTATGAAAGTCGCCAGCGAAGTCGACCTTTTCGCCGCTGAGGCACAGACGTAAAAGCGTGAGCTCCTCGCGCATCCGAGCCAGCGGGCGATCGCCGTACTCGGCGCCATGCCAGCGGCTGACGACGGTGGGGGAGGAAACTCCGATACCGAGAAGGATGTCGCGTTCGGGATGCAGCGCTTGGAGAGTGGCCGCGCCCATCGCTGTGACGCCCGGGGTGCGGAGCTGGGTTGCCAGTACGCCGGTACCGAGGCTGAGTGTGGGTTGAGCGGCACCGACAGCAGCCAGGGTGGAGAAGGCCTCGAGGCCCGTGGTCTCGGCGACCCAGAAGGAGGAATAGCCGGCATCGACTGCCCAGTCGGCGGCCGTGAACCCGGCCGTAGGCCCGAGTCCGGCGAAGCTGGCGAAGGTGAGTCCCAATGGGTGGGATGGAGCGGCGCTCATGGCCGATGACGCTAGTGCGCACCGATGACAGTGCCGAACGAGTGACCTCGGTCAACAAGCATGAAATCCTTCGCGTAAATCTTTGAATATGACCCACGCGTTGCACTCAAAGGCCTCTACCATGCGTTAGTAACCGCAGTGGCAAGTGAACTACCGCATCCTTCGGAACCCTCCGATGGAAGTGACTCTCAAGCGCCGGCTACGACAGGAGAAACACATGACTGAAACCCGAGAGATGGACGCACTCACCGAGGCACTTTCGATCATCGATCGTGCACTGGGCGAAATGCTCCACCGCGAGTTGGTCAGCACCAACGAGGTCGCCGATCTCCTGCTCGACATCCGCTCACTGGTTGCCTCCGAGGCCGCTGTTCTCGTCCAGAGCTGAGTCCCGCCGGGCCCTGTGCTCGGTCGACTCGCCACAGAGTTGTTCCACGATGCGCGGCCTTTGGGTCGCGCATCGTCGCGTTTGGACGCTACAAAATGGCTGGAAGGCGGACTCTCGGAGTGTCAGCGATCGAGGCTGGTGTGCTTGAACTCGTTGAGTGACGGCCATCCGGCCAGCATCTCGACAATTCGTTCGACAGATCGACGGGCGTCGGCAGCATCGATGGGAAGTTCCATAAGGCGAACAAAGGCTGCGTGCTCTTCGGTCATGAAGGTGGGGACGCCCCACACATTGAGATCGCAGGCGGCAGCAGTGTGCTCGTCACGAATGGTGGCAAGCGGTGCGCCTGTAGCGACCTCGGCGAAGACTGGGTCAGGATCGAAACCGTTGGCGGTGAAGATCGAACGGAGGACTGTTTCCTCGCGCAGCTGAGCACCTTCTGCATGGCGCGCTTCGAAGAGCGCTCGGTGAAGGATTGGGAAACGTTCTGGGTCCGAATCGCGTACGACGACTGCGGCCTGGAGCGCGAGGAGTCCGGTGTCGTCTTCAGGGTGCTCCCAGATCGGCGCTTGGCCGTCTTCGATATGCACCTGTCCCAGCGAGAATGGAACGAAACGAACGTTCCAGTCGGCGCCATCGAGAATGCCCTCGACGATGTGAGCGTGAACGATGCGAGCGAAGGGGCAGCGGTAGTCCCAGGTGATGGCGAACTGAAGAGTCATGGTGATGGTCAACCGTTTCGTTTGCGGGGGTATTCCGGAGAGTGGTCGTACTCAGCGGCGACGGCGATACAGCGGGAAGGCGGCGCGAGCGATTGCGCCAAGCCCAAGACCGACTGCGAGTCCGCCGGCAACATCAGAAGCGTGGTGGATCCGAACATGGATGCGACTCACGGCAACGAGCCCACCCAAGCTGAAGAGCGCAACCTTGGTTGGCGTCGATGACTTCTGCGCCAGCAACACGCCTGCAACCATTGCGGTGCTGGAGTGTCCGCTGGGGAAACTCGTCGACAGCGGAATGCGCAGACGGTGGGGGCGGGCCTCTTGAATGACCGGACGCTCACGCTTGAACTGCGTCTTGACGATGCCATTGATGATGACGGACTCGGCGGCGAGTACCGCGGTGAGGCGCCATGCTGCGCGTGCGTCTTCTTCGGACTTCAGGCCACGTAGGAACGCAAGAAGGACCCAGATCAGTCCGAAGTCGCCGAGTTCAGTCAGTGCATAAATGATGCGGTCGGTGGGTTCGGTGCCGCGGAAGCGATCGAAGAACTGATCGACCATGTGATCGAACCGATCGACAGTACTGAGTTCGTGCGGAGGTTCGTGGCCGTGATGGGGAAGGGGGAGATCCGGGTGATCGGTCACCAACTTCTCGACGGCGGCGTCGATGAAGTTTTCCGGCGGCAGCGATTCGGTCTCTTCAGGGCGTGTCACGGGGGCCAATGCTAGGGGAGGGGCGAACCCTCTCGTTCAGGCCTGACTGAAACCGTTCGGTCGAACGGGCCGCTCCACACCCTCAAAGGCTTTTCGGGCGTCATCGGGGTTGCCGCCGAATTCGGGACACCACTGCTGATAGGAGCACCACGAGCAAAGTTTTGACTTCTTTGGTCGGAAGTCGTCGCGCTCGCATGCTGTCTCGATGGCAGACCAAATTGAGGTGACTTTGCGTTCGATCTGGCGGGTTGATTGTTCGGTTGGCGTTGTTTCAACGATGGTGGGAGTGCCGCCGAGATAGATCAACTGCACCTTGCCGGGACGCTCGCCGTAGATCTGCTCGCACAGGTAGGCGTAGATGTGCACGCCAGTGAGACGCGACTGTTGGTAGCCCTCGGCTGGAGCTTTACCAGTTTTGTAATCGCTGACAACGAGTTGACCGTTTGCATCTCGCTCGAGGCGGTCGATGATTCCGCGCAACGTGACGCTTGAACCACTTTTGACTGGGAGTTGATGTTCGACGTGAAGTTCAAGACCGATGGGTTCGATGCTTGTTGGATCTTCGATATCGAAGTACTTGTGCACGAGAACATCGGCATCGCGAAAAAACACGGCCTGCTCGTCGGCGTTGAGCGCGAGTTCTGCCCATTCGGGATCGGTGTCGAGTTCGGTCGATGCGTCGGCAAGACAGGCCACTGCAGCCTCGATCGTTCGATCTGCAGAATCGAGTGCCAGCAGACGCTCGAGCGCTGCATGAACGAGTGTGCCCTTGACCGTGGCGATGGTTGGCGGCTGCGGGATCTTGTCGATTGCAGAGAATCGAAAGGACAACGCGCAATCGGTAAACGTCGAGACTTTTGACGGCGAAAGTGACGTGGGGAGTTCCAGAGGCATGTTCGGCAGGCTACGCAGCGCTAGCGACAGCCGCCGCGATAGCGGTCAGTCCACCTTTGAAAAAGCGGCGAGGATTGACGATGCGATGGTTGCCGGGTCTTCGAGCGGCCCGAAGTGCGCCAAGTCAGGGAACGAGGCGACGGTCCCCAACGGCAACGCCTCGGCGATCGCTCGACCAAAGACGGCCGGAACGGCGTCTTCAACACCCAGTGCAATGGTTACGGGACAGGTCACTTCGCCAAGGGCGGCGAACGCATGATGCGACATGCCATGGGCATAGACCTCGGCTTCGTTCGCAGGCAGGCACTTCAACGAAACGGTGCCGTCAGCGTTTTGGGCAAAGCCGTGGTC
>Ga0114960_10002626_pt1 | contig 13924 bp, 15 predicted proteins | sample C_130625_MF_Meta_FD_92637 | JGI IMG/M metagenome (GOLD analysis project Ga0114960, IMG submission 92637) | Freshwater microbial communities from Lake Croche, Canada to study carbon cycling - C_130625_MF_MetaG | ecosystem: Environmental > Aquatic > Freshwater > Lake | place: Lake Croche, Canada... | reverse complement strand
CGAGGGCGCCACGCCCAGCCAGGACATGGCCAGCTTTATCAGCCAGTTGCAAAAACCGCGCGCCGTCTGGGTCATGCTGCCGGCAGGCGCCATCACCGAGGCTACGGTCAACACCCTGTCGGGCTTGCTGGAAGCGGGCGACACCATCATCGACGGGGGCAACTCCAATTACCAAGACGACGTGCGCCGCGCCAAAGCGCTTGCCGAAAAAGGTATTCGTTACATCGACGTGGGCACCAGCGGCGGCGTCTGGGGCCTGGACCGGGGTTATTGCATGATGATCGGCGGCGACAAAACCGCGTTTGACCACCTGGACCCGATCTTCAAAACACTGGCGCCGGGCATCGGCACCATCGAGAAAACCCCCGGTCGCGAAGGCCGCAAATCGACGGCCGAAGACGGCTATCTGTACACCGGCCCCGCCGGGTCGGGCCACTTTGTCAAGATGGTGCACAACGGCATCGAATACGGCCTGATGCAAGCCTACGGCGAAGGCCTGGACATTCTGAAGGGCGTCAACCAAGACAGCATCCCCGCCGAGCGCCGCTACGACCTGAACCTGGCCGACATTACCGAACTGTGGCGTCGTGGCAGCGTGGTCTCGTCCTGGCTGTTGGACCTGACCGCCATCTCGCTGGCCGAAGACCCGGAGCTCAAGTCCTACTCGGGCTACGTGGAAGACTCGGGCGAAGGCCGCTGGACTATCCAAGCCGCGATCGAAGAAGCTGTGCCGGCCGACGTGCTGACGGCCGCGCTGTACACCCGCTTTCGCTCGCGCAAAGAGCACACGTTTGCAGAAAAAGTACTCTCGGCCATGCGCAAGCAGTTCGGCGGCCACAAAGAACCCGGCAAAGCATAAGGAATACCCGTGGCACAAGACATCGAACACGAAAAGACCGCCCACGGCGACCGCGCGCCCGCCTGTACCGTCGTCATCTTCGGCGCCGGCGGCGACCTGACCAAGCGCTTGCTGATGCCCGCGCTCTATAACCTGGCGCGCACCAATCTGCTGCCGACCAACTTCGCCCTGATCGGCGTGGACCGGTTGGAGATGAGCGACGAGGCCTTTCGCAGCCATGTGGAAGAGTCGGTGCGCGCATTCGCTGCTGACAAGCACTACGCCCAAACCCTGGACGAAGGCAACCTCAAGCGCCTGCTGGCCAGCATGACGTATTTGTCGGCCGACTTTGGCGCCGCAGCTTCTTATGGGGAACTGGGCAAGCGCCTAGAGGCGGTCAAGACCAGCCACCATGTCAACGACAACGTGATGTTTTACCTGGCCGTGGGAGCACGCTTTTTCGGCGGCATCGTCGATCAATTGGGCGCTGCGGGCTTGGTAAGCGAGACCAATGAGCAATGGCGCCGCGTGGTGGTCGAAAAGCCTTTTGGCCACGACCTGGCCTCGGCGCAAGCGCTCAATACCCAACTGCGCCACAGCCTGGCCGAGTCACAGATCTACCGCATGGACCACTTCCTGGGCAAGGAAACCGTGCAAAACATCATGCTCATGCGCTTTGCCAATGGCATCTTTGAGCCGCTGTGGAACCGCGACCACATCGACCATGTGCAAATTACCGTGGCTGAGACCGTGGGCGTGGAAAAACGTGCCGCCTTTTATGAGACCACCGGCGCCATGCGCGACATGATGCCCAACCACGTCTTTCAGTTGCTGGCCCTGACCGCCATGGAGTCGCCCGCGTCGTTTGATGCCGACGCGGTGCGTAATGAAAAGACCAAGGTGCTGCAATCGGTGCACCGCGTAGACGCCGTCACCGACAGCGTGCGCGCCCAGTACAGCACGGGCAGCCGCGACGGCCAAGCCCTGGCTGGCTACCTCCAAGAAGATGGCGTCAACCCCGGCAGCAAGACCGAAACTTATGTGGCCCTCAAACTGGGTATCGACAACTGGCGCTGGGCCGGCGTGCCCTTTTACCTGCGCACTGGTAAGGCCATGGCCAAGCGGCAAAGCGAGATCGTTATCCAGTTCAAGCGCCCGCCGTTTTCGTTGTTCCGCGATACCGCCACCGAGGCGCTCACGCCCAACGCGTTAGTCATCAAGCTACAGCCCGACGAAGGCGCCATGCTCACTTTCGGCGCCAAGATTCCCGGCCCGAAAATCCAAATCGGCCAGGTGCACATGGACTTCCACTACAAGGACTACTTCCAGAACGCGCCTAGCACCGGCTACGAAACCCTGATCTACGACTGCATGATTGGCGACGCCACCCTCTTCCAGCGCTCGGACAGCGTGATGGCGGGCTGGGACATCGTGCGCCCCTTGCAGGAATACTGGGCCGACCCCAAAGCCCCGCTGGCGCACTACGCCGCTGGATCGGAAGGCCCGGCCGCCGCCGACGCCTTGCTGGGCGAGAGCCACCGCGCCTGGCGCACGCTGGCTTAAACCGGTAAAGCGCAGCCCACGGGGCTGCGCACCTGCCAATACGCCGGGTTGGGGTGGCTTGCATCCAAGTGCAAGCGCCCCTGGCCCGCCAAATACTGCAGCCGGTAGTACAAAAACGCATCACTGCACGACTGCGCTGCGCCCGCCTGGTGCGCCCCGGCCACGCGGCCAGCCAACTGCGCCACAGGGCTACACAGGGCGAGCAATTCGGCATCAAAAAACGACTCGGGCACGCCCACCGGCTGACCGCCCTGCAGCACGCGCAGCAGCGCGTTACTGTAGGTCAGCGCCTTCCACTGCGCGGACAGATCGGCCTGGCGCTTGCGCGGCAGCGGCTGGGCCAGCGCCTCCAGGCGCGCCAAATCCTGCGGGCCCAGCGCACCGAGCGGCGCGGCCACCTCGGGCAGCCAGCTGGCATCGGCCACCCACAGCGGCGTGGAGGGCCATAGCGCGCACACGGCGCGCAGCAGCAACTGCCCCTCGGCCGTGCCATCGCACCACAGCAGTGCGGGCTGGCCGCTGCGCGGCGGCGGGCGCAAATCGCGCAGGCCAATATGCCCGCGCAATGACTCCAAAAGCGGCCCGCGCCACTGCACATCGACCTGCCAGACGCGGGCAAAGTAGGCCCAGCGCGCCTGGCGCCCCGCCTCGGTGCCCATGCTTTGCAAAGGCCCGTGGGCCAGCAACTCGTTGCACTCGCGCAAGCGATGCCCGCGCCTGCCGTAAATAAGCGTAGAAATACCAAAAGCGGCGCTGCCGGGGGGGCTGAGGTGCAGGGTGGGGAGCATAGAAAAAATGAGAGCTAAACAGAGACTTACGCGATCAGGCCGAGGCTGCACTTTGGACTTTGCCGCGTAAATGCATGCTCTCCAAAAGCTCTGCAATTGACCGACCGGTTTCTAGCATCGCCATGGCAGATATCGGCCCTGCATCTATTTTTCCGGTCTGGTGCCTCAATAATTGATTCATGGCGTTGAGTGCTTGGCAGGCCCGCGCAATATCAATGTGCGCCCGCTCCAATGGATAGTTTTGCTGCTCTTGCAACCATTGCAATACCTCTGCCAAATGCCAGGTGGGCGCGCTTCCCTCGTGAATGGGCGACGGGAAGCTAGACCAATGCGTTTGCGTCAATTTGTGCAAGTTTTGTCGGGTCACGCCAACGTAGGTGGCGATTTCCGATAAACCTACAAAATCAGGTCCGGCTTCCACCAATTGGGCGGAGGCAATGGCGCGGTAAACGTCCTCGACCGCCGAGCGCAGGGCCATTTCGGCCGACTGCGCAGCGCGCACAAATTGCAATCCGAGCCGCCCGACTTTGCCGATACCGACGGTGGCGTCCGTGCAGCCTTGGGCCCCAAGGCGCTCTACCAGTGCATCCATATCAGTTTCATGCGCTGGCAATTTGTATTTGAGGGTAAATGTGTAATCCATAGTCAAGCTCGATTTAGTTCATTCAATACAAAACTCTCCACATCGGCAATCGGCTGCATTGGCGGGGCAATACATCTTTCCCCAGGCGTGCGAGCCGCCCTGCACCACTCGCCAACCCTGACTCTCGGCGTACTGCAAGGCCTTTTCCACGTCCTTTTTGGGGTGTGCGGAGCGCTTCATTGACACAGGTTTTCGCATAATAAAACTAATTGGTTGTCAATTGACAACTTCAGAAAATATATCTGAAACCGTCGTTACGAGGCAACGCACGCCAAAGGCGCATACAAACCGCACCGGCGCAGGCGGCGCAGGCGGCGCTGCCGGGGAGCTGAGGTGCAGGGTGGGGAGCATGGCGATTTCCTCAGGCTAAGGCTGATTTTTTGGGGCGGCCGCCTCGGGCGCCATTGCGCCGGGCGGCCTGCGCTTTTGCCGCGCTTTGGGACTGGCCGCCTGCCCTGCCGTTTTGCGCTGCAATCCACCGCCGCGAACCCAGGAGGCCGTCCAAGAGCGCGGGCAAATACACATCGGCGTCCAGGGCGGGGAAATGCAGGCCCAGGCCTGAAGGGCTGATTTGCACCACCTCCAAGTCGGCCGCCTGCGCCGCTTCCAGACCTTGCGCCAAATGCGGCGCAAAAGCGAGCTCCACCCCCGAATCGAGCCGCACCACCAAGCGTTTACGCCGTTTGTCAAAACGCACGGTCCTCGCCAATGCGTGGCGCGCTTGCAATTGGGCACCGCGCTGGTTGGCGGCGTCGAAGTCTTCGTTAGAAATCGCCATGTAGGGCTCTCCATGCGCGGCACATAGGGGCTAAATGGGCCTCCAGTTGAAGCAGCACTTTGTTTAAATCGCCTCGGCTAAAACCGTAGTTTTCACGCAGTACCGGCGGACCATCAGGGCACTGCAAATGGAACACGGCCTCGCACCCGCCGCCCAACACATGGACATGCGCTGGACGGTGATCGTTGGGATAAATCGCGACGCGCCAAGCAAATATCATCAAAATCGTGGGCATTTTCTCATAAACCTAAACGGCTTGGGTTTTAATTCAGCTGCGCATACAAACCAAACAAAAACGCCACCCTCCCCGCGTCGTCCGGGGGGCCGGTGTAGGCGTAGGCTTGGTCTACGGCTTTGTCGAGGTGTTGGTGGGCTTTGCGCAGCTTGGGGGGCATGGCCAGGGGGTCGTAGAGGTCGGCTAAGGTGGCGCCGGGGTGGGTGGCGCGGGCGTCCAGGACGGCTTGGGCGGCCGCTTCGATGGCGGCGCGCTTTTTGTCGGGGTTTGCGTTGGCCGGTTTGCGGCCCGTGGGGGTGCTGAGGTCGGGCCAGGGGAAGTTGTTGTAGACGATCTGGGCCGAATATCTGTATCGGCTCTCTAACCGCCCGCAGGTGGCACGCATCGAGGCGTTGTGCATGGCGCTGGTCATGACGCCAAAGTGAAATAGCGTGGCGTTGGGAACGGCGTATACCAAGTTAGTTATGACGGTGTCAGGCGATAAGAAGCCAATGGGCACATAGTCGCGGCGCTCCGAAGAAACGCTGGGTATCAGCAAAAAGTTGGTCGTAGGTTGGCGTATCTTTTGGAAAAGGAACGGCGTCTGCGCGTCAGCCTTGGTGTTTTTGTCAGCGCTCGCCAAGCGCATTTTTTTGACTGCTTGGACGCGCTCCATAACATGCGGCATGGCTTTAAGCGCCTGGGGCGGGCAGTCGACCAACCAAAGGCAGTAGCGCTCTGTGCCGTTGATGAACTCTTCGGCGCCCAATAATGGCCTTATCCAGCGTGCTGCCTGTGGCTCCTGGGTCAGCAACTGCGCCCGCTCGTCGGCGTTGAGCAGCAAATGTCCGCCATCGGTGGGTTTGCTGCCATTGACCATCGCACTGACATTGCAAATCGATGTGCTTCGTTTTGCCAGCACGACATCAACGGCATCCACCAAATACGGATTGATATTCCCCGCCACCTGCGCCACCGGCTCGCCCCGAATATCCGGGTAATTAAAAATAGTTTTAACTGGCAGCACGTCCGTGCCAAAGCCGATGATCACGCAGTGCACCGCCGCCACGCCCCGAGCGTCGTTGCTCCACTGAAAGGTGCGGTGGGCAAACTGGATCTTCATGCCCTGCGCCAGCATCCACCCCCACAGCACCCCCACCTGCTCGCCCTGGGTAATACAGTTGGTCGACACAAAGGCGCAGCGCGTGCGCACACTCCAACTGCGGTCGCGCTGGGGCACGTACGGGGCAGGCGCCGGGCGCGATTTTGGAGCCGCAGGCTTATGAGCGGCCGGCGCCTGCCCCGTGCGCGCCGCAGCGTCAGCGAGGTAGCGCGCCGCTTTGACGTACCAAGCGGCCACAAAGTCGAGGTCGCCAGCGCCGTGCACGCCGTAAAGCATTTGGGCAAAGTCGCGCTTTTGGTCCGGGCTTTGGTAGCTTTTGCCCAAAAACGGCGGATTCCCAATCACATAGTCACACAGCTCGGGCGGCAGTACGCTGGCCCAATCCAGCGTCAGGGCGTTGCCCAGCACGATGTTGGCCCGGCGCACCAGCGGCAGGCGGTTGAAGTTGCCGCCCAGGGCGCGGCTGGCACGCAGGTTTTCCTGGTGGTCGGTCAGCCACAGGGCCACGGTGGCGATATGGGCGGCACTGGGCTCGATCTCGATGCCGTGGAACTGGTGCACATCGCACTGGATGTAGGCAAACTCCTTGGCGTCCAGGGTATCGCTCACGCCCCGGTTGCGCCGCGCGATGGCCTGCAGCGCCTCGACCGCGTCCAGCTCCAGGCGGCGGATCTCGCGGTAGGCGATGACCAAAAAATTGCCACAGCCGCAGGCCGGGTCCAGGCAGTTGATGCCGCGCAGGCGCGCCAGCAGCGCTTGCAGCTTGGCCTGGCTGCCGCCCATGCTGCGCGCGTCTTGGTACTGGGCCTTGAGCGCGTCCAAAAACAGCGGCCCGATCAGGCGCAAGATGTTGGTCTCGCTGGTGTAGTGGGCGCCTAGCTCGCGCCGCTTGCTGCTTTTGCCGGTGACGCCCTCCTCGTCGTGGTGGATAACGGCCTGGAACAAGGAGCCAAAAATGGCCGGGCTGATTTGCGACCAGTCAAAGTGCTCGGCGCAGGCGAGCAAGGTCTGGCGGGCGTCGCTGTCAAAGTAGCAGCGCGCCAGCTGGCCTTCAAACACGCTGCCATTGATGTACGGAAAGCTTTGCAGCGCTTGCGGCAGGGTGCGCGGGCGCTGGTCGGGGCTGCGGTTGAGCACGTCAAACAGGTTTTGCAGCGCGCCGTCCAGGTCGGTGCCGTCTTCGCGGGTGTGCTGGCGCAGGTAGCGGGCAAAGTCGCCACGCTGGGCAAAAATGCCGGTGTCCTCGGCAAACAGGCAAAAAAGCAGGCGCACCAGGTAGCGCTGCAAGTCGGTGCCGATGTAGCCGCCGGCGCGCATGGCGTCGTGCAGCTTGGCAATCAGGCGGGCGGCGCTTTCGTCCACCGCGATTTGCTGCTGCTGCGCCTGCGACTCGTAACCGGCCAAAAACAAGTAGCTGTCGATGTACTTGGCAAAGTCGGGCAGCGTGTGGGTGAGCGGCGGTGCGTGGGCGTTCAGGTCGTACAGGTGCAGGTGCGCAAAGTCGCTGATGAGCATGTACTGGGGCAGCTCGGCCTCTTGCAGGCCAGGCAGGTACTTGGTGGCCTGGCGGTAGGCTTTTTGGAGGTCTTCGCCACGCGACTTCATCTCGATCAGCAGCTTGCCGGGGTAAAAACCGTCAATGCGCCCGTGCTTGCCGCCCAGGGTGCTGACGCGCTGCTCAAAATTGACCAGGCGCCGGTTGGAAAAGCCAAATACCTCGCACAGGCCACGGATAAAGTCCTGCCCCTCGCCCATCTCGTAGCGCGCCTGCGCAAACTCCCGCACAAAGCCGTTGGCCCGGCGGACGATTTCGTCCCTGCTCAGTGTGACCGTCATCCCTGCCGCTTTTTTAGTTTAGAAAGCGGTGATTATTGCCTTTTTATTAATGATTTTGATGCTGCGATGCGGCTAAACCGAAAACCGCCGATACCCGAGGCCCGCACCCTCTAGCGCGAGGCCCGCTCGGCAAGCTTTTCAGTCAGCCAAATCTTCATCAGCGATTGATAGGGAACGTCCAGCTTATTGGCTTCGCGCCGAATACCCGCGAGCAGGCTATCGCTTAAACGCAGAGAAATGCTGGTGGTCGACGGCTTGAGGTTCTTCAGTGTCACCGGACCCATGGCGCGGGTATCAAAAAAAGCGGTGGCATCCGTGCCAGCGGCTTCCCAAAAAGCGCGCTCCTGCGCCTCGTCAACAAACTTGGGGATTGCTTTGGGCTGGGCCGAGGCTTTGAGTTTATTGCTGGTGTTGGGCATAAATTCTTCTTTCTTTCGTGTGCTGATCGCGGGCAGAAATGACGCGAATCATGCTGTTGTTTTGGCGCAGGGTAAAAACCACCGTCAACGAGCGGCCCATCTGGGTGCTACCGAATGCCAAAAACCGACCTTCTGTGCCACTGTGTTTGAAATCCGGGGCGATCAAAAGAGGTTGATTGAAGAAGACCTCTTCGGCCTCTTGCTGTGACACCTCATGCTTGAGCGCACTTTTACGGGCATTTCCGCCGTCCCACTCAAAGCCAACGATGGAGTCAAAATCAATCATTGGTGTATATTATGAAAATATACAAATCAAGTCAAGGCAGGTCGCCCTAAAGATGGCCGCTTGCTAAACCGCGATGCAAACTTGCCCGGTCTGCCCTAGCGCGTCAAAGCTGCGCTCGGTGAACTCGGCAATGTTGCGCCGCAGCATGACGATGCTGCTGGCGCGGGTGCCGTAGTCGGCGCTGCGGATGAAGGCGCGTGAGAGTAGGCGCTCGCGCTCGGGCGGCAGGCCGGTGTCGGGCAGCAGGTGTTCGGGTGCGTCTTGGTCGTGCGCCAGCAGCGCGAAAAGTATGGCCGTATCGGTGCGCTGGGCGTCTTGCAAAGCGCCCAGGCCGGACTGTAACTTCAGCAGCTTGGGCCAGGGGGTACCAAACCCTGCGTTGGACACAGCCCCCAAGCCTGGCGAAAAGTGCTGCACTTGCGCGCTTTGGCTTTGCAAGCCGCACAGGCTTTGGCCATCAAAAACCAGCAGATTAAACGGGTTGAACTGCGCCGCTTCTTTCGCCACCTGCGCCAGGTAGTCGGGCGCGCTTTGCTGGCCGCTTAAAAAACCGCTGACCAAGGCGCCGCGCGATGGCGCGTCGGGCCGGTGCGTGCACAGATCACGCACATTGGTGAGCGCCGCCAAGCGCTTGGGGTTGGATATTCCCAGCCAGGTGCCACCGGCTTGCAGGTCTTTGCCCGCCACGATGGGCGCGCCTTCCCAGGCATGCAAAGCCTGCGTGAGGCGCGCGTAAAACTCGTCGCGGTTAGCGATCAGCAAAAGCGGCATTTCGGTATCGGGTTGCCAGTCCCAGGCGATCAAGCACATGAGCAATTGTTGGAGGTGAGGCGAGGCGCTAGTCTAGTGTCTGTGCAGCCGCTAAAAAGGGACGTACAGTTCTCCAAAAAATGTGCTGTGATTTAGGACTTCGGAATGCATCTTTGTATCGTTTTGCAATTAATATCGCGCCTCCCATTTCGGACAATTCCATGGGCAGTTTTTTCCCCGCTACGGTCGCCTAAAAAAATTTGAGAATCTAGTTACAAAAGTGTGAAAATCGTGGATACTATAAATACCTACAAAAACTAGGGTTCAAGAATTCGTATGTTGGAAACTGAGACGCAGGTTGATACCCATTGCATGCCTTTGCATTGCAAGGTGTTTGTTTCCTTCATCGCAACCGGCCGCTGCCGTTTCGCCTTCACCGAAAGCGCACGTGCTGTTTGACCATTGCGCGCAGTGCCGCCAGTGCTGCCACATCGATCCCGGTTACCCGCCACTGGAAATTACCCTCACCGCCCAAGAAAAAACCAAAATGGGCAGAGTCTGCATCGAGACGTCGTGCACGCATTTGGGATCACGCGGTTGCACCATGGGCGAAGACAAGCCACTGAGCTGCAAGCTCTACCCGCTGTCCTACAACCCGCGCTCCAAGAAATTTTCTTTTGATTCCGATTGTCCGCTGATGCCTGAGTACCAGGCCCAGTTGGCATCGCCCACCAGCGAGGCCTCCGCGCATTTGGCCTCGATGCAGTCCGCGATTGCGGCTCTGCACACAACGGATGCGGCGTTTTTGCGCGAAAACCACCGCATTGACTCTGACTACTTTGACCTCAAGCCCTTGCGGCGACAGGCCTAGCCGAAGGAACCCCAACCATGAGCATTGATTTGTATTCTTCCGCCCACGACCACGCCCCTACAGGCGCAGACACCGCCGAAGTACAAAAGCTTCTTCACCAGACCTGGACCCCCGACAACCTGTGCGTCGAGAGTTTTCACGAAAAGACCAAGTACTACACCAGCCGCTGGGATGGTCTGTGCCCTTACATTGACGTCTCGCCGGAGATGCTCGCGGTAGCCAAAAAGCCTTTTATCGTCTACGCGCTGCCGCCCGAGGGCAATTTTGGTGTGCCGATCAATGACAAATACGGCATGGTGCATGCCGGTTCACCCGAGTTTTGGACCGATGAGCGCCGCGCCCGCAAGTTCAAGGAGCTCGACAAGCTGTGCCGCAGCTTTACCGTCACCGAACGCGTGGTGCCCGGGCGCGAGCTGACGGTGGAAGACGTGTTCAAGCTGGGCAGCGAGCATTTCGACGCCTACGAGATCCATGACCGCGAGATTGCCGGCTTTGTGGACTATGTGCAAAACCTGGACGTGGTGATCATCCAGGCCCACGCCGAGAACGGCGATTTGGTGCTCAGCGACGTCTCCATGGTGCTGCCCGAGCGCAACCAGGTCTATGGCAGCTTTTGCCAGTGGAATGTAGCCTATAAAAACCGCTCGCCCGGCATTTATGCCTGCCTGCTGGCTGCGCGCTGGACCCAGAAAAACGGCTATGCCTATTACAACCTGGGCCCGGTGGGCGACTATGGCTACAAGGCGCTGTTTGTGACCGACCACGAGCCCATTTTTGCGCTCGCCCTGACCGAGCCGGACCATCCGCTGGCCCTGGACCCCACCTCACCCCTGCACACCGACTTCAAACCCGAAGAGTGGAACCAGATTTACCGGGTGCGCTCCGAGTAAATCCACCCTGCCCCGCAGGCGTAAAAAAACCGGTCTTGAGGGCCGGTTTTTTATTGCGCAAGCGCTGTGTCATTTGAACACGTGGGTTTCACCGAAGCTGTCGTCGTAGTCCATCATCAACTCCTCGTCCATGCGGATATCGCGCAAGGTGATGAGTTGCCCGTTTTTGCGGTATTTAACATTGGGCGTCTTGGAGTGGTTTAGGTAGACCGCCATGTTCATGGAATTGAGCCCAATCTCGGGCACCAGAACGTGCTTTTTGTCGTAGTAGCAAAACATCTTCATTTCTTTGCGCACGCTGGCGGGCAACTTCTTGATCTCTGCGTGGGTGAACTTAAGCTCGTGGAACTTCAGGCGAGAATACAAGGGGTTGATGCCCTTGGGGATGGCGCGGATGGCAAACACCCCGATTCCGTGAACGGGTGAAATACCTAAACGACAAAAAACTTCAGTTTGGAGATGCTCAAAAAGTTTCTTCTTAGTGCTTAACATAAACAGAACGATATGGATTTTGGTATTGAATGCCGCCCCAACCGATGGCCGGAGTCGCATAGCGGGTGCGATAGTACACCCAGTATTGGGCTTTACATGAGCAATCGCTACGCCATTTGGCGAAGCTTATGCTTAAGTTATTTATTCGCGAGCGGTGGTAGCAGCACTCAGACCAGCACCTCGTGCAACATGCAGCCCGGGCGCAGGGCGTTGCGCCAGAAGCTGGCCGCAGCCGCACTCTGGCCCAGCAGCAACGCCTGCACCAGAGGGGCGACCGGGGTTTGCACCGGGTCGATCAAGAGTACCCAGCGCGCACCGCCGTCAGCGGCTGTGTCCTCTTGCAGCTTGCCGATCCAGTCCATGGCTTTAAGGATATCCACCACCTCGCCCAGGGCCAGCGGGTCCACGCCCAGTGTGGTGCACAACTCGGCCGTGGTCTGACCGCGCGTGGGCGTGGTGCGGGCCGCGTTGAGCTTGCCTAGCAAACCCAGCGCCAATGTAAAGCCCAGGCCCGGCCCGCTGCGCTGCGCGGGCAGACCGGCAATTAGGCTGGGCACATAGGCCGTCAGCGCAGCGCCCAGCAGCACGATGACCCAGGAGACATAAATCCAGACCAGCAATATCGGCAAGGTGGCAAAGGTGCCATAGACCACCGAGTAGGTGGGCACCATGCCCAAGTAGAGGGCCAACAAGCGTTTGGCCAGCTCCAGCCCGGTGGAAACAAAGAGCCCGCCCATCCAGGCGTGGCCCCAGCGCACCCGGGTGTTGGGCAGGTAATGGAACATGGCAGCCATGCCGCCGGCCACCATCAGGAACTGCAGCGCATCGAGCAGCGGGCTAACACCGCCAGGCAGGCTATCGACCAGCCCGCGCGAGGCGTAAACCGCATACGAGCTAAAGCTGATGCTCACGCCCAAAATCAGCGGCCCCAGGGTGATGGCGGACCAGTAAATCAGAAGGCGCTGGCCCAGCGGGCGCAGCTTGCGCACGCGCCAAATGCTGTTGAGGGTGCGGTCGATGGTGAAGATTAGTGTCAGCGCGGTTAGCAGCAGCGCGCCCAGACCGAGCGCGCCTAGCTTGCTGGCCTTGCGGGCGAACTGGTTGAGATAGCCCAGCACCTGGCGCGCGATGTCGTCCGGTATCAGGCTGGCGACCAGCCACTTTTGCAGCACGTCCTGGAACTTGGCAAACATGGGGAATGCGGTAAACACCGCCAGCACCACCGTGAGCAGGGGCACCATGGCGATGATGGTGGTGAAGGTCAGGCTGCTGGCGGTCAGTCCCAGGCGGTCCTCGCGAAAGCGCTCGCGAAGCGTGTGCAGCGCGGGGCGCCACGGGACTTGGCGCACGTCGGCCAGCCATTGTTGCAAGCGTAAAAGCAGTGTCATGGGCCGGTATGATGCCACTGACATGAATTCGCCTTCCGAAACCCCCACCACCAGCCCGCCTGCCGCACACGTCCACTGGAGCCGCAATGTGGCCGTTACAAGCCTGCTGGGGCTGATCGTCCTGAGCCTGGCCTGGGAACTGGTGCTGGCGCCTATCAAACCCGGCGGCTCGCTGCTCGCGCTCAAGGCGCTGCCCTTGTGCATCCCGCTGGCCGGGCTGCTGAAAAACCGGATGTATACCTACCGCTGGGTGTCGCTGGTCATTTGGCTGTATTTCATCGAAGGCGTGGTGCGCGCCTGGGGCGACAAGGCGCCGGGCAACTACTGCGCCATGTTGGAAGTGCTGCTGTGCCTGGTGCTGTTTGTGGCCTGCACCCTGCACATCCGCCTGCGCCTGCGCGATGCGCGCAGAGCCGGCCTGCTAGACGACACCACCCCAGCCGAGTTGCCCGCATGAACCGCTACCCCGCCCTCCTTTCTGCGCTGCGCACCATCGTAGGCGAGGCCTATGTGCTCACCGAAGGCGACCTGACCGGCTACGAGCTGGACTGGCGCAAGCGCGAGCGGGGCAAGGCCTTGGCGGTCGTGCGCCCGGCCTCGACCGAGCAGGTGGCAGCTGTGGTGAAGGCCTGCGCCGCGGCAGGCGTGAGCATCGTGCCGCAGGGCGGTAACACCGGCATGGTGGTGGGCTCCACGCCCGACGCCAGCGGCACCCAGGTGGTGCTTAGCCTAACGCGCATGAACACGGTGCGCGCCCTGGACGCGGCCAACCTGACGATCACGGTAGAGGCCGGCTGCGTGCTGCAAACCCTGCAAGAGGTGTGCGAGCAAGCGGGCTTTTTGTTCCCGCTGAGCCTGGCCTCCGAGGGCAGCTGCACCATTGGCGGCAATCTGGGCACCAATGCCGGGGGCACCCAGGTGGTGCGCTATGGCAATACCCGGGAGCTCTGCCTGGGCCTGGAAGTGGTGACCGCCCAGGGCGAGGTTTGGAGCGGCCTGACCGGCCTACGCAAGGACAACACGGGTTACGACCTGCGCCACCTGT
>Ga0114960_10002625_pt1 | contig 13925 bp, 19 predicted proteins | sample C_130625_MF_Meta_FD_92637 | JGI IMG/M metagenome (GOLD analysis project Ga0114960, IMG submission 92637) | Freshwater microbial communities from Lake Croche, Canada to study carbon cycling - C_130625_MF_MetaG | ecosystem: Environmental > Aquatic > Freshwater > Lake | place: Lake Croche, Canada... | reverse complement strand
GAATATGAAGAACTTTACGATCTAGAACAATTAATGCTAGATCGTAAAGTAGCAATGAGTGGTCGTACACTGTGGTTAGGTGGTACGCAAGTAGCAAAAACACGTGAAGCATCGCAATTTAATTGTAGCTTTACACAAGTAGAAACTATCTATGATGTAGTAGATGTTTTATGGTTACTGTTACAAGGTTGTGGAGTAGGATTTAAACCAATTGTTGGTACATTAAATGGTTTTGCTCAACCTATTAAAGAAATTAAAGTAGTACGTAGTACAAGAACTGCTAAAGGCGGATGTGAAACAAATAAAGAAATTTGGGATGCTAAAACAAAAACTTGGACTATTCAAGTTGGAGATAGTGCAGAAGCTTGGGCCAAATCTATTGGGAAATTGCTTGCTGGTAAGTACGCTGCTAATACTTTGGTACTTGATTTTAGCCAGCTTAGACCCGCTGGTGAAAGGTTAAAAGGTTATGGCTGGATTTCAAGTGGAGATAGTGCAATTTCTACAGCCTATGTTGCCATTGCCAATATTCTCAATGGTAGAGCCGACTCTTTACTTACTAGAATGGATATTCTGGATATCGTTAATCACTTGGGCACTATCCTCAGTAGTAGACGAAGTGCAGAGATTGCTTTATTTGACTACGGGCAACCTGAGTGGGAAGAATTTGCCGTTGCGAAAAAAGACTGGTGGTTACATAATAATCAACACAGAACTCAATCTAATAACTCACTTGTATTTAAAGAAAAGCCTTTACGTACCGATCTAGAAAGAATCTTTAACATGATGTTGGAAGCAGGCGGTAGTGAGCCTGGTTTTATTAATGAAGTAGAAGCATTACGTAGAGCTCCTTGGTTTAAAGGTGCAAATCCTTGTGTAGAAATCTTATTGGGCAATAAAAGTTTTTGTAATTTAACCGAAACAGATATTGGTAAGTTCAAAGGAGATACAGCAGGATTACACGCTGCCATTAGATTGGCAGCACGCGCCAATTACAGACAAACGTGTGTAAATTTACTAGACGGTATCTTACAAGAATCATGGCATTTAAATAACTACTTTTTACGCTTATGCGGAGTAGGATTAACTGGTATTGCTAAACGTCCTGACATGGGTAGCTATGATTATGAATACTTGAAGCGTACAGCAACTGCTGCAGCTGTGGGTATGGCATACGAACTAGGATTACCAGCACCTAAAAATGTAACTTGTATTAAACCTAGTGGAACTCTATCCAAGATTATGGATACTCCTGAAGGTGTACATAAACCATTAGGTAAGTATATTTTCAACAATGTTCAATTTAGTAAATATGATCCTATTGTTGAAGTATTGCGTAATGCAAACTATAATGTAATTAATCATCCTACTGATGATAGTGGTGTTTTGATTACATTTCCAGTTGCTTGGGATGACATTCCTTTTGACAAAGTAGATGGAAAAGAAGTAAACTTAGAATCTGCAGTTACGCAATTAGAGCGTTATAAACTGATTCAAACTTCATGGAATCAACAAAATACTAGTGTAACAATCAGTTATGACCCAACTGAAGTTCTAGCAATTATTGATTGGTTGTTGTTAAACTGGGATTGTTATGTTGGTGTTAGTTTTATTTACAGAACTGATCCTACTAAAACAGCTAAAGATTTAGGCTATCTATATCTTCCACAAGAAGTAGTAACTGAAGATATGTATACAACGTATTCCCAACAATTAAAACCTGTATCATTAGACAATGCTAATAGTTTTGATGAAATTTTGGGAGAAGAATGTTCAACGGGCGCTTGCCCAATTAGGTGATATATGACACAAGAAATAAAATTAAATTTTGAATTAACAATGGACGAAGCTAATATGATATTGGCTGCAATACAAGAATTACCCGCTAAAGTGGCTAATCCATTAACGCAAAAACTACAATTACAAGCAAAAACTCAATTGCCTGAAACTGAAGCTCCTGCAATAGAATAATACTATAAAAATAAAAAAGCCCCTATAGAGCAATCTATAGGGGCTTTTCTTTTAGCCGTCTGAACTTGATAAAAATGTAGCTGCAAATTCTAGTGTTTTTGCATCGCTACGAGTATTCATAATATGATCACGTTTTTCGCGACTCCAACTAAATCCACCATCTCCACCCCAAAGATCCCAAGCTACTCTACCTTTACTTGGAAATCCTTCTTCACCACTGTTAAAACCAGTGGCTCGTTTATCAACTTCGTGTCTGCTAAAAAATGAAAACATTCTTAATACAGTTGAACCAGATAATTCACTACGATCTTTTAATTGATTAGCTCGTGCTAATCCTACCATAGTTCCGCCTGGTTTTCCTTCTGCATGCCATTGTAATGCACGTTTAGCTGCACTAGCCATACCTTCTGTAGGTTTATATGTTTCTGACATATTTAATTCCTATAAGCCATAATAATTTCTTTACACATTCTACTGCGTACAATATCACTGTCCATAAATCTTACAATTTCAATGTCTTGAATAAATTGCAGTCTATTGATAGCGTCCGATAATCCGCTGTCTGGTATATCGCTTTGATCTACGTCACCGCTGACAATCATTTTGCAATTTTTACCAATGCGTGATAATAACATTTTCATTTCATCTTTTGTAGCATTTTGAGCTTCGTCTAATAAAACAATACAATCTTCAAAAGTTGCTCCACGCATAAAACCTAATGGTTTAGGTTCAATATCTCCTGATTTAATAGCGTATTCATAAAAACCTTTTCCAAGGCTGCGTGAAAATACACTGTCAAAAGGATCTAAATAAGGAGCATATTTTTCTTCTAGAGTACCTGGCAAGAAACCTAATCCGCGACCAGTTTCTACATTTGGTCTGGTTAAGATAATTTTTTTGACTCGTCTATGAAACAATTCACCTGCTGCATAAGTTGCGGCTATATAAGTTTTACCAGTGCCTGCACTACCAACACCAAATATAATTTGATTTGATTGAATAGCACGTAAATATTCTGCTTGTATAAAGTTAAGTGGTTTTATTTCTTGAAAACCAAATTCAACTGGGTTACTGTTTCTTCGTTTCAGTGGAACGACTACTTCATCGCGTCTTGCTCTTTTACCACTTGCCATAAATTTCCTTGAATAGTTTGGAAGATCAGTCTGGCAAGCCAGACTGGATGAGTCTAGCTAAAAAATTATTTTTTGACTGGTACTTCTGTACCTTCTAATTTTTTATGAACTTTGATTGTTTTGCACACTTGTACTTGTTTGCCATTACGTGTTTCATCATGACATACTTTTTTAGTTTGTGGCGCTTCTGCTAATGTAAATGTAGTTGTAAACATAAACACAATAGCTAAAATTACTTGTTTCATAAAATTCCTTAGATTGGAGGTTGAGCTGCAGCTGGAGGTGCTAATTTACCTGAAAAACCAGTTGTAACTTGTGGTTGAGAATCTACAGGTGCTGCTACAATGGTTGTAGTGGTTGTAGTGGGTGCAGCTATAACTGGTGCAGGTGCATTAGCAGCTCCAGCAATTTTTTCTTGTGTACGACCAAATGCAGTAATACCTAATACAGCACCCATTGCCATGTGAAATAAACCAGCACCTTGAAGTGTTAGTGGCTGCCATTGACGAAATGCATCATTTGCAGCTTGAGTTTCCCAAAATTGTACAATGGTAAACATTATAGGAAATATAATAAAATCTGCTGCACAAACACACATATACATCATTGCCATAAGTGGACGCCATTGCTTTTGCATCCAATCTTCTTGTTTTTTTGGTTCTTGTTCTTCTGCCATCTTTATCTTCCTATATAAATATATTTATCAACTCGTTTAGTAGGATCTCTGGGAATTATGCCAGTTCCATATTGCGGATACTTTTCAATTCTGTCGTATGCTACGCAAAGTAGTGTAAATCCAAAACATATTACTACAAATAAAACTGCAACTACTACAATTGCTTCATCACGCAACAACTTCATTTTAGCTGCACGACGTTTAGCAATTACTTCTTCTGCACGCATTTTATGGGTAATTAACACTTTTTGTTCTTTACCCAATTTTTTCATCATTTCACTGACATCAGTCCATAATGCTCCTAATTCAGGCGGTGCCTGATATACTAGCATTTCACGCAATTCAACTTGCATTTGTTCTAATTGCTTTTTCATTATAACCAATTGCAATGCTCTGCGACCTAAACTTTGTTCTCCTACATAAATTTCTTCACGATTTTTACGTTCTTCTTCTTCAATAACCGCCATACACTTGTTCATGTTATCAAAAAAGTCGCCAAGGTAAGTAGCTAACTCTTGATAAATACCTGCAGTTTCACCACCACGTTTATTTAATTCAATAACACGATTTTTTTCTTCTATATAAGCATTACGTTGTGTAACAGTAGCTGGCTTATCTGGAGGATGGTTTGCATGAAATTGATCATCAAGATCTTTTAATACTTCTTTAACCTCTCCAGCAGCACCTTTAATGTCTTTGTAGAGCTGACAGCCTTTTTTAACGGCTGCAACTGCCCCATTAGCAAGAGCAAAGAGGGTTAACGGATCCACTTATTTCTTTTCAGCAGGCTTTTCTTCGCCACCAGATAATTTAACACCTGCTAGTAACCCAATAAATCCACCAACAATAGTTTGAAAAGCAGGACCAATTAATGGAAATAAATCTTTATTATCTATAATGTCATTAGAAACAAACAATCCAGCTACAAAAGCACCTACCATGGCTAATAATATTAAACATAGTGTACCTGCTACCATCATGGTTACATTGTAAGTTAATTTACCTTTCATATATTCATTCATTAGTGCGCTCCAAAAATGTGTAGGGCATGGTTAAAGTGATTGGTTCTATCTTCCAAGCCGATAGTACCACCATTAATCTTTTTAGTCATGGTTAAAATATCTCTGCGATCTGCACAGCTATTTAAATTATTAGACTCCCAGAACCAACACGCACTTTGTGCAGCACCTTCAAAACATTCCATGTAATGTGAAGCTTCTTCGGGCGTAATTTGAATTGATTCTGCATACCAAAAATAATTGTCTTTGCCAGTTACTTGAATTAAACCACGACCACAATATCTATAACCATCGCCTGATTCTTCAGGACCATTACCCATACGGTTAGCATATACGCGATTAGCAATCTGTTCTTGTTTACCAGCATATTGTTGTGCTAACTCATCTGTGGGAAAATATTTTGGAAATACTTTGCGTAGTGTAACAGCACGATAATTTAAATTTTCTTTAATTGCTGTAAAACCACCAGACTCGTGTGCACACTGTGCTAAAAATCCTGCTATACGTTCTGGAGTATTAATTTCATAGTCAGGCAACAATTGTTTGAGTGCATCATACCAGTATGTAATATACTGATTTTTTGGTATAATTTGACGTAACTGTTCTATTTGTAATTCCACTATTTAAGCTCCTCAAATATTTGTTTTTGTTTTGTGTACCATAGCTGCCAATTTTCAACTTTGTCGCTGCACAAATGATACTCGGTGTAGTTATTAACTACAGTTTTGGTTAGTTGTGATAGTGTAGTATTATCTTGTGCAAGTTCTAGAGGTTTACAAGGTTGTTGTAATTGTTGTGGCACTTGTGGAAATGATTGCGTAACTGGTACAGTTGTACTACAAGCAGTTACTAACATTGCTAAAAATATAAAACAATATTTCATTTGGCTGCCTCATTTACTGCATGTACTACCTCTTGAGGTATTTTACACGTTTGATCATATTTAACTATTTCTCTGTCAACATATTTAATAGTTTCTACTTGTTTAGCCTGCACAGCAACTTGTTTAGTTACAATTTTTTCTACAACTTCAACATTAGTTTTTGCAGACTTTTCTTCTAGTTCTGCAACTTTTGTTTCCATTTCTTTGACATGTTTTAACCAAGCTTCATTATCTGCTATACCACCCATCATATAAACACTAAAGAATATTGCAGCAATTGAACCGTATTTAATAGGTGTAGCGTACATGCCCAGCATGGGCACAAACTTAACTGTTTTAGATATTAAATAACCTACAATTGCTACAAAAAATAGTAAGTTAAATATCCAGTTTGGTAAAAAATGTAAGATCCACATTGGTTAGTTGTGTTCGTGTAGTATTTCAATCCACGATACTGTGGCTTCATCCCATTGATACATTTTATCGTCAATAGGCATTGGTGTAGGTGGAACCCATTGACCTGTTGTTTCATTTAGTGTCCATGATGCAAATGGTTTTGGAGGAATAAATGCGTCTAATGTACGGTCATATGTATAACCAATACCTGCATAATTTTTACGCAAAGGTGTTCCATTTAATTTATGCTCATTGGCATAAGTGTTATAACTGGTTTGAATCCACTCGCCAGGGCTAGTGTCTACAAATGTATCAAAAAATTCTGGTTCAGCAACAATTACTTGTGTTACCAAACCATTTACTACTTTAGCAAAATGTGCCATTGTTTATCCTTAAAAATTAAAATGTGATAGAACCGCTGCCAGTGAATGTAAAAATATAGTTTCCGCCAGAAACTGTTTGTGTGTAAGTACCAGTGGCTGTTGCCAATTTATAATTATTTGAATAACTGATAATTACAATGCCTGAGCCACCTGCACCACCAGTTCCCACGGAAATACCCATTCCGCCACCACCACTACCAGTATTTGTACCGCCTGCACCACCAACAACAGTACCACTAATACCCCCTGTGCCACCAGAATTAAGTGCAGAGCCACCGCCTGTACCCGCTGTTCCAGTAACAGCATATTGTGCTCCGCCACCACCACCACCTAAACCACCATTTCCTGCAGTTGTTCCACCTCCTTGTGCACCCCCACCCCCACCACCTGCCCAGTATAAGCTTGTTCCATTGATTGATGATAATAATCCAACTCCACCTGCACCTGATACTGTTCCACTGACTGCATTTCCACCTGCACCACCTGCTCCACCACCCCCACCAGACGTATATCCTGTATTATATGAATTTGAACCACCATTGTTTCCTTGGCCTGAAGTTCCCGAACCACCTGTTGTTGTAGTACCAGCATAATATCCTGCCCCACCACCAGAGCCACCTGAAATACCATTAATTCCTGTGGAACCGCTGGCAGAATAATTATAAGCACCACCACCACCACCACCCACAGTTGAAACTAATGATCCAAAACTAGTTGTTGTACCATTACTGCCTTGTGTACCTGTTCCTTGAACAGCTCCAGAACCTCCACCACCAACAGTGATCGTATAAGTAGTTCCAGCAGTAACACTTGAAGAAGATAAAATCGTACCACCTGCACCACCTCCTCCTGCACCACCCCCTCCTCCACCTCCCGCTATTACTAAATAATTTACAGAATTTGCTGATCCAAATGCTCCAAATGGATACCATGTAGAATTTTGATAAACTTCTGCACTATTAATAGTTGAGTTGTAGCGCACCTGCCCATTTATTGGACTTGCTGGACGTTGTGCTGTTGTGCCATTTGGTAAAGTTAAAGCACTTGTACCATTTAAAATTACATTTTGACTTGAGTCAATTGTCAACGCAGTTGTACCACTTGTCTGAAGTGCCAAAGAACCACTTGTATCACTAGTGACTACTACACCAGTAATTGTAGACGCATTTATACTTGCGGTCATAGTTTATCCTATCAATGCTGTTACTTCAGCTTGTGTTAAGCCCAATGCTGTAAGTTTTGCCAGTGCTGATGCTTTAGCAGTTTCTTTTGCTTGTTCAACAACAAGTTCTTGTGTTTGAAGAGTTGTCAAAGCATTATTAACTGTTGTTTGATCTAATTCAACAATGTTACCTTGTGCATCCGTTGCTTTTGTATTTAACGAATTATCGTCAGGAATAGTAATATTTACAACATTTGGATAAGCAAAAATAATTGCTTTTGCTAAATTTACACTCATTATTTAATCTCCAAAAGTGTTATTGTTGAAATACCTGTAAACTCACCAATAAAACCTACTAAAGAAGAATTATTAGTAGATGCATTCATAATTGTATAAGTTAATGCACTTGTTGATGCTGGTGAATCTAAAAAGGTTAATGTTCCGCCTAAATAAAATGCACCACCAACACTACTAGAATTTCCTAATTGTGCAATATTACTTCCACTTCCATTCCCACTAGTGCCTCGCCACAATTGAACTTGTAACCCCCCAGATTGAGGGTACACATTTCTACTTGTAGCAATCATTAAAATTCTACTTGAAGTAGAGAGTGGTGTAATTGTTGCATACAAACCAGTTGAAGAAAAAGTTGAAGAAGTTGTATAACTTGCGCCAGGATTACTTGAATTTGTTACAACTTGAATAATACTACCTGTAGGTAGATTACTGGCAGTAACATTTACAGGTCCTGCCAAAGCCAAAGTACCGCTTGTTGAAGGCAGTGTTATTGTTGCTGTTACTCCATCCGTTGGTGTTAATGTTGTTGCACCCGATGATGCACCTTGTAAAACGACTGTTCCCATAATTGTTCCTTAAATTATAACCCAACGCTGATTATTTCCAACTGTTACTGTAGCGTTACTACCTATAGTAATAGGCCCAATACTCAGTCCGTTATAACCATTTGTAATAGTTTGATTGGTAGATATTGTACTGCTGTTTAATGAAACTGGTGCACTTGTTACTATAGTACCCCATGATGCAGTAGTACCGTCTGTGGTTAAATATTTACCACTATTTGTAGCTTGAATAGGCAAACCTACGGCATCTTGAATTTGTTGTTTCCAAACTGATCCGTCCCACTTCCATGTTTTTGAACTGAACGTATACGTTTGGTTTAAGCTGGGCGAAATTGGAAAATCCATTGCCATAATTTATCCTTTGTTTGTTTTATCAAGTGGAGCATCAACTCCACTTGATTATTACGATACCTGAGCCACCGTTGCCGCCATAGTTTATTAAGTATGGAGATTCATAACCACCGCCACCGCCACCGCCACCTGTGTTTGCAGTTCCAACACCACCAGGATTGGGCCCAGAACCTGTTCCACTACCTCCTGCCCCACCACCGCCAGTACCGCCAGTACTGCCAGTTGTACCAAAACTACCTCCACCTCCGCCACCAGCATAAGTTGTAGATACCCCAGATAGGCTAGATGCAGTACCTGCTCCTCCATTACCGCCAGCACTACTTGTACCAGCAGAACCAACAGCAGATGCGCCCCCTCCTCCACCGCCGCCGCCTACACCGCCAGTTCCACCATTGCTACCCTGACTGCCTGTACCACCTGCGGCTCCATTACGTCCGCCTCCACCAGATCCACCTGCAACTCCTGTTTCGACAGTTTGATAACCACCGCTGCCACCACCCGTTGCAGTAATTCCATTAAATATAGAACTACCTCCATTAGAAGGTGGGAAAACATTTGATAAACCACCAAGACCACCAGTACCTACAGTAACTGGATAGGATGTACCCGCAGTAACAGAAAGTCCTGATCCAGTTAAGAAACCACCTGCACCACCACCACCAGCAGAATAATTTCCTGCAGCTGTTCCGCCACCACCACCGCCTCCTCCTACAACTAAGTACTGAACTTGAGTTGCACCTGCTGGAGCAGTCCATATGCCTGATGAATAGAAAATTGCTGTGTTAGCTGGCAATGTACTTGGAATTAAACTTAATGGTGCTTGTGGAGTCAAAGAACCACTTGATGTAAATGTGTGTACAACATACGCCCCATCAGCAACGCCAACAGCACCAGTAAGAGTAACAGTACCGCCTGTAAACCATTGGGTACTACCTTTATAGCGGACGATAACTATTCCAGAGCCACCTATGCTTGCAATTTGTCCGCTAAATGCGGAACCACCTGCTCCACCGCCTCCTCCAGTATTAGCTACCCCAGGAGTTGAAGGAACTGAAATATTTCCTCCAGCTCCGCCACCGCCAATACCGCCTAATGCCTGATTCGATGATGTATAGCTAGTTCCACCGCCTCCGCCCGCATAGGTAACAATTGCGCCTGAAATTGAAGATGCTATTCCAGCACCACCTAATCCTGTAGAACCTTCTCCTCCAGCTGCCCCCGCACCCGCAGCCCCCGCACCGCCACCACCGCTTCCTCCTTGACCAGCAGAAGATGCTTTTCCACCACTATTTCCTTGACCTGATACTCCATTACCGGCAATTGCTGAAGTGTAATCACGACCAACCCCACCACCAGACCCTCCGCTTACACCATTTGCATTAGATGTACTTCCACCAGACCCTCCACCACCACCACCACTAGCAACAAAAGTTCCTGTAGTTGCACCCGATGATGCAGCAAGTAAAACTGAATTACCGCCATTTGTAGCCGGAACTCCACCGCTACCAGTGCCACCTATAGCACCTCCACCACCAACTGTTACATAACAAGTTGACCCTTGAGTAATAGAAGTTTGACCTTGAAGTAAACCACCTGCACCTCCACCACCTCCACCATTTGCGTTACCGCCCCCACCACCACCTGCAACTACTAAATATTCAACTGTTTGCGGAAAGCCTATCCATTGATTTGCTTTAACTGCTTGGCTTACCTGAGACAGAGTCCATATACCACTGAATTGAGCCATATTAAGCCTCCGGTACTGGTGTTATATCTTTCCAAGATTTAGTTGTTTCGTCCCAGGAAAATAATTTACCTGTTTCAATAGGAATTGGTGTAGGTGCTTGCCATTGACAAGTTGTTTCATCTAATATCCAAGACTCAAATGGTTTTGGAGGAATAAATGCATCACGTTGTTGGTCATATGTATAACCTACACCCGCATAATTTTTGCGTAGTGGTGTTCCACCTAATGCATGCACTCCAGCTTGTGTATTATAACTGGTTTGAATCCATGATTGAGGATCGCCCCAATGACCTGTGGCTAATGTTTCAGCATCAATAACAATTACATTGTCTACTATGCCGTTTGTAATATGTGCAAAATGTGCCATTAATACCTCTTAAAATGTAATAGTGCCTGAACTAGTCCAGACATAAATTTGATAACCATTGTTGAAAAGAACTTGTTGTAATCCTGTTGTTGATGCAGGAGGAGCGCAGTTAGCTGGGTAGCGGATAATGACTATGCCTGACCCACCTGAACTAGGTGATATACTGCCATACCCCATTTGCCCTCCTCCACCTCCTCCACCTGTGTTTGCTGTACCGGGTGTAGATGGTATTGAACTTCCAGAAACTGCAGTTCCGTTAGCACCATTTCCACCGCCACAAGAACCTAATCCGCCTCTGTAAAGGCTAGTGTTTCCGTTATCAGTAGATCCGCCTCCACCGCCTGCATATCCAACTCTAGCGCCAGTTATTGTAGATATTGTTCCCAGGCCGCCGTTAGGACTATAGGCGGAAGATAATCCTACTGAACCACTACCTCCACCTCCACCACCTGTGGTGTAGGAGGAATTATCTGAAACACAATTACCACCAGCATATCCTTGACCAGATGTTCCAGAAGCGCCTACTGATCCATTAGGAACTCCAGCACCACCACCTGATCCACCACTAAGAGCGGCTACATTTGTAGGTGGAGCACCTGCTCCTCCACCACCGCCTCCAATAGCAGTTACAGAACCAAATACTGAATTTGATCCACTTGTACCAGCATATGCTGCCCCTGCTGTACCGCCAGAACCTCCAGCACCAACAGTTACAGTAATAGAAGTTCCAGGAGTAATAACATATCCTGTTGCTTGAAGTAAACCACCTGCACCACCACCACCATAGTTACCACCACCACCGCCACCACCAGCCACAATCAAGTATTCAATTGTGCTTGTAACTCCGCTAGTTAGAGGATTAAATGTAGCTGTAAGATAACCGCCTAATAAAGATTGACTCATTTCAACTCCATTTAATAATCACAATGCCAGAACTACCTTTGTAGATTTGGAAATTAGTATTAGTGCCTTCGTAAGTAACTGGAACACTACCACCATTCCCACTATTAGGAATTCCTGTGTTTTGCCCTGTATTGGCAGCACCTTGACCACCAACAGAATAAGTAACTGTAGAACCAGACAATGAACTTGTAGAACCAGCACCACCATAACCATTAGTGGCTCCCGCTCCAGCCGCACCACCACCGCCTCCACCAGCACCGCCTCCACCAGCCGCACCATTGTTTCCTTGACCCGATGTACCAGCACCACCTGATCCTGTTGCTACAGCACCGCCACTTCCGCCGCCTGAACCGCCTGAACCACCAGCCGCACTAGTATTAGAGCCTGCACCCCCACTTCCATAACCGCCGCCAACAGCAGTAATTCCATTGAACACAGAATCACCCCCAGCAGTACCGCTTATTGCAGTACCCGCTTTACTAATACCTCCATTACCCCCAGCACCTACGGTTACCGCATAAGTTGTTCCCGCAGTTACTGCTAAACCAGTTGCAGTGCGAAATCCACCTGCACCACCGCCGCCGCCATACCAACCACCGCCTCCGTATCCTGTTTCAGTACCACCTGCACCGCCTCCGCCTCCAACCACAAGGTATTGAACCTGTGTAGCATCAGCAGGAGCTGTCCATGAACTAGATGAAAAGAAAATAGCAGTATTGGCAGGAAGAGTTATTAAAGCAGTTGGCGTAGTAGGAACCAATGAGCCACTTGTTGTAAATGTATGAATAACATATCCACCATAGCAAGTAACAGTACCGCCTGTGTAATATTGAATAAACCCAGCATAACGAACTATAACGATGCCTGAACCGCCATTACCGCCTGACGCAGATTGACTACCGTTAGAAAAACTAGCGGCTCCGCCTCCACCTCCAGTATTAACTGTGCCAGCACTTCCAGATGTACCTGATGTATTTGGTGAATTTCCGCCTCCACCAACACCGCCTTGTCCCCCTGTACCCGCGCTTACAGACTCAAAATTTCCGCCACCACCACCGCCACCAGCATAGGTAGTTAATGTGCCTGATATTGCACTTGCTATTCCTGCTCCCCCATTGCCACCTTTAGGTGTACCACTAGTTGACCCAACTAAACCAACCGTGCTAGCACCGCCTCCGCCATTAGCCCCATAAGCATATGCACCACCTTTAGCACCAGAATTACCTTGACCAACAACGCCTGTACCACCATAAGTATAGGCTGGATCGGTATTTCCAGCCCCACCTCCACCTGAACCACCATCTAATGCTATGCCATAAGTACTACCACCATTACCATAAGAACCACCGCTACCACCGCCAATTGCGTTAACATTACTAAATACAGAATTTGTTCCACTAGCCGCTCTTCCAAAACCACCATTACCTGCTCCTCCAGTACCTACAGTAACTGTATAAGTTACGCCATTGGTTACAGGCAAAATACCTTGCAATAAACCGCCAGCACCTCCACCACCGGGGGTAATTTGATTAGAAATACTTCCACCCCCACCACCTCCACCTGCTACAACAAGGTATTCAACATACTGAGGAGCAGTGGCTTTACTTACGCCTGACCATGCGCCTTGTACCAAGCTTTGTAATTGATTTCTAAGGGTAAATATCCCGTTAGCCATAATTTTCCCTTTAAAATGTTATTGTGCCACTAGCGTAGAAGACGTAGACGTTATATCCACTTGCTTGGTAATATGTAGGTGAACCTGTTGTGCTTGTGGCTTGTGTTTGATAACTTGGGTATCTGATGACTACGATTCCACTTCCGCCACTTCCACCTGCGCTATTGCTACTACCACCCCCACCACTTCCAGTATTAGCTATGGCTGATTGTGCTACAGTAATACTTCCACTATATCCAAAAAATCCAGCGCCACCTGCGCCTGCACCAGCAGAAACTGAACCAAGACGGATTGGATAACCACTATATCCAGTGCTACCACCATCACTACCACCACCCCCACCACCAGCATATTGAACAGGTGTACCAGTAATACTAGAAACTATACCTGTTCCACCTG
>Ga0114960_10002619_pt1 | contig 13933 bp, 12 predicted proteins | sample C_130625_MF_Meta_FD_92637 | JGI IMG/M metagenome (GOLD analysis project Ga0114960, IMG submission 92637) | Freshwater microbial communities from Lake Croche, Canada to study carbon cycling - C_130625_MF_MetaG | ecosystem: Environmental > Aquatic > Freshwater > Lake | place: Lake Croche, Canada... | reverse complement strand
ATCTAATACATCATTATCAGCAGCCTCCCTTTCTGGTTGTTTAGCAATAGGTTATGGAGCGCAAGCAACACAAAACAATACAATTGCATTGGGATCTACAACCGCTCCATACTTAACATCAGGGTCAGGAACATCAACAGGAAGCTACCTCGTAGTTAGACTGAATGGTGTTGATAGAAAACTTTTAATTTATACTTGATTTATTTCCATATTCATATTAGATAACGTATGGAAATAAATATTATTCATCGCCCCGATCAAATAGACAGAACGAGTAATGTGATTGATTTAGCTATGTTATTAGGAGAAGCTAAAGTAATCCAATCAATAACTCCACTATGGGAGGCTCATAACTCTGCAAAGAATGCGAGAGGTTATGCATTGACTCACTTAGATTCATTGTATAAACAAAAAACAAACGAACCTATATTGATTCTTGAAAATAATGCGGTGTCCCATCATAATAGTTGGAAAGAATTACAAGATAATAAAATTCCCGATGATTGCGGGGTATTGATTATTGGAGGTGATTGGGATAATTTCGTAGATGATGACTATTTTTTAAAACTAGAATCACCATTCCGTGGTAGTTGTGCGATATGGTATAATACGCCATTGCTACATAATCATAACTTCTTAACACATGCATATCAAATACTTGCATCATCAGGAATGGGCGATACACTTAATTATAATGGACTATGTTATGAATCTGTTCTCATGCAAGCTTTAAGTAGATGTGGTTTGTATGCATACAGACCCCAAACTATGATGTTTACTACAATAGAATTAAAACATCCCAATTGAATAACAATATTGATGTTGAATTATTAAATAAATAATATCATGAGTATTTTAACACAAACGCCCCAAACTGAATCGGATTCTGAAAAGTTGCAAAGAATTTCTAAAACTATCAACATTATTTCATCCCGAACATACAATGATCTTACGAGAGTTCAAAAACTTGGTATTGATCTTATTTGGAACAATAAAGAGTTCACGCCACAACAGGTAATTGACTCGCTGGGGGATGATGCCGCTAAGATTTTTGCTGTTCATGGTAAGTTGACCGATTATTTGATGACTATCAGTGCATTGGACGGTGTTGAATATATTCCGGCATTGCCAACCAATGCTTTTACTGTTGATGATGGTAAGATTACCGTCACAGATCTACCTTACGTGCCATAAGTTTTTTATTTTTCATACGGTAAACCAAAAACGCTCACACTTAAGTGAGCGTTTTTTTTTGTTCAGAAGTAATCTCCGTAGATTGATGTATCATTGACCGAATTGTCAAACACCGTCTCCTTAACGATTTTATCAACATCCATCGGATATGATTTAGGCCAACTGCTCAACTGAGTTGTTGATAATTGATCAAGTAATGTTATTGAACTGGACAATACACCGCTGAAAGAATTATCATAAACTTGAACGTTATCATCTTCTCCTTTGAATCCAGCTTCAAAGCTGTAATCGAATCTCTTAGCAGTTATTTTCCATACATAATGGCCTGCCAATGGATTGATAGTTGTACTATCTTCATCAATAGCTTCTGTAATCACAAATCTCTTAGCAACACGACCACCGCTACGATCACAGCCGAATGGTGTCAATACCATTCCGTCATCAGCTTTTGGCTCAACTCGTTGACCGTTAATTTGATGGATAGCTTTACCTGCAAAAGCTGATTCAAATCCCTTTACATGTATATACATGGTGATCGTATCATCAGGTTCCCATCCATAAACTTGCAATGGCACTCCATTCATGGTATATTGCACATATGCTCTGACGGTAACGGGGCCATAATAAGGAGCTACTGTATGCTCACCATAAAAATTATTAGCACTTGATAGATTGTATGTGTGAACATAGTAATCAATATCCACTCCATAATTATTGATCAATTCAGAAAACCCACTGCTGTAAATGGCTCTTTCCGCTTGAAACTTAGAAGGATCGGCAAACCCAGCACAAGCAGGTTTATACAAACCCGCAAATATGTTGGCTGGTTCAAGACATGACAGCGGTGTTGTTGGGCATCCCATATTCTTATTTAACTTGAATTACCTGCGCTTTGTTACCTTGTGGAGTTGTAAACATCTGCAATGCATATAGGCTGCTTTTTATTTTGGAAATCTTACCGTCTTTGAATTCTAAGTTGTATGTAATTAACACATCGGTAAGTTCATTACCGACAAAGACATATCCCAACTTATGAACTTTTGGATTCAACGGCTTGTATGGTCCCTTAGTATTGACATATTTACGTTCCATGTCATTTGGCTTTGCGATGTCTCTACTTCCCTTTTTATTACTTGCATATATAGTAAGTTTAGGGGTGCCATCTGCCATGTTATGAGCATATTCTAAAAAGAATGTTTGGAAGGATACCATATTTTTATTTAGGCGATTGCACGCGGGTCATAAATTAATTCTGAGTTTTTAGAAATGCAAAACTCTATTAATTTTTCTCTTTGTATTGGATTAGGATCATTTTTACTACCCCGAACATATACAATTTTATTAGTTATATCAAATACTATGAATAAAAGATTATTTTCTACTTTATAATCTATCATCCAATCTGATATCCATTCCCAATCTTTATCCCAATCTGGATCTTCTCCGAATTGAGCATTCCAAAATGAAGTAATGTCATCTTCTAAATCAAAATCTTCAATCACCTGTGATAGATGGTCAGTATGGACATCATGGATGACACCATCTGAAGTCATATAATACGCTTTCGCATTATCTATAAAATATTCTAAGAAGAATGTTTGGAAGGATACCATGTTTTTATTTAATAAAAAAGGGAGCCATTTACGGCTCCCTTTTTCGGTCTTTAATTATCTAAATTATATTACTGGAAGTAACCAGAACCCGGCTTGTATGCCTTACCGACCTTGTTTCCAGAACCAGTTCCCATGTTAACATTGGTTCCAAAGTTTTCCTTGGTTCCAACTTCATCAGTTACCTTAGCGGAAGCGGAAGACTTCTTAGCCTTAATTCCACCAACAGTATTTTTTCTACCAGTCAAGGAGTGGCCAGCGGTAGATGGAAGTTCAGAAGCTTCACCTTCTTCATCTTCTTCTCCGTATTCACCATATTTACCGTCATCTTCACCGTCATCTTCACCGTCGAAATTAAGATCATCTTCACCGTCCATGTCATCTTCGCCTTCGAGATTGTCGCCCAATACTTTAGCAAAAATATTGTGGAATTGCTGTGCGAGAGACTTTGGAATAACGATAGTAACGTCGCCACCTTCTTCACCATCGAATTCATCATCCATTGGCTCATCTTCAAGGCCGAGGGCGTCGATAGAATCATCTTCTGCATCTTCTATACGATTCATGCCATAGTTTTCATTGATAACACGGGCATACAACTTATCAAAACTTAGTGTTTTCTTGGTCATAACAGTATTTAGTATTTGCTTTCCAATTTTTCTACTTTCTTTTTTAATTTCTTCAGAGTCTTCATTATCATCTTCGATTTCTTCATCTTCGATTTCTTCATCTTCGAGATTTTCATCTTCGATTTCTTCATCTTCTTCGGTATGATCTGAACATCCACAGTCATCTAATGCAACATGAAATCCATCAACATACGGACCTTTTCCATCAAGCGGCATGTCATCATTCAAATCGTTGCCTCCTTTTTTGATTTTGCTTTCTTTTACTAGATTATATTTCAGAGTATTCAACATACCGCCGTAAATGTCACCCAAACTATTGAGATCGCGTTTTGCCATATTGTTATTTATGCTTTTTGATCTTAAATAATGAATTATGGCGAAAAAACAAGAGGTTAAATTTTATATGGGAAATGAGAATCTTCCTTCAAAAGGTTCTACATTCGCATATACAGAAACTGAAATCAAAGAATTCGACAAATGCACCAAGAATATCTTGCATTTCGCTGAGAACTATTTCTTCATTTTGAAAGTTGGTAAGGGTAAGGAAAAGATCAAACTATACAAGGCTCAGAAAAGAGCATTGAAAAAGATGATGGAAAATCCATACTTTGTTTTACTTGCTAGTAGACAAATTGGTAAGGCATTGGCATTGGATACTCCAATAAAAACACCCAACGGCTGGACTACGATGGGCGATTTAAAAGTTGGCGATGTTGTGTATGGCAGAGATGGAAACCCGTGTAATGTAACACACGCATACGAAACTAGATATGATAGACCTTGCTATGAAGTCGAATTTGATAATGGGGAAAAAATAATAGCAGATGAGGATCACAATTGGTTTACTCAAACAAAAGCTGAAAGACAACGTAAATCGCCATGTGCTGGCAGTGTGAAGACAACTCTTGATATATTCAATACTTTAAAAAGTAAAGCGGGGGAGCCTAACCACAGAATACCGTCTTGTGTAAATGGACTTGTAAATACTGAAAAAGATTTAATCATTCCTCCCTACGTGCTTGGAGTATGGTTAGGTGATGGTAATAGTTGCGATTCTCGAATAACTGTCGGGCCAAGAGATATTCAAGAAATACTAACCAATTTAGAAGCGTATAATACACACTACAAAGTTAGTTTTAAAAAATATTCAAATGCGTATACGGTAAATCTTGGAATGTTAAGCGGTCGATCTGGATTCAGAACTGAAACGTCATTATCAGAGGAACTTAGATCATTTGGGTTATTTGGAAACAAACATATTCCAGATGTTTATATGAATGCATCGAGGGAACAACGATTGGAATTGTTGAAAGGTTTGATGGATTCCGATGGCTACATTAATAAAAAAGGGTTAGCAACCTTTTACAATACAAATTTGAAACTGGCGTTGCAGGTAAAGGAGCTTATTGAAAGTTTAGGATATAAAACAATTTATAACACATTCATTCCAACGTTAAATGGAATTGAATGCGCTGAATGCGCTGAGATAATTTTCACTCCAAGAGAGCTTGTCTGTAAATTATCATTTAAATCAAATAGAATAAAAGTTGATAACATAACACACCCAGAATCATCTAAACGAAATCAATGGCACTATATTAAAAATATAACAGCGGTTCAGTCTGTTCCAGTTAGGTGTATTGAAGTCGATTCCTCCGATCATTTATTTTTGGCTGGTAAAACATGTATACCAACACATAATTCAACTCTGATGACAATTTATATTCTATGGATGGCTAACTTCTTTCCTGATCAGAGAATATTGCTTGTTGCTAACAAAGAAGCAACCGCCATTGAAATTTTCAGTCGTGTCCGAATGGCATATGAATTGCTGCCCAACTGGCTCAAATCACCAGTTGTTGAATATGCCAAGACTAGCATGGAGCTTGAAAACGGCAGTCGTATCAGTATTACAACTACGACTGGAACCGCTGCCCGTGGTCAAGCGGTATCTTGTGTTATAGGTGACTCTATTGTGACTGTGAGAGATAAAACATCTGGTAAAGTATTTGATATCTCAATGAAAGATTTGACAGAATTAATAAAATCAGAAGGAGAAGAAATACACACCTTACTAGTCGATGTATAAACGCGGTCTTTTCCATCACAACGCATTAAATATAATTATGCGAATAAGTCCAATCAATAGAAAATATAATTATATCTACCAGATAACAAATTTAATAAATGGCAAGATTTATATAGGAATACATAAAACTGATAAGCTGGAGGATGGATATATGGGTTCTGGTTCAATTTTGAAAATTTCAATTAAAAAGTATGGCATCGAAAATTTCAAAAAAGATATTTTAAAGTTTTATGATACATACGAAGAAGCTATCGAAGAAGAGATGAGATTGGTCACAGAAAATTTTATCGAAGATACTTCCAATTATAATATTAGAACTGGAGGGGTTAGCCAAATTAAGTGGTCGAAAGAATCTAGAGAAAAACTATCCAAATCTGCAAAAATTTTATGGAGTGATCCTGATTATATGATTAAAATGAGAGAGGTTTGTTATGATAACCCCGAAAGAAATGAAAAATTAGGAAAGAGTGTGAAAAAATGGATATCTTCAAATCCAAATGAACATAAAATTAGAATGGATAAAATAAACAAAAATCCTGAAAAAATTGAAAAGATGAGGCTAAAACATATTGGAATGAAACGATCCAAGGAGGCTATCGAAAACATGAAACAAGCTCAATTGAAAATTTCTTCTGATGATCCACAAAAATCAAGCGAGTTTAGAGGAAAGGGGAAGATTTATATACATGATCCAATATCCAAAGAAATTAAAAGAATATCTAAATCTGAACCTATTCCAGTTGGATGGGTCAAGGGATCAGGAGTGAATAGAAAAGGATCACATAAAAATTTACACAAAGGAAGTGTCTTCGCTTATGATCCCATAACTTTAAAAAATAGAAGGTTTCCAAACAAAGAGCAGATCCCTGAGAATTATATAATAGGAAGACTTAAAAAATAATATGGCTGATTTCATAACACACAAAACTTATAAAAACAATAAATTTGAAATCTTAACAGATGTAGGATTTAAAGATTTTGAAGGTATAATGGTTGGGACAAATCCTGATAAAATTAGATTTACTCTTGATAATGAATTATTATTAGACTGCACTCCCATGCACAAAATAATGTTAGACCATGATATTTGGATATACGCAAAAAATATAAAGGTTGACGATATCTTACATGGTGGTGTAAAAGTAGTCGGTGTCGAAACATATCAAAATGATGAGTTGGTATATGATTTTTTAGATATCGAAGATGTTCATAGATATTATGTCAACAGTGTATTATCTCATCAATGCTTAATCATTGATGAGTGTGCTTTCATTGAACCACACTTAATGGAGCCGTTTTGGGCATCTGTATTTCCAATTGTGTCATCAGTTGTAGATGCTAAGGTGTTCATGTGTTCTACTCCAAATGGAACTGGTAATTTGTTTTATGATATTTATACAGGAGCTATAGAGAGCACTAATGGATGGGCGCATGATAAAATTTTATGGAGTGAAATTCCCGGAAGAGATGAAAAATGGGTTAAAAAAATCAAAAGCGGTCTAGCGTCTGAAGAAAAGTTTCGCCAAGAATTTGAATGTGAGTTCGTAAATGCTGGAACTGGCTCATTGACCGAAGAGGTTTACAATAAACTCAAATCGAATTTATCCGATCCAATTGAAACATTGATGGATGGCAAGTATAAGATTTTCGAATTGTATCAAGAAGATAGAATTTATGTAGCAGGTGTTGATACCGCTGACGGTATCGGCAAAGACTTCAGCTGTATTAAGATTTTGGACATTACTGATCCTTGTGAAATCATCGAAGCTGCCGAGTATTATGATAACACCACGCCAGTAGCTGAATTTGCCAATAAAGTGTATGAAATACTATGCCATTGGGGCAAACCTATTGTTTGCATTGAGAGAAATAACCAAGGTGGACAAGTAGCTGACCGTTTGGGTATAGATATGGGATACATGGATCGCGTTGTATCATGGGGTAGTAAATTGGCAGGTCGTAAAAACGCCCAATTGTTGGGTATGATCAGTTCAAGAAACACAAAATACAATGCTGTTGCAAATGCTCGCTATTATTACAGTGAAAAAATGGCGTTGCAATTCAGAAACAAGGACTCTCTTGATGAAGTGTGTAAGGATTTCGTCAAATTGCCGAACGATTCATGGGGTGCTGTTTCTGGAAAGCATGACGACCGAACAATGGCACTTATATGGGCGCTTATGGTCCTTCATGATGAGATTATAGATCAATATTTCACAGTTGATGAAGTTGATGATTGCGGAAAACCCGCAAAAATATCCCGTTTACCATTCGGTTTTACATTTGAAAAGGCAACTTCAATTTACACCAATGAATTTGTCGATGGTATTGAAAATAGCTTCATAACCCCTATCTCATTTGGAACTCGATCAGCATTAACCGATGATTTGGCTGATTTGGAAGCTGAAGGTTGGGTATGTCTGAATGGATCAGCATATGGTGATGGATATAGAGAACCGAATGACTATGAAACAGCGTTTTTTGATAAATACTTCTAATGAACTACATTAAGGATTTAAGTGACATTTATACATCTTTATTGACTGAGGATTATGCATCTTCAGTTGCACAAGCTTCTAAAATTTTAAAAAATAATCAAATTGAAAATTCAGAAAGAATCATTAGAGATTTGGAAGAAATAATTCAAAATGTTGAAATTGAAGATCCTGAACATGCCAATGGTAAAAAAGATTCTGATATCATCATGTTGGTATATATGATATTGGCTAATAAAAATTATACCGTTATAAATGATTTTTATAAACAATATCGAAACGCTAAATCAGCATATGATTCTGATATCATATCAGGCTCAATTAATGATTTAAAAGCTAAGATACAAAATCAAAAGTTATTCAACCCATCTCCGCAAAAGACGCAACTTATAACGATGGAAATAAATCAAATTATTTCAAGAGTTCACAGTTTGTATCTTTCGCAAAACAAGGGAAATAATACAGATGTCGATCTTGAAACTAATGGTGATAAAGTTTACGAAGATAATAACATTGTCGTGTTGGTAGCGGATAGTAAACAGAAATGCATCAACTACGGCGATGATCGATTGTGTATTTCTCAAAAACCGGGCCAAGGTTCGAATTATTATTGGGCATATAGAACGGGACAACAAACGGGCTATGGAATGACTACTTATTTTGTTTTTTGGAAAGATAAATCAAATAAAATATTGGTTGACGCATTGGGCAATGACGATGAGCCAATGAATGAATATTCGTGGAATTCTATTCAAAACAACGTAGATCGAAGAATTTCAAAAGAAGACTTAATTCAAAAATTTCCGGTTTTAAAACCAGCGTTTGACGCTGATGTATTCAAATACATACCTTATGGAGAAAATGAAAAAAGATTTTATGAAATTGAAACGCATGTAACATCTATTTTAGATGATAGGTTACAAACCGCTGAAGATTACGATATGTTTATTGAAAGTGGCAAGTCTATCTCGAAACAAGAGTGGAATGAATTGAACCCTAGATTTGCCAAATCTATATTTAAAAAATATGTCGGAATGGCAAATAATAATATCCCTTTCACTATTTTAGATAAATTTTTAAATAAAGGGACTGATATTAAATGGTTTGAAAATGAGGTAGCTCCTAGAAATAAAGCTTTGGCGATTGGATATTATCTATATAGAAATGGTAATTTTTCAATAAACAAAAATTTCAACATTAATATTTTAAACGTAGTTAAATCAGAAATAATCAAAGCAGAAAATATAAAACAAGAATTTATAAAAGATGCTTTTGGTGATAATAAGCGAACTTTAAATTCTATAAGAATTCCTAGAAATTTCTATATTTTACCAGATTTAAGTGAATATATAGTATGGGATTTTAATTGCTCCTACACTCAAATCACATCATTAGAAGGAGCACCAAAACAAGTTGGAGGAAAGTTTGATTGCACCAACACTCTAATCACATCATTAGAAGGAGCGCCAAAACAAGTTGGATTACATTTTTATTGCACCAACACTCTAATCACATCATTAGAAGGAGCACCAGAACGAGTTGGAGGAGACTTTGATTGCAGCAGAACTGCAATCACATCTTTACAAGGAGCACCAAAACAAGTTGGATGTGATTTTAGTTGCTCTGGAACTAAAATCACATCCTTAAAAGGAGCACCAGAAAAAGTTGGAAGAATCTTTAGTTGCTCCAACACTCAAATCACATCTTTAGAAGGAGCACCAAAACAAGTTGGAGGAAGTTTTTATTGCAACAACACTCAAATCACATCATTACAAGGAGCACCAAAACAAGTTGGAGGAAGCTTTAATTGCCACACCACTCGAATCACCTCATTAGAAGGAGCACCAAAACAAGTTGGAGTAGACTTTGAGTATTCTGGCACACCAGCTCAATACTTGAAATCATCAACTATCCAACATAGTGCAGAAATGCAATCATGGGGGTATAAATTCAGAGAAGAATTAAAAAATCAAATTAAAGCTTCTATGTTAGATACCCAAATAACAGAATCTAAACGCTACAATCTCACAACATTTGATATGTTATTACAGCACATAATATCTATTGATGAAGCTATTGATGTCGGTAAAATATCCAATGTAAACATCAAAAAAATATCAAGAGATATGGAAAATCTCGAAGATCAATACTTCCCTTCATGGGCCAGCCAAGATTTTAGAGATATCGAAGATGACACAAGACAACGCGGTTTTGTAGGATGTGGCATTTTTGACGATGACAAAATCAAAGGTTACATATATGGATATTCTGTGAGCGATGACGAATATGAAGATCTTCAATACATAGATTTCTCAAAGGTGCAGTTTTATAATCCACAGTTAAAAACTAAACTTTTAGACAACGAAAATTATGCAGATAACTTCAAAAGAATATTCACTCCATCAAATACACATTACGTATCTAATTTGATTGTAGATACTTCATACAGAAGATACACTTATAATTTGATAAAGGATTTCATAAAAGACTTGAGATCAAATGGCTACAAATACATAATATTTGATGCGTTATCAGATACCGTTAATTTGTTCATAGATAAAAATGGGGATATTAAAAAAGACAGATTGGCAAAGGCTAATATGTCTCCTCTTTTAACTTCCAATACAGATTATTCCAAGTTGTCCATATTTTTAATATGACAACCAACCATAAATAACTACATGGAAGAAATCAGACAAAGCCCATTGAATCAAGCAGCAAAGGATAAATTCCTTTTGGTGTTTGATTTACCTCCTATTTTAAAGACATTTTCTAAGACTTATGAAAGGAACAACAGTTCTGTGATTCCTGATAACGTTCAATTCTCCATTTGGGGAACTAGCGTTCCTGAAATCACAGTTCCCGGTGTGCAAACTAGATATGCAGGGTCTACATTGTATGTATCAAGCCACAGCAAGAATAGTTACCCTCCAGTTTCAATTGACTTTGCGATTGATGACCAATACAACAACTATTGGTGTATATATCAATGGTTGAACTTGATGCATGACCAAAAGACAGGTCAATATGACGAAAGACAGGTGTTTGTAGATGCAAACTTCAACGATTACCAAACAGACATAACAGTTTACGGATTGGATGAATATGGAAAAAAGAAAATCAAATTTGTTTACAAAAAAGCATTCCCAACCACTCTAAAAGGAATTGAGTATAATTATCAAGCAACTGGTGATATGCGAATTACAAGTGGGTTTGTGTTCTTGTATAGTCAAATGCATGTTGAACTACTTTAATTAAAATGAAAAATTTTAAAGAATATTTTATCAATTTACAAGAATCGGTGTCAGATATAGCATGGCATTATTCCGATAATCCATACCAGATATTAAAATCTAATAAGTTTGGATTGAGTAGTGAGATTGGTCCTGATATAACCAAATCAGGCAAGCCATTTTATTTATCTTTATCTAGGAGTAAATCGGGAAGTTATTCAAATAACCCGAGGGGTATAATTTTTAAATTAGACGGCACTAAATTAAATCATAAATATAAAGGATTTGCAATTGATTATTGGGCAAACAGTGGATTTAGACATAGATCAGAAGGAAAAAGCGAAATGGAAGATAGGATAACATCTTCAAATCCAGAAATTCCAAATGCTAGAAAATATATTTTAGAAGTTATCGCATGGGCAGATGAACACAGCAAATCCAATATATATTCATTCTATCAACAAAAAGTAGAACTTTTATGTAAAAAACTTAATATACCATTTATATTTTATAATAGTTATGAAGATTTTATTAAAAATAAAAATCCCCATAATTCAGTCGAAGATGTTGTAGATTTTAGTAAAATTGAAAAACTTGATCCATATAAAACACCACGATCATTTAGAAAACATGATATGGATAGAGTTAAATATCTTTTAAATTTTTTATTGAATTTAAAAGACCCAGAACATAATTATGATAGATATGATTCGAATATAGTAATAGGATCATATTATGATAATTACATTCGAAGAAGTTACGATAAAACTTCTATCTATGCAAAGTCATTGTTGGCTAAAACTATGAAAAAATTTAAATTAAAAAACATTGATGACTTATTTAAATTAAGGTTTCGTCAAATAAACGAATTAACACGATATGAACAGGATATAAAAAGTATAAACTATAAATTAAATCAATACATAAAAGATTTAAATTCTAATGTTGATAAAACATTTGATGATTTTTATTATGATTTGAAATATTTTTTAGGTGATGATTATCAAAGTGTATCTAAATTATACAAAATGAAAAATCCTCAAGGTATTAAAGAAGTGTTTGAAAAATATGAAAATATTTTAAAATCAAAAATTGATGATATTTTGAAAACTTCAATGAATATTCATTTAAATCCAATTGAAAAGAAAAGAATCAATCCTCCTTTAAATGATGTTCAAATTTAAAATGATAAGATCCACATATCACAGTTTTTGAAACGAACTGTGAAATATGCATTCAGAAAAAGCTAAATACTAGCATGGCAACAAGAACAATTAATAGCGCGGGGGTCCAGATCCTTGAGCGAGATCTTTCATTAAGACTACCACAAAACGTTGGAACAAACGTTTTTGTGACTGGATTTACAAATCAAGGACCGACCGACGAAGTTATCAAAATTTCAACAAGGGACGAATTCGAACAAATTTATGGCACTCCTACAAATAGTGCTGAACGCTACTTTTATTACTCTGTGAGAGAGCTTCTTAACTCTCCTGCAAACATCTACACTTATCGTTTACCTTACGGTTCTGGAACTGGTGATGGTTTTGGAAGTCAGTATTCCGCTTTGCTTTATCCAGTTCAATCAGTTGACCTTAATAGCCCAATTACCGGTTCTTCAAATCTTGATTTGAGTGGAAATTGCGCTTACTTCTTGGGTGAACCAACCCACGTTGATTTGAGCGAAGCACAATACAACCAAGCGTTGGAAGGAACTCTATTTGACTGGAGCGCAACTGCTACTAACGCAGCATCTTTCAGCGCAACTTCAGTATATGGTAAGTCTGGTGTTATCGTTCTTAACAAGGCAAAGACTACCATCAATAGCCAATTTGAAGGTTATTATATTGGTCTTGCAGACAACTCAAACATCAATCCAGCGAGCAACTATGATGCAGTCAAGGGTGTTCAAACTTTGAGCCTTACTGGAAACCAAGTTAACAACCTTTCTGGTGCGTTCACATACACTTCAGTTCCTGCTGGAACTCTTCAGTTTAGTCTTACTGCAACTCCAACTGGTGTTGCTAACAGCGTTTCCCAAATCATGGAAAACCTTACCGACTACAACATCGATGGTAGAAATGATGATGACCTTCTTAACCTCGGTGTGTTCAAGCTTCGCAAGAGTCTTTATGCTACCGAAAGCTTCAAGTTGGATTATCTTCTTGAAGATGCTATCGTTGGTTCCATCGACAGCTTCAGAACTCAGTTAAACCCAAGTGGTGGGCCAGCAATTCCTTTCTTCTTGGAACAGCAAGACACAAACAGCCGTAACGTTGAGATTTTGGTTAACCCATACATCTCCAACAAGTTCCGCCAGTCCAGCTTGGATTCAAACGGTGTTCCAACCAAGAAGGTTAGAGTGTTGACAAGTGGTATGATTACCAACTACCCAACAATCTCTGCTTCTCTTAACAGCGTTCCTCTCTCAACTATCCAATCGTTGAGCACAACTATCGGTTTTGCTGATAACCTTTATCCGCTTGGTTCATACAGCAACACTGTAATCAAGCAAAAGCTTATCGGTAGCATCCCAAGTAAGATTGATCGTGCTTTGGACAGCATCAGAAATGATGAAGTTTACGACATTGACGTTATTGTAGAAGCTGGTCTTGGAACCATCTTCACAGTTGCTTCAGCGGCACAAACTGATTACTATGATGATACTCTCTACAATTCAACT
>Ga0114960_10002607_pt1 | contig 13972 bp, 9 predicted proteins | sample C_130625_MF_Meta_FD_92637 | JGI IMG/M metagenome (GOLD analysis project Ga0114960, IMG submission 92637) | Freshwater microbial communities from Lake Croche, Canada to study carbon cycling - C_130625_MF_MetaG | ecosystem: Environmental > Aquatic > Freshwater > Lake | place: Lake Croche, Canada... | reverse complement strand
TTACTGGAAAAGGAAAAGTATATAGTCAAAGTTTAACACCAGGCTCGAATTTTTCAAAAGGTCAAAAAATTTTATTAATGCTCAATTGAGTTTTTTTATATGTTAAAAGAGGTACTTTATAAAGTTAATATCAGATCGGTTTTTGGAGAAACCAATCAAGACATAACGAATCTGCAAACAGATTCTAGAAAAGTATCTCAAGGATCTTGCTTCATAGCTATCAAAGGAATTTCTGTAAACGGTAATGACTTTATAACAAAAGCCATTGAAAACGGTGCTATTGCTATCATTACCGAAGAAATGCCTGCTGTTGTAGTTGATACTGTTACATACATTATAGTTGACAATGCTGCTAATGCATTATCTGTCATGTGTAATAATTTTTACAACGCTCCCGCTTCGAAAATGAAAGTTGTTGGTGTAACGGGAACAAATGGTAAAACAACCATTGCAACTTTACTTTGGAAACTTTTCTCTGAACTAGGTTGTAAATGTGGTTTAATAAGTACTGTCCAAAATCAAATTGGAGACGAAATTATTCCTTCAACCCACACCACTCCAGATATTATAAGCTTGAATGAGTTACTTAAGAAAATGTATGACAATGGCTGCACGCATGTTTTTATGGAATGTAGTAGTCATGCCATTCATCAAAACAGAATCGACGGCATAGAATTTTCAGGAGCTATTTTTAGTAACATAACACATGATCATTTAGATTATCATCAAACATTTGACGAATATATTCGCGTAAAAAAATCATGGTTTGATAATTTGTCGAGCGCCTCATTTGCTATCAGCAACATAGACGATAAACGCGGAGCTGTTATGTTGCAAAATACATTTGCGAAAAAGCATTTTTATAGTTTACAAACATTAGCTGAATTCAAAGGAAAAATACTTGAAAATAGTTTGAGTGGATTGCACATGAGCATAAATGAAATTGAGGTGCACTTCAAGTTGATTGGAGAATTTAATGCCTACAATTTATTGGCAGTATACGCAGCAGCTGTTTTATTAGGGGAAGACAAATACGAAGTACTTGAAATTTTAAGTGCATTGACAGGAGCAGAAGGAAGGTTTGATTATTTGATGAGTCAACATAAAAATGTAATTGGAATTGTTGATTATGCACATACGCCTGATGCTTTAATTAATGTGTTAGCAACCATTAAAAATCTACGTCAGGGTGAACAAAAAATTATAACAGTTGTAGGTTGCGGAGGTAACAGAGACACCTCTAAAAGACCAATAATGGCTGAAGTTGCTTGCCAATACAGTGATAAAGTTATCCTTACCTCTGATAACCCTCGCAATGAAGATCCTCTAGAAATTTTGAAAGAAATGGAATCAGGAGTAAATGTCGTTGCAAGGAAAAAATGTATCACTATATCTGACAGAATGGAAGCCATTAAAACAGCTGTAACACTTAGCGAACAAAATGACATTCTTTTAATTGCAGGTAAGGGACATGAAAAATACCAGGAAATAAAAGGAGTTAAATATGAATTTGATGACAAGAAAGTGATGAAGGAAATGTTTGAATTACTAGAAAAATAAAATTAGTTAAAGAAAATGCTGTATCAATTATTTCAATGGATGATGAAAAACAACTACCGAATACCAGGTGGTGGTCTTTTTCAGTTCATTAGTTTTAGAGTGATACTCGCTTTGATTTTTTCTTTGATTATTACTACTGTCTTCGGAAAAAAACTAATTACTTTCTTACAAAAAAAACAATTAGGGGAAACTGTTAGAGATTTGGGTTTGGAAGGAGAACAACAAAAAAAAGGAACTCCAACAATGGGCGGAATTATTATCATTCTTGCCATCTTGATTCCTACTTTGTTGTTTGCTAATCTCCATAAAGTATACATCAGATTAATGATACTTTGTACAGTTTGGTTAGCAGTAATTGGATTTATAGATGATTATCTTAAAATAAGAGCTAAAAGAATTGCTAAAGAAAAAGGCATTGATTTCAAGAAAACAAATGCAGATGGGTTAGCGGGTAAGTTTAAAATATTTGGTCAAATCATGTTGGGGATTATTGTTGGCGCAACCCTCTATTTTAATCAGAACGTTTTAGTGAAAAGAGAAATATTGTCTGATCAAAGTGCTACAGTTAAAAATATAGTATCAACTCAAACAAAATTTGATACGATTATTGTAGATGGCAAGAAAAGAGTTTTTACAAACGCAAAAAATGTAATTACAACAATTCCTTTCGTAAAAGGACATGAATTTAATTATGCAAGATTATTACCAAAAAGCATGGAAGAGTATACTTATATAGTTTATATACTCATTGTGATTTTTATTGTTACAGCTGTTTCAAATGGTGCAAACATAACTGATGGATTAGATGGATTGGCTACAGGTGTAAGTGCAATCATTGGAATTTGTTTAGGCATATTTGCTTATGTAAGTGGGAATATAAAATTTGCTGAGTATTTAAATATAATGTACATACCCAATTTAGGAGAACTATCCATTTTTATTGCAGCATTTGTTGGGGCTTGTATTGGATTTCTTTGGTACAACTCATATCCTGCACAAGTTTTCATGGGCGACACTGGAAGTCTTGCTTTAGGTGGAATAATTGCAGCATTAGCAATTATTGTTAGAAAAGAATTATTAATACCTATTTTCTGTTCTGTTTTTTTAGTGGAGAATGTTAGTGTAATTATTCAAGTGAGTTATTTTAAATACACGAAGAAAAAATATGGAGAAGGCAGAAGAGTTTTTTTGATGAGTCCTTTACATCATCATTATCAGAAAAAAGGATTTCATGAAAGTAAAATTGCAGTAAGATTTTGGATCATAACTATCATAAGTGTTGCGATGGCGATTGTAACATTGAAACTCAGATAGTTTAATTCATAATACTATTGAAGATATCGTAATCCGCTACCCTTTGGAAACGAACCCATTAAATTCTATGCTTTTGAAGAACCTTTTCGTAATCCGAAAAGTAATTATGGAAAATTAATTTTCTTAATTACGGATACCGATGAAAACAAACAAAACGCACCCAAAGAAAACCAATTAAAATATTTCCCAAAAGGGAAATCAGAAAAACTTGCCTGTCAACTTGTTTGGCAGGCAGGCTTCTCTGGAAAAAATTAAAAACAAAAAACTTGCAAAAGATTGTCATTTTAGGTGGAGGAGAAAGTGGAGTAGGAGCCGCTTTACTTGCAAAGCAAAAAGGATTTGATGTTTTTGTAAGTGATGCAGGTGTTATAAAAGAACAGTACTTAAATGAATTAATTGAAAACGGGATAACAGTAGAATCAAATGGTCATACACTAGCTAAAGTTTTGGAAGCGAGCGAAGTAATTAAAAGTCCAGGTATTCCGGAAAAAGCAGAAATCATAAAAAAAATCAGAGCAAACAATATTTCGGTTATTAGTGAAATTGAATTTGCATATAGGTTTAAAGGAGAAAGTAAATTAATTGCCATAACTGGAAGCAACGGAAAAACCACAACAACAGCACTTACATACCACATTTGTAAACATGCAGGAAGAGACTGTGCGATGGTGGGAAATATAGGCTTTTCATTTGCAAGACAAATTGCTGAAAATCCTAAAAGTCTTTATGTTATTGAAGTGAGTTCTTTTCAACTAGATGATATTAAAACCTTTAGGCCAGATGTAGCAGTACTAACAAACATTACGGAAGATCATTTAGATAGATATGATTACAAAGTTGAAAATTATATAAACGCCAAATTTAAAATAACACAAAACCAACAAAAAAATGATGTCTTTATATATAACCTAGACGATAATTTAACCACAACTAACTTTACTAACCAATCGATTCAATCAACCCAAGTCCCCATCACTATGAACAGAGAATTGCCACAAGGTGCGTATTTAACAAATGCACAAATGCATTTAAAATGGAAAAATGAAGAAATGCTAATGAGTATTGAGGACTTTTCATTAAAAGGAAAACATAATCAATACAATAGCATGGCTGCTAGCATGGCCGCAACAGCTATGGATATTCGAAAAGAAAAGATCAGAGAAGCGCTCCAAACTTTTGAAAGTATGGAACATCGTATGGAAAAAGTTGCTACCATTAAAAATGTTGAATTCATCAATGATAGTAAAGCAACAAATGTTAACTCCACTTGGTTTGCCTTGGAAAGCATGACTAAGCCTGTCATTTTAATACTCGGAGGAGTTGACAAAGGCAATGATTACAGTCTTTTAGCTGAAATGGTAAAAGATAAAGTGAAAGCAATTATTTGTTTGGGAATAGATAATTCAAAAATACATGAAGCTTTTGGGGAAATAGTTCCATTAATTGTTGATAGCAATTCGGCAGAAGAAGCTGTAAAAAATGCATTTCATTATGCTAACAAAGGAGAGGTAGTATTGTTGAGCCCAGCTTGCGCAAGCTTTGATTTGTTCAAAGATTACGAGGACAGAGGTAATCAATTTAAAATGGCAGTTAGAAATTTATAAACACGAAATCATCATGCAGTTATTATCAAAAATAAAAGAGTTGTGGAACGGAACCCCAAAATTGGAGTTGTCTGTTAATGCTCCTTTGAAAGGTTTTGGCGACATGGGAGAAAATATCGTCAAGAAAACTAAAGGGGATAAAGTAATATGGGCTTTTGTTATTGTATTAACGCTTGCAAGTTTATTATTAATATACAGTAGCACAGGTTCACTGGCTTATAAAATGAGTAGAACAACAGAGAGTTACTTATTCAAACAATTCGCATTAATTGTGGTAGGATTTCTTATCATCTATTATGCTCATAGAATTCATTACAATATCTTTTCAAGAGTGGCTCTAATAGCATTTTTTCTTTCTATTCCATTATTAATATACACTTTGTTTTATGGAGTAGAATTAAATGCTGGAAGCAGATGGATTAAACTTCCGGTTATTAATATGACTTTTCAAACTTCTGATTTTGCTAAACTAGCCTTATTTATGTATTTAAGTAGGTTGTTGAGTAAAAAACAATTAGTAATAAAAAGTTTTTGGAAAGGATTTGTACCTGTGATACTTCCAGTAGTTGTAATTTGTGTTTTGATTGCACCAGCAAATCTTTCAACCGCTTTACTTATTGGCGGAACCAGCTTTTTATTAATGTTTATTGGAAGAGTAAATACTAAACATTTATTAGCAACACTTGCAATAGCGATGATTCCAATAATTATTTTGATTTCTATTGCTGTTTCAACTTACAATAAAGAAGATCATACTGCTGGTAAACTTCCAGAATCTATTAAGTTGAAAAGAATGTCTACTTGGATTAGTAGAATTCAAACTTTTATTTATGGTAGTAAGGATAGGGACAATGAAAAGTTATATCAAATTAATCAGGCCAAAATTGCAATAGCAAATGGAGGTTGGTTTGGAAGAGGTCCAGGTAATAGTATGCAAAGAAATTTTTTACCACATTGTTACAGCGATTTCATTTTTGCCATTATTATAGAAGAGTATGGACTAATTGGTGCTTCATTTATGTTAATTATGTATTTGATGTTTTTGTTAAGATGTATTCGGTTGTATAATAAATGTCCGTTCGCTTTTGGTGCCTTTTTAGCATTAGCATTAAGTTTTACGTTGGTGATTCAGGCAATTGTAAATATGGCAGTGAATGTGAGTTTGTTTCCTAATACAGGTGTTACGTTGCCTTTAGTAAGTATGGGCGGAAGCAGTTTCTTTTTTACATGTGTAGCAATAGGAATTATTTTAAGTGTTGCAAGAAATGTTGAGCAAACAGAAGGTTCACAATTAGAAAAAATCACAGAAGCTCAAACAGCTTAACATGATGATGAAAGAACGACAAATAGGGAATGAAAAAAAAATCATCATTGCTGGCGGAGGAACGGGAGGTCATATTTTTCCGGCTATTGCAATAGCAAATGCCATTAAAAAACTAGAGCCTAACAGTAAGTTTCTATTTGTAGGTGCAAAAGGGAAAATGGAGATGGATAAAGTACCACAAGCTGATTATGAAATAGCGGGTTTGGATATTGCAGGTTTTAATAGAAGTTCTTTGATAAAAAATTTCGGGTTGCCTTTTAAACTTTTTAAAAGCTTTCTTCAGGTTGCAAGAATAGTTAAAAACTTTAAACCTGATGCAGTAATTGGAGTTGGGGGCTATTCAACATACGCCGTTTTGAAATACGCTCAACTAAAAGGGATTCCAACTTTTATTCATGAGGCGAATTCTTATGCAGGCAAAAGCAATGTGTTACTTTCTAAAAAAGCAACCAAAGTATTTACAGCAATTGATGGCATGGAGAAGTTTTTCCCTGCAAATAAAATTCAAATTACAGGAAATCCAGTAAGATCATCTATTGCAAAAAGTTTAGATAGTCGAGATGAAGCAATAAAGTATTTCGAACTAGACATAAATAAGATCACGATTTTAAGTATCGGAGGCAGTTTAGGAGCGAAAAATATTAATGAAGCAATAGCAAGAAACATTGAATTATTTGAAGAGAATAATGTGCAATTAATTTGGCAAACAGGTAAAACATTTTTAGCAGAGGCTAAATCTATTGCAGAAGGTAGAAAGAATATTTTCGTCACAGATTTTATCAGCGATATGAATTTGGCCTATGTAGCAGCGGATTTAGTAATTAGTAGAAGTGGGGCAATGTCTATTGCAGAATTGTCACTGGTGGGCAAGCCGACGATTTTTGTGCCGTTTCCTTTTGCTGCAGAAGATCATCAAAAAGTAAATGCACAAAGATTAGTAGAAAAGAATGCAGCTTGTATAATTGAAGATAAAGAGGCGATTTCGAAATTAATTCCTGCGGTTATAGAATTATCAAAGGATCAAAACAAAATGACAACACTAACAAACAATATAAAAAAATTCGGAGTGTTAAATGCCGATATAGAAATTGCACAGGCAATTTTAAAAAATATTCAATGATAAATGATGTAAAAAATATCGACAATTTTTTTAAAGCAGTTGCTGGAAATTCGGCAGGGGAGTTGTCTGTTTATTTCATTGGAATTGGAGGAATTGGCATGAGCGCTTTAGCTAGATATTTTAAAAGTAAAGGTGTAGATGTTAGTGGTTACGATAAAACTCCAACTGTACTTACATCGGAATTGGAAAAAGAAGGGGTCCGAATTCATTTTGAAGATGATATAAAAATGGCAGATAAAAATGCTTCATTAATAATTTATACTCCTGCAATTCCAAAAGAAAATTTGGTGTATCAATATTATGTAAACAATGAATACTCTATTTTAAAAAGAAGCGAAGTGTTGGGAAAAATAACTGAGAATGCTTTTAACGTTTGTGTTGCCGGAACTCATGGAAAAACAACTACCAGCACAATGGTAGCTCATATATTAAGAGACACAGGGTATGGCTGCACTGCTTTTTTAGGCGGCATTGCAACCAATTACGGAACAAATTTTTGGAGCAGTGAAAATAATGTAGTGGTTGTTGAAGCTGATGAGTATGACAGAAGTTTTTTGAAATTAAATCCAGATGTCGCCATTATAACTGCAATGGATCCAGACCATTTGGATATTTATGGAAATGAAGAAGCTTTTTTATCAGCTTTTGTAAGCTTTAGTTCAAAACTAAAAGAAGATGGTTTACTCATTACAAAAGAAGGATTAAAAAGATCAAGTGATTTTATCGGAAACAAACAAGTTACTTATAGTCGTGATTCATCAACAGCAAATGCATTTGCTAATAATATAACAGTATCAAATGGGGGGTATCAATTTGATGTGCATATTAATAATGAAATAATAAGTGGCGTCACATTATACATGGGTGGGTTACACAATATTGAGAATTCGATTGCAGCAATAACAGTAGCTCGTTATTTAAAAATTGATGAAGAAAAAATAAAATCTTCGATAGCTTCTTTTAAAGGAGTTAAACGCAGATTTGAATATATAATAAAAACAGATTCCACAGTAATGATTGATGACTATGCTCATCATCCTCAAGAACTGGAAACGTTAATCATTAGTGCAAAAAAATTGTATCCAAATAAAAAATGTTTGATTGTATTTCAACCACATTTATTTACAAGAACAAGAGATTTTGCAGAAGGGTTTTCAAAAGCATTAGGATTGGCTGATGAAATTATATTGTTGCCGATTTATCCAGCTCGAGAAAAACCAATTGAAGGCATTACAAGTGAAATGCTAGCTGATTTGATGATTAATAAAAATGTAGTGTGTACTTCTAAAAATGATTTGCTTGATATTGTCTTGCAAAAAGAAAATGTTGAGTTGATAATAATGGCAGGAGCTGGCGATATTGATACTTTAATAGAGCCAATAAAAGAAATACTGATTAATAAAAATTAACATGAAGCTGACTAAAAAAATAAATATCAAATTAATTCTCATTTCAACTCTTTGGGTTGTGTTGGGAAGCGCTTTGATTGTATTACTAGTAGCAGCTTTTAATAAAAAAGAATCGTCTTTATGCACTGGTATAAAAATAGAAATTGAAGGTGCCACAACAAATATTTTCATTGATGAACATGATATAAGAAGCATCATTGAAAAATATGCAGGCAAAAAAATTGTCGGAAAAAAAATCAAAGATTTTGATATTGAGTTTATGGAGAAAGAGTTCGAAAAAGACGTTTGGTTAAAAAAAACAACGATATTTTTTGATAATCAAGGTGTGTTAAGAGCTAATATTTTTGAAAGAGAACCTATTGCTAGAATCTTTGCAATTGATGGCAATACATTTTATATAGATGATGAAATTAGAATATTGCCACTTAGTTCAAAACATACTGCCAGATTACCTGTATTTACTAATTTTCAAAATATGGGTAAGCGTATTTCTGTAAATGACAGTAATGCATTAAAATCAATAAAATCACTTAGTGTGTTTATTCAAAAAGATTCTTTTTTAATGTCAATGATTGACCAAATTGATATTAACAAACAAAATCAATTTGAGTTAATTCCTAAAATGGGAAAACAACAAATTTATTTTGGGGACACTTCAGATATGAAAGAAAAATTCGAAAGATTTACTTTGTTTTATAAAAAAGTGATTCCGAAATATGGTTGGGATAAATATAGTAAAGTGAATTTGCAATATCGAGATCAAGTGGTTGCTTCTATTAAAGGCATTGAAGATATTAAAGCTGATTCAATGCGAGCTTTACAAATTATGAAAGCTGTTGCAGAGTACTCAGAGAAATCTGCCAATGACACTTCAAGGTCCCTTTTGTCAGATAATGCTTCAAACTCAACAGATATCTCATTAATTATGCAATCTCTTCAAAGAGACGATGTTGATTCTGATACAGCAATTTCAGTAAATGCCTCTGCAAAAAAGAATAACAACATAGTTAAAAAAGATAAACCAAAACAATCACCAGTAAAAAATATTAATAAAGCAAAACCCAACACACAAAAAAAATAATACACTGAAAAAAATAGTACAATGATAACAAACGAAACAAACATACAAACAAACACAAACCAACCCATTATGCAAAATGAACAACCCATCATTGTAGGCCTTGATATTGGTACTACAAAAATCGCTGCTATTGCCGGCAGAAAAAATGAATTTGGCAAACTTGAAATCTTAGGTTTTGGACGCGCCAACAGTAATGGCGTGGAGCACGGAATGGTATTAAACATTGATCAAACCATTAAAGCCATTCAAACTGCATTAGAAAAGTGCTACGAGTCTAACCCCAGCTTGGACATTAATGAGGTCTATGTTGGAATTGCAGGCCAACACATTAAAAGTTTGCAAACAAGAGGTGATATCGTTAGACAAACACTAGAAGAAGAAATTAGACAGGAAGAAATCGACAGATTAATTGCCGATCAATACAGAACTTATATTCCACTAGGAGATCAAATTATTGATGTGATTCCACAAATGTACACAGTTGATAATTTTCCAAATATCCCAAATCCAATTGGATATAGTGGAGTAAAAGTAGGAGCGAATTTCCATATCATAACCGGCGATAAAAATGCCATCAGAAATATAAACAGAAGCGTAGAAAAAGCAGGACTAAAAACCAAAGATCTTGTACTACAACCGTTGGCTTCTGCAGCAGCAGTAATGAGTGAACAAGATTTGGAAGCAGGAGTTGCAATCGTAGATATAGGTGGTGGTACAACAGATTTAGCTTTGTTTCATGAAGGTGTTTTAAGATACACCGCTGTTATTCCTTTTGGAGGAGAAAATATAACCAATGACATTAAGTTGGGTTTGGGTGTATTGAAAGTACAAGCTGAAGCGATGAAAGTGCAATTTGGAAGTGCATTGAGTGATCAAACAAAATCTAATACATTTATAACAATTCCTGGATTAAGAGGAATGGCAGCAAAAGAAATTTCTGTAAAAAAATTAGCAGAAATTATTCAGGCACGCATGAGCGAAATAATGGATTTTGTTTCTTATCACTTAAAGCAATCGGGTCTTGACAATAGAAATTTAAATGGAGGAATTATTTTAACAGGCGGCGGATCTCAGTTAAAACATCTACTTCAACTTACAGAATATTTAACTGGATTGAATGCAAGAATTGGAATTCCTAATGAACATTTATCTGGTGATTATAATGATGAACTTGCCATGCCAATGTACAGCACTTGTATTGGATTAATTTTGAAAGGATATAATGACTTTGAAAATAAAAACATGCAAATGGCAGATAATTTTATCAAATTAAAAGGAAATGAAACGGTACCAGCAGAGCCAACAATTTTGGAAACGGAATTAGATGAAATAAAAAATCCAAAAGAAGAAGTTGGAAGTAGGAGGCGCAAAACGTTAAGTGAATTTATGAATGGATTTAAAAATAATTTGATAGAAATTTTCAAAGAGGAAGAAGATACTCATTTAGGTAAATAAAACATAACTGTAATAACTATAACTAACCCATAATACACAAAACATGATACATTTCGATTTACCAAAAGAACAATCATCGATCATTAAAGTGATTGGAGTAGGTGGAGGTGGCAGCAACGCTGTTAATCACATGTATTCCCAAAATATCGAAGGTGTTAATTTTATCATTTGCAATACAGATGCGCAGGCAATTGCTTTAAGCAAGGTGCCGAATAAAATACAACTTGGTCCACACTTAACACAAGGATTAGGCGCTGGTGCCAATCCAAATATTGGTCGTCAGGCAACTGAAGAAAGCCTAGAAGAAATAAAAAGAATTTTGGAAGTGAATACCAAAATGGCTTTCATCACAGCAGGAATGGGTGGTGGAACAGGAACTGGCGGCGCTCCAATTATAGCAAAAATTTGTAAGGATTTAAATATCCTCACTGTAGGAATTGTTACTACTCCATTTTCATACGAAGGAAAGAAAAGACTAGCACAAGCACAAGAAGGCGTTGACTTATTAAAAAAACATGTGGATACCTTATTGGTTATTAGTAATGACAAACTTCGTCATCAATTTGGAAATTTAAAAATGAAAGATGCATTTGGAAAAGCAGACAATGTGTTAGCAACTGCTGCTAAATGTATTACTGATGTAATTAATAGTACTGGTCAAATCAATGTCGATTTTGCTGATGTTTGTACTGTAATGAAAGATGGTGGTGTCGCTATTCTTGGAAGTGCTTATGCAGAAGGAGACAACAGAGCGCAAGATGCTATCGAAAATGCATTAAACTCTCCATTGTTGAATGATAGTGAAATTAAAGGTGCTAAGTGGATATTGATAAATATCAACAGCGCAGAAGGAGAACACGAGTTTACAATGGATGAAGTAGAAATTATTCAAAACCATTTATTGGCACAAGCAGGAGAAGAAACAGATGTTATTCTTGGTTTAGGCTACGATAATACTTTAGGAAGTCAGATTAGTGTAACACTAATTGCAACAGGCTTTGATCATAAAGACCCATTTGCTACAACTGCTTCACTTGCAAAAAACAAACAAGCAGAAAAAATAGTTTTAGAATTAGAAATACCAAAACAACCAGTAGTATCAATTCCAGTTACCACAGATGTAATAGCTGAAACAAAAACAATTGAAGAAACAATTGTAGTTGAAACCGAATCAAAACAAATTACTTCAACAATAAGCTTTGATTTTGGCGATGACGAAAAAGTTTCTGATGAAATGATGCCAAAATTAAAAGAAGAAGCTGCAGAAGAAACAACATTACTTCAAGATGAAACAGTAGTAGATGATACCACTCCGGTGTTTTTTGAAATCTCAAGTCCGTTAGATCAGGTTTCTCCTATTAGTTTTGATTTTAATGAGGAACTAACACTTAATAAAAAAAAGGAAACAACTCTTGAAAATCAAAAATCTGACCAGTTGAATTCTGGTGGATACTTGACTAAGCCTTCTCAAATTTATGTAGAAGAGCCTACCGTTATAAATAATGAAGCTCAAAAAGAAGTACATATTAAAGAGAGTATAGATGATAGCGCGCTTCCAATATTCAAGTTGGTTGAAAAAGAGGAGGAGGCTATTCAGCCTGTTGCTCAAGCAATTTATGTACATTCTGTTGAGACTTCGGCTTCCGTTCAAAACGCATTGCCAGATGAGGAAGAAGAGTTGAGACGCAGGGCTCATGAAAGAATTGCAAAATTGAGAAACCTTTCATACAATGCTGCAGCAACAGAAAACAGCAATGAATTTGAAACTGTTCCGGCATACCTAAGAAGAAATACAGATATGACCAATCAAATAGCTAATGTTGAAACTTTTTATAGTGCGTACACTGTGAAATCTAATGAAAATAATCAGGCTGAAATTAGCACTATCAACACTTTTTTGGATGGAAAAAGACCTGATTAATGCCTTTCAAGGCAACCTTTGTGTTTGTGATTTTTGTTTGTATAAAGCCCCTCATTGAGGGGCTTCTTTATGAGGCTCCCTTTTGAAAAATATTTATTTGAGCATATTTCTTTTTTGTAAGATTTTTACTTTTACATTTGTATCCGTTAAGAGAGTTGCTTAACATCGCATCGTAAATCCACTTCATTGAACAAGCATAATATCAACCGCGCCACAGCAGCCGGTATTTTAATTGCCTTAGGAATAATTTATGGAGATATTGGTACTTCTCCTTTGTATGTTTTAAGCTCTATTATCAATGGGAAAAAAATAAGTGAAGAACTTATTTTAGGAGGATTGTCTTGTATTATTTGGACACTAACATTACAGACTACCCTAAAATATGTTATTCTTACTTTGAAAGCAGATAACAAAGGGGAGGGTGGAATATTTTCATTGTATACACTAGTAAGAAGACAAAAAAAATGGCTTGTAATACCTGCTATGATTGGAGGCGCTGCCTTATTAGCTGATGGAATGATTACACCGCCAATTTCAATAACATCTGCTATTGAGGGATTGAGAAACATTCCAATTTTAAATGACATTCAAGAAAATACAATTATACTAATCGTTTTGGCAATTCTTTCGTTGTTGTTTTTTATGCAACAATTTGGAACCGATTCTATTGGGAAATTGTTTGGTCCCATTATGAGTATATGGTTTTTAATGCTTGCTTTTCTTGGTATTTCAAGTGTGTTTTTAGACCTTTCTGTTTTCAAAGCATTTAATCCCTATTATGCTTTTCATCTTTTGGTAGTTTATCCAAAAGGCTTCTGGATATTAGGAGCGGTTTTTTTATGTACAACGGGTGCCGAAGCATTATACAGTGACTTAGGCCATTGCGGCAGAGGTAATATCAGAATTTCGTGGATTTTCGTAAAAGCATGTTTAATATTAAATTATCTAGGACAAGGTGCTTGGCTATTAGGAAAAACGGGTAATGTTTATGAGAATGGAGTAAATATGATTAATCCATTTTACGCAATTATGCCACATTGGTTTTTGTTATCAGGAATTATCATTGCTACAGCGGCTGCAATTATTGCAAGTCAGGCTTTAATTAGCGGATCCTTCACACTTATCAGTGAGGCTATGCGATTGAATCTATGGCCGAAAATGAAAATAAAATATCCCACTGAAGC
>Ga0114960_10002603_pt1 | contig 13990 bp, 11 predicted proteins | sample C_130625_MF_Meta_FD_92637 | JGI IMG/M metagenome (GOLD analysis project Ga0114960, IMG submission 92637) | Freshwater microbial communities from Lake Croche, Canada to study carbon cycling - C_130625_MF_MetaG | ecosystem: Environmental > Aquatic > Freshwater > Lake | place: Lake Croche, Canada... | reverse complement strand
CCACCAACCCCTTTGACCCGGCGCGCACGCCGGGCGGCTCCTCCTCCGGCTCGGCCGCGGCGGTGGGTGCGGGGATGCTCCCGGCCGCGCTTGGGACCCAGGTCGGCGGCTCGATCATCCGGCCCGCGGCCTATTGCGCCAATGTCGCCCTGAAGCCGAGCCAGGGCGCGATCCACCGGGGCGAGCGGCAGACCACCAGCCAATCAACCCACGGCATGCATGCCGGCTGCATCGAGGATGTCTGGCTGACGATGATCGAGATCGCCCGCCGGGTGGGCGGCGATCCGGGCCGCGCCGCGCTCACCGGACCCACGGCCCCGCCGGCGGCGCAGCGGCCGGACCGGCTGATCGTGATGGAAACCGAAGGCTGGGCCAGCCTCGATGCGCCCAGCCGGGCTGCCTTTGAGGCGCTGCTCGACCGCCTGGCGGCGCAGGGCATCGCGATCCTGCGCCGCGACGCGCACCCGCTGATCGGGCGCTTCGAAGCCGGCATCGCGGAGGCGCGGGCGATCAGCGCGGTCATCACCGGCTGGGAGAATCGCTGGTACCAGCGCGCCATGCTCGACATCCATCCCGGCGGTATCTCGGCGCGTGGCATCGCGGCGCTGGAGCGGGCGGAGGCGCTGAGCCTTGCGGATTATGAGACGGCGCTGGCAGTCCGGGCGGAAGCCCAGGCGCGACATGCGCGGATCGCACCGCTGGCCGATGCGGTGATCGCGCTGGCCTGCCCGGGCCCGGCGCCGCTCTGGCCCGGCGATGCGCCAGGTGCACCGCTGGCGCCACGCCCGACCGGCGATGTCGCCTTCAACACGCCATCCTCGATGCTCTTTGCACCGGCAGTGACGGTGCCGCTGCTCGCGGTCGGCGGCATGCCGGTGGGCGTGCAGATCATGACCCCGCCGGGCGAGGATGCCCGGGCGATGGCGATCGCCGGCTGGCTAGACGGAATGCGTTAAGGCGGAATCGCCGCAGGCGCTGAATCCCGAGACCAAATAAAGGTCAGATCAGGATGCGTGCGCGAATGCGAAAGCATCCTGATCTAACCGGCGCCGCCTGATCACACCCGGTGCAGGAAGCGCTTGGGCTGGAAGCTGCTGGCATCCGCCATCGCCCAAGCCTCGGCATAGCGGGGATCATCGGTCCCCCGGAGCAAGGCGCCGGGCTGCAGGCGCGGGTAAAGCTCGTCGAAGCGCAGCACATCGAACTGCGAAACGCGGCGGCGGAAATGCTCCGGGCGGAACTCATGTGGGTGGTCGATGCCGGTGGCGGCGACCAATTCGGAGAGGACTTCAAGCGTCGCCTCATGGAAATGCGCCACCCGCATCGCCTTGTCCGGCACATCGAGAGCGCGGGCGCGGGTTGGGTCCTGCGTGGCGACGCCGGTGGGGCAGCGGTCGGTATGGCAGGAGAGCGACTGGATGCAGCCGAGCGCGAACATGAAGCCGCGCGCCGAGTTGCACCAATCGGCGCCCAGCGCCATCGCCCGGGCGATATCGAAGGCCGAGGTGATCTTGCCGCTGGCACCCAGCCGGATCCGGTCCCGCAAATCACAGCCGATCAGCGCGTGATGGACGAAGGTGAGGCCTTCGCGCAGCGGCATGCCGACATGGTCCATGAATTCGAGCGGCGCGGCACCGGTGCCGCCTTCCTTGCCATCGACGACGATGAAATCCGGGGTGATCCCGGTCTCGACCATCGCTTTACAGATGGCCAGGAATTCCCAGCGATGGCCGATGCACAGCTTGAAGCCGGCCGGCTTGCCACCCGACAGGCGGCGCATTTCTGCGATGAAGCGCAGCATCTCAACCGGCGTTGAGAAAGCCGAGTGGCGGGAGGGGGAGACGCAATCCTCGCCCATCGGGACGCCGCGGGTGGCGGCGATCTCGGCACTCACCTTGGCCGCCGGCAGCACGCCGCCATGCCCCGGCTTGGCGCCCTGGCTGAGCTTGAGCTCTACCATCTTCACCTGCGGGGTGGCCGCGGTTTCAGCAAAGCGTTCGGCGGAGAAGGTCCCGTCGGGGTTGCGGGCACCGAAATAGCCGCTGCCGATTTCCCAGATGATGTCGCCGCCGCCTTCCTTATGATAGGGGCTCAGCCCGCCCTCCCCCGTATCATGCGCGAAGCCGCCGAGCTTGGCGCCGCGATTGAGCGCGCGGATGGCATTGGGGCTGAGAGCGCCAAAGCTCATCGCGGAAATATTGAAGATCGAGGCATCATAGGGCTGGCTGCAGTCCGGCCCGCCGATCCGCATGCGGAAATCTGGGTTCTGCTTGTCGTGCGCGACGATCGAATGGGTCAGCCACTCAAAGCCGGTATCGGTCACTTCGTACTGCGTACCGAACGGCCGCTTATCGAGTTGCAGCTTGGCGCGCTGGTAAACAAGGGCCCGTTTGTCGCGGCTGAAGGGGGTCCCGTTCTTTTCATCCTCGAAGAAATATTGCCGCATCTCCGGGCGGATGGATTCCAGCAGAAAGCGCAGATGCGCCGTGAGCGGATAGTTGCGGAGCACCGCGTGTTTGGTCTGCCAGAGATCATGGCAGCCGACCGCGGTGAGACCGGCGAAGAGCAGAAAAGCCAGCAACCAGGCCCAGCCGCCTGCCGTCAACGCGCCGCCCAGGCACAGCAGTGCCAGGACGCCGGCGAGGCCAAGCGGGGCGAAGCGCGGTGACAAGGCAAGGCGAAGGTGCGGCATGGACGTCTCCCTGGGCCGCGCGATACGACCCTGCGCTGCATCCTAGAGCAATAGGCAATCAGGTGAACTCACCTGAGCAAGTCTCTAACTCTCGAATAAATGGCGATTCGAGAGCGGGTTATCTCCGTCCTGATGGATCTCCATTGATTCCCTGGGATAAATCGCTCCCTCGCAACGCCCGATGACAGGCTGACGGTCATTTTGTGCCCGGGCCGCGCTGTTGGCTTTCGGGCAGATCGCCCAACCGGCGAACAGACGGCAGGGGGTACGCCCATATTTGCGGCGTTTTTCGCCAATTTCGGCCATTTTCTGCTGCCCGCTCGTCAGCACAGCCCTGGCCGAAACACTAGACTACCAACGTCGCAAACCTCGGAGCGCGCCATGGATATCGGCATCTTCCTCCCCATCGGGAATAATGGCTGGCTGATCTCCAGCACCTCCCCGCAGTTTATGCCGAGTTTCGATCTCAACCGCGCGGTGACCGAGAAGGCGGAGCGCTTCGGCTTCGAATTCGCGCTTTCCATGATCAAGCTGCGCGGCTTTGGCGGCCCGTCGCAGTATTGGGACCACAACCTCGAAAGCTTCACCCTGATGGCGGGCCTGGCGGCGGTGACGACGCGGATCAAGCTCTTTGCCTCGGTCGCGGTGCTTACCATCCCGCCGGCGATCCTCGCCCGCATGGCCAGCACCATCGATTCCATCAGCCATGGCCGCTTCGGCGTGAACATCGTCTCCGGCTGGCAGAAGGCCGAATATGAGCAGATGCACATCTGGCCGGGGGAGGCGCATTTCGCCCGTCGCTACGAATACTGCAGCGAATATGTCCAGGTGATGCAGGACCTCTGGGCCAGCGGCCGGTCGGACCGCAAGGGCGATTTTTTCCAGATGACGGATTGCCGGGTCAGCCCCACGCCGATGGCCAAGATCGACATCATCGCCGCCGGGCAATCAAACCGCGGCATGCGCTTCGCCGCCGAATACTGCGACTACAACTTCATCTCCGCCGGCGGCATCAATGAGATCAACCAGGTGGCCCCGCACACCGCCCGCTTGGCGGAAGCAAACCAGGCGGCGGGGCGCGACTGCAAGGCCATGCTGCTGATGATGATCATCGCCGATGAGACCGATGGGGCAGCGATGGCGAAATGGCACCACTACGTCGAAGGTACCGATCTGGAAGCCTTGGCCTGGCGCGATAGCCAGGCCGGCGCCGATGTGAAGGCCGAAGCGCACAGCACGGTCGGACGCATGGTCCGCGCCGACCGCGTGCCGACCAACATGCTGCGCCTGATCGGCAGCTACGAGACGGTGGCGCGCCAGCTGGACGCGCTATCGCTGACGCCCGGCCTGGCCGGGGTGATGCTGACCTTCGACGACTTCCTGATCGGCATGGAGCAGTTCGGCACCCGGATCCAGCCGCTGATGAAATGCCGCCAGCATATCCTGCCGCAACTTGCCGCCGCCCGATGATCGAGGACGGGCGCACCGCGCGACAGCTTTTCGAGGCCTTGCGCACGGCGCCGGCCCGCCGTCGCTTCGGCTTCGGGCGGCGCGCCGCGCTGGTCAATATCGACCTGCAATGCGCCTATACCCAGCCAGCGCACTACCCCACCGCCTATGAGAGCGACCCGGCGCAGATCGCCCATGTCAACACGCTGGCCGAGTTGTGCCGCGGACGCGGTTTTCCGGTGGTCTGGACCCATGTCGCCTACCTTGCCTCGGGCGAAGATTGCGGCGTCTGGGGCACCCGGAGCGATGGGCCCGATGCCTTGCAGAATATCAAGGAAGGCAGCCCGCGCGCCGCGCTCGATCCCCGCTGCGACCGCCGGGCGGGCGATGTGCTGATCAACAAGCGCATGGCCTCGGCTTTCTTCGAGACCAACCTCCGCAGCCTGTTGCAGTTCCACCGCATCGATACCCTGGTGGTGACCGGCGGCTCCACCTCAGGCTGCGTCCGGGCCACGGTGGTGGACGGGCTTTCCTGCGGCTTTCGCGTGATCGTGCCGCAGGAGGCGGTTGCGGACCGGCACGAAACTCCGCATTACGCCAACCTGTACGACATGGCGGTGAAGTACGCGGATGTGCTGCCGGTGGCCGAGGTGTTGGCCGGCCTCACCGCCATGCCAGGTGACTGAGCCCGAGGGAGAGACCCGATGATCGACCAGGCCGTGATCGACACGCTGCTGATGACTGCACGCAGCCAGAACAAGTGGAAGCCGGTGCCTGTGACGCACCAGCAAATCCATCGTATTTATGAAATCCTCCGCCACGGCCCGACTTCGGCGAACTGCTCGCCGGCCCGCTTCGTCTTCGTCACCACGCCGGAAGGCAAGGAAAAGCTGAAGCCCTCCCTCTCCTCAGGCAATCTTGAGAAGACGATGGCGGCGCCGGTGACCGTCATCGTTGCCTGCGACGGCGCCTTCTTCGAAAAGCTGCCCAAATTATTTCCGCATACCGATGCGCGAGCCTGGTTCACCTCCAGCCCGGCGCTGGCCGAAGAAACCGCCTTCCGCAACGGCACGCTGCAAGGCGCCTATCTGATGATTGCGGCCCGTATGATAGGGCTGGATGTCGGGGCGATGTCGGGGTTCGACAAAGCGAAGGTGGATGAGGCGTTCTTCGCGGGGACGCAGGTCAAGTCCAACTTCCTATGCAACCTTGGCTATGGCGACCCGGCCGGGCTGTTCGGCAAGCTGCCGCGGCTGTCCTTCGATGAGGCCTGCGAGATCGTCTGATCCTAGAGCGCGATGCGTTGAGGCGGAATCGCCGAAGGCGCTGAATCGCGCGATCCAACACATGCTAGAGCGGGCGGCGTGAACGCGTGTGAACGCAGCATGCTCTAGCGGCACGAGGCGTTGCCTCGTGCCGCGCTGCCCTGGCAACCGCAGATTTTCGCCCGGCGCTGGAAGCGGCGAAACGGCCCGGGCCAGCCGGCCTCTGGTCGGCTACCCGCCCACGATCGGGGCGATCCGCGCCGCGATATCGAGCAAGGCGGCATCGCCGAAGCGGGGGCCGATCACCTGCACTCCGACCGGTGCGCCATGCGGGCCGCGCGTGCAGGGCATGCCGATGCAGGGCACGTGCAGCAGCGTCCACATCGCGTTGAAGACGTGGTCGCCGGTATCCTGCCGGCCGACCGGGGCTTCGCCCACGGCAGCCACGGTGAGGATGCCATCATAGGGCGGGAACAGCGCGTCCCACAGCTTGCGGCATTCGGCGGCATGGTCATAGGCGGCGCGCAGGCTGGCCGCGGTGATACCGCCGCTATTCTCCACCCGGTCGCGGAAGTCCTGGTGGAGCAGGGCATGCGCGTTCAGATATTCGCCGAGGAAAGCGCCCCGCCCTTCGCCGAACGCGATCTGGCGCTGGCCTTCGGTGACCTCTCCGAAGGTCGCGGGTAGAGTCACCTCCTCCACCGCGATGCCGGCGGCTTGCAGGCGTTCTCCCGCCAGCAGCAGCGCCGCCTGAGATTCGGTCGATGCCAGTGCCCAGTTGGGACCGCGGCAGAGGCCGATACGCGGGCCTGCCGGCGCGGCGCCCGGCGCGTCCAGCCCGAACAGCCGGAAAGCCTCGGCGACCAGCCGCAGATCGGCGACCGAGCGGCCGTACCAGCCGATGGTATCGAGCGTATGCGAATAGCGCTTGGCGCCCTCATTGTTCACCACGCCATGGGTCGGCTTCATGCCGAAGACGCCGCAGAAGGAGGCGGGGCGGATCAGGCTGCCGCCGGTCTGGGTGCCGAAGGCGAGCGGGATCATCCCGGCCGCCACCGCCGCCGCCGAGCCGGAGGAGGAGCCGCCCGGCGTGCGCGTCAGATCGTGCGGGTTGCGGGTCAGCGCCCGGCGGCCGCCGGCGGCGAATTCCACGGTATCGGTCTTGCCGAAGATCACCGCCCCCTCGCCGCGCGCCACGGCAACGCAGGCGGCATCGCGGCCCTGCCGCAGTCCCTCGTAGATCGGGCTGTTATGGCTGGTCGGCATGTCGCAGGCGTCGATCATGTCCTTCACGCCAACCGGCAGGCCGTGCAGCACGCCCTTGTCGTAGCGCTTGTCGACGCGGCGGGCATTGGCAATCGCCAGATCCGGGTCGAGGAAGCTGAAGGCCTTCACCTCGGGCTCGCGCGCCGCGCAGCGGGCGAGGCAGGCGCGGGTCAGCGCCTCCGCCGTCAGGCTGCCATCGTGCAGCTTGGCCGCCGCCTCGGCGGCGGTCAGATCGCAGGGGTCCATGGGTGCTTTCCTACTCCCCGGGAACGGGCTCGGCATGTTTTGGCAAAACGAGGTGCCGCTTATGGAGCAGCCGGAACATCGGCGGCGTCAGCAGCGCGATCAGGAAGATCCGGGTGACATGCATCGTGGCCACCAGCGCGACATCAAGGCCCATGAGCTTGGCGGTCAGGCTCATCTCCGGCACGCCGCCCGGCGCGGTCCCCAGCAGCAGCGCCCCCACCTGTTCGCCGCTGAGGCGCGCCAGCAGCAGGCCGATCATCGCGCAGCCGCTCAACAGCAGGGCGATATGGCCCAGCGCAGCGGGAACGAAGGCCCGCGTGCGGCGCAGCATGTCGCGGCTGAAACCGGCACCCAGCATGGCCCCCATCAGCACCTGTGCGGCGCTGGTCAGCCATACCGGCACCCCGGAGAGGACGACGCCGCAGGCGGTGAGGACCGCCGTCGTGGCCAAGGGGCCGAGCATCCAACCCGCCTTCAGCCCGGCCCGGGTCAGCAGCAAGGCGGCACCGAGGCCGAGCGCGAACAGCAGCACGAAGCCCGGCAGCCAGAAGGGCGTCGCCGTCGCCAGCCGCGGCAGGTCGCCCCGCAGGCCGGCCATCGCCATCAGATTAGGGACCGCGACGACGATACAAACCACCCGCAGCAATTGCGCGACCGCAACCGGCGCCGCCCGGCCGCCATAATGCTCGGAAAGCATCGCCATATCGGCAGCCCCGCCGGGGATGGAGGCAAACCAGGCAGTCGCCGGGTCCACCTTGCCGGTGCGCGCCAATAGCAACGCCAGGATCCCCCCAAGGGCCAGCGTGGACAAGGCCGCGCCGACCAGCAGCGGCAGATTGGCCAGCAGCACCCCCGATGCCGCCGGGGTGAAATAGAGGCCGAGTGCCATCGCCACGACAACGAACCCGGCATTGCGAGCGGAGCGGGAGGCTTCCGCCGGCAAACCCAGCAGCCGCGCCCCGGCGACCGCCACCATGGAGCCGATCATCCAGGGCAGCGGCAGATGCAGGAAGGCGAATAACGCCCCTCCCAAAGCACCAAGGCCGAGCCCGAGCAGCAAACGCGGTAACCAGGAAACACCCGCCATGCGCATAGTTTGCGCCTGGCGGGTGCCCCGTGAAACCCGTCTTCTGTTTGGGTGGTGCACCCCCTGCCCAGGGGGTGGGCAGGAGGTGCACCGGCCGGGGCGAATCGCCTGTTCGCTCGCCCCGGCAGTCCTGGCGGCTTGGCCCGCTCCTCCCGGCTGGCAGGCCAGCGCCGCCAGGGTCCGGTTCAGGCGAGCGGCAGGGCGATGAAGACCCGGCTGCCGTCGCGTTCAACCTGCAGGGCGATCGCCGGGCGCTTGGCCTCGCGCGCCTTGCCGACCGCCTCGATCACGTCCTTCGGCGAGGTCACGGCACGGTCGCCGGCCCGCAGGATGACGTCGCCCGGCTGCATGCCGTGCTCGGCGGCCAGGCTATCGGGGCGCACCTCAGCCACGACCGCGCCCTTGCCCCCTTCATGCGGCGCCAGCGCGAGGCCCAGCTTGCCCTGCTGCGGCGCTTCGGCAGCGGCCTGCTGCTCGCGCGGGGCACCTAGCGTGACCTTCGCATCCACGGCCTTGCCGTCCCGCAGCAGCGAAAGGGTCAAGGTTGCACCCGGCTTCTGCGCGCCTACCGCTTCCGCGAGATCGCGCGGCTGGCGGACTGCCTTGCCGTTCGCGGCGGTGACGATGTCGCCCGCCTTCAGCTCCGCCTTGGCCGCGGGGCTCTCCGGCTCCACGCCATTGACCAGCACGCCCTTCACGTCGCCGGGCACGGCCATCGCCTGGGCCATGGTGGCGTCCATGCGCTGCATGGAAACCCCCAGCCAGCCGCGGTCGACCTTGCCATGCGCCTGCAACTCCGCGACCACATCCTTGACCAGGCGCGAGGGCACCGCGAAGCCGATGCCGACATTGCCGCCCGAGGGCGAATAGATGGCGGTGTTCACGCCGACCACTTCGCCCGCGGCGTTGAACAGCGGCCCGCCGCTATTGCCCGGATTGATCGAGGCATCGGTCTGGATGAAGTCGTCATACGGCCCCGCACCGATCTGCCGGCCGCGCGCCGAGACGATGCCCGCCGTCACGGTGCCGCCCAGGCCGAAGGGATTGCCCATTGCCATCACCCATTCGCCGACCCGCACCGCATCGCTGTCGCCGAAGCCGAGCGCCGGCAGCTTGCCGCCCGCCTCCACCTTCAGCAGGGCGAGATCGGTCTTCGGATCAGTGCCGACCACCTTGGCCGCCAGCTCGCGGCCATCGGCCAGTTCCACCTTCACGCTCTCGGCTTCGCCGACCACATGATTGTTGGTGACGATGAAGCCGCGCTCATCGATCACGAAGCCGCTGCCCAGGCCCTGCGGCTTGGCCTGCTTCTGGCCGGCCTGCGGGCGGAAGAAACGCTCGAAGGGGGTGCCACGCAGCTCAGGCGGCAGTTCGGCGGCGGCTTTCGCCTTGCCGGTGACGGAGACGCGGACCACGGAGGGACCGACCTTGGCCGCGAGATCCGCGAAATCCGGGCCGGCCGGGCGGGCCAGCGCCACCGCCGCGCCACCGGCCGGGACGCTGTTCTGGGCATGGAGCACGAAGGGCGTGAGCGCGGTGGTGCCAAGGGCCAGTGCCAGCGCGGCATTGCGAAGGGTCTTGGAGCAGGACATCGGAAGTCTCCTGGTTCGCCGCCGGGATGGCGGGTTGAGAGCATCAAGCCTCATCGCCGCTCGCCGCAGCCTGCCCCGAACCATACGGATCGGTATGGTTGAGCCTGGGCCGCCACGTTGTAGAACGCTCGACATGAAGATCCTGCTGGTCGAGGACGATCCGGAGACCGCCGCCTTCGTCAAGCGCGGGCTGACGGAGGCCGGGCACATCGTCGATCATGCCGCCGATGGGCGCGACGGCCTGTTCCTGGCGAGCGATGCCACCTACGACGTGCTGGTGGTGGACCGCATGCTGCCGCAGCTCGATGGGCTGGGCATGCTGCGGGCGCTGCGCGCCGCCGGCATTCGCACGCCGGCGCTGTTCCTGACCGCGCGCGCCGGGGTCGGCGATCGGGTGGAAGGGCTGGAGGCAGGTGCCGACGATTATCTCGGCAAGCCCTTCGCCTTCGCCGAGCTGCTGGCGCGGGTGAACGCGCTGGCCCGCCGCCCACCGCTGGCCGCCGCGCCGACCCTCCTCAAAGTGGCTGATCTGGAGATGGACCTGCTGAAGCGCAGCGTCAGCCGCGGCGGCCAGCGGATCGACCTGCAACCGCGCGAGTTCCGGCTGCTGGAATTCCTGCTGCGCCGGGCCGGCGAGGTGGTGACGCGCACCATGCTGCTGGAAGGGGTCTGGGATTTCCATTTCGACCCCAAGACCAGCGTGGTTGAGACCCATATCAGCCGGCTGCGGGCCAAGCTCGAACAGCCGGGCGCGCCCGCGCTGATCCATACGTCGCGCGGCGCCGGGTATTGCCTCCGTGCACCCGACTGAGGGGCGCGGCGCCTGGTGGCGCACCACCGCCTTCCGCATCACGCTGCTGCATCTGGCGCTGACGCTGCTCGGCACGCTCGCGCTCTCGGGCCTGGCCTGGTGGGCGACCACCCGCTTCGCGCTGAACCAGATCGCCGACGAGGTGGCACGCGATACCAGCGTGCTGGCCCAGGCAGCGCAGCTCGGCGGGCCGCGCAATCTGGCGCTGGCGATTGATGCGCGCATCGCCGCCGATCGCAGCGGCACCCAGTATTTCCTGTTGGCGGCGCCCGATGGCCAACGGCTGGCCGGCAACCTCGCCGCCGCCCCCCCCGCGTTCGGCTGGCAACGCCTATCGCTGACCGGCCCGGGCGTGCCGCCGGGTGAAGTGCTGGCGCTGGCGACCCCGCTGCCGGCCGGGCTGCTGGTCGTCGCCCGCGACCTGGCGCCGGTGCGCCAGCAGGAGCGATTCCTGCTGGGGGCCGCCGGCTGGGTCGGCGGCGGCGCGCTGCTGCTGGGCCTCGGCGGCGGGCTGCTGATCGCCCGCGGCGTCACCCGCCGCGCGGCCGCGATGGATGCGGCGCTGGCCCGGGTGCAGGCGGGGGAGATGGCGCATCGCCTGCCGGCCCGCCCGGGCGGCGACGAATTCGACAGGCTGGCGCGCCGGATCAATACCGCGCTCGACCGCGTTCAGGGGCTGATGCAGACGCTGCGGCAGGTGACGGACGACATCGCGCATGACCTGCGCACCCCGCTGAACCGGCTGCGGCAGCGGCTTGACCTCGCGCTGCGGACTGGCTCCGGCGACGAGGCCTGGCGGGCCGAGGCGGAGGGCGCCATCGCCGAATGCGACCAGCTGCTGGAAATCTTCGCCGCGCTGCTGCGGATCGCCCAGGTGGAGGCAGGGGCGCGGCGCGCCGGATTCGCCCTGTTCGACATCTCCGCCGTGGCAGCGACCGTGGCCGAGGTCTACGCCCCGGCCGCCGAGGAACGCGGCCAGCGGCTGCGGACTACCATCGCGCCTGGCATCGCGCTGCTGGGCGATCGTGACCTGATCACGCAGATGCTCGCCAATCTGCTGGACAATGCGGTGAAGCATGGGCGGGAAGGCGGTGAGGTGACGCTCAGGCTGGCGCCCGGCATGCTCACCATCGCCGATGACGGGCCGGGCATTCCAGCGGCGCAGCGCGACGCCGTGCTGCGGCGCTTCACCCGGCTGGATGCGGCGCGGGCAACGCCCGGCAGCGGGCTTGGCTTGGCGCTGGTGGCGGCGGTGGCGGAACTGCACGGCATGCAGCTGAGCCTGGGCGACGCTGCGCCGGGCCTCGTGGTCGCATTGACCTGGGGGGACGGCCAGAGCGGCAGCCTTTGACCCGCGACCGTCAGGCCTTGGGGAAGGAGGCGCCTTCCGGCTGACCGCCGGCCGGGAAGGAGAAGTGACCCTGGACGATCATCCAGCGTCCCACTCGCTGTTCCAGCACCACGGAAAACCGCGCCGGCAGGGTGAGGGTCTGGCCGGGGGCCGCGATTGAGACGGTCAACTCCGTCGCCACCCACGCGACGTTGCTGGCGGAGGAGACCGAACTCCAGTCGATCGTGAAGGACATGGCGTCGGACTGGGACCAGTCGCGCCGGGTCTGCAACAGAAGTTCGGTCTTGCCGACACGGCGTTCATCGGTACCGCTGCCGAATAGCACGAGGTCCGCGTCATCGGCAAAGAGCGCCAGCACAGCGGGCTCATCACGCGCGGTGACCGCGGCGAAATAGGCCCGCAGCACGCCCAGAACGTCGCGCTCAGTTGCGATATCCGCTTTCACGTCGCTCTCCTGCGCGAACCCCAGCGGGACTGAGGCATTGCCGGGGCGATGTCCTGCGGGGCGAACGCAGATCGCCATGTTCGGGCAATATGCCCAGGATACCATGCCGCCGGGACAGCCTAGTTCGGGGCTAATGGTCGGAGTGGCGGGATTTGAACCCACGACCCCTTGTCCCCCAGACAAGTGCGCTACCAGGCTGCGCTACACTCCGAACGCGTCCGCATTAGCACCCTCGCCGCCGCCTCGCTACCCCTCCGGCCGCACCCCGGCGGCGGCGGCCAGGGCCCGGTAGCGGGCGGTCTCGGCGGCGATCCATTCGGCGAAGGCGGCGGGCGAGGAGCCGATGCCCTCGGCCGAGGCGTTGCGGAGCGCCCGCTGCCCATCGGCGGTGCCCAAGGCTTCGACGCAGGCCATTTGCAGGACGGCGATCTGCGCCGCAGGCAGACCCGCCGGCGCGACCAGCCCGAACCAGGAACCGATCGCGAAGCCCGTCAGGCCTTGTTCGATCAGCGTCGGCACTTCAGGAAAACGCGCCACGCGCCGGGTGTGACTGGCGCCAATGGCCTTGAGCTGACCGGCCTCGATCATCGGCGCGGCGACGCCAACGCCGTCGATCGCGAAGCCGAGCTGGCCACCGGCGATATCGACCATGGTCGGCGCCGAGCCGCGATAGGGCACATGGGTGAAGCGCGCCCCGCCCGCCGCGCCCAGCGCCTCCCCAGCCACATGCTGCACGGAAGCGACGCCGGAGGAGCCGTAGCTGATCTCCCCCGGCCGGGCCCGGCCATCGGCCAGCAGCGTCGGCGCGTCGGACCAGGGCGCATTGCCCTTGACGATCAGCAGATGCGGCTGAATGGCCAGCAGGGAGACCGGCGCGAAGGCGCGCGTCGCATCGAAGGGCAAGGTCTGGCCCAGCGCCGGGGCGATGGCCAGCGCCGTGGGGTGGCCCATCAGCAGCAACTGGCCATCCGGCGGCGCCTTCGCCACCGCTTCGGCGGCGATGATGCCAGCCGCACCGGGACGGTTTTCGACCACCACCGTCTGGCCCAGCCGGGCGCCGATCACCGGCGCCAGGACGCGGGCGAGGATATCCGTCAGACCCCCAGGGGCGAAGCCGACCAGGATGCGCGCCGGCCGCCCCTCAGCATGCGCCAGCCCGGGCAGGGCGAACGCCCCGAGCAGCCCGCGCCGCTTCATTGGCCGCGGATCAGCGCCAGGACCTCTCGCCGGGTATCGGCATTGTCGCGGAAGGCGCCCAGCATGCGGCTGGTCACCATGTCCACATTGGTCTGATGGACGCCGCGGGTGGTCATGCACTGATGCTGGCTTTCGATCACCACCGCGACGCCGCGCGGCTGCAGCACAGTGTCCAGCGTATTGGCGATCTGCGCCGTCAGCTTCTCCTGGATCTGCAGCCGTTTGGCATAGGTCTCCACCACACGGGCGAGCTTGCTGATGCCGACCACACGATGATTCGGCAGATAGGCCACATGGGCGACGCCGAGGATCGGCACCATGTGGTGCTCACAGTAGCTCTCCAGCCGGATGTTGCGCAGCAGGACGATCTCATCGTAGCCCTCGACTTCCTCGAAGCTGCGTTCGAGCAGGGTCGCCGGGTCGAGCTCGTAGCCGGCGAAGAACTCCTCATAGGATCGCACAACCCGCGAGGGCGTATCGATCAGCCCCTCGCGCTCGGGATTATCGCCCGCCCAGCGCAACAGGGTGCGCACCGCCGACTCGGCTTCGGCTCGGCTCGGCCGGCTCCTTGCATCGCGCATCGCATCCT
>Ga0114960_10002602_pt1 | contig 13991 bp, 13 predicted proteins | sample C_130625_MF_Meta_FD_92637 | JGI IMG/M metagenome (GOLD analysis project Ga0114960, IMG submission 92637) | Freshwater microbial communities from Lake Croche, Canada to study carbon cycling - C_130625_MF_MetaG | ecosystem: Environmental > Aquatic > Freshwater > Lake | place: Lake Croche, Canada... | reverse complement strand
GGGGAGGGCGTCGCCTGCCGATCTCCTCCGGCTCGTTGCCGCGCTTCCCGAAGGGGGGCTCGGGTGCACGCTCGTCACGGGGGCGCTGGTCGTTCATGGACACGACCCGGCCGTCGCCGCAGCCGACTTGGCGGGGATCGTGCGCCACGTCTGGCTCACCGACGCTGTGCCCGGGACGTTTGCCGGCCACGGTCGGGCGATGATTCTCGGACGCGGGGATGTCGACATCGCCGCCACGCTCGGCGCGCTCGAGGAGCGGGGTTACCGCGGCTGGCTCGGGCTCGAGGTCGTCGACGGCTCCGACGCTGCGGGGGAACTTGCCGCCGCGATCTCACGGTTGGCGCTCGTCTGAGGGCTCGACGCGGACCCCTCGCGGCGGCGGAAGGTGTAGATCCCGCGGCCGTCGGGGGAGAGGATCGTGAAATACACCTCCCCGGCCTCGTCCTCGCCGAAGCTCAGCACGGGGAGTCCTTCACGGTCGTGGGGGATCGGCCGGTTGGTGGTGGCGCGGTTCGTGGCATCGTCTACGGTCAGCGCCCACAGCCGCCCCGAGACGTAGTCGGCATAGAGATAGCAGCCGTCGAGCTCGGGGAGCTTCTTCCCGCGATAGACATTGCCGCCGGTGATCGACTTGCCGATGTCGTGGGCGTATTGCCAGACAGGATCCACGAATCCCGGACCGGTGGCCGTGTTGGTCGGCGCGTAGGGCTGGTTCCCCTCGCGCAGGCTCCAGCCGTAGTTCGCCCCCTTCGCGCCGAGATTGATCTCCTCCCAGAGATCCTGACCAACGTCGGCGATCCACAATCGGCCGGTGCGTCGATCGAACGACATCCGCCATGGGTTGCGCAGGCCATAGGCCCAGATCTCCCGGCGCACGCCGGAGGGGCGCGGCGGCTTGCCACCGTTCTCTGCCATCACGGCGACGAAGGGATTGTCATCGGGGATTCCGTAGGCCGTCTTGTCGCCCTTGGAGTCGACGTCGATCCGCAGCACCTTGCCGAGGAGGTTCTGGAGGTTCTGCCCGTTGCCGAACGGATCGTTCTGCTTCCCGCCGTCTCCGTAGGCGACATAGAGATAGCCATCGGGGCCGAAGCAGATCGTGCCCCCTTTGTGGTTCCAGGCCGGGTGCTCGACGCGGAGGATCTCCTCGCCGCTCGTCGGATCGGCGGAGTCGGGGTCGTCCTTCGATACGCGGTAGCGCTCGAGGACCATCGTGAGGGGCGTGGTCTTCGTCGAGTAGTGGACGAAGAACTCACCGTTCTCGGCGAACCGGGGATGGAAGGCGAGGCCAAGGAGGCCCTCTTCGTTCTGCCTGTCGGCGTAGTGGACCTTCTCGGTAAGGTCGAGGAACACCTTCGTCGCCGCCGAGTCGGGGCGGAAGACGTGGATCGCCCCCTGCTGCTGCGGCACGAACAACCGCCCCGATCGATCGCCGGCGTGCGTCAGCAAGATCGGCCGCAACGGATTCGGCGCCCCGTCGACATCGGGGGTCCAGCCGGTCCAGATGAGATCGGGGAACGCCTGGACGGCCTCGATCGGCAGCGGCGACTCATCGATCGCGGCATCTGCTACGGCCGCCGGGCTGTTGGACGACGGGGGCTCGGCCTGGGCTGCGGGGGCAAAACCGGCCAGGGACGCCATCACGACGAGGCCCAGGAACGACGAGGGGAGGCTCTGGAAAGGGGATGGCACGGGATCACTCCGCTGAAAACGTCTTTTTGTGATGGCGATGACGGTCGACGGCCCGGGGCCGTCACGCCGGCCAACAACACCGGAAGCTCGCAGTCTGTCAATGGTAGGGCTGATTGACCATGTGGCGAATCAGCCATAAGGTAGACAGTCGTCGACACTTCGGATTGTCCGCTCCCGCCCCGAATTGATCCAGCCACGCCGCAGACCTTGCGGCCAAGGCGCTACCGATCGAAATGCGTCCCCTCCTCACCTGGCTGGCAATTCTCGGGTACGGCGTGCTCGCCCTCGGGTTGCCGTTGCCTGCCGGGATGCGCTCGAGCGGCGTGGCTCCGGGGCCCGATGCGGCCGGCACGATCGCCGCCAAGGATCGCTCGGTGCCGTTTCCCTGCATGAACAGCCCCTGCGGCTGTGCCAGTGCCGACCAGTGCTTTCGCGACTGCTGCTGCACGACGCTCGCCGAGCGCCTCGCCTTTGCCCGCCGGCACCGTCTCGATGCCGACTTGGTCGCCACGCTCGAGGCCCGGATGACCGGGGGGGGTGATGTCGCCGCTCGGAAGCCGCAGGGCTCCTGCTGTGCCTCGGGCGATCGAGTGGTCAAGAGCTGCTGTGAGGGTGAGCAGAAGCCCGACCCTTCAGCGGCCCAGGCAAAGATCCGCTGCTGCGACGAAGGCGTGACAGCGGAGGCGGGCGATGTCGCGCCGGTGCCTGAAGTCGCCGAGGGACGCCCGCGCCAGGTGACCCTCCGGGCAATGCTCGCCTGTCAGGGGCTCGTCACGTCGTGGCTGGCCGTGGGGGGCGCTCCGCCGACACCACGCTTCGAAATCACCGGCCTGCTCCCGCCGCGGGCGTGGGTCGAGCTGTTGGATGAGTCGGGGGAAGATCCCCTGCTGGTGCCCGTGCCGCCGCCGCCCAAGGTGGCCTGAACGAGGATTCCGCGGCCCTCTCTGGGAGCGTGTGGAGCAGATTGGGATTTGTCCCTCCCTGGCCCCCCGCAAGCCCCGGCGCCGCGTCTGCCGTCCCGTTCGTCGGAGCCGTCTGCGTTTCATGCGCGCCGCATGATCGCGCCGGTCGCCGCTCCGTCACGATTCCAACATTCATTCAGCATCAAAGGACCATCATGTCTCTTTCCTCTGCGTGCCCGCGCCGTTCGCGGGCATTCACGCTCGTCGAGTTGCTCGTCGTCATTGCCATCATCGGCACGCTCGTCGGCCTTCTCCTCCCCGCCGTCCAAGCAGCGCGCGAGGCCGCCAGACGGAGCAACTGTTCGAGCAACCTCCGCCAGCAGATCCTGGCGATGGTCAACTACGAGAGCGCCCGCAGGGCTCTCCCGCCGACCGATCTTCCCGGCGGGTTCTCGATTCAGGCCAGGCTCCTCCCCTTCATGGAGGAGGCCACCATCGCCTCGCAACTCGACTTCAGCAAGCCGGCGACGACCGGGGCCTACAACGCCCAGGTGCCAAACCCGGCGTTCGCCACGCTGTTTGCGACGCCGATCCCGGTGATGCTCTGCCCGAGCGATCCGGCGCCTGCGATCCACACCGTCACGGTCGTCTCCGGCGGCCCCTACACCTACGCTGGCCTGAGCTACATGGTGAGCACCGGGTCGGGGACCGGCACCAACTACGATCAACGCTTTCCAACCGACGGTATTGTTTATGAAGGCGCGAAGGTTCGCCTCGCCGCGGTCCTCGACGGCCTCTCGAAGTCGGTGTTCATGAGCGAGACGGTGCGGAGCGACGGCGACGATGTCACGCTCGCCGCCGGCCAGGCGCCCAAGTTCCCCTACCAGAAGACGCTCAATGGCTCCGGGGGGGCCAACAGCACGAAGCAGGCGACACCCGGCTATCCGGGCAGCGGAGCGTGGTCGGCTGGCGTGAGTGGTGGCATGATCCAAAATCCGCCGCTCGAGCAGATCTGGACGACGTTCACCTCGTGGCGCGGCGCCAACACCAACACGATGCGCGGCCGTGGCACCTCGTGGGCCATGACCGGGGCGTGCAACACCCTCACCAATGGCTACATCCCTCCCAACAGCCGCGTGCCCGATCTGGTGATCCACGCCACCGGTTTTTTTGGGCCGAAGAGCTACCACCCCTCCGGGGCCCAGGTCGCCTTCGGGGACGGCTCGGTGCGGCTGCTCTCCGACAGCCTCGACGCCACGGGCTGCCGGGCTCTCCACAGCATCAACGGGGGTGAGGTGGTGTCGGCCGAGGAGTGATCGACGCGACCAGTCGATCCTGATCATGACCCGCGCAGTGGGCCCGGGGGGAAACTCCCGGGCCCACTGTCGTGGAGGCCTTCCATTCTTCTGCCGGAGCGATCGATGTCCCCGTCCGAGTCCCCGTCTCCATCCCACGACTCTGCCCGCTGGCCCGACTACCGGGCGGTGTGGCGCTGGCATTTCTATGCCGGCCTGTTCTGTATTCCGTTCGTCGTCGTGCTGGCCATCAGCGGCGCGATCTACCTCTTCAAGGCGGAACTCGAGGGCTGGTCCGAACGCGCGTACGACCGTCTCGAACAGGGGACCGACGCTGCGTTGCCGTCGGCTCAGATTTCAGCGGCGCTCGCCGCATTCCCCGGCAGCACCTTCGAGAGCTACGAACTCCCAGCAGCGCCGGAAGCGGCGGCCCGTGTCCTCCTTCGCAGCGAGGCCGGTTCGAGGCGCGTCTACGTCGATCCGACGTCGCTGGCGATCCTCGGCAGCGTCAGTGAGCGCGACCGCTTCATGAAGCAGATCTTCCGGCTCCACGGGGAGCTGCTCATGGGCAACCGCGGCTCGAATCTCGTCGAGCTTGCCGCCAGCTGGACGATCGTGATGGTGCTCGCCGGGCTCGTGCTCTGGTGGCCGCGACAGAGGCGTGGACTGGCGGGCGTGGTCTGGCCACGGCTCCACGGCGGAAGGCGGTTGTTCTGGCGCGACATGCATGCCGTGACGGGGGTGTGGATTTCGCTCGTCACGCTCGCGCTCCTCTTCAGCGGGCTCCCGTGGGCCAAGTTCTGGGGAGATTCTTTCAAGGCCGCGCGACGCGTGACGGGCACCGCGGCCGCCCGTCAGGAGTGGTCCAACGACGGCGGGCGGAGCGAAGCCGCCGGCGCGGCCCCGGCACCCGGCGGAGGCGAGCATGCCGGTCATGCCGGTCATGCCGGTCATGGTGGCGGCGGGAAACGGTCGGCCCCGGTGGAGCTGAGCGCGGCTGACCTCGCCGCGATCGATGTCGTGGCGGCGACAGTCTCGCCACTCGGCCTCGAGGCGCCGGTTGTCCTCGCGCCGGCGCCGGGGGGGAAGGGACGGTGGACGGCGAAGTCGACAACCGCCAACCGGCCGCGCCGGGTCGATCTCGTCGTCGATGGAACAAGCGGCGAGATCGTGCGCCGCGAAGACTTCGCGACGAAGCATCCAATCGACAAGCTGGTCGCCGTGGGGATCGCCTTCCACGAGGGGCGGCTGTTCGGCTGGCCCAACCAGCTCCTCCTCCTCGTCACCGCAGCCGGGCTCGTCCTCGTCTGTATCAGTGCGGTGTGGCTGTGGCTGCGGCGCCGCGATCCGGGCAGGCTTGGCGCACCGCCACCGGGGATCTCCCCTCGGCGGAGCGTGCCGCTTGTCGCCGCAGTTGTCGGCCTGGGTGTGTTGCTCCCCCTCTTCGGCCTGTCGCTGGTGGCCGTCCTCCTCCTCGAACGCTTCGTCCTTCGTCGTGTTACGCCGGTGAAGACGTGGCTCGGCTTGGCGTGAAGCTTCCTTTGACGGGAGCCTGCGTAGTTCTCGCGTTGTCAGGCGAGTCGGGCGGCCGCTGCGATTGCCGCGGTCTCGATGCGGAGGATGTGGCGTCCGAAGGTGACGCGATCACATCCGGCCGCCTCGGCAGCGATCACCTCCTCCGCCGTGAATCCCCCCTCGGGGCCAACGAGGACGAGGATTGCGGTGGTCGGGCCAGCCGCGAGCACGGCCTCGGGAGGCCGCCCGTGGGGGTCGGCGAGGAGCGTGCGGGTGTGGCTTGGCACCGCGGCGAGGAGATCGCTGATCGAGGCCGCCGCGCCGATCTCCATGAGCGTGTCGCGGCCACATTGCTTGCAGGCCTCGATCACGCCCCGCTCGAGCCGGCTCCGGGCCGAGTCGGTTGCCTCGGCGACGCCGCGCGTCGTGATCAGGGGGACCAGTCGACTGACCCCCAGTTCGGTGAGCTTCTCCACCATCCACTTCTGCCGGTCCCCCTTGGGGAGCGCGACGGCGAGCGTCACCGGCACCGCCGGCGGATGAATGGTGGGGAGAGCGTCGCCGAGGGTGAGCGTCACCCGATCGCGGCCGAGGTTCGCGACGCTCGCTTCCCACGCCTGGCCACGGCCGTCGAAGAGCGTCACGGCGTCGCCGACCTTGGCGCGGAGAACGCGAACCAGGTGGCGGGCTTCGTCCCCTTCGAGGAGGGCGCTTGTGCCCTGCGGGGGCGTCGTGAGGAAGAATCGTTCGCTCATGGTGGAGGGGGATCCTGGGGCGTTTCGAGGATAGGCCTGTGCGGCGGGGACGAGGGCCCGCGGCGCTGGTGAGCCCTGCGAATCCCGGGTGAAAATGGCCTCGGTGACCGTCTTCGCCAAGGACTACACTCGCCGCATGGTACGCGATCGCTGGCTGTTCACCGCGCCCCCGTTCGCCGGCGGTGCCGATCCGGCCACCTTTCACGCTGGCGGGCCGCAGGACGAGGCGCTGGCCCGGTTGGAATGGCTTGTCGAGCAACGGCAACGCTGTGCTCTTGTCGTCGCCGACGAAGGCTGTGGCAAGAGCCACCTCGGCTCGATGATCCCCAGGCGGCTGGGGGGCATGGGATGCGAGGTCGTGCTCCTCTCTCTGCGCGGTCTCGGCGGCGACGACTGGCTCGATCTCCTCCTCGCCCGGCTGCCGCTCGATCCGCCGGCACGGGCCGAGACGATCCGGCCGTGGCAAAAGCTCGAGGATCGGTTGCGTGAGAACACGCTCATGGAGCGGACGACCGTGATCGTCGTCGACGACGCCGATCATGCCTCCGCCGCGGCGCTCGACGGGATCACCCGACTCGTCGTCGCCTCCGAGCCGCTCTTCCACCGCACGCTCCTGGTGTTGACGACGAGCCCTGACGGAATGAACCGGCTCCCGGCTCCGCTCCGGCAGCGGACGGCGGTGCGGATCGAATTGCCGCCGTGGGACGAGGGGGATGTGGCGGGCTTCATCGCGGCGGCCCTCGATCGCGTCGGCGCCGATCGCGAGCTGTTCTCCCCAGAGGCGATCGCGACGCTGGCCCGGTTCACCGGCGGCGTCCCCGGCCCGGTTTGCCGGCTGGCGCGGCTGGCGGTGGTGGCCGCTTCCGCCGATGGCCTCGAGCACGTCGATGCAGGAACGATCGAACGAGCCTGGCGCGAGCTTGCCCCCGATTCCGCTCCGCGTTCCTCAGTTCCGGCGCCTGCCGGCGACGAGCCGAGCGTTCCGGTCAATCCCCGGGTGCGGGTGGTGCGCCGTCTCGGTGAGTGAGCAGGAGCCACCGCTCGCAATGCCGCCAGCGTCATCCCCGCAGGATGCGAGGGGGCTGTTGGGAACGACCCTGCGATGGCCTACACTGACGCTTCTTCCTGGGGTGGCCTGCCATTCCCGGGATTCCACCGACATGCCCGCGGAGAGTCGCTGTGGCCCATCCAGCACGAGACCCGTCCCCCTCGATGAGTGGTCGTGCGCCCGCGTCGTCCGCCACCGGTCGGTCGGTGGCGATCTCTCCCGATGACGATTCGGTCATCGACCTCCGCAACCGCTATCTCGCCGCCTTCCTTGCCTGGTGCGTCCCCGGCCTCGGCCACTTCTACCAGGGGCGGAAGCACAAGGGGGGGCTGTTCATGGGAGCGATCCTCGGCATGTTCCTCGCCGGCCTCTGGCTCGGCGGCGGCAAGGTCGTCTACGCGGCGTGGCGCCCGGCCGAACCGCGCTGGGCGTTCGTCTGCCAGGCAGGCGCCGGGCTCGTGGCGATGCCGGCGCTCCTCCAGTCGCGCCATCTCTCCGGTGGGGCGAAGCAGCCGTTCTTCACCAGCACCTTCATGGCGCCGCCGCTCCATCCGGGGCAACTCGTGACGCGGGCCTATTCCGACCGTCTGATCGCCACCGATCCCGACATCGATGACGAGGCGTTTTTCGATCGCCCCCCGTATCGGCAGTTCCGCGGCGATCAACTCTCGCTCTGGCAGCGCCGGCTGGGGCGGTGGTTCGAGTTCGGCACGCTCTACACGATGCTCGCCGGGATGCTCAACGTCCTGGCGATCTACGACGCCTTCGCCGGGCCGCTCGGCGCCGGGTCGTCCAACGGCAGCGATCCGCGCAAGCCCTCTGAGCCTCCTCGCTGACGCGGCGGCGCTGACTGACTTCCCCCCGATCAACTTCAACACGAGCTTCCCATTCTCCGTCTCATCCCCCACGGCCTCCCGATAGTCGCACGGATGCTGGTGCTGACGTCGACCTCCATGGAAGGAACCGCATGACCGCGCTCGAACTCTTGGCCTTCATGCCTCCGGTAGCGTCGCTTGCCGATCGCGTGCCGGGATTCCTCTTCGGGCTGCCGCTGGTGGCGCTCGCGAGCCTCGTGTTCGCGGCGACACACCATGAAGACCCGGCGGCGATCCGCCTGGCCACGATCCACTGGACGGTGTGGCTCGGCGGCATCCTCGGCATGGTGCTCGCCGGCGTCCTCGTTCTCGGCTGGTTCAGCTAGTCGACGCTGCGGCCTCGGCGGATCACGGAGCCCCGCCGGGGGCCAAGGGCTCGATCGCCATCGGCGAATCGATCGACCCGGTCGCGGCTTGGTCGCTGGCTTCGTCGCCCGCCGGCGACGGCTTCGTGCCCGCGGCGATGCGGCGGAGTTGCCCGCAGGCGGCGTCGATCCGCGCGCCCTTCCGCCGCCGCACCTGGACGTTCACCCCCGCCTCGCGCAATACGTCGAGGAACCGCTCGCGCGATCCCTGCGAAGGCTCGCGCCACGGGAGCCCCGCGACCGAGTTGTAGGGGATGATGTTCACCAGGGCCGCCCGGCCGCCGATGAGGCGGACGAGCTCACGGGCGTGGAGCGGGGAATCGTTGACGCCGCCGAGGAGGACATACTCGAACGTCAGTCGCCTCCCCGAGGCTTCCCAGTAGCGGTCGGCCGCGTCCATCACGGCGGCGAGGCCGATCGACTTGTTGACCGGCACGAGCTTCGTCCGCAGGTCGTCGCCCGCGGCGTGGAGCGAGACGGCAAGATGGTAGCCGGGGTTCTCCTCGACGAGCCGCTCCATCCCTGCCGGCAGGCCGACGGTGGAGATCGTGATCCGCCGCTGCGAGATCCCCATCCCTTCCGGATCCTGGGCAACGGCCAATGCCGGGAGGAGGCGGTCGAGGTTGGCCAGCGGCTCTCCCATCCCCATCACCACGATGTGGCTGATCCGCTCCGTGGCCGGAAGGAGGCGGGCGAGGCGGAGGAGCTGTTCGAGGATCTCGCCGGTGGTGAGATTGCGGACGACGCCATCGATGCCGCTGGCGCAGAACACGCACCCCATCGCACAGCCGACCTGCGAGCTGATGCAGACCGTGCGCCGCTCACCGTCGCGGAGCATGACGCATTCGATCCGCTGCCGATCGTGGAGCTCCAGAAGCAGTTTCTCGGTGCCATCCTCTGCCCGCGAGTGCGTGGCGATCGTCGTCGTCCAGAGCGTGAACTCGGCTTCGAGCGCCTCGCGAAGGGTCTTGGGGAGATCGGTCATGTCGGCAAACGACGACGCCCGGCTCCCGTACAGCCAGCGCCGCACCGCCTTCGCCCGCCAGGCGGGCTGGCCGAGCTCGGCGAGGCGCGACAGGAGGGGGGCGGAAGGATCGAGGAGGTGGTGCTGCATGGGAGGGAACGAGCCGCGGGGGATCCCCTCCGCGGAGGGTGGTCTGGATGGGCTTTGGGAGCGGGGATTTTCGCTGGGGCGGGGCCCCGGCGGGCTGCCGGGTGGAGGGCGTCAGGCCGGTCCTCTGGTGCCGCCACCGATGACGGGGTAGAGTTCCGACGGAATCTTCCCTGCCCTCCATCATAACTCCCGCCGACGTCCAGGGTTCCGCCATGAACGAACGCCGCTTCGAGGAACGCACCCAGTGGGTCTATGACGACAAGGCCTTCCCGGTGTGGAACGCCTCGTTCGATCGCTCCGTCCGCAGCGACATGATCAAGGACGACCTCTGGGCAGGCCGCAGCATCGCCATGCTTCTGGCGGCCCTGGTGGCGATCGGTGTCATCCTCGCCCTCGTCACGGTCTACTTCGTGGCCAACTGGCGCTGAGCCGGGCCGGCCGTTGCGGCACGGTCCTCGTCTGGCCCCGGTGCACGACGCCATCGAAAAAACGGGCTCGGGGTGTTTCCAAACCCGTCCCGAGGTTGACCAGCCCTGCCGGTGGGGGGTAGCTTCTCCGCAGAATCTGATGATCTGCGGCGGGGATTGGTCAACGTTGGGAAGCGGTTGCCATGGCGTCAATCTCCGCTGCGATCGAAGGCCTGCCGGTGGGCATGAGCCGGTTGGTCGATGATCCCGCCGCCATCGTGATCGCCGCCCCGGCCAAGCTCAATCTGTCGCTGGCGATCCTCGCGCGGCGGCCCGACGGATTCCACGAGATCGAATCGCTCATGGTGCCGGTGTCGCTCGCCGACCGGCTTGTTGTCCGCGGCGTCGATTCCCCCGGAGTGCGACTGCGGGTCCGCTTCGGTGGCCGGCTCGCCCAGCCTGCCGGTGCGGTCCTCTGCCGCGATGTGCCGGCGGATGATTCAAATCTCGTCGCTCGCGCGGCGCGGCAGCTCGCCGCAGCGGCTGGGATCGAGCGCGGCCTCGACGTCGAGCTCACCAAGGAAGTTCCCTCGGGCGCCGGCCTCGGCGGGGGCTCGAGCGATGCGGCGGCGATCCTCCGAGCCGCGGCGCACGTCTGGGGGCTCGACTGGCCGATGGCCCGTCTCGCAGAGATCGGCGCCGGCATCGGCAGCGATGTCGCCTGGTTCTTCGCTGGCAGTCCGGCGATTGCGGCCGGCCGCGGCGAACGGATCGAGCCGGTGGCGGGGCTGCCGTCGCTCCATGCCGTCATCGCTTGCCCGGCCGCCGGGCTCTCCACGCCGGCTGTCTACGGCCGCTGCGTTCCCGATCAAACCAGAGCCGGCGAGTCTGCCAGGCTCGTCGCGGCACTGGCCGCCGGAGATCTCCGCGCTGCCGGTGGCCTGATGCACAACGGCCTCGAAGCTGCAGCCCGCTCGCTCTCGCCCGACATCGACCGGCTCCTCGCTGCCTTGGGCGCGGCCGGGGCCGTGCAACCGATGCTCACCGGCAGTGGCAGCGCCTGCTTCGCGCTCACCCGCACCGAAAGCGAAGCCCGCGCCATTGCCGCCCGGCTCGATGCGGCCGGGTGGCCCGGAGTGTTTCCGGTGCGCGTCGGCGGCTCGGCGACGGCCTGACAGACGACGATGGCCTGGCTGGTTCGATGACGGTGGATGAGGGTGTCGAGAGGGGGATCGGTGGGGGCTGTCCGGGGGGACGGCGGCAAGGGGGATGGTGCATGGACATTACCGAGGTTCGGATCAAGCTCATCGATGATCCGTCCGAGCGGTTGCTCGCGTTCTGTTCGATCACGCTCGCCGGGGCGTTTGTGGTCCGTGACCTGAAGGTCATCGTCGGCCCGTCGGGACCGTTTCTGGCGATGCCCAGTCGCAAGCTCACGAGCCATTGTCCGGGGTGCGGGTTCAAGAACGCCCTGCGGGCCATGTACTGCAATCAGTGTGGACGCAAACAGCCCGAGATGCCGGTCCCGCGCGACGGCGACGGTCGGCCGCGGCTCTATGCCGACATCGCCCACCCCATCAATGCGGCGGCCCGGGAGTCGATCCAGAAGCGCGTGGTGAGCGAGTACGAAGCGGAGCTCATCCGCGCCAAGCAGCCGGGCTACGTCTCCCGCTACGACGAGATCGGCGACGAGGATCACCGCCCGCCGCGGGCCTGAGCGACGCCCCGTGAGCTCCCCTGCAGGGGGCCTCAGCGGTCGATCGCCGGAAGCTGGATTTGAGCCTCCGGGCTACCGTGCGACAATCGTGCGCCCCTCCCCCGCACGGAGCCTCGCATGCCCCGCCTCCTGTCGTCCGTTTCGCTCCTCGTCCTCGTCGCGGCCACGCTCTCCGGCCCGGCCGTCCGAGCGCAGCAGGCAGCCCCGCCGGCCGCGATCCGCCCCACCGAGAATCTCATCGTCGAGGGGATCCCGGAGATCCCGGCGGGCTTGGCCGATGAGGTGCGCCGCTACACCGAGGCCCGGAGTGCGGCCTTTGTCGGCTGGCATCCGACACGCGTGGAGATGCTCATCGCCACCCGCTTCGGCAACACCGCCCAGATCCACGAGGTGCGGATGCCCGGCGGGGCCCGCCGCCAGCTCACCTTTTTCGCCGAGCCGGTCGGGGCCGCCGACTGGGATCCGAAGGAGGGAAATTTCTTCCTCTTCACCCGCGACACCGGGGGGAATGAGTTCGGCCAGATGTACCGGCTCGATGTCGCCACCGGCGACGTCACGCTCCTCTCCGACGGCGGCCGCTCGCAGAACGGCGGCTGGGTGTGGGACCGGGCCGGCGACCGGATCGCCTACACCTCGACGCGTCGCAACGGTGCCGACCGTGACATCTGGGTGGTCGATCCCCGTGATCCCGCCACCGACCGGCTCGTCGTCGAGAATGCCGGCGGCGGATGGAGCATCCTCGACTGGTCGCCCGACGGCACGAAGCTCCTCGTCGGCGAGTCGCTCTCTGTCAACAGGAGCCGCCGCTGGCTCGTTGACGTCGCCAGCGGCGCGAAGACGAGGCTCGACGACGACGGGCCCGAGGACATTGCCTGGGGAGGGGGCACGTTCACGCCGGACGGCGGGGCGATCTGGACGACGACCGACAAAGATTCGGAGTTCGCCCGGCTCGTGAAGTGGACGCCCGCCACCGGTGGCATCGAGGTCATGGCTGCCGACATCCCCTGGGAGGTGGAGGAGTTCGACGTCTCGGAGGATGGCACGAGACTCTGCTTCATCACGAACGAAGCCGGGGTGTCGCGGGCCCGCGTGCTCGACACCGCCACCGGGAAGCACCGTCTCGTCGCCGGCCTTCCGGAGGGGGTGATCGCGGGGGGGGAATGGCATGCCGACGGCCGCCATCTGGCGTTCTCGGTCGGGTCAGCCCGCTCCACGTCCGATGTCTACGTGTGGGATGCGGTCGAAGGAGGTCCGGCCATCCGTTGGACGGAGAGCGAGCTCGGCGGGCTTGTGGCCGAGACGCTCGTCGAACCGCGGGCGATCGATTGGCAGAGCTTCGACGGCCTGAACATCCGCGGCTTCCTCTACCCCGCCGCTCCCCGATTCACCGGGCGCCGGCCGGTGATCATCAACATCCACGGAGGCCCCGAGGGGCAGTCACGGCCGATCTTTCAAGGGCGGAACAACTTCTTCATGAGCGAGCTCGGCGTGGCTGTTGTTTTTCCGAATGTCCGCGGGTCGACCGGCTACGGGAAGACGTTTGTGAAGCTCGACAACGCGCTCAAGCGCGAGGATTCGGTCCGCGACATCGGAGCCCTCCTCGACTGGATCGCCACACGGCCCGATCTCGATCCCGACCGCGTCATGATCACTGGCGGCAGCTACGGTGGCTTCATGACGCTCGCCTGCGCCACGACCTACGACGAGCGGATCCGCTGTGCCCTCGATGTCGTCGGGATTTCCCACTTCTCGACGTTTCTGAAGAACACCGAGAGCTACCGGCGCGACCTCCGCCGCGTCGAGTATGGCGACGAACGCGTGCCGGAGGTGGCCGAGTTCTTCGAGCGGATCGCCCCGCTCAACAACGCCGGTCGGATCACGAAGCCGCTGTTCGTCGTCCAGGGGGCCAACGACCCACGCGTCCCCGCCAGCGAAGCGGAGCAGATGGTGGCGAAGGTCCGCGGGAACGGCGGCCCGGTCTGGTTTCTCAATGCCAAGGACGAAGGGCATGGCTTCCGCAAGAAGCCGAACATGGACTTCCAGTTCTACGCCACGGTGATGTTCGTCCGGCAGCATCTCCTCGGCGGTGAGTCGGCAGCCGACGCGGCCCGCTGATTCGATCGCGGGCCGGCGATCGACGCGCTCTTTCAGCCGCCGCGGACGTGCGTGTGGAAATCGGCGGCCAGACGTGTCGTGATCGGACCGGGGACGCCGGCCCCGATCTTCCGGCCGTCGATCTCGACCACCGGCACCACCTCGGCGGCCGTGCCGGTGATGAACACCTCCTCGGCGGTGTAGAGATCGTG
>Ga0114960_10002601_pt1 | contig 13994 bp, 13 predicted proteins | sample C_130625_MF_Meta_FD_92637 | JGI IMG/M metagenome (GOLD analysis project Ga0114960, IMG submission 92637) | Freshwater microbial communities from Lake Croche, Canada to study carbon cycling - C_130625_MF_MetaG | ecosystem: Environmental > Aquatic > Freshwater > Lake | place: Lake Croche, Canada... | reverse complement strand
TCCTCAAATTTGTGAAAACAAAAAAAGACAAAATCGCCGTGCACTGTAGCTTTTAGATCCACTGCACCTTAGTCATGAGGGCTCAGCGCAGCGAAGTCCTTTGCCGTGATTAAGTCAATTAAACGTACTTTCCTACTTTTAAAAATTTAGTCAATTTTTAACTTAAGATTTCCTTGAGAATTTATCACGTACCTTTATTGTATGAAAATTCTAGTAATTGAGGACGAAACGGAATTAAAAAAATCCATTGAACAATATTTAATCTTAGAGGGATTTCTTGTTGAATCAGTTGCTGATTTTAAATCCGCGTCTCTAAAAATAGAAGATTATCAATATGATTGTATTTTAGTAGATATCTCTTTACCATATGGAAATGGATTAGATTTAATTAGACAACTTAAAAAAAATCAGTCGAATGTCGGAATTATTATTATTTCAGCAAAAAACTCAATAGATGATAAAATAATTGGTTTGGACCTTGGTGCCGATGATTATTTACCTAAACCTTTTAGTCTTGCAGAATTAAATTCTCGTATCAAAGCCGTCATAAGAAGAAATAATTTCAACGGTAATATTAAAATCCAATTCAACGAAATTTGTATTGTCCCAGAAGAACGAACTGTTAAAATTAATGCCGAAAAAGTAATGCTTACCGCAAAAGAATATGACTTATTGCTATTTTTTGTCATGAATAAAAACAGAGTAGTCTCAAAAAATACTATTGCAGAACATTTATGGGGCGACGACAGTGATCAAATGGATAGTCATGATTTTATATATGTTCATTTGCGCAATTTAAGGAAGAAATTAGCAGTAAAAGGATGCAAAGACTACATTCAAAATATTTATGGGATCGGTTATAACTTTAATTTGGAAAGATGAAACTAATTCATAAAACAACTCTTTATTATGTGGTCATTAGTGTCCCATTAGTTGGACTTGCTGCATTTATTTCATATTTTGTTATCAAAGCTGAGATAAAAAATGGAACGAAAGAAGTATTGTATACCGATAATTATAATGCGAAACATATGATTCGTTCTTTTAGTCATCCTCAAAACATAACGCTAAGCTCTGACGGGTATTCAAAGATTAAAATGGTTAGTAAACCTTTAGATAAGACTATTTTTATTGATACCTTAATTTATGATCCTATCGAAGAGGAAACAGTTGAATTTACTTTTCTAAAAAGTAATTATTGGTATAAAAATCAGCTTTATCAAATCGATATTATAAAAAACAACTTGGATGCAGAAGAACTATTGGAAGGTCTTTGGGAGGGCTTTGGAATATTACTATTATTTCTAGGATTTGGTTACTTATTATTGAATTGGTTTATTTCTAAAACCATATGGAAACCATTTTATAAAACCATCTACCACCTTGAAAATTATGAAATCAATCAGCACGAAAATTTTCAATTAGTAAAAGTGTCAACAAATGAATTCAATAACTTAAATAAATCTTTGAATACAATGACAAATAAAATTCAAGAAGTTTTTGTTCAACATAAAGAGTTCACTGAAAATGCATCCCATGAAATGCAAACACCATTAGCAGTAATTAAAGCTAACTTGTCATTATTAATGCAAACGTCCAATTTAACAGAAGTTGAAATGAATTCAATACAAACCATTGAGAATTCAGTAAAAAAATTAACAGCATTAAATAGAACACTTTTACTTTTGACTAAGATCGACAATCAGCAATTTTCAGAACAAGTATTAATTAATTTTACTGAGCTTTGTGACAATGTTTTGAAACATTATTCTGAATTAATTTCTTTAAAGGAAATCAATGTCGAGAAAAATTTCCACGATCATCTTTGGTTTACTATGAATCCAACATTAGCTGAAATATTAATTTCAAACTTAATTCAGAATGCTATTCGCCATAACGTTAAAGGCGGAAAAATCAAGCTATCTAGTACAATTAATTCATTTGTTATTGGTAATACTGGCGAACCTTTATCCATTCCAGAATCTGATCTTTTTATCCGTTTTCGAAAAGGTAATACTACAAGTGATTCTGTAGGTTTAGGTTTATCAATAGTGAAGAGTATCGTTGAAAATAATCAATGTAATATTCGATATGAAAATCTAAATTCTTCTCACCTCTTTATTATTGATTTCATTAATAATGATTAAGTAAAATTGACTTATAATTTTTAAATATGATAAAATTTTTGATTTCAATTATAGTATTTTTATTTGTTGCGAAAAATACCGTATCAGGACAAAATGACCTAAATTTTTACATTTCAAATGCTATATCTAATAGCCCACTTTTAAATGATTTTCAAAACCAAGTTAAAATCAATTCTTTAGACAATGAAAGATTAATGGCTATCTACACAAAAGCCCAAATTGGTGTTTCTGCCAGTTACATATTTTCTCCCATAATTAATTTAGACAATAGTAAAGCAAGAGTTGAACTTAATGCTCAAAATGCTTCAAAATATATTGGATATGACATTGCTGCTTCAAATGGAGGTCAATATCTGGCTCTATTAAATGTCAATCAACCATTAATGAATAAAGGGAATTTAAAAACTGCAATGGAGCAAAACAATATTTCGTCTCAAATAGGTCAGAACAATATTGTTTTAACAAGTCACGATATCACCAAATTTGTTATTGATCAATACCTTCTTTGTTTGTTAGATTTAAAGCAAAGTGATTATACAAATACGATGACTCTAATTCTTACCGAACAAAAAGAATTAGTTAAAGAACTTATAGATGCTAGTGTTTTAAAACAATCTGACCTTTCTTTAATCAACATTGAATTAAGTAATTTTCAATTATTATACTCAATAAATAAAAATACCTACTTAAGGGATTTAATGGATCTAAATATCCTTTGCGGACTCAAGGATACTAGCATGGTTAAAATTAAAGAAACAGAATTAAATTTCACCATGAACACTAATAATTCCAATTTTATTGAAAAATATAAATTAGATAGTTTGTCAATACAATCGTCTGTCAATGTTATGGAATTGAAGTATAAACCTCAAATTAATTTAATTGCAAACACTGGATTAAATGCAGTATTTGCCCCTACAATACCAAGTAGATTTGGGATTAATGCAGGTATAAATTTTTCTTATTCTATTTACGATGGTAAGCAAAAAAACATAAATCGTAATAAAGCAGAAGTTCTTGAGCAAACTATTTCTTTCAATAAAGAATTTTTTGTCAATCAAAATCAATTACGGAAGGTAAAAATTATGAATGAGATTTCATCTTACGAATCAAGAATCGCTATTATTAATCAACAAATGGCAGAATATGAAAAACTTATGAATCTTTACAAAAAAGAAATTATAACTGGACAGCTATCAATCATTAATTATATCGCAGTGTTAAAAAATATGGCTTCCACACAAAGAGATAGCGCTGCTCTTTTATCACAAAAACAACTTTTAATTAACACCTACAATTATTGGAATTGGTAAAACTTAAATTATGATGAAATATACTTTTTTTGCTCTAGGTTTTGTTTTGTTTGTGGCTTGTAAAACCCCAACTAAAGAATCAGATGAAAACAAAATATTAAATGCGAAATCAATTGTTGAAATCGTTTCAATATCGAATGGTTCAATTGATGACGAACTTATCTTTTCAGCTTCAACTATTTATTTAAAAAAAAATGTAGTGTCAGCTTCTATTCCAGCTTTTATCACAAATGTCAGAGTAAATTTAGGGGATCTTGTAAAAAAAGGACAGATTCTTTTTGAATTAGAATCCAAGGAAAGAAGAGCACTAAATGGCAGTTCAATAAAACTAGATTCAACACTCGTTAACTTTGGACTTATTCGTATTCGCGCATCAGTAAGTGGTGTGATAAGCACGCTTGATAAACCTCAACCCGGAGATTACGTTTTAGAAGGGACTCAATTGTGTACTATCGCAGAAAGTAACGACCTTGTTTTTCAAGTTAATGTCCCTTTCGAATTCGCTTCTTTTACCCAACCAGGAAAGAATTGTCTTATTCAACTCTCAGACAATAGCACTCATGAAGGTATATTTACAAAGGTTTTAACTACCATGAATGCCATTTCACAAACACAAACAATACTTGCGAAGAGTAAGGATAATACAATTCTTCCTGAAAATATGGTTGTAAAAGTTACCGTATATAAAAACGTAAAAGTTCAGCATCAAATTCTTCCTAAATCATGTGTTGTAAGTGACGAAATGATGCAAGAATTTTGGGTAATGAAATTAATAAATGATACCACAGCAGTGAAAATTCCAGTGAAAATTGGGAATAAAAATAAGGATAAAATAGAAATCTTGAGTCCTGAATTTTCCAAGTTTGACAAAATAATTAGTCATGGAAATTATGGGCTAAGTGATACTGCTTTTGTACAAATAACTACCAAATAAATTAAAAAAGTGAATAATAAAAGTAATTATTTTAAAGTTTTTTCTAAGCCGATTTTATTCATTGGTGCATTGTTAATTTTAGCCGGAATATTTTCATATTCCAATATGCAATCAAATTTATTTCCGGAGGTTTTGTTTCCTCGTATTACTATTATCGCTGATGCTGGTCAACTGCCTATTGACAAGATGATGATCACTGTAACTAAACCATTAGAAAGTTCAGTAAAAAAAATTAAAGGTGTAACTGTTGTTAAATCGAATACAAGTCGAGGCGCAACAACGATTGATGTTTTTTTCGATTGGGGTGTAGATATTTATACCGCTAAAACTCAATTAGAGAGTCGAATAAGCGAAATAAAAAACTTCTTACCTCAAGGTGTAAACATAACCTCTGAAGCAATGAATCAATCCGTTTTTCCAGTTTATGGATTAACCTTGGAAAGCACCACACATGGACAAGTAGCTTTACGAGATCAAGCCAACTTACTGGTAAAGCCAATATTATCTCAAATTACTGGGATTTCAAATGTTGTAGTAAGAGGTGGAAAAGCAAAGGAATTTGTTGTAATTCCTGACGCAATAAAACTTTCATCTTTAGGCCTAACTCCCAATTCCTTGATCTCAGTATTTAATAATTCAAATTTCATACTTTCAAATGGCTATATGTCAGATTATAATAGATTGTATTTAAGTTTAACTGACACAAGAGTGAATGATATTGAAGGACTCGAAAACGTAATTTTAAAAAATGATGGAAATAGAATAATTCATTTAAAAGATGTCGCACGAATTGAAATCCAAGAACAACAAGAATTTATTAAAATAAATTCCAATGGCGGAAATGCTGTTTTGATAGACCTAGTGAAACAACCGGGAATCAATCTACTCAACTTTGCAACAAATACTGAATCAAAAGTTGCTGAAATTCAAAAATTGCTCCCAAAAGGATATAAATTAAAGTCCTATTATAATCAAAGTGTTTTTGTGAATGGAAGTATTCATAGCGTTACCAAAACAATATTTGAAGGTCTGTTCTTAGCAATAATCGTAATGATTATTTTCCTGCGATCTTGGAGAGCTAGCTTAGTCGTAATACTAACGATCCCCGTTACCTTAGCGTTTACAATGCTAATTTTATACAATTTAGGAATCTCGATTAATATTATGTCTTTAGGAGCTATTGCAGCTTCGATTGGATTGATCATTGACGATGCAATTGTCATTATTGAACAAATTTATAGAGGTCATGAAGATCATCCTGGTAAAGATCGCTTTACTATCGTAAAAGAATCAATTAAAGATTTATTCCCGGCAATGATTGGGTCATCATTAGCCACCATTGTGATACATTTTCCTTTTCGATTAATGAGTGGTTTAGCGGGTTCTTTTTTTAAAGAGCTTTCAGATACAATGCAAATAACCATGATAACTTCATTTTTAGTTACCTGGTTATTGCTTCCTGTATTCCATTTACTCATTGGTTATAAAGCATCTTTCAAACCATCACATAAAACTGCGGAACAAGCTATTTTTAAGCTGAGATGGTTGACATGGTTTTTTAAAAAGCCAGCTATTTCTTTCTCATTAATAGCCTTATTAGGATGTTCTGCCTGGTTGGCATCAAATAAATTAGAAACTGGTTTTTTACCTGATTTAGATGAAGGATCAATTGTATTGGATTATTTTTCACCACCTGGAACTTCGTTAGAGGAAACAGACAGGCTATGTCGACAAATGGAGAAAATTATTTTGAAAAATCCCGATGTGGAAACTTATTCAAGACGAACCGGCACAGCTATGTCATTTAGATCTGTTCAACCAACTGAAGGAGATTATTTAATTCAACTTAAAAAGGAACGAACTAAAAGTACTTTAGAGGTGATTTCTGATTTAAGAAACTCAATTGGTGCTTCGGTTCCTGTTATGGACATTTCTTTTGGTCAACGTATTTCAGACTTATTAGGCGATTTAATGAGTACTTCAAAGCCAATAGAAATAAAAATATTTGGTGATGACTACTCTAAGTTAAGACAGCTAGCATTGGAAGTAGAACCTATATTATTAAAAATTAAGGGTTTAGCAGATATCAACAATGGCATGGTTTCAGCTGGTCCATCAATAGTGTTTAATCCGAATCAAGAAAAACTCTATCAATATAAAATTTCATTAATAGATTTTCAAACGCAACTTTCAGCGCTTACCAGTGGGGTTCCTTTGGGTATTAATGCTAATGTCCCAACCCCCTCTCCTGCTCAAGCTGCTATGACTGGTGGAATTCAAGTTGGACAAATCCAAGATGGTGAACAAATGCGACCACTCGTATTAAGATTTACGAATTTCAAAGAAAATAATCTAGAAAAAATAAAAAGGGAACTTATTTTTTTACCTGACGGAACTACTAGATTATTATCTTTCTTTTGTGACGTTCAGATAATTCCCGGGGAAATAGAATTAAGACGAGAAGATTTAAAATCAGTTATATCCATAACCGCAAGGCTTGATAATAGGGACTTGGGAGGCGCCATTCAAGAAATAAAAAATGAATTAAATGGTAAATTATCCCTTCCCAATGGTTACACTATTGTATATGGTGGAGCGTATGCAGAACAACAAAAATCTTTTACAGAACTTCTTTACATACTCACTTTGGCAATTCTACTAGTATTTGCAGTTTTAGTATTTTTATTTAAAGAATGGCTAATCTCTTTATTAATAATTTTTATTTCAGTATTAGGTATTGGAGGATGTATAATTGCTCTTTATCTAGTCGGTATACCATTGAATGTTAGCAGCTATACAGGTATTATTATGATAGTTGGAATCATTGCTGAAAATGCTATTTTTACCGTGAACCAATTTAAAACAAACTTGAAAATAAGTGGTGATGTTGATCAATCTATTAATTACGCAATTGCATTAAGAATAAGACCAAAATTAATGACGGCAATTGGTGCAATTTTAGCTCTAATGCCACTCGCTTTAGGCATTGGTCTGGGAGCACAGATGCAACAACCATTGGCAATTGCAGTGATCGGAGGTTTTATGGCTGGATTACCCCTATTATTGCTGATATTCCCAAGTTTAATGCGAATGATTTATTTAAAAAAAATAAATAAACTTTAGATTACCTTAAGTATTGCAATTTAAATTTGGACTATTATTTTAAATAAATTTAAACTTTTAATTATGAAAAAATTATTTATCACAGTTTCCTTATGTTTTTTTACATTAGCAACTTTAACTGCTCAAACTCAAAGACATTCTTTTATGGTTGGCGGGACGGGAAGTTTTTCTTCAACTATGGAAGGTTCAATTCATAATACAATAATTGATTTTTCGCCTAGAATTGGATATTTTGCTTTGAAAAATTTAGCTGTAGGGATCAATTTGTCTTTGAATAAAACGATTGATGACGGAAACCAATATTCAACTTCTCTCTATTGTCCATTTGTAAGATATTACTTTCTATCAGTTTCGGATGATAAAATAAAATTATTTGGGAATGCTAATGCTTATATAGGAAAAGAAGATGAAGGAGTTGGCATCTCTAGATTAACAGGATATGGTGCAGCGATAGGAGCTAATTTCTTTATCAATAAGCATATTTCATTTGAAACATCAATTGGATATAGTTCAACACATGCTCAAATTGAATCCGTAAAAGATAATACAACGGCCTTGAATGTTGGCTTTCAAATTTTCTTATTTAAAGACAAATAAAATTATGGACAGAAGAAAATTTATAAATGATTCAGCAATTTTTTGTGGTCTATTTATAATTGGTCCAGCATTGATTGTTGAAAGTTGTAATAAAATTAGCAATTCACCTCAAGGACCTACAGTCAATTTTACATTAGATTTAACAACACCTGCAAATAGCGCTTTAAACAATGTAGGAGGATCAGGAAGCTCTAATGGGGTAGTTATCGTAAATATGGGACAAGAATTTATAGCAATAGCTCAATCTTGTACTCATAGTGGATGCAGTGTTGCTTATAATGCAAGTAGCAACAATTTTATTTGTCCATGCCATGGGGCAAAATTTGATGTTACTGGAGCCGTTACTAATGGTCCAGCTCAAATTGCCTTGAAAAAATATACAGTTACTAAAAGCGGTAACATACTCACTATTAACGGTTAATTCACAAGGTTATAAATATTAAATAATTTAAATTCAAATATATGAAATACGTATTATTTTTTAGTGTCAGCTTGCTTACTTTAAGTTGTACCAATGCTCAAAATCATGCAAATGGTGATGTTCCGAAAAATGTTAAAGCTGCTTTTTTAGTCAAATACCCAACAGTTAAAAATGTAAAATGGGAGAAAGAAGCTGCGTGTTATGAGGCAGAATTCAAAATGAATAAAATTGAAATGTCTGCCACTTTTAGTAACGAAGGTCTTTTTCAAGAAGTTGAAGAAGAAATTAATGCATCTACTCTTCCAAAAGTGGTTAATGCATATTGCATAAAAAACTATCCAGATCACAAGTTATCAGAAGCCGCCAAAATTACTGATGCTTCAGGAAAAATAACATATGAAGCAGAAATGGCTAAAGGAAAAGAACATTTCGATGTTATTTTCGATGCCAATGGTGGATTCGTTGAAAAAAAATAAGATAGGTATATTTTCAAGTGAAGAATGAGTCCCGAATTTTCGGGGGAAAATAACTATCGGCAAACCCCTCCGACTCCACTCTGATCAAAAAGCTACTCCATAGGAGTGGCTTTTTTTGTGAAAACAAATGAGGACTAGTCCTCAAATTTGGGAAAACAAATAAAAAAGACAAAATCGCCTTGCGATGTAGCTTTTAGATCCACTGCACGTTAGTCATGAGGGTTCAGCGCAGCTAACCCCTCCGACTCCACGATTAAAATCCCCAACGAGAATTGGGGATTTTTTGTTTTCATTAACTTTTGGGTGAGAAGTTTATATCGAGCGAAGCTTTTGCTGAGTCGAGATAAACCCCTCCGATTCCACTCCACAGGAAAGCACGCCAAAATCGGTGTGCTTTCCTTTTTTACCCCCTCCAGAAGTATTGCCAGCATTAAGTATCAGAGACACCACCCTATTCACTTCGAGGGTTCGAACTGAATTTTTAAAAAGATTGTAAACTATTTAAGAATCTTCACAATTTCTTTACCCTTAGTGTTGGTGACTTGAAGGAAATAAATACCATTTTTCAACTCACTTGTTTCTAAAGTGAATGCTTTAACAGAAAGGTCCTTAACGAACAACAAAAGACCATTCGCTTGAAACAGTTCGATTTTTTGCATCTGAATTTCACTAAAAATGGTGATTTGATCTATAAAAGAATTATAGATTAAAAAGTCTATTAAAACTTAAAAATCACAACTTAACAATTTGTTTTTGAATCAAATAATCCAAACCTGAAACTTGAAGAGAATACACACCATGACGCAATTCACTTAAATCAACCTGATTCAAACCTTTTACTAATTTGCTTTGAAGGACAATTTCCCCTAAAACATTGTATACCTTAACATCTGAGTTTTCCAAATAACCACATTGTATTGTTAAATTGTCAACTACAGGATTAGGATATATTTTAATTGGGGAATCCAAAAAACTCAGGGCATATTCCTTCACTGTAAATTGATGGTAATTTGATACATTTAACTTAATCCAACCCAGGTGATTAAGCCCATGAATTTTCTTTCGAAACCCGATGTAATGGTCACCAGATATCCATGAATCCATGGAATGATAACTGATAAAACTGGGGTAATTACCATAGGAATAATAGGCTATGTTTGTCAGCGCCTGCTGATTGCATTGCACCATCCAAACGGTGTCATTATCTTCAAGTTCTTTTACCAATGAAAATATTGCAGGATAATATACAATTTGACCTGAAAAAACAGAACCTATCGTATCTATAACATTGGTATCTATAGCAAAGTAACTGCTGTCTGATGAACTTAAAGAAATTTTCCTATCCCCTCCGGACCCCCCCATATAACATGAAGTGCTTAGCGTAAAGTCAGTAACATTATTTTGATCAACATCGAGTTTATAGGATTTTGTGGCACACCCAAAAGGGGTATAGGAAGAAACTGCAGTGTCTACTATATCATAGACATTCATATAGATTAAGGAGGGGTTAATTACTATCGACTCCGACTGGGAATAGTCAAAGTATGATATAAACAAAAAGGCAGGCACGATTATTAATTTTATACGAACAGTATATACATAATAATAAAAAGACATAATAATTAACTTGATTAGTCTGATTCAAATATACAATTTTTCACGTTTAATAAACTGATTTTACACAGAAAATATTTACATTCTATTTTTGGTTCTTGATGATTCCCTATTCACTTCGACGGTTCGAACTGAATTTTTAAAAAGATTGTAAACTATTTAAGAATATTCACAATTTCTTTGCCCTTAGAAGTGGTAATTTGGAGGAAATAAATACCATTTTTCAACTCACTTGTTTCAATAGAGAATGTTTTATCAGAAAGGTCCTTAACAAACAACAAAAGACCATTCGCTTGGTACAGCTCGATTTTTTGCAACTCCGTTTCACTAGATATGGTGAGTTGATCTAAAAATGGATTAGGATAAACGAGCACATTTGCTGTATTTAACAAAGGTTCTTCAATGGAAGCCGAAGATTCCAATCGAGTTGGTTGCGATTCGTAACAATCACTCTGAATGCGCATCATATCGAAGTAAAGAGCGCCAGCATTACTTATTGGTGATTGACTCACCACGAGTCCTGTTTGTAAGGAAACGCCTGCCTTTGGTTGGCGCTTTTTTCATTTTATTCGAAATAATAATCATATTTTGTATATTTGACTTGAAATGATAAAAATAATAGAAGATAAAATTGATCAAATAATTACTTTGAGTAAAATGCATCGCGTTTCTTCAATAGCTTTATTTGGTTCGGCTGCAAAAGAAACAATGAACGAAGAAAGTGATATTGATCTTTTGGTTCAGTTTTCAGATGATTTACACTTATTGGACTATGCGGATAATTACTTTTCATATTTAGAGAAATTAGAAGCATTGATGGGAAGAAAAATTGATTTAGTCACTAAAAAATCTTTGCGAAACAGAGTATTAATAGAAGAAATTGAGCAATCAAAAGTCGAATTGTATGCAGCATAAACTATTAAAATATTTTCTCGATATCGAAAGTATCATTATAGAAATTGAAGCTATAAAAACAAAAACAGACAATAATTTCATCCTATTTAAGTCTGACATAATTTTGCAAAGAGCAATCGAACGAGATTTAGAAATACTTGGTGAAGCTATCAAAAAAATAACTGAAATAAGTCCAATAATTGAAATATCTTCAATCAAAAACATCATTGGCTTAAGAAATATTATTGCGCACGCATATGACTCCGTTGAACCTGAGATGATTTGGGCAATAATTCAAAAAGACATTCCAAAATTATCTAACGAGATTTTCATTCTCAAGCATAAATAAGTACTCCAAATCTTCCAAAAAAGGGTTCGAGAACAAGTCAGTGGAGACCACTCTGATCAAAAAGCTACTCCATAGGAGTGGCTTTTTTTGTTTGATTTTTTTTTTAATAAAGGGTGAGAAGTTTATAACGAGCGAAGCTTTTGCTGAGTCGAGATAAACCTGCCCGCTTGAAACTATATTTATCGTGAAAATACATTCAAATAAACATTTTTTCACGGTAAATAAAGTAAATTAATACAGAAAATTCTAGAATGGCTGCTGTTTACTAAAAACAACAATAGGGATAAACTTACTAATTTCATATAAGGAAGTGATTTTTTTTAACCCTGTTTAGACGCCAATTTTTAAGGCTTGGTTGCACAAAATAAAATTTTACCGGATTTGATTAAATCAAGGCGATATAATTGATTTATAACTATCTTTAAAATAATTTATTCAACATTCCATTGGAAAAACGTATAAAAATATAATTACAGATATGAAGACAAAAATTTTGTTTACTTTATTAATTATCGTTGTTTTTTCAAGTGTGTTAAACGCTCAAAAGAATAAATCGGATCATAAATCTAAAAATGAGACAAAAGATAATCCTTTAGAAGGTCTTAGAAAAGCAGGATCAGGTGATATCGATCCAAGTACACCAATGATGTTGAATCCAATGACTACTCCAATCTACTTTGAAAATCTTTCTTTACTTAAGGAAGATGATTTTATGAATGCTATGATGTCGGGTGACTTTACGCCTGAACCATATATTGATAGGAATAAAGTTGTAAAGGCATTTGTACTTCGAAAATCCACTGAGGAGGAGAAGAAATTCATGAAAGAAGCTCAAGCTAAGATGCAAGATAATATACCGTATAAAAGTGAATTGTTAGGTAAAGAGGCCATCCCATTTTCAGTAACAGACATGAATGGCAATAACTACTCACTAGAGAATTTAAAGGGGAAAGTAATTGTTATCAATTTTTGGTTTGTCGAATGTAAACCCTGTGTAATGGAAATGCCCGAGCTAAACAAACTAGTGGATAAATATAAAGGAAAGGATGTAGTATTTTTAGGTTTTGCAAATAACGATAAGGCAAAAATTGAAAGCTTTCTTAAATCAAAATCATTTGATTATAATATTATTGCAAATAGTGGCAACATCGCTAATATTTACAATGTAATGTCATTCCCTACCCATCTTATTATTGATAAAAATTCAATCGTTTCCTATACAGCTGTTGGTCTAGGCCCGAATACTTTACAAGAAATTAACACCACTATTGAATCTTTGATTAAGTAAATTTATTTCCAAACTGAAATTAATTTATCGATTTTTCTATAATTAAAAATAAGTACAACTAAATGCGCCTCAATAAATTTATTAGTGAAAGTGGACTCTGTTCTAGACGCGAGGCAGATCGATTTATTGAGCGTGGATTGGTATTGATTAATAAGCGCAAAGCAGTTATTGGTGACCAAGTAAAAATTGGCGATAAGGTCTGTGTAAATGGTCAACATCTAGAACCTAGAGAAGACGATGACATTGTTTTTATTGCTTTAAACAAACCCGTTGGGGTTACCTCCACTACTGAGGAGAATGTCCACGATAATATTGTGCAATTCGTTAATCATAGCAAAAGAATTTTTCCTATAGGACGATTGGATAAAGATTCTCAAGGACTTATCTTCCTTACGAATGATGGTGATGTGATCAATAAGATATTAAGGGCTGGAAATAAACATGAAAAGGAATACTTAGTCACCGTAAATAAACCATTGACTGCCTCGATGATTTCCTCCATGGCCAATGGAGTCCCTATTTTAGGAGTAAATACTAAGAAGTGTAAAATCACACAAGAAGGTCCAAATATTTTTAGAATTACCTTAATTCAAGGTTTGAACAGGCAAATCCGACGCATGTGTGAGCACTTCGACTATGAGGTCATTAAGTTGGAACGTGTGCGCATAATGAATATCGATTTAAAAGGTATTCCACTGGGAGAATGGAGAGACTTAAGCGATAGTGAATTGGAAATTATTTATGGTTTATTAGAAGACTCCAGCAATGAGGAGGTGAAGAAAACTGCTAAAAAACCTAGCGTTAAAAAAGCTACTGCATCTGCGGGAAACAATCGAAC
>Ga0114960_10002599_pt1 | contig 14006 bp, 10 predicted proteins | sample C_130625_MF_Meta_FD_92637 | JGI IMG/M metagenome (GOLD analysis project Ga0114960, IMG submission 92637) | Freshwater microbial communities from Lake Croche, Canada to study carbon cycling - C_130625_MF_MetaG | ecosystem: Environmental > Aquatic > Freshwater > Lake | place: Lake Croche, Canada... | reverse complement strand
CGTTTTGTATATATTCAGTAGCTTTGTCTATCTAGAAAACTAACATTCGTTATAAACTTATTACATGTCGAATAAAGAAAACTCAAGAAAGGAACAGGCTTTAGAATACCATGCAAGTGGTAGACCTGGTAAAATTGAAGTGGTTCCCACCAAAGAAGCCAAGACACAGAAAGACCTATCTCTTGCCTATAGTCCAGGGGTGGCCATTCCTTGTACCGAAATAAAAAATAATCCAGCGGATGTGTTTAAATATACCGCTAAAGGAAATTTAGTAGGGGTGATTACCAATGGAACAGCCGTTTTAGGTTTAGGCAATATTGGTCCCTTAGCAAGTAAGCCGGTAATGGAAGGCAAGGCAGTACTTTTTAAAATTTTCGCAGACATCGATGTTTTTGATATTGAGATTAACGAAACCGATCCAGATAAATTTGTAGCCATTGTAAAGTCATTGGAACCCACATTCGGAGGAATTAATTTAGAAGACATCAAGGCACCTGAGTGTTTTTACATCGAACAAAAATTAAAAGAGACGATGACGATTCCCGTGATGCACGACGATCAACATGGCACAGCCATTATTAGTAGTGCTGCTTTATTAAATGCCTTAGAATTACAAAAGAAAAAAATTGATAAAGTAAAATTTGTGGTAAGTGGTGCGGGCGCTGCTGCCATGGCTTGTATAAAATTATATGTGGCTTTAGGAGCGCGTTATGAAAATTTTATTTTGTTTGACAAAGATGGCGTTTTACATACAGGCAGAACCGATTTAGGAGAAGATAGAAAGCCTTTTGCCATCAAGACTGATAATATGAGCTTGGTGCAAGCTTTTAAAACAGCCGATGTATTTTTAGGATTAAGTGTGGGCAATATTATAAGCAAAGAAATGGTGGCTTCTATGCCCAAAAATCCAATCGTATTTGCATTAGCCAATCCTGATCCTGAAATTGATTATGAAGCAGCAGCATCAGTCCGCAAAGACATCATCATGGCCACAGGAAGATCTGATTATCCTAATCAAGTGAACAATGTTTTAGGGTTTCCTTATATATTTAGAGGGGCATTGGATGTGCGTGCGAAATCTATTAACGAAGCCATGAAATTGGCTGCTGTGTATGCCTTGGCAGAGTTAGCAAAATCGGCGGTACCCGATGCAGTGAATATGGCCTACAATCAACAGAGCTTATGTTTTGGTCCTGAATACATCATTCCCAAACCATTGGATCCAAGGTTATTAAGTACTTTGGCACCTGCCGTTGCAAAAGCAGCCGTAGCCTCGGGTGTGGCGCAACAGGTCATTACCAATTGGGACGAATATGAATTGCAATTAAACAAGCGTTTAGGTTTAGACAATCAATTGATGCGTTTGATTAGCAATAAGGCACGTCGTGATCCAAAACGATTGGTATTCTCTGATGCAGAAAATATTAAAATATTAAAAGCGGCAAGCATTGTATACGACGATGGTATTGCTTATCCCATTTTATTAGGCAATGAAATAAGAATAAAAAATATTGCAGCCGCCAATAATATTGACATTAGTGATTTACCTATCATCGATGTAAGAAGCGATGAAATGGAAGAAAAAAGAGAATTTTTTGGTTCTTTATTATTTCAAAAAAGACAACGCAAAGGAATCAATAAATATGAGAGCTTAAAATTAATGCGCACGCAAAATTATTTTGGTGCCATGATGGTGGAAACTGGCGAAGCGGATGCCATGTTATCGGGATTGACCAGAAATTATACCGATGGAATTAAACCTGCCTTACATATTATCGGAACAGAGGAGGGGGTGAAGAAGATTGCAGGTATGTATTTGTTGTTGACTAAAAAAGGTCCTTTATTTTTAGCCGACACGACGGTGAACATTAATCCCAATGCAGAAGAATTAGCAGACATTGCTTTATTAGTGGCCAAAGAAGTACGTAATTTTAATATGGAGCCAAGAATTGCTATGTTAAGTTATTCCAATTTTGGAAGTAGCGATACCCCAGAGGCAAGAATGGTGGCAGAAGCAACCCGGATCATCAAGCAACGCAATCCGTCTTTAATTGTGGATGGTGAAATGCAAGGCATCATGGCCTTCAATAAAGAAATCTTAAAAGAAAATTATCCATTCAGTGATTTAGTAGATGCACAGGTGAATGTATTGATTTTCCCTAATTTAACTTCTGGTAACATTGCTTATCATCTATTAAAAGAAATAGGTGGGGTGGATATTATTGGCCCTATCTTATTGGGATTGAAAAAACCAGTGAATGTATTGCAGTTAGGATCAGGCGTGAGAAATATCATCAATATGGCCACGGTGGCGGTGGTAGATGCGCAATTAAAAACAAGGGTAGACACCAATATGGAGGTTCAGAGAGTAAGTTGGTGGAACCGTATGAAAAAGAGAAAGAAATAGGTTAATTTAGCAGGATGAATATCGTTACCCATTTTGGGCACTACATTTATATGTTGAAAGGGATGTTTACGAAAACCGAGAACAAAAAAATGTTCTGGAAAGAGTACATCAAGCAATCTGTGGACATTGGTTTTGGTTCCCTGCCCATTGTGGTCATCATTTCCTTTTTTTTAGGGGCAGTAATTACCGTTCAAACTGCAGCTCAATTTGTGAATCCTTTGATTCCGATTACTACTATTGGTATTGTAGTGAGGGATAGTATGTTGTTGGAATTCGCGCCTTCTTTTTTAAGTATTGTACTTGCAGGGGTGGTAGGATCTAAGATTGCCAGTGAATTAGGTAATATGCGCATCAGTGAGCAAATAGATGCATTGGAAATTATGGGTATCAATACCAAGAACTATTTAATCTTACCAAAAATATTGGCTTGTTTTACCATTGTCCCTTTGCTGGTTGGTATATCCGCTGTGATTGGCGTTTGGGGTGGTTATCTTGTGGGCGGATTAACAGGTTCTGTTGCGCCCGAAATTTTTATTATGGGTATTAGAAAAGGCTTTGATGCTAATTATGCATTGGTTGCATTTTATAAATCGTTTATATTCTCCTTTATAATAAGTACCGTGCCTTGCTATTTTGGTTACTATGTTAAAGGAGGCGCTTTGGAAATTGGGAAAGCAGGCACAAGGGCGGTGGTGGTAAGTTGTATACTTATTTTAATCGCCGATTATTTGGTGGCAGCCATTGCTATTTAGACTAACTTTAATAGACTAAAACAATCAAATGAAAATAAGTTTTCATGGTGCTGCACGTACTGTTACAGGATCCAAACATTTAGTACAATTAAACAACGGAGAAAATTTTTTATTGGACTGCGGGTTGTTTCAAGGAATGGGCAGAGATACCGATTCACTCAATGCCAGTTTTGGTTTTGATGCAACCAAGGTAAATTATGTTATTTTATCGCATGCACATATCGACCATTCTGGTTTATTACCTAAATTAGCCAAAGAAGGGTTCAAAGGAAATATTTATTGCACGCCAGGTACCAAGGCTTTAGTTGAAATTTTATTGGAAGATTCTGCGATGATACAAAGAGACGACGCCAAGTATGGCAATAAGCGCAGAGCCAAGCAGGGTCTGGCTCCTATCGATCCCTTGTATGATATGGATGATGTAAATATTATTTTACCCTTATTAAAAGCGGTGGAGTATGATGTACTTACAAAAATTTCAGATTCAGTTGAATTGTTGTATACCGATGCAGGACATATTATTGGAAGTGCCGCCGTTAGTTTAAAAATAAAAGAAGAGGGGGTTACCAAAACACTCACTTTTAGTGGGGATCTAGGAAGGTATCGTGATATGATATTACGTTCACCTGCTAATTTTCCACAAGCCGATACTATTATTATTGAAAGCACTTATGGAGATAAATTACACGACTTAATACATACCACACCTGATGATATTTTAAAGTGGATTGAAAAAACCTGTGTGGAGCAAAAAGGAAATTTAATTATTCCAGCATTTAGTGTGGGCCGTACCCAGGAAATTTTATTTGAATTGAATCAGTTGTCCTTAGAAAAAAGGCTACCTCATATTCCGGTCTATGTAGATAGTCCTTTGAGCATTGAAGCTACCGATGTGGTAAAAATGTTTCCTAAATACTTCAATAAAAAAATTCAAAAAATATTAGAGGTAGATGACGACCCTTTTGATTTTGAAGGACTGCGTTACATCAAATCGGTAGAAGAAAGCAAGGCCTTGAACGAAGATTTGCATCCTAAGGTAATTATATCAGCCTCTGGTATGGCCGATGCTGGCAGGGTAAAGCACCACATTAAAAATAATATTAGCAATGCGAAGAATACTATTTTACTAGTAGGGTATTGTGAACCGCATTCCTTAGGAGGAAGATTAATGAATGGTGCAAAAGAGGTAAAAATCTACAGCGAAGAATATCCGGTGATAGCTACGGTAGGCTCCATTAGAAGTATGAGTGCGCATGGCGATTATGAAGATTTAATGCAATTCTTAGCTTGTCAAAATCCTGCTTTAGTCAAACAAATATTTATAGTACATGGAGAAGCGGAAGTGCAGGATCATTTTGCAGAAAGATTACGTAAGAAAGGATTCAAAGAAGTGATTGTTCCAGAAATGCATGAGACTTTTGCTATTGCATAACAAATAGGCTAACAGTTTTTAAAAAAAACGGGTGGGTTTTCATTTAGAAGGGCTTCGATTTTTTTAGCCGTATTCGTGATGGATAATCCCCCTAGATTGGTACATCTCAGTGTATGGTGAATTTGATCGCCTACAGCTTTCATTGTTTCAATTACCTCATCTAATGGAATCAAATGTTCGTAATTAGCTAATGCCATATTTGCACATGAAATTGCGTTAGTGGCTGCCATAACATTTCTGCCAAGGCAAGGTGCCTCCACTCTATTTCCAATAGGGTCACAAATAATGCCTAATGAATTTTGTAATGCAAGAGAAGCTGCTGCAATAGATTGTTCCAAACTTCCACCATTCATTTCCACAATGGCAGCAGCAGCCATACCACCACCAGAACCTGTTTCGGCCATACATCCACCCACTTCAGCAGCAAAAGTGGCGTGTGCTGCTATGAATACACCAATGAGTCCAGCAGACAACATGGCTTTTATAATAGCATCTTCATGGTTATTAATACAATGGGCAGTTCCAAACACAACACCTGGTAAACCGCCGCAGGATCCAGCTGTAGGCGCGGCAACAATAACGCCCATGGAACTTTTTACTTCCATAATTGCCGACACATACATAATAGTTTTATTAAGTACATCTCCCCCAATTAATAAGTTGGATGCCAAGCTTTTTTTATATTCGGGTGATTGACTACCTAAAATTCGGTCTTTATAGCTGGTGCCTTTTAATCCAGTTTCTATGGCAGCACCCATAATATGAATAATAGATTTCATTTTCTGCATTACAATTTCAGGACTAATATTGCCTCTTGCACTTTCATAATCTACCGCCAATTCCCAAAGGGCTTTATTTTTATCTACATTGTACTCCATCATTTCATTACAAGTAATAAAAGGCACTTCTAAATTTTTTCTTGCCATAATAGGTAGCACTGGCTTAATACTTTTGATGGCAGTAACCGAATTCATTTGCATGATCTCAGCGCAAATAATTGCTGGGACACTATTTTGAGATTTAATTTCTATAAATGATTTTCCTCCTTTGTGAAAAATAAGTTCATCAAAAGTGAGCGTTGATTTTAAATAGGGGATAATGGTATCGGCATTCGAGCAATAAATAAGTGTTTCATAATAATCACCCGCCATAGAAACTTTATTCCCATCTATATAAATTACATCAATCATGCCTCCACCTGTTGAAATCGCAATCAACTCTCTAGATTCTTTTTCGTTGGTTAAAGTTATTTTATAAGTATTGGGATGTTTTTCTTCTAATGCGCAAATTTGTATAGAATAATTTATACCGGCAGTAGCCAAATATTTTTCTGATTCAGGAAGTCTTTCGTCATCCGCCTCCCATCCTAAAAATCCACCAAACAAACCCATGTCTGATCCTTGACTTTTGTGGGTTGTAGCCAAAGAACCGTTGGGATCAAATTCAATTAAAATGTCTTTGATACTTTCCTCCATTAAGTCACGACATAGGCGAGCAATACGGAGCGATGCTGCACAGTGTGAGCTAGATGGACCTCTCATCACTGGTCCAATGACATCATTAAATATGCTTGGATAATTGGGCATTGTTCATTTTTTAGCGCTACTAAATTTACAAAATATAAGGCATCTAAATAGATTTATTTGTCTTTACTGCACTCCAAAACATGGTAATGGAAGTGTATAAAATAATACAAAGCACTAGCCAGCGCAATGTATCTAAGGGCAACGATTTTACAATGAAGGCTGCAATAAGCACTGCAATGATACTGGGTATGGCCATTCCAATCGCTGCTTTGCGATTGTAGGCGCCTGATTTAATAAACTTATAGGAAGCGGGGGGCATTAAAAAAGCACAGGATCCCATCATGATAGGAAATGCTACTTGAGGAGACAAGCCTAATAAAAAAACCAATGCCATGCAAGGAGCATATAAGCCAACGCCTGCCGTCATCATCGCGCCTAAAATAAAATTAACAACAGCAGCGATAACTAATTTCCAACCATGAATACCAATGGCAACGCCTTCGCCATGTATTAAATGTAATTTATTTGCAAGCATAAACCCTGCTGTAATTAACAATGCAATACTCATGGTTAATCTAATCTTGTTCTCTGAAAGTTTGGCGACTATACTTGCACCAATGATAGCACCGCCCATGGCTGTTAAAAACATAACAATTAAAGTAAGGGGCTCTACTTCAATTACTTTAATAAATATAATAGCTTGTATTAAAACGGGAAGTGTATTGGCTACATTCATGGTTCCCGGAATTAATTTATCTGAAGTTTGTTTGGTAAATTTTAATAAAGCAGTTTGAGGTGCAAATGCGCCAATGCCTAGTACGTCAAAAAAATTAACTAAAAAACCAATGAGCCCTGTTTTAATCCAACTAACTGGCTCCAAGGCATCCTTATGCTTTAGATAATCTATGGTTAAGATATATATAAACCAAATGGCAAACATTACTAAGATGATCCAAATAAAATTAATCATGATTGTAAATTAATTCATTAAAAAACTATTTAGATGTTTCTTTAATAAAAGTAGCAATGTCTTTTTTAAATTGTTTACCAGAGGCTGGATCAATGTACATCATGTGACCAGCTTCATAATATTTTAATTCAAAATTATTTTGAATCCTTTTTTCCAAACCCATGTGCTTGAAGGTATATTCTGCCGCAAAAAATGGAGTGGCTAAATCATAATACCCATTTAAGGCCAATACTTTTAAACTTGGATTGTGACTCATTGCTTCGGCCAAGTCTACTGCTGTATTTGGCGTAACAGCGTCACTATTGTTGTTTTTATTGTGCTTCCAATCCCAATTAAAGCCAGGGGTAGAATAAGCAGAAGTTTTGTAGGTAAGCTTTTTATCAACTTTTAGTTCGTTGTAATAATAATCAGAAAAAGCTGCAATATACGGTGGGCTAATACTTTCGCTTTGTGGGTCATAAATTGAAGCCTCGCTTAATAAATTTTGATTAATCCCTTTATATCTTGCATCCAATCTCCCAACAGTTAAGTGTTCACTTCTTAAAAGCTCTTCAGTAAATTGAGGTTCGTTGATACGTAAATTTGCTTTCAATACATATTCTTTGCTAAGACCAGTCATCGCAGCTACTTGAGATGCTATAGATTCTTTATCACTGTCAATCAAATCAGAACCTTTCATCAAAGCGCTGGCATAAGTTCCGGCTGCAAATTTTCTTGCTTCTTCGGCAAAAGCAGCAATGTCTTTAGGTTTATTATTGATTTTATTATGATACCAGGCAGCAACTGCATAGGTAGGTAAATTTAAAATATAGGATATATCGTCTCCTTGTTGAAAAGTAAGTGTGCGCATATCTAATACGGTAGATATTAAGACAATTCCATTTACTACAATGCCTAAATTTGCTTGTAAGTAATTGGCCACGCCTGCACTGCGCATGGTACCATAACTTTCTCCAATAAGGTATTTTGGTGACTGCCATCGATTGTTTTCGTTGATGTATTGTTTAATAAAGCCACTTACTGATTTGATATCTCCATCCACTCCCCAAAAGTCTTTATTTACAGCTTTTCCAACAGCTTTGCTTAAACCAGTGCCTACAGGATCAATCATCACTACATCACTAATATCCAATATTGAAAATTGATTGTCTTCTAATTTATAGGGAGCAGGATGATTGTCATAAGGATCATTTAATAGGACTCTCTTAGGTCCCATAGCGCCCATATGCAGCCACATCGAAGATGAGCCAGGTCCACCATTATAGGAGAAGGAGATAGCCCTTTTATCCATTTCAGTTTGTCCATCTTTCGTATAAGCCGTATATCCATAAAAAGCAATGGGTTCATCTTGGTCGTTTCTTAAAATAAGGGCGCCGGCCGTTGCAGTATAATTGATGATTTTTCCATCAATTGTCACCGAATGATGTGTTACTGATTTTTCCTCTTTTGGAACTGATAATGAGTCTTTTACAGTATTCTGAGCCCATAAAAATGTAGCGCAAAAAACAAAACTAATCGATAGTACTACGGAGAGAAATATTTTTTTCATAGAATTTATTTAATGTATTAAATATACTATATATTTTGGTGGGATATAAGAAATTTATTAGAACTTACATGCGTGATTTTGGTCAAAAAAATTTATAAAATATATCAAATACTATTTATGAAAAAAGTCTTCAAATTTATTGGTTATGCTTTTTTAAGCATCATAGGTATTTTTGCTATTTTATTAACTGGTGTTTATGTAAAAAGTTATAATACTTATAAAGAGGCTGCCAAGTTATTAGGCAAAGAAGCGCCTGTGCTTAAAATTGATGGTCATGATTTTCGTGATTTAAATAAAAATGGCAAGCTAGATGCCTATGAAGACTACCGGGTAAAAATAGAAGACCGGATTACCAATTTAATTGGTCAAATGAGTTTGGAAGAAAAAGCAGGCGCTATGTTCATTACTATGGCAGCAATGAAAGGGGATGGTTCCTTGTCTGAAACCCAATCTATCGCGAACCCTATTTCCTTTGTTGTCGAGGGCAATAGTGCCATGTTATTAGGTAAGCACATGAATCATTTTAATACCATACAATCTACTAGTCCTGAAGCAATGGTAGTTTGGCATAATAATATCCAAAAATTAGCAGAGCGTTCAAGACTGGGTATACCTGTTACATTGGCTACCGATCCAAGACATGGAGTGCCTAATGCACCTGGAGCAAGTATTTATAGTCCTTTCTATTCTAGCTGGCCTTCTACACTTGGATTAGCTGCCACAAGAGATAGTGCTTTAGTACGCGCCTTTGGTGATATCGCAAGACAAGAATACAATGCCTTGGGTTTTAGATTGAGCTTATCACCCATGGCCGATTTAGCAACAGAACCAAGATGGGGAAGAATTAACGGCACTTTTGGTGAAGATGCCGAACTAGCTGCTACTATGACCAAGGCTTACATCTTAGGTTTTCAAGGAGACACGATCAATGAAAATAGTGTGGAATGCATGGTGAAGCATTTTTCTGGTGGAGGTCCGCAAGAAGATGGCCGCGATGCACATTTTCCTCCAGGCCGTCAAGTCTACAAAGGCAATAATTTTAATTATCATTTAATTCCATTTGTAAAAGGGGCCTTTGCTGCTGGGGCTGCCCAAGTAATGCCATACTATGGTATTCCCATGGGACAAACTTCTGAGAATGTTGGTTTTGGCTACAACAAAGATATTGTTACTGGTTTATTGAGGAATAAATATCATTTTGACGGCATTGTTTGCACTGATTGGGCATTAGTAACTGATGGTAAAGTATTTGGGTATACATTAAAGCCAGCTTCGGCCCATGGTGTTGAAAATTTAACTGCCAAGCAAAGAGTTGAAAAAATTATCAATGCAGGTGCTGATATGTTTGGTGGGGAAGCGCTTCCTAATTTAGTCATAGAATTAGTAAAAGAAGGTAAGCTATCAGAAAAAAGAATTGATTCATCCATAAGAAGAATTTTAAAAGAAAAATTTCGTTTAGGTTTGTTTGATCATCCCTATTTAGATCCAGCAGGCGTTAAAGTCCTCAACAATGCAAGCTTTGCTGCTAAAGGCAATGAGGCGCAACAGAAATCTTTGGTTTTATTAAAGAATGAGGCGAATATATTGCCTTTAAAAGCAAGCACTAAAATATTTTTAGAAGGCTTTAGTAAAGAAGAAATTAAGGGTTACTCCAATTTAGTAAATGATGTAGCTGCTGCCGATGTAATTGTTCTAAAAATTGGCACACCCGATAATGCAGGCAGTGAAAAATATATTTTACAAAAATTATTCAATCATGGTTCACTAGCATTTTCTGAAAAAGAGGAAGCGCGTTTGTTAAAAATGATACAGTCCAAGCCTACCATTACCGTAATTAATTTACAAAGGCCAGCGGTCATACCTGGTATTAATAAATACACCAAGGCCCTTATTGCCGACTTCTCCAGCCAGGACAATGTAATATTGGACTTAATTATGGGTAAGTTTAAACCAACGGGTAAATTGCCTTTTGAATTGCCTTCTTCCATGGAAGAAGTGTTAAAGCAAAAAGAAGACATGCCTTACGATACCAAAAACCCTTTGTACAAATTTGGAGCGGGGATAGGGTATAATTAAGTAATTTATTAACATGAATTTTAGTTTATAATTTAAACACATGATATATATAAAATATAGATTATCAATGTATTATAAATCATTACAATCAAAATTTACATATATAATATATTTCTAAGACTAATTTCTATATTTAGGTTGGATTAAGGATTAAACCTAGGCCATTATATATTATAACTTAGTTTAATGTTTCAATATGAAGTTCAGTACCGATAGCCTACTACAATACTTGTACTTTTTTACATTTCTTTTTTCAATCATTGTTTTATTAGATGTGCTCATACGATTCAAGTCCCCATTAAGGCTAAAAATCTTTTTTTTATTAGTTGTTCTGTCTATTGGAGTTTCGTCCTTTTTTTCATTTAGTATGACAGGTCCGGATCAATTTGTTTTTATCATTAAGATTTGTAAAGTAATTGCGGGAATTTCTGTAGTTCAAATATTTACCAATTTATATTTCACTCAACACCAAAAAATTGCTAATCTACATTTTATTTCTGCAGTTATATTTTACGTTTTTTTAATATTTTATGTACAAGTAGTGGGTTATGATAACGTATTTCCAAAATACAATGTAAAATCTGGTATGGTTGATTTAAGAGAGTTTTCTTACAATCTCCCCTTTAGTATTAACTTATTTGTCTATTTCTATTTTATCGCTTTTAATTTATTTAGTCTTTTTTATATATATAAAATTCTATTCTTTTTTTCTTTCAAGAATATATATTTTAAACGAATACAAAAATGGACAGTTTTCTTTTTTTTCTCAATCGCAACCCAATTAATTTTATTTTTCCTAGTGATCATTTTTAAAGTGTCAAATGACATCAAAATCTTTATTTCAATAGCTCTTACTCTAAGTGCACTATTGGTTATTTTATATAGACCTAGTTTTATTAATAAAAATGGATCAAAAATTTCTTTTGGCCATTTATTCAACAGAAATAACATTGGTGCTGATATAAAAGAATTAGAATTCAATTATCAATTTTTTACCAATTTATATTACAAGAATAAAGAGGCTAATATTATTGAATTTTCAAATTTAATGGGAGTAACCAAAGATATCATGCTTAATTATATCTATTTTACTTATGCAATGAGTTTTGATGAATTAGTTAATAAAAACAGGGTTGAATACTTTGTACAAATTATCAAAGAGCCAAAATATAAGAATTACACTATAGAAGCACTGGCTATGGAGATTGGATTTAGCTCTAGGCAGCGCTTTTATCAGCCATTTAAAAAGTATCATGGAGGCAATCCGTCCGACCTCATTGATATTTTTTAGTACTATTAAATTTTAATTATATGAATTTCACCACTGAATCGATAGTCACAAGTTTCTACTTCTTTTTATTTCTTTTTTCCATCCTTGTGCTGTTAGATGTCCTCATTCGATTTAAATCTCCCATTAAGTTAAAAATTTTCTTCTTATTATTTGTACTTTCTATTCTTGTTAGCTCTCTTAGCTTGTTTCTCAGGACTGAGCCAAATCAGTTTACGCTTATTAGAATGACTTGTGCAATGATAATTGGAACTGCAATGGTTCAAATATTTACTAATTTATATTTTATCCAACATAAAAGGATTGCAAATATTTACACCATTATTGGATATTTAATTTATATTATTTTGATCATTTATGTAGAAATTGTAGGATATGAAACTGTTTTCCCAATACCTAATAACATAAACAGCCTTGCGTCTAATGGAGCTAATAGCATAAACCTTCCTCTGTTTCTTAATGTATTAATAGAGCTAGATTTTATCATATTTAATTTATTTTGTCTTTATTACATATATAGTATTTTATTTAAATTTTCATTTAAGAATATCTATTTTAAATCTATACAAATTTGGATACTTAGTTTTTTTATGGTCATTTTTATTCAATTAATCATTATTGCTCTTTCTTTTGTTTTTAAATTTTCTAATGAGTTTAATCTTTATATTACCATTTTAAAAGGTCTAGCTTTACTTTTAACTATTTTATATAGACCTAGTTTCATAAATAAAAATGGATCAAAAATTTCTTTAGGGCATTTATTTAACAGAAGCGATTTCAGTGCTGACATTAAAGATGTAGATTTCAACTTCCACTTTTTTACGAATCTATACTATAAGAACAAAGTAGCTGATATAATTGAATTTTCTAATATAATGGGGGTCAGTAAAGACATTATGTTTAATTATATCTATTTCACCTATGCCATGAGTTTTGATGAATTAGTTAATAAAAGTAGGGTAGAATACTTTGCAGAAATGGTCAAAGAATCAAAATACAAAAATTACACAGTAGAAGCGCTTGCCATGGAAGTAGGCTTTAGCTCTAGGCAACGCTTTTATCAACCTTTTAAAAAGTATCACGGAGGGAACCCATCTGATCTTATTGATATTTTCTAATTATAAAACACTGAAAATTAGTGTCATATAAATTGATACAGTTGTAATTTTAATCAACACAATGACATTCGTCGAAATTACTCATGTAATTTTTACTTATCTCTAAATTTTTAAATATTGTAGATCCAAATTAATGGATCATGTTTTTTTTCACTTTTTTTAAGGATTTTTTTTCTAAGCGTCATTTAAGCAAATCTGATAGTAAATTGGTATTTGATCATTACTTTTTTGATCTTAAATACTATTTACATAAAGATGCCTCCACTGAGGATTTTTCCGGTTTATTAGCCATAAGCCCAGAAAAACTAGACCAAATTTCTAAAGTTAATTATAGTATTCCATTTGAGTTGCTATTAAATGAGCATAGGTACATTCATTTTATGAATGAATTGGAGAACTCAGTCAATGCAAATCTATCCTTTGAGTCCATTATTAAGCTTTGTGGTTATGAGAATAATGACAAGTTTGTTGATTTTATTAAAGAAAAGCGAACAAATAGACATTAAAATATCAAAATAATAATTGAAGACAATACTTGCCCTTTTAATGATGTGTATGAGCTCAAAATTTTCCAAAGCTCAAATGGACGTGGCTTATTCGATAGGAGTATTGGGTAGCGCTTTGAAATTATAAAAAATGATTAAATTATTAAATACATTATTACTCATTATATTATTTATTGGAGTACATGTGCAATCTAATGCACAAGCTGCTCCTGGTGGTATCATATTTCAGGCTGCTGCTCGAGATCTTAATAATTATGCCGCAGCCAATAGAAATATTTATGCCATTGTAAATATATTAGAAGGTTCTTCAAAAGGAACCAATGCCTATAAAGAGTCATGGCAAGTAGTTTCAAATAATGAAGGTATTTTTACTATAACAATT
>Ga0114960_10002597_pt1 | contig 14010 bp, 12 predicted proteins | sample C_130625_MF_Meta_FD_92637 | JGI IMG/M metagenome (GOLD analysis project Ga0114960, IMG submission 92637) | Freshwater microbial communities from Lake Croche, Canada to study carbon cycling - C_130625_MF_MetaG | ecosystem: Environmental > Aquatic > Freshwater > Lake | place: Lake Croche, Canada... | reverse complement strand
TATTTTGCACAATGACAATGGGCAACTGCTGATCGATGCGGCCTTGTTTGGCGAAGATGATTTACTCATACTGTTTAGTTTTGCACGGGCCTACTTCATGGTGGACATGGATGTGCCTTCTGCTTATGTGCAGTTTTTGCGCAGCATGATGCCGCGCAAACCTCGCGCAGAAATTTACAACGCGCTGGGTTTGGCCAAGCAAGGCAAAACTTTGTTTTACCGAGATTTGCTTTATCACCAGAGGCACAGCACCGACAAGTTTCGCATTGCGCCTGGCATCAAAGGCATGGTCATGTTGGTGTTTGATCAGCCTTCTTTTCCTTTTGTGTTCAAAGTTATCAAAGACTTTTATCCGCCGCAAAAAGACACGACGCGAGAGCAAATCCAAGGCAAGTATTTATTGGTCAAGCAGCACGACAGGGTGGGTCGCATGGCCGACACCTTGGAGTACAGCAATGTTGTTTTTCCAAGAGAGCGCTTTGAAGACGAGTTGATTGCTGAGATTCAAAAATTCGCCCCCAGCCAAATCGAGATTTACCAGCGCGCCGATACCGGCCAAAGTGAGGTGCTGATCAAGCATGCGTATATAGAGAGGCGCATGATCCCCTTGAACATTTATTTGCAAGAAGCTTTTGATGCGGGCCTGGATGACGTTCGCGCCAAGATGCAAATGGAAAGAGCCGTGATTGAATACGGCAATGCCATCAAAGATTTGGTGGCGGCCAATATTTTTCCAGGGGACATGTTGTGGAAAAATTTTGGCATCACCCGCCACGGCAAAGTGGTGTTTTACGATTACGATGAAATTGAATACATCACCGATTGCAATTTCCGTAGCGTTCCAGCGCCTCGCAATGAAGAAGATGAAATGTCGGGCGAGATTTGGTATCACGTGGGTCCACACGATGTTTTTCCAGAAACTTTTGGCCCGTTTTTGCTGGGCAACCCCAATGTTCGAGAAGTTTTTATGAAGCACCACGGTGAATTGCTTGACGCAAGTTTCTGGCAAGGACACAAGTCCAAAATCGCCAGTGGTCATGTTCATGATGTGTTCCCCTACGAAGCCGACAAGCGCTTCGAGGTTCAGCGTGCAGCTTTGCGCGCAGTGTCATAGTTTTTCTTATCAGGAGTTTGTATGTCAGATCCCATCGTTATCGTCAGCGCCGCCCGTACCCCCATGGGCAGTTTCCAAGGAGATTTCTCTGCTTTGTCAGCCCATGATTTGGGTGGGGTGGCCATTGCGGCGGCAGTGCAGCGTGCAGGTATTTCACCCGAAGCCGTTACAGAAGTTTTGTTTGGCAATTGTTTGATGGCTGGCCAAGGCCAAGCGCCGGCGCGTCAAGCGGCTTTCAAGGGGGGGTTACCCAAAAGCGCGGGTGCAGTAACTCTGTCCAAAATGTGTGGCTCGGGCATGCGCGCGGCCATGTTCGCCCACGACATATTGAGCGCAGGCAGCCAAGAGGTGTTGATTGCGGGCGGTATGGAGAGCATGACCAATGCGCCTTACCTGATGCTCAAAGGTCGAGGCGGCTACCGCATGGGTCACGACAAAATTTACGATCACATGATGTTGGACGGCCTGGAAGATGCTTACGAGGCCGGCCGCTCCATGGGCACTTTTGGTGAAGACTGCGCAGCCAAATACAACTTCAGCCGCGATGCCCAAGACCATTACGCCATGACCAGTGTTGAGCGAGCCAAGGCTGCGACCACCTCGGGTGCATTCGCCACCGAAATCACACCTGTCACTGTGAAAGACCGCGCAGGCGAGCGAGTGATCACCATCGATGAAGGTCCTGGCAAAGTCAAGCTCGACAAAGTCAAAACCTTAAAGCCTGCATTCAAAAAAGACGGCACCATCACGGCGGCATCCAGCTCGTCTATCAATGACGGCGCAGCCGCTTTGGTGATGATGCGCGAAAGCACTGCAAAAAAACTGGGCTGCACACCCTTGGCGCGTATTGCCAGTCACGCTACTTTTGCGCAAGAGCCTGAGTGGTTCACCACCGCACCCGTGGGTGCCACACAGCAAGCTTTGGCTCGCGCCGGTTGGAAAGTGGGCGACGTGGATTTGTGGGAAGTCAATGAAGCATTTGCGGTGGTGCCCATGGCGCTGATGCACGAGCTGCATGTGCCGCATGAGATTGTGAATATTAATGGTGGCGCGTGTGCTTTAGGTCACCCCATTGGTGCATCGGGCGCGCGCATCATCGTCACTTTGCTTCACGCTTTGAAAGCCAAGGGTCTGAAAAAAGGTCTTGCCACATTGTGTATTGGTGGTGGCGAAGGCACGGCCATGGCGCTGGAATTGATCTGATGCCCAACCAGGGCACCCGCATTGGGTGCCCTATGCTTCGCTTCATTCAATTAATGAGCAAGTTCCTGCCCTCGAATAAATGGGCTTGCATAGGCACGACATAACGGTGCGATTGCGTCAACACTTGCAACAAACCAGGTGTGCGGTTGATAAGAATGGCCTCTTCAAAACCGCGAAACGCCACTTGCATTTCGCATAACTGTTCAACCTCTTTGCGGCTAGATAGGTGGCCAATGAAAAAATTTTCTGTCTGCGACATTAAATCGGGGTTGATGGTCGTGGGGGATTGGGTGGAGAAAACAATACCAATATGAAACTTGGCGCCTTCTTTGGCAAGGCGCGTATAAATTTGAGTTGACTCTGTATTTTTTAAGGGGAAAATATTATGAGCTTCTTCAAAATATATTTGTACGAAGCGCCCTTCTAAAACACCTAGATTGTATTTTTGTTCTTGCTCTGCAAATATAGCCGAACTCAATTTCTCAGCAAAATACCGAACAACTCTTTCAGGCGCACTGCTCAAGTCAATGACCACCGTACCGCCTTGTTCGAGCAACATCAAAATGTGCGGTATGAAATCTTCCGCAACAGGGCTGTGGTAAGGCAAACATGTTCTTAACTGACGCGGGCCGGTGGCGTTGTCTGCGCATAAAAAGCGCATCAAGATATCTTCTTCTGCGTCAAATAGAGGTTTGCCGTTGACAAAAAGATTGGGGTCGTTGTTGTAAATCTGGCGGAAGCGAGCCACCATATTGATCTCGGTCATCAAGCTTGACATGGAGGTGGGCACGATAGGCGCGGGGCTGTTGTTGATTGCTTGGTAAGCAGCTTGCCGCAAGCCGGGACTAAAGCCCGGATTGAATGTCGAGGTGAAACCCAAAGACTTCAGCCAAGACTTGATACGTTCGGAGTCATAGCTGAAACCCGCCGCATCCAGCACACCCCAAAAAAGCATGACTTTACGTAAATCATGACTGCGATTGGACTCAAGCTCTTTGACTTTGGGTTGAAGGTTTGACAAACGGCATGTCAAAAAACTTCGTACCAAGTCATATTCTGCAATTTGCGTCGGCAGTAACTCTTTGAGCACATCAAGGGACTTTTCAGGGAATTGGTAGAAATTGAAACGTAATAAGTAGCCACCGGTATAGCCTTGACGCTCATTCAAAAAATATGCCGTGCATCGCCCGGGGTTGGCCGACACCAAAGAGCATTGGCCAGGACTGGGATTGGTGTTGGAATATTCACCATTCACATCAAAAATTAATTGGCCTACATTGTTTGTGTTTTGTGTGTAATGCAGCATGGCTTGGCAAATAAGGTTGATGGCATTGGATTTGCTGCCATGGCATAGGCATCTTTGGTTCGCTGGCTGATGTCATTGTGGGTGTCTTTGATACTTGACTCAAAGCGCGGTAAAGCACAGCCTGACAGCAACATGAGGCTTATGAAGTGTCCCCAAGAGTGGCCAAACATAGCAGGGCTGCGAGTCATGGTCTATTTACCTCGCATACGGGTCTTGGTGACGAATAACGCTGATGACGCGGGTGCCGTTGGTGGCTTTGTTGGCATCCCAAGCCCCCAGGTTGAGCAATTGAGCCCTGGTGATGCTTGTGGTGCCACTGGCTGAGGAAGCAAAAAGTGCGCTGGCCTTGGCTGAAAGTTTGGCGACGGTTTTGATTTGGTCGTTGACCTTGCCGGAATTCAAAATACTTTGAACACCGAGCAGGCCGGCGACGATGAGTACCGACAAAATAGCCACGGAAATGGCCAATTCCACCAAGGTATAGCCCTGCTGCTTACCTTGTGCTGAAGTGAGCTTAGAAGAATTCATTTTTTTTCATTTGTTAAGTTAAATAGTTTTGATTTTTTGAATAATCAATGTTGATTAACTATTCAGTATTCAATGTACAACAGAAAACTGAAACTTCAATAGATTAAATATTTTTGTTGTTATTTTTTAACCACTTAGGTGCTTTTTTAAAAGTCTTACAGCAGAAATAAATTTGGCCTATAAGGGGGTAAATTTAGGTTGACGTTGACGTAAACGTCAACTACATTTGGCCATTGTTTTTAGTTGGACATCATGAGCGTTCTGGCCAGTCAACTCTCCCCCCGATCGGCCGATTTTTTGGCCAACGCCCAAGCCATGCAAGCCATGGTCGACGACTTACGTTTGCAGCTGCAGCGCAGCGCTTTGGGTGGGGGTGAGGCTGCTCGCGCCAAGCAACTCGCGCGCGGCAAATTGCCTCCCCGCGAGCGGGTGGCTTTGTTGCTCGACCCTGGCACATCATTTTTAGAATTCAGCCCTTTGGCCGCGCACGGCATGTACCAAGGTGACGCACCTTGCGCGGGTGTCATTGCAGGTGTGGGGCGGGTCAGTGGCATGGATTGCGTCATCGTTTGCAACGATGCAACGGTCAAAGGCGGCACCTACTACCCCATGACGGTCAAAAAACATTTGCGGGCGCAAGAAATTGCCCAACAAAACAATTTGCCGTGTATTTATTTGGTCGATTCAGGCGGGGCCAATTTGCCCAACCAAGACGATGTGTTTCCCGACAAAGAGCATTTTGGCCGCATCTTTTTCAACCAAGCCAATATGAGTGCGCAAGGCATCGCGCAAATAGCGGTGGTCATGGGCAGTTGCACCGCTGGTGGCGCGTATGTTCCGGCCATGAGCGACGAGACCATCATTGTGAAAAACCAAGGCACCATCTTTTTAGGTGGCCCGCCCTTGGTGAAAGCGGCGATTGGTGAAATTGTTTCCGCCGAAGACTTGGGTGGTGGTGATGTGCACACCCGCTTATCGGGCGTGGCCGATCATTTGGCCGATAACGACGCGCATGCGATTGCCTTGGCCCGCGAAGCCGTGTCACGCTTGAACCGCAAAAAACACATTCAATTGGCGGTTAAAGAAGCCCGTGCGCCTTTGTATGACGTGCAAGAGTTGCATGGTGTGATACCCACCGACACCAAAAAGCCCTATGACGTGCGTGAAATCATTGCCCGCATGGTTGACGGCTCAGAATTGCATGAATTCAAGCCGCGTTTTGGCGCGACTTTGGTCTGTGGTTTTGCGCATGTAGAGGGCATGCCTGTCGGCATCGTCGCCAACAACGGCGTGCTGTTTTCCGAGTCGGCACAAAAAGGCGCGCATTTCATCGAGCTGTGCTGCCAGCGCAAAATCCCCTTGGTGTTTTTACAAAACATCACCGGCTTTATGGTGGGGCGCAAATACGAAAACGAGGGCATTGCCCGCCACGGTGCCAAGATGGTCACCGCGGTGGCTACCGCGCAGGTGCCTAAATTCACTTTCATCATTGGCGGCAGTTACGGCGCGGGCAATTACGGTATGTGCGGGCGCGCTTTCAATCCGCGCTTTTTATGGATGTGGCCCAACGCCCGTATTTGCGTCATGGGCGGCGAGCAGGCCGCCAGCGTCTTGGCCACGGTGCGCAGAGACGGCATCGAGGCCAAGGGCGGCGCATGGAGCAGCGAGGAAGAAGCCGCTTTCAAGCAGCCTTTGCTGGACCAATTCGCCCACCAATCTCACCCTTACTACGCCAGCGCTCGCTTATGGGATGACGGCGTGATAGACCCCGCAGACACCCGACGGGTGTTGGCTTTGGGTTTGTCTGCCGCGCTGAACGCGCCCATTCCCGAGACACGTTTTGGCGTGTTTCGCATGTAGTGTGTATGATTAAAGCTTTTAATACACATTGAGGGGTGGATCATGCGTACCAATATAGATATCAACGACGACTTGATGGCCGCCGCGATGGCCGCAGGCGGATTCAAAACCAAGCGCGAAGCGGTGGAAGAGGGCTTGCGGTTGGTGAGTCGCCGAAAAGTCTATGACGGCTTGCTTGCCTTGCGCGGCCAATTGCAATGGGACGATTCGGACGCAGCTTGGGCGCGCGCTGGGAAGCGTGGCAAAGCCAAATGATCTTGGTGGACACCAGTGTCTGGATAGACTTTTTTCGTGGACAGCAAAGCGCTGCGGCCACGACGTTGGCGCAGTGCCTAAGTGACGCCAGCGTGGAGGTTGGTATGGCTGATTTGGTGTTGTTCGAAGTGATGCGAGGGTTTCGCGAAAACCGAGCCATGCATGATGCGCAAGCACTGCTGAGCGCATTGCCCCAAGTGGAGATTGGGGGCGCTGAGCATGCGTTGCAAGCCGCCTCACGCTATCGCCAACTGCGCGCCAAAGGGCGAACCGTGAACAGCCCCATCGATGTGTTGCTGGCCAGTTTTTGCATGAGCCACGGTCATGTGCTGCTGCACCGCGACGCCGACTTCGACTCACTCCACATCCTCGGCGGCTTGGACACTTGGCCGCATTGACGGCCAGACAAGCTATTTCTTATTTAAGTTTCAACAACAAAAAAGCGCTAACCATGAACCACATTTACCACCTGCCCGAACACCAAACCTTGCGCGACCAAATGCAGCGCTTTCTTGAGCGCGAAGTAGAGCCTTTTGGTTTGGAATGGGAAAAAGCCGGCAAGGTGCCGCGTGATGTGTTGAAAAAAATGGGCCAAGCCGGATTTTTTGGCCTGATGTACGAGAGCGAGTACGGTGGTGCCGAGGCCGATGCCCTGACCAATTTGGTGTTTGCAGAAAGTTTGTCGCAGTCCACCTTTGCCGGTTTCATCGTCAGCGTATTGGTACATACCGACATGGCCAGTCCGCATTTGCACCACGCAGGAACTGCAGCGCAAAAAGCCAAATACCTGCCCAGCCTCATTGCCGGCGACACCATCAGCGCAGTGGCCATGACCGAGCCCGGCGCGGGCTCCGATTTGTCGGGCATGCGCTCGACGGCCAAGCGTGACGGCGACGGCTGGGTGCTCAACGGCACCAAGCTCTACATCACCAACGGCGTACATGCCAATGTGTATTTCATAGCGGCCAAAACCGGCGAGGGCAAGCACCAGATGTCCATGTTCATTGTGGAAAAAGGCACGCCCGGTTTCAGCGTGGGCCGCTCTTTGGACAAAACCGGCTGGCTGTGTTCCGACACCGCAGAGTTGGTGCTTGACAACGTGCGTTTGGGCCCCGAGGCCTTGCTGGGCGAGCAAGACAAAGGCTTTTACGCGCTCATGAAAAATCTGCAAACCGAGCGCATCGCTTTGGCGGCCATGGCGGTTGGTCATTGCCAACGCGCCATAGAGCTGACTTTGGATTATGTGAAGCAGCGCCAAGCTTTTGGTAAATCTCTGTGGGACATGCAAAACATCCGCCAGCGCATTGCCATGCTCGACGCGAAAACCCGCGCTGCGCGACAGTTCATGTACCACTGTGCTTGGTCGGTCACCCAAGACCACGACATCGTGCAAGAGGTCTCCATGCTCAAGGCATTGACCGGCGAGCTGGTGAATGAAGTGGTCGGCGGCTGCCAGCAGTTTTGGGGTGGCATGGGCTATATGCGTGAAGCGCCCATCGAGCGCTTATGGCGCGATGCACGCGTACTTGCCATTGGTGGCGGCGCTACCGAGGTGATGCTCGAAGAAGTCGCCAAGCGTTACTGAGCCCATGTTCCACAAAATCCTGATTGCCAATCGCGGTGAAATTGCTTGTCGCGTGGCCGCTACCGCCCGTCGTTTGGGCGTGCGCAGTGTGGCGGTGTACTCGGACGCGGATGCACATGCGGCTCATGTGCAAGCCTGCGACGAGGCCGTGCATATAGGCGGCAATGCGCCGCAAGACAGCTATTTGCAATGGCAACGCATTTTGCAAGCGGCCATGCAGACCGGCGCCCAAGCCATCCACCCAGGCTATGGTTTTTTAAGCGAGAACGCCGACTTCGCCAACGCTTGCCTGCAAGCGGGCGTGGTATTCATTGGTCCTTCATCTTCGTCTATCAAGGCCATGGGCCTCAAAGCCGCGTCCAAACAACTGATGGAAAAAGCCGGCGTGCCTTTGGTGCCCGGCTACCACGGCGCAGACCAAGACCCGGTTTTGCTGGCGCATGAGGCACTGCGAATAGGCTTTCCTGTGCTCATCAAGGCCAGTGCGGGCGGGGGCGGCAAGGGCATGCGCATCGTCAACCATGCAGAAGATTTCACCGAAGCTTTGGCTTCGTGCCAACGCGAGGCCAAAAGCAGTTTCAATGACGATGCGGTGTTGATTGAAAAATACGTGCAGCGGCCAAGGCATATTGAAATTCAGGTGTTTGGCGACAGCCAAGGCAATCTGATTCATTTGCACGAGCGTGATTGCTCGGTGCAGCGCAGGCATCAAAAAGTGCTGGAAGAGTCACCTGCCCCTGGCTTGTCGCCAGCCTTGCGCGAACGCATGGGTGCAGCAGCGGTGGCAGCGGCCAAGGCGGTCAACTATGTTGGCGCGGGCACGGTGGAGTTCATCGTTGAACAATCCCCGCAAGGCATGGATTTCTTCTTCATGGAGATGAACACACGCTTGCAGGTAGAGCACCCCGTCACCGAGGCCGTGACAGGTTTGGACTTGGTGGAGTGGCAGTTGCGCATCGCCGCAGGTGAGCCTCTGCCCTTGAGCCAAGCGCAAGTGAGGGTACAAGGTCATGCCATAGAAGCCCGCATTTGCGCTGAAACACCGGACAAAGATTTTTTACCCGCCACGGGCCATCTGCATGTGCTTCGCACGCCTATGGCGCAAGGCTTCACGCCGGCAGCCGTGCGCTGGGACAGCGGTGTGCGGGAGGGCGACGACATCAGCCCGCATTACGACTCCATGATTGCCAAGCTCATCGTGCACGGTGAAACTCGACAGCAAGCCTTGGCTCATCTGGACCAAGCTTTGTCTGAGTTGCACATTGTGGGCGTTGCCAACAATGTGGCTTTTTTAAGGCAAGTACTTTGCAGCCCCTCGTTCATACAAGCGCAACTAGACACGGCTTTGATAGAGCGTGAGAAAGAAGTGTTGTTTCATCAGCAGCCCTTGGCAGTGGAATGCGCGGTGTCAGCGGCGGTGGCGCAAGAGTTGCAATCAACCCTGACAAATAAGGTGGGCTGGCAAGACCCTTGGTCGCATACCGATGGCTGGACGGTGCAAGGCAGCAGCCGACGTGCTTTCGAATTTACTGTTGAAGATAAAACTTGGATAGCCAGCCTGACGCAGCACAACCATGGCGCAATGATTTTGCAAGTCGGGGACGCAACGCATTCTTTGCATTGGCAAGCCCAAGACGGCGCTGTCTTGCTGGAATGGGGACCGCACCGGTTTAGCGCCCATGTCTATGCCTTCAAAGACCAGCGCCATGTGTTTGCTGATGCGGGCAGTTGCAGCTTGCAACGCATCAACCCCTTGGCCCATGTTGCGCAAGATGCGGCAGCAGGTGGCAACTTGTCTGCCCCCATGCCCGGCAAGCTGTTGGCATTCATGGTGAAAGTAGGTGACGAGGTGCAAGCCGGCCAAGCCTTGGCGGTGATGGAGGCCATGAAGATGGAGCACACCGTGGCCGCGCCTGCGGCGGGCACAGTGGCCGAACTCTTGTATGCCCCGGGTGACCAAGTGGCAGAAGGTGCGCCCTTGTTGCGCCTGGATGTGCAGGCCGATTGAAATGAACCTACCCGCCACCCCTTGGCATGTGTTGCGCGAGCGTTGGCTGTCGGTCAATCAAACCCCGGTTGACGAGCGCCCTTTGTCACCGTGCATGTCGATTTGCATAATGAACGACAGCACGGGCGAATGCGCCGGTTGTTTACGAACCTTGGATGAGATTGCGCGTTGGGGCTATGCCAGCCCGCAAGAGCAACACCGCATGTGGGCGAGGTTGGGCGAGCGCATACAAACGCACGACTAATTCATATGATGAAACCCGTGCACAGGGTTTGCACTAGGTTTGTCAGCGCATGTTCAGCTTGAAGTCAGTTGCTGGCAAGCACGCTTACCCACAATGCGTGAGGGTCTGATCACTGGGCCCTCAAAACCCTAGGAGACCCCATGGCCATCGTTCATGAAGACCGACCAATGTCGTCGGAAGAAAAGAAAGTTATTTTTGCGTCCTCACTTGGCACCGTGTTCGAGTGGTATGACTTCTATTTATACGGCTCATTGGCTGCCATCATTGCCAAGCAGTTTTTCAGCGGCTTGGACGCGGGTTCAGCCTTCATTTTTGCGCTGTTGGCCTTTGCCGCCGGTTTTATTGTTCGCCCCTTTGGTGCCATTTTCTTTGGCCGCTTGGGCGACATGATCGGACGCAAATACACCTTTTTGGTCACCATCCTCATCATGGGCTTGTCGACCTTCATTGTTGGCATTTTGCCGGGTTACAACAGCATTGGTGTGGCTGCGCCCGTCATCTTGATTGCTTTGCGTTTGTTGCAAGGCTTGGCTTTGGGTGGAGAGTATGGTGGTGCCGCCACTTATGTGGCCGAACACGCGCCACATGGCAAGCGTGGTGCTTACACGGCTTGGATTCAAACCACTGCAACACTGGGCCTGTTCCTGTCCTTGTTGGTGATTTTGGGAACGCGCACGGCGATTGGTGAAGAGGCATTTGCCGATTGGGGATGGCGCATTCCTTTCTTGGTCTCTATCGCTTTGTTGGCCGTCTCGGTTTACATCCGCTTGTCGATGAACGAGTCGCCTGCTTTCGTGAAAATGAAGGCCGAAGGAAAAACCTCTAAAGCACCTTTGACCGAGTCGTTTGGCCAATGGAAAAACCTCAAGATCGTCATCTTGGCTTTGATCGGTCTCACAGCGGGTCAAGCCGTGGTTTGGTACACCGGTCAGTTTTATGCTTTGTTCTTCTTGACCCAGTCCTTGAAGGTTGACGGTGCCACAGCCAACTTGTTTGTGGCGGCGTCCTTGATCATCGGCACACCTTTCTTCATCGTGTTTGGTGCTTTGTCCGACAAAATCGGTCGCAAGCCCATCATCATGTTGGGTTGTTTGTTGGCCGTGTTGACTTACTTCCCCGTGTTCGAGCAACTCACCAAAGCGGCCAACCCCGATTTGCACGCTGCTCAGCAAGCCAATAAAGTGGTGGTCATCGCTGACCCTGCCGAATGCTCCTTCCAGTTCAACCCTACGGCCACCAGAAAGTTCACATCGTCTTGCGATATTGCCAAACAAAAATTGGCAGCCAGCTCGGTCAGTTACTCCAACGAGGTGGCAACTGCGGGCACCCCCGCGCTGATCAAAGTGGGTGATGTGGAAATCAAAACCACGGTTACCCCTGAAGATGTGGCTGCTGCCAAAGAAGCGGCGGAAAAGAAATTGGCTGATTTGAAAGCGGCTGAACCCGTCAACGAAAAGGCTGTCAAAGCGGCCGAAGATGGCTTGAAGAACCTGTCGGATGAAAAGAAAAGCAAAGACGCTGTCATTTCTGCCAACCTGAGCGCTGCTTTGAAAACGGCTGGCTATCCTGCCAAGGCCGATCCTGCCAAAGTAAACAACTGGGCAGTGATCGCCATCCTCACTTATTTGGTTCTGTTGGTGACCATGGTTTACGGTCCTATCGCTGCCATGTTGGTCGAGATGTTCCCCACCCGCATCCGCTACACCTCCATGTCTTTGCCCTATCACATCGGTAACGGCTGGTTTGGTGGATTGCTGCCCACCACGGCTTTTGCCATCGTGGCGCAAACCGGCAATATGTACAACGGCTTGTGGTACCCCATCATCATCGCGGGTGCCACCTTCATCATTGGCACTTTGTTCATCAAAGAAACCAAAGACGTGGATATCTACGCCGAGGACTAAACTGCGCTTGTGTAGCAGGTGAGGCCCTCCCTAGCGGAGGGCTTTTTTTTACCTACAATCCGGCACCCTGAGGAGTTCTCCCATCGACATCTTTTTCCAGCAAATCATCAATGGCCTGGTTTTGGGCAGCATGTACGCGCTGGTTGCCTTGGGCTACACCATGGTGTACGGCATCATCAACCTTATCAATTTCGCCCACGGCGAGGTCTTGATGGTGGGCGCACTCACCAGCTGGACGGTGATTGGCCTATTGCAAGAGCATGTGCCTGGTATGCCCGGATGGTTGATGCTGCTGATCTCTTTGTTGGTGGCTTGCGTGGTGGCCGCTACCCTCAACTTTGCGATAGAGAAGATTGCCTACCGCCCCTTGCGTGGTGCGCCCAAATTGGCGCCACTTATCACAGCGATTGGCATGTCGATCTTGTTGCAAACCTTGGCCATGATTATTTGGAAACCCAACTACAAGGCATTTCCCACCTTGTTGCCGGCAGACCCGATTGACATTGGCGGCGCTGTCATTACGCCAACCCAAATCATGATCTTGGGGGTCACGGCGATTTCGCTGGCGCTGTTGATGTGGTTGGTCAATGGTACCCGCTTGGGACGCGCCATGCGCGCCACCGCAGAAAACCCACGCGTAGCCACCTTGATGGGCGTGCGACCCGACACCATTATTTCGGCCACCTTCATCATTGGTGCCATATTGGCCGCTTTGGCCGGCGTGATGTGGGCCTCCAATTACGGCACTGTGCAACATGCCATGGGCTTTTTGCCCGGGCTCAAGGCCTTTACTGCGGCCGTGTTTGGCGGCATCGGCAATTTGGCCGGCGCGGTGGTGGGTGGTATCTTGCTGGGCTTGATTGAGTCGATTGCCTCGGGCTACATCGGCGACCTCACTGGTGGCGTGTTGGGCAGCCATTACGCCGACATTTTTGCGTTTGTGGTGCTGATCATCATGCTGACTTTGCGCCCTCGGGCTTGCTCGGTGAACGTGTGGCAGACCGCGCATGAACAAGGCCAAACCCGTCTCGTATGTGTTGTGGGCTATTGGCCTGTTGCTTGTGCCTTTGTTGCTGCAGTCGGTGGGCAATGCTTGGGTGCGGATTGCCGACATGGCGCTCTTGTATGTCTTGCTGTCCTTGGGCTTGAACATTGTGGTGGGTTACGCCGGCTTGCTCGATTTAGGCTTTGTGGCCTTTTTTGCGGTCGGCGCGTATATCTTTGGCTTGCTGGCCTCGCCTCATCTCACCGACACCTTTCCATGTATTGCCGCCATGTTTCCCCAAGGTTTGCACACACCTTTGTGGGCGGTCATTCCCATAGGGGCAGGTTTGGCAGGACTGTTTGGGGTGTTGTTGGGTGCGCCCACTTTGAAGCTGCGCGGCGACTATTTAGCCATTGTGACTTTGGGTTTTGGCGAAATCGTCCGTGTGTTCATGAATAACCTGGACAACCCCATCAACATCACCAACGGCCCCAAAGGTTTGGGCGCTATAGACCCGATGACGGTCATGGGTCACCCCTTGTCGCGAAAAATAGATTTAGGTTTCATAGAACTCTCCAGCGTCACCCAGTATTACTACCTGTTTTTGGCGCTGGTGTTGGTGAGTGTGCTGATTTGCTATCGGCTACAAACTTCGCGCATAGGCCGCGCATGGATGGCGATTCGTGAAGACGAAATTGCTGCCAAGGCCATGGGCATCAATACCCGTAACCTCAAGCTCATGGCTTTTGGTATGGGTGCTACTTTCGGTGGTGTGGCGGGTGTCATGTTTGCCTCGTTCCAAGGTTTTGTGTCGCCCGAGTCCTTCAGCTTGATGGAGTCGGTGATGATTGTGGCCATGGTGGTTTTAGGTGGCTTAGGTCACTTGCCAGGGGTGATTTTGGGCGCGGTGTTGTTGTCTGCTTTGCCTGAAGTCTTGCGTTTTGTTGCCGGCCCTTTGCAAGCCATGACCGATGGGCGCTTGGATGCAGCCATCCTGCGCCAGTTGCTGATTGCCTTG
>Ga0114960_10002593_pt1 | contig 14024 bp, 15 predicted proteins | sample C_130625_MF_Meta_FD_92637 | JGI IMG/M metagenome (GOLD analysis project Ga0114960, IMG submission 92637) | Freshwater microbial communities from Lake Croche, Canada to study carbon cycling - C_130625_MF_MetaG | ecosystem: Environmental > Aquatic > Freshwater > Lake | place: Lake Croche, Canada... | reverse complement strand
GGCAGCAGTCGGCACGCTCTATGGGGCGTTGGTGGCTGGCGCGCGAGCACGAGAGACGTTGCTTCCTATGCTGGTGTTGCCCGTTCTTGTTCCCGTGCTCATCTCGGCGGTCAGGTGCTGGCAGGCAGCATCGGTTGTGTCAGGACTCGCCGTTGGTGAGTGGCTGAGCATCCTCGCTACCTTTGCAGTTGTGTATCTCGCAGCAGGCATCATTCTCTACGGTCAGGTCCAGGAGTCCCAATGAAGCGACATGGTCTCACCATCACCGGCGCAGTGGCAGCGGTGACCTTGGTGATGACGGCAATTCTCGGTATTGCCATCACCCCACCAGACGTCACCCAGAAGGAATACGCCCGCTTTTTGTATTTGCACCCGCCAATGGCCTGGGTTGCCTATTTGGCCTTCGGTGTGGCGGCACTCAGTTCCATTCTGTATCTGTGGCCACGAACGAGACGTCCATATTTTGATCACTTAGCCTTGGCAGCGGTTGAATCCGGTGTCTTGTTCACCGGCCTCGTGCTCGTGACGGGCTCCATGTGGGCTGAGCCAGTGTGGGGCACGTACTGGGTCTGGGACGCACGACTCACCGCGACGGCCCTCATGTTTGTGATGTTCCTCGGTTACTTGGCTCTTCGCCGAATGGGTGGGACGACCGAGCAAATTGCTCGTCGAGCCGCCATTGTTGCCCTTATTTCCTCCATCAATGTTCCCCTTGTGCACTTCTCCGTGCTGTGGTGGAACACCTTGCACCAAGGACCTTCGGTGTTGACGCCGGGGCTCAGTTCCCAAGGCGTCCACGGAGCGATGGCGTGGACCATGTTGTTATCCTTTGTTGCCTTCACCTGCCTGTTTGTCTGGATGGTTGGCCGTCGGATTCGCTTGGAGCAATTGCGCAGTGGTGTCGGCAACACGGTGCTCAACGATGCCATTGCTGCTCGTTTGGCCGAAGGTGACGTGGTGGGGGTCTCGGCATGATCAATGTGGTTGGCGCCTACGCGTTGTCAGCAGTGGTCCTCGGTGGCTACGCCATCTCGCTGGTGGTCAGAACCAAGCGGGCCAAAGAAAAGCGCAATGAATCGAGCACTTTGTGACGGGAGAAGTTGCCGAACCGCGGTTGGCCAAGAGTCACCGAGTCCGCAATGTCTCTGCCCTGCTCGTCATTTGTGGCGCAGTCGCCTTCTTGCTCGTCCAAGGAATTTCAGGCTCACTCAACTTCTATGAAACGGTTGGCGAGGCGCTGCATCACCGAAGCGACCTGAAAGAATCAACCTTCCGCTTGGAGGGCGTTGTCGCTCCCGGGTCGATCATTGCGACCGACAAGGGCGCGAGTTTCGCCTTGGTCGAAGGTAAGCGGCGCATTGACGTGGTGAACACGGGAACGCCGCCGCAGCTGTTCCAAGGCAATATTCCCGTTGTCGTGAGTGGCCACTTCACGAGTGGTCCCGGCAATCATTTCGTCTCCAACCAAATCTTGGTCAAGCACTCGTCGTCGTATGTTGCCTCCCACCCTGACCGGGTGAAGGCCAAAGACGGCACTGTTCGGTGACGAAACTGAAGGCGCAGGTGTGAACGGAATACTGGGCTCAATTGGTGTGTGGTTCGCCACGCTGACCGCATTGCTTGGACTTGGCTGGCGGGTGGTTTCCCTCCTTCGCCCAACGTCGGTGCCTACCTTTCGACCACTGGTGGTTGTCAGCGCGGTCCTTGGTGGTGGACTCGTGGCGATGTTCGCCATGGAGCGAGCATTTGTCACTCACGACTACACGTTGTCCTATGTCGCCGAGAACAATGCGAAATCGACTCCGCTGCTCTATGACTTCTCTGGCATGTGGTCAGCCCTAGAAGGTTCGATTCTGCTCTGGGCGGTGTTGCTGTCGATCGTGACGACTGCGGTTGTTGTGACGTATCGAAGTAAAGCCAAGGACCCAGTCATTGCCTGGGCAACGGCCACGTTGCTTGCGATCTGCGCCTTTTTCTTCGGCATCATGGTTGGCCCGGCCAATCCTTTTGCCAAAACAGTCGGTGAGATTCCAACGAATGGTGCTGGCCCCAATGCCTTGTTGCAAAACAATCCACTCGTTGCCATTCACCCACCGCTGCTCTATCTCGGCTTTGTTGGTTGCTCGGTGCCGTTCGCCTTTGCCATTGGCATGCTCATCACCGGACGAGTCAATGAAGACTGGCTGGTCGCCACGAGAAAGTGGATGCTGTTCACCTGGACCGCACTGGCGGTTGGCATTGTGCTCGGTGCGTGGTGGAGCTACCAGGTGCTTGGTTGGGGTGGGTTTTGGGCCTGGGACCCCGTCGAAAATGCTGCGCTCATGCCGTGGCTCGTTGGTACGGCCTATGTCCACTCGGTGATTGTCCAAGAGCGCCGCGGACTGTTTCGGGTGTGGAACTTGTCACTTGCTGTTGCTGCGTTCTCCCTGACGGTGCTGGCCACGTTCTTGACTCGCTCGGGCGTCATCCAAAGCGTCCACGCCTTTTCCTCCGGCACTTTGGGCCCAATTCTCATTGCTGCGTTTGCCATCTCAGTCATTGTTGGCTTTGGTCTCATTGCTTGGCGTGGCGATCGCATGCGCGCCCCTGTTGGCATTGATGCCCCCTTTGGCCGAGAAGGGGCGTTCGTCGTCAACAACGTGGCCTTTGTTGGCTTCACCGTGGTGGTCTTGCTCGGCACGGTGTTCCCGCTGTTCTATGAGGCCATGCAGCACCGTCAAGTAACGGTCGGTGGCCAGTACTTCAATCTCATCGCCATGCCGGCTGCGATTTTCGTGTTGTTTGTCATGGCCTTGGCGCCAGCCATGAGCTGGCGGAGTTCTTCACTTGCGGTGTTGTGGAAGCGACTGCAGGTTCCTGCTTGGTCGGCTGTAGTGCTCATGGCGATCCTCGTTGCTTTTGGGGTCCGTGGCATGTTGCCGATCTTTGGTATTGGCCTTGGTGGCTTTGCCTTTGCGTCAGCGTTTCGCACCCTCGTGTTGTCGGCTCGAGTAACGAGGCGCCAAGGGGGAAGTTGGCTTCGGGCCATTTCAGGTCCGACTGCAGGCGGAATGGTGGTGCATTTAGGGGTCGTGGTCTTAGCCCTTGGCGTCACCGCATCATCAGCCTTCGTGCAGCGCACTGAGCTGGCCTTGGCTCCCGGGCAACTGCGAACCTTCGATGGACATAGCTTCAGGTTCCTTGGTTTCCACCAAGTTGCTGATGGAGTGAAGACCGGTACTGAAGCGGTCATTCAAATTGATGGCAAGGGCATCTTTCGACCGGCAGTGTCGACCTTCATTGGTCGAGAGGGCCAAGCGGTTGGCACTCCAGCAATTGATAGTTCATTTCGTGGCGATGTCTACATCACCTTCGATGCCGTTGGCGGAACTGGTGAGAGCTCTGGCGCACAAGTGATCCCGAACTTGGCCCAAGGATCGGTCGCCATTGGCATTGTCGTTGAGCCACTGATCCCATGGATTTGGGCTGGGGGACTCCTCGTTGGTGTTGGCGGTGTGCTTGCGGCCGTTCCTCGTCGCCGGCCGAAGATCTCTCCCAAGACCTTGCCCGAGCCTGAATCTGCTCCTGGCGATGTGATGCTGGTGGAGACCTCATGAAAGGTCACCCGATCCGCATTGTTGCGGTGGTGATGGCGTTCCTCGTCTGCGGCTTTGCCGTCTTGGCGGCAACACGCCCCAACTTCGAGGCCAGTGCCGAAGTCAGCCCACTCCTTGGCAAGGCCGCACCGCAGATCACGACGACTTCACTTGATGGCTCGACGTTTCACCTGGGCGACCATCTCGGCCGATACGTCGTGCTCAACTTCTTTGCCTCATGGTGTGGGCCCTGCAAGGAAGAAGGACCAAATCTGGTCGAGTTCGCCTACGGCGCACAACGAGACGGCGTGGCAGTTGATGTGGCTTCAGTCGTCTTCAACGATGCTGATGCAGAGGCACTGGCGTTTGTGAAGACCATTGGCCAACGGTGGCCGGCGCTCAAAGACCACGGTGGGCAAATTGCCGCCAACTATGGCGTGACCTCGCCACCAACAACCGTGCTCATTTCGCCAACTGGCAAGGTTGCCTCGGTGCTCGTTGGTCCAACAACCGCAAACCAACTTCGCCTCCTCATTGCCAAAGATGAGCACCAATGATGCGAAAGGTCTTCTCGCCGATTGCGCTCGCGCTGGTACTTGTTGCGGTGCTGGTCGCTGCAGCTGGGGTCTTTGACGGACCCACCCCTTCACGACAAAGCCGCGTTGCGGCGCTTCAGTCGACGATCAAATGTCCAAGCTGCAAAGGTTTATCGGTCGCTCAGTCGAACGCACCATCAGCGGTGGCGGTGCGCGAGCGGATTGCTCGAGAAGTGGCCAAGGGTTCGAGTGATGCAGAAATCCGAGATGGACTCGTGGCGACCTATGGCTCAACAATTCTCTTGGTGCCACCAAAGTCAGGGCTCACCTTGATCTTGTGGATTGGACCACTGCTTGTTGGTCTTGGTGGCCTTTGGCTGATTGTTCGCACGCTTCGCAGGAGTCGTGATGGCTGAGCGTGAGCGCCTGTGGATTTTGGATGACGCAATTTCAACAATCACGAAGTCGATTGCTGATGCCGAACAAGAACATGGCGCTGGCGAACTCTCGAGTGAAGAACTCCAAGCCATTGTCGCAAAAGACACCGAGCGCCTTCAGGCCCTCGAACAAGAACGAGCAACCTTGCTGGCACAAGGCGAACCAGCCGAAGACGAGGTGGCTAGCGACACACGAGCAAAGCAGCCTCGCAAGCACTCACCGTGGAAGCGCAACGTTGGCCTCGTACTCATTGCGGCAGCGCTTTCGCTCTTTGTGCTCAGTTTCGCTGGCGTTCGGCTTCCCGGCCAACAAGCCACCGGAACCGTGAGTCAAAGCACTGCTCGGGCGCTGCACGATCAATTGATCGAAGCAGAAACCGCTGCTGCGGCAGGTGATTCAGGCCGAGCACTTCAGCTGTTCAATGCGATTTTGGTCAAGCATCCCCAAAATGCCGAAGCCTTGGCTGAATCAGGATGGCTGACCTATCAAGCGGGCCTCATTGGCGAGCAGCCTCGGTCCATGTCTGCAGGGGCAAAGCTAATTGCTCGGTCGATCACGCTTGATCCCGGTGCGCCAGCTGGCCATCTCTATGCCGCCCTCATTGCGGCAAGAGAAGGTCGCCCAAAAACGTCTGTGGTGTCAGAACTCATTTCCTTTGCCCATGCCTCTCCTGCGCCGTGGCTGGTGAAATTGGCTCAGCCAGTGCTCGACCAATATGGAGTCACGATCCCGAAGCCCTAGCCGTTGGCCAGTTGGCGCAGGTCTCTCACGGTCTCGGCAAAGGCAACAGCGAAGTCATGTGCGCAGGTCTCAGGCGTGTTCCACGACACCGACAGCCGAACCGAGTGTTGAGCATCACTGCCCATGGCAAACAGCACTGGACTTGGCTCAAAGGTTTCACTGGAACATGCTGAACCTGAGTGAACTGCGACGCCACGTCGGTCGAGTCCGACCACAATGGCTTCACTGGCCACGCCATCGACTTCTAATGACACGAGATCGGGCACTCGTTGAGCTTTTTCAAGTGGTCCAATCACCCGCACACCGTCAAGGGAAGTGGCGTAGGCAATGAGTTCACCCATCAGCTGGCTCAGTCGCTCTGCCTCATCTGTTCGGTTGAGGGCGTTTTCTTCTGCTGCTGCACCAAAACCAGCAATGAGGATCGTAGCCTCGAGCCCTGCTCGTCGCCCGCGTTCTTGAGCTCCGCCAAGCAACAGTGGTCGCAGTACCGTGCCACGTGGAACGGTGAGTGCACAGATACCAGCTGGGCCGCCAAGGCCCTCACTGCTCACCAGCACAAACGCCTCGCCAAACCAGGGCTCTGGTTGGAGTCGGCCTGCTTGCGTGGCGTCCACCACGAGCGGGACGCCAGCGGCCTTGGCCAGAGCGACCACCGCTGACAGGGGTTGAATCACTCCAGTTTCTTGGTTGGCCCATTGGCAACACAGCGCAGCGGGGCGTTGTTGAAGGGCGAGTTGAATCGCATCGAGGTCGACAGAGCCGCCATGGTCGACGCCAATAGTGATGACCTCTCCGAGTTGAGCTGCATGCGCATGGAAAGAATCACGCTCGACCGCAGTGAGGGCTATTGGTCCTGACCGGCGCTCACGAAGGCTTGCGAGCACCGTGGCAACTGCTTCAGGAATGGTGGACAAGAACGTCACCCGGGAACTTGCGAGGTGAAGCGAGTCGCCAATTTGGGTTCGAGCAACTTCAATGGCCTCACGAACGAGATGGCCCTCATGGTGATTCCGACCAGGGTCAGCAGCGGGAAGCTCAAGCGCTGCAGCCATCGCTGCTTTGGCCGTTGGTCGAAGCGGAACAGCCGAAGCTGCATCGAGGAAGAGGCGGGGCAAGGACCTAGACAGCGGTCCGGCAGGCGTCGTCTCCACGGGCCTTTGAGGTGAATTGGACCGGCGAGGCCATGGTCCCACCGGAGAGTTCATCAAGGAGTCCAGCAACCATGCCGCGGTCGACCGCACACAACACTGGCTGATGCAGCGCTGCTTCACCGAAGGGACATTGGTCCGAAACGAGTGTTACCTTCGAGCCCTCACCTTCGGTGTGGGCGGCAAAACCGTGAGAGGTCATGGCTGAGGCAACCGATTCCATGGTGGCGCGAATCGAACGCTGACCGTTTTCCTTCCCCATTTGTCGGGCGAGGTCACGTCCATAGGCGTCACCGACTTCCGTCGCGACTTGCTCAGCCAAACTCGGTCCGAGTACTTCAAGTGCTCGCTGCAACAACCGAACGACGAGATCTTCACGATGGGTCAGGTCTTCAAGGCCCAAAGTCTCCGTTGCGCAGCGATATCGACGAGCTGGACGGCCGACTTCTCCGGCCAAGTGCAGGGTTTCTGAGTGCACGTAGCCGCCGGCAACGAGTCGGTCCAAGTGGTGGCGAGCAGCATTTGGGTGAAGAGAAAAGGCCTCGGCGAGTTCAGCCACGGTCATGCCCGGCTGCGAGCGAAGTCGGAGGTAGATGTCACGGCGAGTGGGGTCACCAAATGCAGCGGTGACCGCAGTCACGAAGGTGGTGAACGAAGCGCCGCCATCTGCGCCTTCGGCTCCCGATGGCAGTGGCCGTCGGTTTGTGGGCTGTGCCATGGTCACTAGTCTACCGAGACGGCTTGTTTTTTCGCCAAACTTTGAAAGACGATTCATGGAAACCAACGAAACACCCCTGCTGACCTCACTTGGCGAAGTCGTCGACCCAGAGTTGATGGTTGCCATTGGACCACTTGGCTACCTGCGTGGCATTTCGGTCAAGAAAAACTCGGCTGAAGTCACCGTGGCCTTCCCGATTGGTGCTTGGCCAACTGCTGATGAGGTCGTTGGACTGGTTCGTCAGAAGTTGACTGAACTTGGCTACCCCGGATCGGTCGTCGTGCAAGCCACCATGACTGACGATGAGCGCTTGACCCTTCGCCACACCCTTCGAGGCGAGATGGAAGATGAGCATGAGGGCCATCACCACTCGAATCCCAGCCCGAAGATTCTGAAGTCGGATTCTTCAACCCGTATCCTCGGTATTTCCTCGGGCAAGGGCGGAGTGGGCAAGTCCTCGGTCACGGTCAACTTGGCCATTGCCCTGTCGAAGCTCGGCAAGAACGTGGCGATTCTCGACGCCGACGTCTATGGCTTCTCGATTCCGAAGATGCTGGGTTGCGACCACGACCCAGTGGTGCTTGCTGACATGGTGATCCCAACGGCAACCCATGGGGTGCGCTGTTTGTCGATGGGTTTTTTCGTGCCAGAAGACCAGCCCGTCATCTGGCGTGGACCAATGCTGCACAAGACCATTGAGCAGTTCTTTGGCGATGCCTTCTGGGGTCCAGTCGACTTCATTTTGATTGACATGCCGCCAGGCACCGGCGACGTTGCGTTGACCCTCAGCCAAGTCGTGCCCAAGGTTGAAATCTATGTGGTGACTACGCCGCAGAAAGCATCGCAACGAGTCGCTCAACGCTCGGCCTATGCCGCTCGCAAGCTCAAGTTGTCGGTCCGAGGCGTCATTGAGAACATGAGTCACTTCACCGGTGACGATGGCAAGCGTTACGAACTGTTCGGCTCAGGCGGCGGCCAGACCTTGGCTGAAGACCTCGGCATTCCAATGCTTGGTCAAGTGCCACTTGTGACCGCACTTCGAGAAGGTGGCGACGAAGGCCTCCCCATCACGATTGCTGACCCAGCCTCAGAGGCGTCTCAAGCCTTTGCTCAACTCGCCACCAAGATCGTGGCGCAAGGCCCTGCTCGGGTCTATCGCCAAGAGTTGAAGCTGTCGTAACCAGCTCAGCCGGTAATGGACTTCGGCAACCGCGCCGGGTCCCACCCAAGCAAACTCACCGCTGACCGGAAAGCAAACCGGTCGGTCATGCCGGCCACGTAGTTGACCGCTGCAGCAACGGCTGCTGGTTCGCCAGCGTTGAGCCCGCCGAGTTGGACAACGTCAGGAATCAGGTTCGGCGTATCGCTGAAGTGCTCAACGAGTGCTCGCAGGACTTCAATGACGGCATTGGCCTGAGCCTTTGCTGCATCGCGCAGGTAGATCTGCTCGTAGTTGTGCTGACGAAATGCAGCCAATGCTTCGGCGGTGTCTGGGTCCATACCAATGTGGCCGGTCTTGAGCGCAGTTTGCACGACTGCGTCAACAAAGGTGCCGATTTGGTGTGACCTCGTCTCGCCACATCGCTCGACGACCAAGTGGGGGAGTTGGAGCGGAGAGACCACGCCTGCTTCAACTGCATCTTCAAAGTCGTGACAGACATAGGCAATGCGGTCAGCCCATGAGACGACTTCACCTTCAGGGGTCGAAGGTGCTGGGCGCGACCAGGAGTGATTCCGGATGCCGTCCAGGGTCTCAACACAGAGGTTGAGCGGGGCGAGGGTGACATCGGCTCCCCACTGTGCGTGATTAAACCCACCATCGACATAAGGGTCAAGAGCATCTTCGCTGGCGTGACCACCAGGACCATGTCCACAGTCGTGACCTAAGGCAATGGCCTCGGCCAAGACAACATTGAGCGAGAGCGCCCGGGCAATACCAGCAGCAACTTGGGCGACTTCTAACGCATGGGTGAGTCGAGTGCGTTGGTGGTCTTCTGGGTAAACAAAGACTTGGGTTTTGCCAGCGAGGCGGCGAAACGCTGAGGCATGGAGAATGCGGTCTCGGTCACGTTCAAAGCAAGTGCGCCACTGGTCGGGCTCTTCCTCTCGAAGTCGGTTTCCCGCTCCGACGGAAACTGTCGCTCCCTTGGCGAGTTGACTGCCTTCTTCACGCTCACGGGCTGGCCGGTCATTCTCCACCGGTTCGAAGGCGGCAAAAGAGTCAGCGTGAGCGACGCGGAGCGAATTGGTCGGAGCGTAGCCGCCCATTGTCGCCCCCCACAGGCGACCTCGCTCAGTCAGATCTGCTTCGAGGTCTTCTCTCATGTGCTCAAGTCTGCCTCAGCGCTGTAACTTGGGGGTGCTCAGTTTGAGCAGAGAGTGGAGGACAACTCGTGGACGTTCGTATCGGAATTTCGCAGACGCCGAAAGAACTGGAAATCGAACTCGATGAGGACCGCACTCGGGCCGAGATCTTGGAGAAGTTGTCCGAAGACTTGGCCAACGATGGCGTCATGACACTCACCGACAAGCACGGCAAGACCATTCTTGTGCCAGTCAAAAAGATTGCTTACGTCGAAGTGGGTGCCGCAACGGCAAACCGTCGCGTCGGCTTCGGCAACTCCTGAGCTTCGGCGTAGGGCTCCGTGCTCGACTATCACCTTCATCTTTGGCCACACTCGAAGCGTGAGACGCCAATGGTCCTCGACCAATTGGCTGCCTACTGCGAGAAGGCTCAAGCAAACGGTGTGGTCGAAATCGCCCTCACCGAGCATCTCCACCGCTTCACCCAGATCACTGATGTCGTTGGCAACTTCTGGGAGGGAACCCCAGGAGAAGCGCATTTAGAAGCCTCAATGGCTTCGTATTTTGACCACCACGTCCAAGCCGACCTCGACGCCTATGTGGAGTTGTGCCTTGAGGCCAAGCGTCAAGGACTTCCCGTTGTGATGGGCATGGAAGTCGACTACTACCGAGGGCAGATGGACGCCGTCTCGGCGCTGCTCGCGCAGTATCCCTTTGACGTGTTGCTCGGGTCCATTCACTGGATTGGGATTTGGCAGTTCGACGATGTCGACGGTCAAGTCGCCATGTCTGAATGGAAGACGAGAGACGTCGACCAGTGCTGGGACGCCTACACCGAAGCATTGGAAGAATTGGCGGCGACGAAGACCTGTGACGTGTTGGCTCATCCAGACCTCGTGAAAGTTGCCGGGTATCGGCCGAACTCGACGACGGAGTGGTGGGACCGAATTGCCGAGGCTGCTGAGTCTTCAAAGATGGCCGCTGAAGTCTCGTCAGCTGGTTGGAGAAAGCCAGCCAATGAGCTCTACCCAGCACCAGGCCTGCTCGACCGACTCGTTGCTCGTGGTGTTCCCTTGACGACGGCGTCTGATGCCCACAAGTTGGACCATGTGGCCGACCGGGCGGGGGACCTGTTCACGGTGTTGCAAAGCGCTGGGGTCACTGAGCTCCAAGGTTTCACCCAGCGACAGGGCCGCAGTGTGCCGCTCGCTGAAAAGTTGGCTTGAGAGTGGCAACGCTCGCCGAACTAGCGAACCTGCGAACTGATCTCGATCCAGACTCAATTGATCACCTGCAGCGCTTCGTCGGCTCATGGTCACTCATGGCCGACTTGTCGTTTTCTGACCTCCTGCTGCTCGTGCCGCTTCCGAGCCCGAATGCTCCAGCGGCTTTTGTTGTCGTTGGTCAAATTCGCCCCAATAACTGTCCAACTCGACTTACCCATGACCTCGTTGGTCAAACGCTCGATCGAGGAGACGACGCGCCGCCACTTCCCGGGCACACTGAACACTGGGAACTCCGCGGCGCGCCGTTCTCGCCAGCGCTGCGGATTGAATCCTTCCCAGTCAGTTTCGAAGGTCGCCAAATCGCCACGGTGCTTCGGCTGACTGGTGGTCTTCAGCACACAGTGTCGCTGTATGAGCAGCTCTACACCGGCGCTTACGGCCGACTCGCACGCATGGTGACAGAAGGGGCTTTCCCCTTCGCCGATGCAGACGTTTATGTTGAGGGTTCCCCACGGGTCGGCGACGGGGTCATTGTGGTCGATGGGACAATGCAATTAGAATTCGCTTCACCAAATGCCGCGACCGCCCTGCACCGGCTCGGGATCTTCTCGCCACCCGAGGGCCGCTACTTAGACGAACTTTCAAGCGACCTCGACGTCGTCAGTCGTGCGTTACAAGTTGTTGAACCACTCGTTTCAGAAGTTGGCCGACGCAGCGAAGTGGCCGTGTTGATTCAAGCCATCCCACTGGTGGCAGCCGGCGAAGTAACTGGCGCCTTGGTTCTCGTGCGAGATGTCACCGACGTGCGAAGACTTGACCGGTTGGTGCTGTCGAAAGACACGGCCATTCGAGAAGTGCACCACCGGGTGAAGAACAACCTGCAAACCATCTCGAGTTTGCTCTCCCTTCAAGCTCGCCGAGTGACGGGGCATGAAGGTCGCTCAGCGTTGTTAGAAGCCGAACGGCGAGTGCGCTCGATTGCCCTCGTGCATGAAGTGCTGTCGAGAGAACCCAATGATCAAGTTCCCTTTGATGACATCATCACGTCGCTTGTGGCAATGGCGCAGGACTCGGTCGTCACTGACCAAGCCGTTCAAATCGTTGTCAACGGAGATCTCGGTGAAGTCGATGCCGAGATCGCAACGCCATTGGCTGTTGCCCTCGCGGAGTTATTGCAAAATGCGGTTGAGCATGCCTTTGCTCGACCCGATGCTGCCGTTGAAGTCGACGGACAGTGGGTGATCCGCCACGAAGAGTTGCGTGGCCAAGTGCAGATCGATTTGGCCAACGATAATCAAGGGATTGAAGTGGTCATTACCGATAACGGGCGAGGGCTCCCGCAAGACTTCTCAATTCAAACCACGACGTCGCTCGGGCTCTCGATTGTTCGAGATCTCCTCCAGAGTCAACTCGGAGGAACGATTGACATGCGTCGCAACGACGACCAAGTCGGTGGCGGGACGATTGTCCGCTTCACCGTGCCGTTAGGCCAAGAACGGTAATCAGCGAGCTGCGTTGGCTCGGCGACGATTCGCGAGCCACTGCTTGCGAACCTTGCGGCGCTCTTCTTCTGAGGTGCCACCCCACACTCCAGATTCCTGGTTCGTGGCCAAAGCAAACTCAAGGCATTGCGCTTGGACTTCACACTGATTGCAGACTCGCTTGGCTGCGTCGATTTGTCCGATCGCCATTCCTGTTGCCCCGATGGGGAAGAACATGTCGGCTTCGGTATTGCGACATGCAGCAACATCACGCCACTCTTCAGCGTTCCAGTCAATTGAGCGGTTCCAGATCAAAGCCATGTTGTCCCCTTCAAGCGAATTCCTGTTCATGCCCCCTCAAGGTCACCTTGAGTGGGGCTGTTGGTCTCACTGCGCCACTTGTGACACAACGCACAAGCGATAGAACGTGTTCTAGTTCTTTGGAAGAGGTTCTGCAAGTTACTGATGAGTCACTCAGTTCTGCGCGACGATTGAAGCAACGAAGCGAGGGAAAATGACCACGATTTACGCCCACCGAGGTTGCACGCTTGATGCCGTCGAGAACACACTCGAAGCCATGGCTGCTGCCGTTGCCCTTGGATGCGATGGAGTGGAACTTGATGTCCATCGCACGCACGATGGCGTGATCGTGGTTCACCATGACCCGACCCTTTCTGACGGACGAGCAATTGCTCAACTGACAATGGCGGAATTGCCGGACTTCGTGCCAACGCTCGTCCAAGTCCTGGAAGTCCTCGGTGATCTTGCCTGCAATGTCGAACTGAAGAGTGACCCAAGTGATCCGGCCTATGACCTGACGGATAGTTATGCCGCAGCAGTGCTGCACGCAGTGGGCGAAGCAGGCGCGTCTCAACGGGTGATCTACTCGAGCTTCGATAAGGCAACTGCTGAACATTTGGTGCGCCTTGACGGCACGGCCAAGGTGGGCTGGCTGGTTTCTGTTGGTGCAGTGTTGGAAGACTTAGTTGACGAAGCACGAAACGCAGGCTTCAGCGCCATTCACCCCTTTGTCTGGTCAGTGACGAGTGAAGGCTTGAGTGCAGCTCATGCAGCAGGCCTTGAGATCAACACCTGGACAGTCAACGGTGAGGCCGATCTTTTGGCAATGGTTGCCTTAGGCGTTGACTGCATCATCACTGATCGACCTGATCTTGGGCTGAAAGCAATTGCTGGAAGCCTCAACTGAATTGATCCTGCCACCAACCCTCTAAGATGTTTGACATGAACGTTGTCGTCTGTGTGAAGCAAATTCCCGACCCGGCCGCGCCGCAATCGCTCGAGGCCTCTACCAACACGCTTGACCGCTCTGGCAAGTTGATCTTGGACGATTCTGACGCCTACGGCGTTGAGATGGCCCTCCAACTGGTCGACAAAGCCGGTGGCGGAGAAGTCACCTTGGTTTCCATGGCCCCGAACGGTGAAGTCTCCGGACTTCGTACCGCACTGGCCATGGGTGCCGCCAAGGCGATCCTCGTGTCTGATGATGCGTTGAAGGGTGCAGATGCACTCTGCACCGCAAAGGTGCTCGCTGCTGCGATCAAGCGCACCGAGTTTGACCTTGTGCTCGCTGCGACGGAGTCGTCAGACGGCTACACCGGCACCACGCCAGTGCAGATCGCTGAACTGCTCGGCCTTCCTTCCATCACCTTCGCCAAGTCAGTCACCATCGACGGCTCGACGGTCAAGGTCGACCGCCAGACCGAATCCGGTTACGACGAGGTCACCTCGCCGCTGCCAGCTGTCGTCACCGTGACCGCTGGTGTGGTTGAACCTCGTTACCCATCTTTTAAGGGCATCATGGCCGCCAAGTCCAAGCCAGTTGACCAGTTGACGGTT
>Ga0114960_10002591_pt1 | contig 14031 bp, 13 predicted proteins | sample C_130625_MF_Meta_FD_92637 | JGI IMG/M metagenome (GOLD analysis project Ga0114960, IMG submission 92637) | Freshwater microbial communities from Lake Croche, Canada to study carbon cycling - C_130625_MF_MetaG | ecosystem: Environmental > Aquatic > Freshwater > Lake | place: Lake Croche, Canada... | reverse complement strand
TGCTCAACGAACTCACGTCACCGCGCCGGCACTTGTCATCTGCGATGCCGGTAGCGAAGTTGCTGTGCGCGAGGGTCTGATGCTCAACCAACTCGGCACCGAACGCGTGATTACCGTTGGGTCGCCGGCTTGGGGTGATCTCATTCGTCCTGATCACCTTTCCGTTGATTTCGGCGCTACCGATCCTGAATCGGTGGGGTCGTTGATGTTCACCGCCGGCGCCGGCGGACCCCCTCAGGCAGCCATGCTGTCTCACCGGGCGCTCATCGCATCGGTTGATCAGTTGTTACAACTCGACCAACCACCGGTTATTGCCGACGACATTGTGTTGCTCTCGCTGCCGCTGGTTCACAGTTACGCACTGTTTGGTGTTCTTGCTTTGGCGGTGAGAGTGGGTGCAACGGTGGTGCTCGAACGTCGATTCGAGGCCGATGAATCGTTACGCACTGTTGAGCAAGAGCAGGTCAGCGCCATCGCGGCTGGCCCGGGGCTTTACTCAACGTGGGCCAACCAATTGACCGAATCACCGGCCCTGGTTGAGTTGCTGGGGTCAGTTCGGGCCATGGCATTCGGTCATGCTCCTTTGTCGGCGTCTGTCGCCGAACGGTTCCTTGCCGCAACCGGTCAGCGCGTGTGGGAGGCATATGGCATGAGCCAAGCCACCGCTTTTGCAGCCATGACCGAAAGTTCGGGTGTGGTTGGCAGTGTTGGCCGTCCGCTACCGGGTGTTGAAATGCGCATCATCGACACCGATGGTGACGAAGTTGACGACGATGACGACCCGGGTGAGTTGTTGATTCGTGGCGCAAACCTATTCAGCGGATTCTGGCCTGATGGTGATCTTGGTCCGGCCCACGATGGCTGGTACAGCACTGGCGATGTTGGCTATCTTGATCACGACTCAAACTTGCACTTGGTCAATCGGCGACTCGATCTGATCGTGGTCAACGGATTCTCGGTGTACCCCCATGAGGTCGAAAGCGTGCTCACGTCGATCGATGGCGTGCACGAGGCGGCCGTGGTTGGCATTGCGAATGAGCAAACCGGCGAAGCGGTTCGCGCCCTCGTCGTGGCGGCCCCAGACAGCGGTCTGGATAGCGATCAAATCGTGGCGCAGTGCGCCACCCGTTTAGCACGATTCAAGTTGCCCACCATTGTTGAATTCGTCGACGCGCTGCCGCGACTCTCCAACGGCCAAATCGCGAGGCAGTCGTTGCGCGAGTGGTCATGAACCAGCGCGTTACCTTGATTGGCAAACCCGACTGTCATCTGTGCGAAGACGCCCGGGCTGTCATCGAGCAGGTGTGTGCTGAACTCGAGGTCGGCTTTGCAGAGTTGTCGATCCTGTCCGATCCCGAACTCTACGACCGATACTGGGAGCAAATTCCGGTCACGTTAGTCGACGGTGAGCAGCACGACTTCTGGCGCGTTGATGCCGCTCGGCTTCGGGCCGCGCTCACGGCGTAGTGCGCACGACCGGAGTTACCGTGGGGTTTAGGGCGGTAAAACCGAGTACATTCGCACAATGGTTCGATTAACGGACGTTTACGTCCGTTCTCCATTGGTTTACCAGTCGAACAACGCCTAGGCTCAGGTCACATCAACCACCGTCTCTTCCCGGGGGCCTCGTGCCGCAACTACGCTCCACACGGACGGGTTCGAACACACTCGTGTCGTCGAACCCGCCTCGTTTGGTGACCGCTGTTCCCGAGGCCACGGTCGCGCGTTTACCCCTTTACCACCGCGCTTTAATCGAATTTGCTGAGCGCGAGGTTGCCACAGTCTCCAGCGACGAACTCGCCAGCGCTGCCGGTGTTACCAGCGCGAAGTTACGCAAAGACCTCTCGCTCCTCGGATCATACGGAACCCGTGGAGTCGGGTATTCAGTTGACTACCTGCTTTATCAAATTGCCCGCGAACTAGGGCTAACCCATGATTGGCCAGTGGCCATCGTCGGAATCGGCAACCTTGGCCGGGCGCTCGCGCACTACGGCGGTTTCAGCTCGCGCGGATTTCGCATCGTGGGTCTGCTAGATGCCGACCCTGAGAAAGTGGGCGAAAAGATCGGCTCGGGTGCCCTCGTTGAAGTTCGCCCAATGGACGAGTTGGAGTCGATCGTTCGCGAGACACGGGTGCAGATTGGCGTGATCGCAACGCCGGCATCGTCGGCTCAGGAAGTATGCGATCGGTTGGTCGCCGCTGGTGTTACCAGCATCATGAATTTCGCGCCGGCGGTAGTCACCGTCGCCGAAGGAGTTTCCCTGCGGTCTGTAGACCTCGGTCTCGAACTGCAGGTGCTCGCATTCCACGAGCAACGCAAAGTTGATCACGAGCAGGTGCGCTCGTGATTGAACTTCCTATCCGCCGCACCGCATCCCCCGCACGGGAGTGCATCCAGTGAGCACCCGTACCCCTAAGGCATCAACCACGACTCGCCGCCCGGCAGTCGCATCGAAGCCTGCCCCCAAGCCAGCCGCTAAGTCGACCGTTAAGTCGGTTAAGACCTCAAAGTCAGTGGCGGTTGTGTCAACGAAGTCTGCCCCTGCAGCCAAGCCCGCGGCCAAGAAACCCGCGAAGCCCACGGTCGTGGAGCCAACGGCAAAGACCGCCGAGGCCAAGGCCACGACTAAGCCTGCGGCCGCGAAGTCGACTGCGCCCAAGCCAACTCCGGTGTCACTTGCCGAAATTGAGGCGGCGGCTGCGTTAGCGGAAATGTCAGCAGAGCCTGCTGTTGCTGTGGTCACCGATACCGCGGCTGCGATCGCGTCGCTGCTGCCCACGCCGCCGAGGTGGTCGGCCGATGATGCCGATCGCGGTTACCGCGCTTCGCTAGGAACGGTGTCACTTGCCGCTAGCGGCCCCGGCGATGTTGATCTGGTTTCGGTGCGTACCGCATCGTTGCTTGGCAACGCAGATGTTGTGCTCACCGATCTGAGCGCCATGGCCGTTGCCGAGCGCTTTGCCGGTCGTCGCAGTCAGATCGTGGTTGCTGAAGAGTCCAGCGATGCCGCCGCCCGGGTCAAGCAAGCGGTTCAGTTGGCGCGTTCTGGTAGCGATGTTGTTCGCCTGATGGGCGATGACCCCTCAACCGACAGTGCATGGGCCAACGAGGCATCGTTACTTCAGAAGGCCAAGGTGCCATTTGAAATCAGCCCGGCAGTGTCACTCATTTCTGGTGTCACCAGCCATGCTGGCATTCCGTTGATCAGTGGTCGCACCCGTGAGGTGCGCATCGTCGACGCCGACGATTCGACTGTTCAGTGGTCGCAGCACATCGACAATCGCATCAGTTTGGTCGTACTCAATGGCGCCGATCGGGCCGTTGATATCGCTCGCGATCTTGTTGCTGCCGGTCGACGTGACGACACCCCCGTTGCCATTACCCGCGACGGAACCACGGTCGAACAGCGCACCATTACCTCAACCCTTGGCGAACTAGCCACCGTGGTCAAAGCCACCCGTCAGGTTGGTCCTGGCGTGATGGTGATTGGCGAAACGGTTGGCCGGCGCTCGACTTTGTCGTGGTTTGAGACCAAGCCGCTGTTTGGTTGGCGCATTCTGGTTCCGCGCACCAAGGAATCTCAGCCTGGCTTGATCGACCAGTTGCGTCGCTTCGGCGCGGTAGCTGTCGAGGTTCCGACCATCTCGGTCGAACCGCCGCGTACCCCGCAGCAAATGGAGCGAGCCGTACACGGTTTGGTCTCAGGTCGTTACCAGTGGATCATTTTCACCAGCGTCAATGCGGTGCGTGCCTTGCGCGAGAAGTTTGCTGAGTACGGCCTAGATTCACGCGCATACTCAGGTTTGCGTATTGCGGCCGTGGGCTACGACACCGCCGAGGCACTCGAGCAATTTGGCGTGCGCCCCGACCTCATGCCTTCGGGTGAGCAGTCGACCGCGGCATTGGTTGACGAATTTCCCGAGTTCGACGACATTCTCGATCCGATCAATCGCGTTTTCCTGCCGCGCGCCGACATCGCGACCGAAGGTTTAGTTGCCGGTCTCACCGAGTTGGGCTGGGAGGTCGACGACGTCACGGCCTACCGCACTGTTCGCGCGGCGCCGCCTGCGGCCGAAATTCGCGAGGCCATCAAGGGCGGCGGTTTCGATGCGGTGCTGTTCACCTCATCGAGTACCGTGCGCAACCTTGTTGGCATCGCCGGAAAGCCCCATCAGCTCACCGTTGTTGCCTGTATCGGCCCGCAGTCGGCCAAGGCAGCGCAAGAGCATGGTTTGCGCGTTGATGTTTTGTCGCAAACCTCGCACGTGTTCGCCCTAGTCGAAGCTCTCGCTGAGCACGGTGAAAAGCTGCGGCTGGCAGCGCTAGACGCTGGGGAACTCACGTGGCGTCCGAGTCGTCGTCGTGGTGGCATGCGCCGCCGCTCGAACTAACTGCCCGGAAGGAAATTCGGTGAGTGATCGCACCACGGTGCACCTGCTGCGACACGGCGAGGTGTACAACCCAGGTGGTGTTCTCTATGGCCGCATGGAGGACTTTCACCTGAGCGATTTGGGTCGACAAATGGCCGATCGCGTCGCCGACTACCTATCGGGCCATGACATCGCCGCCGTGTATTCGTCGCCTCTAGAACGCGCCCAAGAGACCGCAACCCCGGTGGCTACCTCACATGGCCACGAGATTCGAATCAATCCTGATTTGATTGAGGCTGCCAACGTGTTCGAAGGTCAGCGAGTCAGCGTGGGCGATGGAGTGCTCAAGCAGCCGTCAACGTGGAAGCACCTGTACAACCCGCTCAAGCCCTCGTGGGGCGAGCCGTATGTCGACATTGCTGCTCGCATGCGGGCCGCCATCAAGACCGCCCGCGAGTCGTCGCCAGGTCATGAGGTGGTGTGCGTAAGCCACCAATTGCCAGTCTGGGTGGCGCGCCTTGATGCCGAGCAGCGGCGCTTTGCCCACGACCCACGCAAGCGCCAGTGCAGTCTGGCCTCGCTAACGTCGTTGACGTTCGAGGCAGATCGGCTGATTTCGGTTACGTACACCGAGCCCGCAGCTGATCTGGTCGAGATGTCGTCTAAGGGCACAGGGGCGTGATTTCAGGTCGGCCTTCACGCTGGGCTGCAGTGCTGGTCAGCGTTGCTGTGGCATCGACTGCATTGCTAGCGGTGTCGGGTTGCTCGCGAGGGTCATCGGCGCCGAGTGCTGATGGTGAATTCAGTTACATCTCGGGCGATGGTTCAACCACGATCTTGCCGGCAAGTCAGCGCAAGCCTGCTCCGACCGTTGCCGCCAAGACATTGGCGGCCGGTGCCTTCGATGGGCCGACATTTGATCTCGCCGCTCACAAGGGCAAGGTGGTGGTGCTCAACGTCTGGGCCTCGTGGTGTGCCGAATGCCGAGTTGAAGCGCCGGCCCTTTCGCGCATGGCAACCAAATTAGCCGGCGACGGCGTTGAGTTCGTGGGGTTGAACACCCGAGATAGCGGTGCTTCAGCTCAAGGGTATGTCGAACGCTTCGCCGTTCCGTACCCCTCGCTCGATGACACGAACGGCCAGTTGCAGGTCGGATTTCGTGACACTGGATTACCGATCCTGTCGGTGCCCACGACGATCGTGATTGACAAGCAGGGGCGCGTGGCAGCCCGCGCCCTTGGCTCACTAGACGAATCGCGGGTGCGTGGGCTGGTGGAGCCCTTACTGCGGGAGAAGTAATGGTGCTCGCCTCGGTGGGTCAAACTCTGGTCTCCGGATCACTGCTGCTCGCGATTCCGATCGCGATCGCGGCAGGTTTGCTCTCGTTTCTGAGTCCGTGTGTCTTGCCACTCGTGCCCGGATATTTGTCGTATGTCACTGGATTGACCGGCGCTGAAATCGCTGGCGAAACCCTTGACCCTGAAGGCAATCAGGTTCAGGCACGTCGCTCGCGAGTGCTGGTGGGCACGATGTTGTTCATTGCCGGATTCTCTGTGGTGTTCGTGTCGTACGGCTTGCTGTTTGGAAGCTTGGGCGGTTTGCTAATTGAGCGCCAAGAAGTCATCACTCGGGTGCTGGGCGTGATTGTGATCGTCATGGGTGTGGCCTTCATGGGCTATGTTCCACGGTTGCAGCGTGAGGCTCGGGTGCATGCTCGACCGCCGGTGGGCTTGTGGGGTGCTCCACTGCTCGGAATCATCTTTGGCCTGGGCTGGACCCCCTGCATTGGGCCAACACTTGCAGCAGTTCAGACGATGGCTTTCACCGAGGCAAGCGCCGCGCGTGGAGCCCTTTTAAGTTTGGCCTACTGCATTGGTTTGGGGCTTCCCTTCCTGATCATTGGCTTGCTATTCAGACGCGGTTTAGGAGCGCTGTCGTGGGTGAAGCAGCACTACCGATTCATCACCATCTTGGGCGGGGCTCTTCTGGTGGTCATCGGTGTGTTGTTAGTCACCGGACTGTGGTCAGAAGTCACGGTTTGGATGCGCACGTGGGCCGCGAGTTTCTCTCCGGCCCTTTGAATGTGACACTGAGAGCGTGAGTATCGACGACACCACGCAGGCCCAGACTGGTCTGTCGACTCAGCCTGCCGTTGAGCCTGCGGTCGTTGGCATCGGATTAATCGGTTGGATGCGCTGGTTGTGGCGCACGCTCACCAGCATGCGCGTTGCACTGATTCTTTTGTTTCTGCTTGCTCTTGCCGCCATACCGGGCTCGGTGTTTCCGCAGCGGGCGACCGACCCGATCGATGTGAAGCAATACATCGCCAACAACCCCACCTGGGGGCCGGTGATGGATCGAGTGGGGCTATTCGACGTGTTTGCCGCCCCCTGGTTCGCGGCCGTCTACCTGTTGTTGATGCTTTCACTTGCCGGCTGCGTCATTCCGCGAGTGCGCTCGCACTGGCGGGCCATGCGTGCAGCACCTCCGGCCGCACCGTCACGTCTTTCGCGGATGCCCGAGTACCGCACATTCCAAACTCAGGCTGACGCTGCAGGTGTACTCACGGCGGCACAGACCTTGTTGTCGTCGTCGCGTTGGCGGGTGGCAAGTTCTACCTCGCAGGGTTGGGTTGCCGCCGAGAAGGGTTACTTGCGCGAGACCGGAAACCTGCTGTTCCATTTGTCGCTGCTAGCCCTGCTAGTGGCGGTGGGCTTCGGATCGATGCTTGGCTCAAAGGGCCAGGTCATCGTGCGCGAGGGCTCGACCTTTTCGAACACGTTGACTCAGTTCGACTCGTTCAATCCGGGGCGCCTTTACTCGCCCGACAAGTTGCCACCTTTCTCGGTGACTCTCGACGACTTTCACGCCACGTATCAAGAGACCGGAATGCAGCGCGGCGCTCCGCGAGATTTTGCCGCCAACGTAACCGTGAAGTCGAACCCCGATTCTGCTGGTCAGCGTGAGGTGATCGGAGTTAATGAACCCCTGTCGGTTGACGGCACCAAGGTGTACCTCGTTGGGCACGGTTACGCGCCCACCTTCACCGTGACCGACTCGAAGGGGCAGGTGCTACTCAAAGACTCGGTGGTGTTCTTGCCTCAAGACGGCAACTTCACCTCTGATGGTGTGATCAAACTGCCCGACACGAATCCGCAGTTGGGTTTTACCGGTGTGTTCTTGCCCACTGCCGCTGCTGATTCGGTGCGCGGTGGCTTCTCATCCTTCCCGGCGGCCAATGATCCACGGGTGTTCCTATCGGTATGGACCGGCAACCTCGGCCTTGATTCGGGGGTGCCGCAGAGCGTTTACCGCCTCGATACCTCAAAGATGACTAGGCAGGGCCTCAAAGCGTTGGCGCCCGGACAAACCTGGACCCTGCCCAACGGTTTGGGCACGCTCACCTTCACCGGAGTCACCGAGTACGCGACCTTCAACATCAACACCGACCCCGGAAGTGGCTTCGCACTCGCTGCCGCGGCACTGGCCATCATCGGATTGTCACTGTCGTTGTTCGTGCGCCGTCGCCGCATCTGGGTGCGGGTGTCGGATTCGCCAGAAGGGCTTAGTGTGGTGGAAGTCGGTGCGCTAGCTCGCACTGAAGCGCCGGGATTAGATTCAGAAATCGACGCGGTAACTACCGAACTTGAGCAAGTCGTGGAAAGGACATAGCAGTGTCAGACACAACTCTTGCTGCACTGAGCAATGGCTTGGTCTATGCCTCGATGCTGGCGTTCACGTTTGCCATGTTTGCCTTTGCGTTGTCGTTTGGTCAGGGTCGTGGCCGCAGTGATGCATCGCAATCAGCTGATACATCGGCTGGTGCGCAGGTTCTGGCACAGGGGGCCGCGGGTAGTTCGGTCGATGTGATCGAGCGCACGGCGGTTGAGGCAGGGCCGGGCGCCGAGCCCGGTCGTCGGGCCGGCAACGTGGGCATGTCACTGATGTGGCTCGCCACCGGGTTGCTGTTGCCGCAGTCGTCTCGCGCGGCTTGTCGGCTGGCCGGGTGCCGTGGGGCAACATGTACGAGTTCTCAATCACCAGTGCCCTCGGAATTAGCGCCGCCTTCTTGTTTGCCTCGCTCAAAGCCGATCTGCGCTGGCTCGGACTTTTCGTCGTTGTTCCTGTTCTGCTGACTCTGGGCGCCGCTGTAACTGTGCTCTACACCGATTCAGCCCAGTTGGTGCCCGCCCTGAAGTCGTGGTGGTTGCTCATTCACGTGAGTGCGGCAATCGTTTGCGCTGGCGCTTTCACTCTGGGAGCCGCGGTAACGGTTCTTTACCTCGCGGTCAATCGGGTCGACAAGCGAGTAGCCGCCGGAAATAGCCCCGGAATGTTCGCGTCGGTGGCTCGTCGAGTTCCGAGCGCCGACCGACTCGACCGCCTTTCCTACACGGTCAATGCATTCGTGTTTCCGCTATGGACCTTCACCGTTATCGCCGGTGCGATCTGGGCCGAAAGTGCTTGGGGTCGGTATTGGGGATGGGATCCGAAAGAGACCTGGGCGTTCATTACGTGGGTGGTCTACGCGGCCTACCTGCACGCGCGTGCCACGGCCGGCTGGAAGGGTGAGCGCGCGGCGCTCATCGGACTGCTGGGCTACAGCTGCTTCTTGTTCAACTACTTCGGCGTCAACTTGTTCTTCGCGGGTCTGCACTCGTACTCGGGTGTGAAGTAGGCCGCACCGAAATTGCCAATGGTGAAGTTGGCAATTAGGCCATAGGGGTGGCATTGTCTGGTGGCTCTTGTCGGCGCTGTTGTTGCCTTCGTCGCCACGCTTGATCATCGAGTCCGCGCATGAACCGCGCGTCGTCGTCGGGACCATTCGACACTTGAGTTGCCCGCTGCCGGGTTCGACCCAACAGGTACCAGGCCACCGGCCCAATTACCGGCACCACTGCGATCACCAGTAACCAAGTCCAGCGCGGCAACAGGCGCGGGGCTGGAGTTTGGACGCACTCGACGAGGGCGGCGATGGTCGCGGCGATGACCACCAAGATGGCGAAAACCTTCACAACGCGCCCTCCTCTCATGGTCGATGTGCCCGAACTACTTGATCGTACGTTGATCGAGGGTAAAGGGCACTACGGTCGCTCGGCAGTCGGGCGTGGGTGGGCGTGGGTCGAGTTCAGTCAGGTTGTGGGCGGGTCGTCTTCGGCGCGCGCCGACTCGTCGATTCGCTCATTCAATTTTCGGAAGACCCCGCTCACCGATGTGCTGGCCGCATCACGGCTGCGGTTCAGGGCGAACAGGCTGATGAATCCCGAAATTACGAGGGCGAGGGCTACGAGCAAAAAGGTGTTCGATCGGATTCCGACCAACCAGAGCACAGCAGCCACCGCAGCAAATATCACCAGTCGAATCAGGGTGTAGCGAAGTAGAGCGAACCTTTTCTCACTCATGTATGCGCCCCAATTGTCAGGCCTACCCCGAGTGCAATCGAGTACGCCAGCAGTACTCGGCCGGTGCCGGCGAGCACGGGAATCAGCGCGCGACCTTCAGCACCCGACAGCACGATCTTCACTGGAGCGGCCATCAGGGCCCCCACCAGCAGCGCAAGCAGTGTCCACCAAGTACTCATTGCCGCAATGAGCACCACAACGATTAGCGCTGCCGATAACAAGATGCAGTAGAAGCGTCGAGTGGCCCGATCGCCGATGCGCACAGCCAGAGTGTTCTTTCCTGAAACAGTGTCGCCGGGAATGTCTCGAAGATTGTTGGTAACCAAGATCGCGCACGACAGGGCTCCGATGCCCACGCTGGTCAGCGCGGCGAGCCCAGTGAGGTTTTCGGTCTGCACGAATGCTGACCCCATCGTGGCAACTACGCCGAAAAACAAGAATACGAAAACTTCGCCGAGACCTGCGTAGCCGTATGGGCTAGGTCCGCCGGTGTAGAGCCATGCAGCAGCTATGGCCGCCGCGCCCACTAGCAAGAGCCACCAAGCCCCGGTGAGCAGGGTGAGAGCAAGCCCGGCAAACGCGGCGATTGCGAAGCTCAAGATGGCGGCGCGCTTAACAGCGGCCGGGTCAGCCAATTTTTGACCCACCAGCCGAACTGGTCCCACGCGTTGCTCGTCGGTTCCGCGAATTCCGTCGCTGTAGTCGTTGGAGTAATTCACGCCCACCTGCAACGCCAAGGCGACAATCAGGGCAAGCAACGCCCGCGTGAGATTGATGGTGCCGCCGCGTTCAAAGACGGCGATAGCAGTGCCGGCGATCACCGGAGCGAAGGCCGCCGGAAGTGTGCGCGGGCGTGCACCCTCGAACCACTGTGCGGCGGTGGCCATCAGCCTTCCTCGAGATCGCGGCGTAAGGTCATGCGGTCAATCTTGCCGTTGGGCAGGTAAGGCAGCGAATCTAGGCTGCGCACCTCAAGGCGGGTGCGACCGATAGCAGCATCGACGGCGGCCACGACGCCTTCGGTTTCGCCGATTACCAGGGCAACGGCGCGCTGCCCCCACTCGTCGTCGGCTATTGCGATGACGGCAACATCGCTGACACCGGCAAGGCCCCGGATCACGTCGGCGATCGCGTTCAATGACACTTTTGATCCGCCAACTTTGATCACGTCGTCAGTTCGGCCGAGAACAGAAAGAACACCGTTGTCGATGCGTCCTAGATCTGAACTGCGAAAGGTTCCATCGACAAAAGTGCGCCGATTCAGTTCGGCGTTGGCACGGTAACCCGCTGCGATGGTTGGTCCGCCAAAAACGATCTGGCCCTCACTTTCAGGATCAGTGTGCACGCTCACCCCAGCAAGAGGTACGCCGTCGTACACCACACCTCCGCACGTTTCGGTGGCTCCGTACGTTGAGGTCAGCCGAATGCCGGCGGCCTGGGCCCGTTCGCGAATGCTGGTGGCAAGAGCGGCAGCGCCAATGAGCACGTAAGAGAACTGGGCCAACAGATCGAGTGCTTCACCACCTGAATCAACCAAGCGTGAAAGTTGCGTCGGAACAAGAGAGACATAGTTCGGTGCTGCATCGGCTAACGATCGATTGAGTGCCTCGCGTGCGGGTGGAAGAAATGATTCGGCGGTAAACGACTCGGCGCCACCGATGCCGGGCCAGTACACGGGTTCGACGCCGGCATCAATCGCGCGTACCAATGTCATGAGTCCACCAACGGCGGTTACCGGCATGGCCACCAGCCAGCGTCCGGGGCCCTCAGGCAGCCATGTGTGCGTGGCACGCGCGGCAGACATCAGCGCTGTTCCGGGCAACAGCACGGCCTGAGGATCTCCACTTGAGCCGCTGGTGGTGATGATCGCGGCAATTCCTTCGTGCTCGAGTGGCTCGTCGAGTACGGCGGCGGCTCGTTGTTTGTTGCCGTGGCCGCCAGATTCGGCGAGCAAGGCCATCGGCGGGCCATCGCCGTTGAGCACGTGGGTCATCGCGAGGTAAGCCTGCTCAGCACCGCTCGCACCGGCCGGCACGGTGAGAGCACTCGCGGTCTGCTTCATCACGACTAGCCTAGAAGGGTGTTGTGGCCATCGTTCGACGACCTCCGCGCCGCTGCGGTGCCCTTCACTTTGCCCCTTCGTCGCACGTTCAGGGGTGTCGATCATCGCGAGGGGTTGCTGATCGATGGCCCATCCGGTTGGGGTGAGTGGGCTCCCTTTGTCGAGTATTCCGACGACGTGGCAGCTCAGTGGCTTGCAGGTGCCGTCGAAGCGGCGTACGCAACGTGGCCGGCCCCGGTTCGCACGAGCATTCCGGTGAACGCGATCATTCCCGGCACGTCGGCCAACGACGCGTTCGAGTTGACGCTAGCGGCCGTGCGCGAACAAGGCTGCACAACGGTGAAGATCAAAGTGGGTGAACCGAACCGCGGTCTCACCACCTTGCCAAGCGATGTCGCTCGAGTCGCAGCTGTTCGTGCGGCCCTTGATGAATGCGCAGTTGACGGACACATTCGAATTGATGCCAATGCTGTGTGGTCGGTTGATGAAGCCGAGGTGGCCCTAGTCGCGCTGCAAGAGGCCGCCGGTAGTTTGCAGTACGCCGAACAGCCTTGTGCAACGTTGGCCGAACTTGCGCAATTGAGGCAGCGGGTCGACGTACCGATCGCGGCCGATGAGTCGATTCGTACAGCCGCCGACCCTGAACGAGCGGCGGCCGAGGGGGCTGTTGATTTATTGGTTGTGAAGGCTGTTCCGCTAGGAGGGGTGGTCCGGGCCCTTGAAGTAGTGGCCGCAGCCGGAGTTCCGTGTGTGGTTTCGGGTGCCTTGGATTCGGCGGTTGGTTTAGGGGCGGGCCTTGCCCTAGCCGGCGCACTTCCGCAATTGTTTGGTGCCTGCGGCCTCGGCACCGGATCTTTATTGGCTGCCGATGTGGTGAGTGATCGGCTGCTTCCACGCGCTGGATTGCTTACGGTCGAACGCATAACCCCCGACCCCGCGGCCCTGCGCCAGGCGACGCAGGCGATGAGTGTGCAGCGCCGCGACTGGTGGTTCGATCGTTTGAGTCGGGCATACGCAATAGGGTCTCAGCGTGGCCACTGAATCGTCGTTGAACCCCAGCACCGCTGTTGCCCGGGTACTTGTGGCGGCTTTGGTTTCAAACGGGGTTATCGACGTTGTGCTGGCTCCTGGAAGCCGAAACGCACCATTGTCGCTAGAACTAGCCGCTGCCGAGCGCCGCGGTGAACTGAAACTGCATGTTCGGGTCGATGAGCGCACGGCCGGATTCTTGGCGCTGGGTTTGGCAAAGAGAAGTGCCCTGCCGGTACCTGTGGTGGTAACCAGTGGCACGGCCGCTGCCGAGTTGCTGCCCGCATTGGTCGAAGCCTCATATTCGGCCGTGAGCGTGATGGCGATTACGGCCGATCGTCCGGTCGAGTTGCGCGGGGTCGGAGCCAACCAAACGATCGACCAGGTCGGTTTGTTCGGCGGAGTCATCCGGTGGTCGGCTGACGTGCCAGCAATCGAGATCGTCGAGCAGCGGTCACTTCGCACGGTTCAGTCGATAATTTCGCGAGCGGTGGCTGTTGCACGCGATCCATTCGATGCCGGCCCGGTACACCTCAACGTGGCATTTCGAGATCCGCTCGTGCCCAACGACACTGACGATCAGTTGGTGGCCGCGGTGATCGCTAATCCCACCGTGCACGTAGACGACCGGCTTACCGCTGCGATGGTCTTGCCGATCGACCAAGCGTTGGCCAGCGATGGGCCGTTGCCCAAACGGGGTTTGATCATCGTGGGCGACCCGATCGATGACGAATGCCGCGAGGCAGCGGCCGACCTTGCTGATGCATGCGGGTGGCCATTACTCACCGAACCCAGCGGACTACCCGAAATTGACTCAGACGCACTCATTGCGCACGCCCCGCTGCTGTTGGCCGATGAAGTTTTCGCCGCAAGCCACGTGCCTGAATTGGTGATCACTGTCGGGCGCGTTGGCTTGAGCCGTTCGACCATGCGATTGATCGCCTCGGCTGATCGGCATGTTGTTGTTGACCCACGGCCGGCTACTCGATGGGCTGATCCGTTGCGCACATCGAGTCGAGTGCTCAGCGCTGTGCCTGAGCCACCCGAAGAATTCGAGCATGATTCCCAGTGGCTGGCCGAGTGGGTTCGTGCCGCCGAAGTTGCTGACGACGCCATCAGCTCGTTGCTTGATCACGGGGGTCAGGTCAGCGCACCGGCAGCTGCCCG
>Ga0114960_10002588_pt1 | contig 14037 bp, 14 predicted proteins | sample C_130625_MF_Meta_FD_92637 | JGI IMG/M metagenome (GOLD analysis project Ga0114960, IMG submission 92637) | Freshwater microbial communities from Lake Croche, Canada to study carbon cycling - C_130625_MF_MetaG | ecosystem: Environmental > Aquatic > Freshwater > Lake | place: Lake Croche, Canada... | reverse complement strand
TGATCCAGAACTTTGGGAAAGAAATATGCGCGTCAATGTTGATGGACTTTTTTATTGTACGAGACGCGCGGTTCCAATGCTCAAAAAAAGTGGCGGAGGTTCTATCGTTAACACCTCTTCAGTGGCGGGAAGAATGGGATATCCGGGCCGAGCCGGGTATTCTGGATCTAAATGGGCTGTAGTTGGCCTTACTAAAAGTTTGGCAATGGAACTAGGCCCTTTTAATATTAGAGTTAATGCAGTTTTGCCTGGAACGGTAGAAGGTGAAAGACATAACTATTTGTATGAGCAACGAGCAAAAGTACAAAATATGACATTTGAAGAGGCTGAGGAAGTCTATACAAACCAAGTATCAATGAGAAAGTTTGTTACGCCGAGGGATATTGCTGCTTCGATAGTATTTTTCTGCTCCCCCGCATCTAGGTATATATCAGGGCAAGCATTAGGTGTTTGTGGTGATGTCCAATATATGAGATAAAAATAGTAGATTGATGGTGGTTATTATTTAAATGTACTTCTTTTAGAGATAGATTATCAAAAAATCGTCTCTTTCGAAGTGGTAATGTAAATTAGGTCAGATCAATGACCGAGTGCTCGCCGAGCTGGTGCCAGGTGCGGTTGTAGTAAACAAGTGGATTGGTCGGATTTTCGGCTTTGCCTTTCTGTCCGGATATTTGTAACGCTTGGACGGCGATGACTGTGGAGTCGCCGACTTCCATCCGATTAACGATTTTGCCGCGAATCCACGTGTGGGCGGCGAGGAAATAGGGTTCTCCTGATTCCAGCCGACTCCACAGGGATGTGTCGGCGAATCGATCGATACCGCTGGTTGCGCCGAGTTTGGCGAGGGTGAGCTCGCCTGCACTGAGAAGATGCACGACGACGGTGTCGGTTTTTCGGATCGTCGGAGTGGACGAAGACAACGCCGATACTGTGAACACCAGTAGCGGCGGCGTGACGCTGACCGAGATCACGGATGTAACTGTGAGTGCAACGGGTCCCTCGCCAGCGTCAGCAGTTATTAGTGAAACGCCGCCGGGGTGGTGTCGGAACACTGCCTTGAAATCGTCCGGAGTAACCTCTCCCGGGGAGGGGTGAATCACAACGCCGGTGGCGTCGGTTTCGGTTGCGGAGGATTGCAGCGCGTTCGTTGCGGCAGTCATTTAAGTCCCATAGATTTTTAGTGTTTGATTGCGGGGATGAGGCGGGCGGCCCGCGCTGAGCCAATCGTCAGGATAAGGGCCTTCATGTCAGCGACGGTGAATCTGTTCTGGATTTCTGTGCTGTCTAGAACGATGTCGGTAAAGTCGTGTTCATGCGAGACGCGCAAGTGATTCATTATTTCTTCAAGGAGGGAGCGACGGCGGGCACACGGAGGCCGCGGCGCTCAAGGATGGGAATGACAGCTTCAATGAAGTAGGCAAGTTCGGGTTCGTAGTCGTAGAAACCGAGTTGCACTCCATCGATGCCGGCGGTGTGCAAACCCTCGAGCTGGTCGGCGACCTCCTCAGGACTACCGATGATTTGAACGTGACCGCCGAGGACTCGGTCGGCGGGGACATGTTCGAGCCAACCTTGAGCGTCACCGCTTTTGTGGCGACCATCGTAATTAACGATCGATTCGCGGTCTGGTTGGGAAGCGATCTCATTTGCGTAGTCGATGGCTTGTTGGTGGGTTGGCTTACAAATCACCATCGGGAATATGACTGTTTTACCGGTTCGTCCGGTTTCGGCGAAAGCACCCCTGATCTCGGCGGTAATCACAGGAATAGATTGGATCGCTTTTTCGTAGGGTGCGCCAGATCGAGACGAGGTGAAGACAATGTCAGAGTATTTGGCTGCATACTGGAAGCCGGCAACTGATGCGCTTGCTGACACCATGATCGGTCGACCGAAGACGGGTCGAGGCGAAATGTAAGCGCGATCTAGGTTGTAGAAGTCGCCGTGGTAAGTCAGGTTATCTACTCCAGCCCAAAGGTCGTCCATGACTGCGGCAAATTCAGCGGCGCGCTCATACCGGGCATCGTGATCGACTTTTTCCATACCGAACATCTTGAATTCTCGAGGATCGTAGCCGGTGACAATATTCAGACCAAAGCGACCTTGAGCAATGTGATCGGCGGTGGCAGCGAAACGTGCCAGCATGAGCGGGTGCCAGTTTCCGTAAAGAACATGCACAGTTGAGATTGTCACCATCCTGGTGGTGACGGGGGCGAGAGCGACGGTTGCGATGAACGGGTCTAGGAAGTTCTCACGGTAATTCTGTTCGCCGCCAAATCCGCCTTTACCGACCCACTGTTGCAGGCCAAAGACAAAGTCAAAGCCGCCGGCTTCTGCTTGCAATGTGAGGCGACGGTTGTATTCGAAGTCCCATCTGGTGTCACGTTGCAATAGTGACTGGGAGAAGCCGCCGGTCTGAGTCGGGAGGAAGAGCCCGATCATCAGAGGTTGTCTGGCCATTTTGCTCAGTGGGCTGTCGGGAAATTCAAGGGGGGATTGTGATGAGTGCAACTGGCTGATGTGCTCTAGAGACATGAGAAATCCATTTCAAATAGTTATGTAGTAAGAAGGTCGGAGGAAGGTTGGTTAGTTAGAGCATGTTGGTTGATATGGCGCAGTTCCAACGTACTCAAGTAAATGAGGTATGTGTGTCTCCTAGGACTATTTAGTTTCCACCAAATCCGTAGCCTTCAGATAAGGTTCGCAAATGATTCGCAATCCGAACCAAAGTATTTTTTCTTATTTTGCGAGGCTATCCAATGACTGTCAAGCAATTTTTTTGCTTAACGGAAGGTGGTCGGCGGTCCTGCCGATTCATCGAAACCTTACAACAACACCATTTAAAGTCGAGCTTGCCCATAGTGTGCGCTGTAGGGAGTCATGTGGCAAATGAGGGATGCTTTTGGGTCACCAAACGCCGAAGGATGGTCTGAATAACCTATCGCCAATTAGCGTAGCGAGGCAGTAGTTTTCAAATATCGAGATTACAAGCGCAGGCTCCAGAAATTACTGTATTTTTACTGCTGATTGCAGTTCTTTTATAACTTTTGAGGGTGTCGTCCTGTTTGCAGGTGCACTCATGCTCCTACTTCCATCAATTTGCTGCGTACCATCCACAGATTGGATAGCGCAAACAACGCAAACAGCGTGAACAACTGCGCCGTGTTCTTCTTCAAACTCCGATAACGTATCTTTGCAAATCCAAACTGCCTCTTAATCACCCGAAATGGATACTCAACTTCGTTTAGCAAAACAATTGCTTGACAGTCATTAGATAGCCTCGCACAATAAGAAAAAAATGTACGCAAATTTGGATTGCGAACCAATTGTGAACCTCGTTCAAGGCATTGAGAATGCTTGGTAATTGAGGGAGAAAAGATCTTAATACATACATTTAAATTAGACAAAATGCTTTATGTCGTGTTATTAAAAAATGTATATCCGTAAACACTTAAAGGAAACTAGGATGAAACAACAACGTCGAAACATGATGGCAGTTCTGCTCGCAATGACCCTATCAATGCCGGCTTTCGCCCAGACGTCGGACGACCGCATTATGATCATTGTGCCCTGGGCTGCAGGCGGTGCGGGGGACAAGGTCGCACGTATGGTTGCCAAGCGCTGGTCCGAGAATACTGGCGCTGCCATCGTGGTTGAAAATAAGACCGGAGCCGGTGGCCTTATCGCCGCTGACTTTGTGGCCAAGGCCAAGCCCGACGGTCGCACTATCCTCTTGGATCAGTCGTCGATGCTGTTGCATACCTTTATGCGCCAGAAGGTTCCTTTCAATCCGGCCGACTTTGTACCCTTGACTAAGCTCGTGGTCCTGCCTCACGTTATATTAGTGAATGCTCAGCTGCCTTACACCACGGCTGCCGAGTTCCTGACAGCTGCTAAGGCGAACCCCAATAAGTTCAACTTCTCTACACCCGGTACGGGCTCCTCGCAGCAACTCGTCTTTGAGCAGTTTGCACGCGGTGCTGGCATCAAGGTGCAGCATGTTCCCTATAAGGGTGGCGCGCCTGCTGTACTTGCCGTTGCGACTGGTGAAGTGGAGCTATCCTCGGTCACCCTCTCGACTGGGCTGCCCCAAATCGCAGGCGGCAAGGTACGCGCAATCGCAGTCGACACAACGGAGCGCTTGACGGCTCTGCCGAATGTGCCCACCTTCGGAGAGCTCGGTATCACGGAAATCTCGCGAGCGTGGTTCGGCACTTTTTTGCCGCCCGGCACTCCTGCGGCGGTGGTGAAGCCGTTGAACGAAGCAATCGTCAGTGCACTGACGGATCCTCGCGTGACAGAATTGCTGCGTAAGGATGGCTTTGTGGTAGCTGGCAACACGTCGCAGCAATTTGCTGCCGAGATTTTGCTTGACACAAAGTCTGGCGAGAAGCTGGTACGCGAACTCAACATTCGGACCGATTAAGAGTTTATCCCTAAATAGTCGAATGCCATCTTGAGCCGCGTTGGTGCAAATGAAGTTGGGAGGGGGTATCAAATGACATTCATGACTATAAATTTAGGTCCATACCAATACATAGCTAAAACATGGGATAAAAATTAAAAAGGCTTCAAAAAAAGTTGGAAGAATAGATGGATGGAGCCTAAAGAAATTTCCTTAAAATAAAAAACAGAAAGCCCCGAAAATCAGGGCTTAGTGTCGACCGAGAATCCCCAGTCCTTAAAAATATTATACGTAAGTTTCATTTCATTGAAACATTAATTTTTAAGTATACCGATGTTATTTGGTAGGACGGGCGAGATTCGAACTCGCGACCAACGGATTAAAAGTCCGCTGCTCTACCGACTGAGCTACCGTCCCAAATTAGGTAATCTAATATTATAACAATATTATTTTAGGATTGACGAACTAAAGGGGGATTTTTCTCTAAATAAATGAAAATTCCTTTAGTGATAGCATCTGAGAGCTTGTTTTGATAAGCCTCGTCCAAAAGTCTTAACTCTTCCTCCGGGTTACTAATGAAGGCTGTTTCAATGAGGATCGATGGAATGTCTGGTGCTTTGAGTACCGCAAAACTGGCTTGCTCCACAGATTTACTATGTAAGCTTGCAAAGCTACCAAGTTCTTTAATAACTGAGCTACCAAGTTTTAAGGAGTCCTTAATTTGAGCAGTTGTAGCCATATCAAGCAATAATCTTGCAACCTCAGCATCTTTCGTTTTGATATTGAGGCCTCCAATCAAGTCTGAAGAGTTTTCTTTATTCGCCATCCATCTAGCAGTAGTACTTGAAGCACCCTGTTGAGAAAGAGCAAAAACAGATGCGCCTTTAGCGCTAGGGAGGATGAAGGCATCTGCATGAATTGAAATAAATAAATCCGCTTGTACTTTACGTGCTTTTTGAACCCGTACTCCAAGGGGGACAAAGAAATCAGAGTCTCTGGTCATTAAAATCCTGAATTCAGGCATATTACTTAATTGATTTTGAAGACGTTTGGCAATAGCAAGTACAACATCTTTTTCACGAGAACCTCTAGCACCGATCGCTCCAGGATCTTCACCACCATGACCAGGGTCTAGAGCAATCGTGATAATACGATTAAATTTGCGCGAAGCAATGGATGGAGCCGTGTTTTGGGGAATTACGGGCGGCGTATTGATCTCCATATTTTTTCTTGCAATCGCTGCAATTGGATCTTCATCTTCAGTTTTAAGATTCTTTTGTAAAAAAACCGACATTGGATCAGGAGGATTTTTGGGGAACAAATCAAGGACGAGTCTGTGACGATAGCTGCCTGCAGGTTCTAGAGGAAACAATTGCGGTAAAACTTCTTCTTTGAGATCGAAGACTAAGCGAACTACTTTCGGTTGATATTGGCCCACTCGGACACCAGCAATAAAAGGGTCATCACTTTTAATTTTGGCGACAAGCTCTTTTATTTTGCTATTTAAATCTATCCCTTGAATATCAACAACTAAACGGTTAGGGTCTCGAAGAAGTTGATGAGTGACTTGCAAAAGCTCATCAGATTCAAGGGTAACACGCGTATATTCTTCAGCAGGCCAGACGCGCACACCTAATAACGTCGCACCAAAAGCTAATTGTTTAGGACCTAAAACAAGTACCCAAGGCGCCGTAAAAGAAGCCTTTGCAATTTTCTGAAGAGATTTTCTTTTTGATAACAGCATGTCAAGAAATAGAGTTTAATAATTGTTGTCCAATATTTGAATGAGCCTCTATAAAGCCTTTTCTTGTCAAATCCGAAACGTATTCCATATGAAATACAAGATCAGCTGAGGGTAAAGTATTTTCTGCTTTTTCAGGCCATTCAATCAAATTCACACCAGGTTGAAAAAGAATTTCTTTAAAACCGGCTTCCTCCCACTCGAGGGGATGATTCATGCGATATAAATCAAAGTGATGGATATGAATATCATTTCCTAAAAAAATAACAGAGTAGGGCTCACATAAATTATAAGTTGGGCTTTTTACTTTCCCGTGATAACCAAGTGATTGAAGGAGATAGCGGATTAAAGTGGTTTTACCACTTCCTAAATCACCACAAAACCAGATATGAAAACTTTGCTTATTGCCGGCAACGGATTGAATGATTGGTGCCATTTTTTGCGCAAGCTCATTACAAGCTTGCTCTGAACTTAATTCAAATGGGTAAAGTTTGCCTACAATGGACATTAATGGACACCTTCGACAATCAAGAATTGCTGCAATGGATCAAAAGCCAGGCTAAAGGGCTGGGCTTTAGTGAGTTGCGAGTAACGGATCTGGACGTTAGTCAGGCATTGCCCTATTTGCAGGATTGGTTGGAAAAAGGTCATCATGGTGATATGAATTATATGAGTGAGAACGCGCATTTGCGTGCTAATCCTCAAAAGATATTACCTCAAGCTCTCAGAATACTATCCTTGCGGATGGATTACCTGCCACCAGAGCAATTTGAAAATAGCCAAGATTGGCGAGAACAAGAGTGGGCGAGGATACATCATCCAGAGTCTGCAGTTATATCTGTTTATGCAAGAGGTCGTGATTACCATAAAGTACTGAGAGCGCGACTACGACAATTAGCGCAAATGATTGAAGAGAAAGTAGCTCCGCTGAACTACCGCGTTGCCGTTGATTCTGTACCATTACTTGAAGTTGAATTTGCTAAAAAATCTGGATTAGCATGGCGAGGCAAGCACACCTTAGCGCTCCACCGAGATGCTGGATCCATGTTTTTTCTAGGGGAAATATTGCTAGATATTCCACTCCCCATCGATGAACCGATAACAGATCATTGTGGACAATGTCAGGCATGCATCGATATTTGTCCAACAAAAGCAATCATTGCGCCATATCAATTAGATGCAAGAAAATGTATTTCTTATTTAACGATCGAGCATAGCGGGGCGATACCCATTGAATATAGAAGCCTTATTGGCAATCGCATCTATGGTTGTGATGATTGTCAGTTAGCTTGTCCCTGGAATAAATTTTCTTCGCCAAGTACGATCGGGGACTTTAATGAACGACATGAATTAAGTAAGTTAAATTTACTAGATGTATTTTGCTGGAAAAAAGAAGACTTTGACACGTATATGCAAGGAAGTGCTATCTACCGCATAGGTTATGCACAATTTATGAGAAACGTAGCAGTAGGCCTTGGTAACTTATTGCGCCATAAAAATACAACTGAGCAGATGAAAGAAAAGACTAGAGTGGTCCTTAAGAGTCAGCATCATATTATTCATGAATTAGTTGATGAACATATTGAATGGGCATTAGATGCCTAGGGCACTACAATAGAGCAATGGATCGAATATTACATGAGTTAAATAGCGCAGACACTTTTTCAAAAGGCATGAAATTAGGTGTGAAGGCAGGCATTTACGGGCCTGGACCAGTTCTATTGGCTGGTATGATCGGGTTTGGAGCGATGGGGCATGGAATTGGCTTATCGTGGCTTCAAACCACGTCGATTTCTTTTTTAATGTACGCATTGCCTGGTCAAATTGTTTTTATAGAAATGATGTCTATGGGCGCATCCTCTAGCGTCATCACTATTGCAGTTGCTTTAACCTCAACTCGATTTTTAACCATGGTTCTGACCCTATTTCCACAAATACCAAAAGCGCATAAGGAACCATCACGACTATTGTCAGTACATTTAGTGGCAATGAGCTCTTGGGCTTTTTGTATGCGAGATTTTCCAAAAATGAAACCGGAAGTACGTTACGGATATTTTTTAGGTATTGGTTTGATTTGTTGGGTACTAGCGGTACCGGGGACAATCTTAGGATATATTGTTTATGAATATGTACCTATTTGGATAGTGTTGCCACTCGTATTTGTTAACCCATTATTTTTCTTACTATCCTTTGCGGATGTAGTTGTGCCATTAAACCGGATCGCGATCGTTGTTGGAGGATTATCTGGCGCATTTTTTTATAGTTATTTTCCAGAAAATGCATTGTTGATGTCCGGATTAGGTTGTGGAACCTTAGCTTATCTTTATGATTATTTCAAACGTAAAAAGTCGAGTACATGATGAATATATTCGATAATATGACGCCGGAATTTCAGTGGTGGACCATGCTTACGTTAGTTGTTTTGGGGACTTACTTTTGGCGTGGCTTGGGTGTGTTATTGGCCGGTCATGTATCTCAAGACAGCGAAGTATTTAAATGGTTGTCAGCCGTGACCTATGCTCTAGTAGGGGCTCTCACATTTAAATTGATTTTATTACCTATTGGTCAATTAACGCAGGTACCAATTACCTATCGAATCTTAGTCAGTGTTATATGTCTAGTCTATGTAGTCAAATTCAAAGCAGGATTAAGTCGTGGCTTAATTCTCGGATGTATCCTCATGGCGGGATACGGTCTGTACCTATCCTACGGATAAATCTTCAATCACCTTTTATCTTTATGGTTAAAAAGCCATATTTGTAAAGTGACTTTTATTTCTTAATGAGAATGATTATCATTTGTTATTGATCAATTGTTTTTGTTAGAAAGGAAGTCGGAGTGTTTAATCAAACTCGCAAAATTATAAGTTTCATATACAAGGGAATCGTCATTGGGGTCAGCACCCTATCATTAATATCTTATGCTGGAGAAGGGTATTTCGGATGGGTTTATGGTCTAGATTTGCAACCTGAAGGAAGATGGGAGTTTGAACAACGATTACAGTTAACGAGAGGTCAAGCTACTGGAACATATGATCTGTGGCAAGGTCGAACAGAAATGGAATACGGGTTAACTAACAATCTTCAATTAGCGGGATACTTAAATACTTACTCGATACAAGCGGGTAAAAATTACACGAATAGTGAATATTGCGACCAAGGGGTTAATCCCTGTACCGGCGGATATGGTGTTCCTTATGCATTTAGTCAAAATGCGGGCTACTCACAAACTGGCATCGATGGCATCTCAGTTGAAGGGATATGGCGTATCAGTAATCCAGTGACTTCGCCGATTGGCGTGGGCTTGTATGTTGAACCGACGATTGGCCATCTAAAAAATGCGCTAGAGACAAGATTGATTTTGCAATCGAATTTTATTGATGATCGACTTCAAATTGTGGGCAATATTGTTTATGAATTAGAGAAATTACAGTTTGATCAAGAGCCAATTGAAGAGACAGTTCTAGATTTTGTAGGAGGTATTACCTATCGCGTGATACCGAACCTTAATGTGGGAATTGAATACCGATTCCACAATGACTTCGATGGGTATTCATTCAGTAATCAAACACAAAGAGCACATTTTTGGGGCCCCAATATTCACTATGCAAGTAAAGATTGGTGGGTAACTGCTGCGATGCGAACCCAAATCGGTGGGCAATGTTGGGACCCTGGAACGGCAGAATGTTCTGATGGCAAGGTCTGGGATAGTCATGGTCGTAATGAATACATCGTTAAATTTGGGATGCCCTTTTAATGCAATGGAAATCTACAAGCTGTATCTCGGTGATGTGTTTGGCAAGTATTAGCCCTGCAGGGCTGGTATGCGCCAAACAGTATCTCAGCATCGATGAAGTTAAACAAGTGATGTTTAGTGGGGAGATATTTAAGCAAGTTGAAATAGATATTCCGATTGCAATTAAAGAACTGATGAGAAAAGAATCAGGAGTGCGATACGCCTATACGCAAAAGCATGTTTGGAAATCGAATCAAGGATCATGGTTATTAGTAGATGAAGTTGTTGGTAAACATGAAATGATTACGTATGCCGTTGGGATTCATGCAAATGGGCAAATTCAGGGTGTAGAAATTCTTGAGTACAACGAATCCTATGGCGAACAAATACGTGAAAAGAAATGGCTACAGCAATTTAAAGGTAGGGACGCTCATCAAATTTTACGATTTAACGAAGATATTAAAAATATTACTGGCGCAACACTCTCATCAAAGCATGTAACAAATGGTGTGCAAAGGTTAATGGTGTTGTATCGAGAATATTTAAGTAAAGCTTGATATGAGAAGAAGTCAACCCCTATTAGGTACTTTTGTAGAAGTCTGTATTGCTGATGAAGTATCAGCACCGATTCAACAAAGACATTTTTATCAGGAAATTTGTAATGTCGTTTTCAGGGAGATTTCAAAAGTTCAATCACTGATGTCAAGACATGATGGATATAGTGATATATCAAAGATTAATCGACTATCCGCTACTGGTAAACGTATTGTTCTACCTATCCATCCATGGACCTATGAAGTTTTATTGATTGCGCAAAAAATTTGTATCGAAACAAATGGATTATTTGATTGTGGAGTAGGTCAATTTGACCCGTCACATACATCCAGAAAGAATCATTGTGATCATGCAAGTATTTGTTCGATTGATTTATTAGGGAATCACGAAGTGGTCATCCAAGAGCCTATATCACTCGATTTGGGAGGTATAGCTAAAGGATATGCAGTAGATCGTGGCGTTGATATTTTAAAAAACTTCGGGATTGAAGAAGCCGTTATTAATGCAGGAGGAGACTTGCGTGTGCTTGGTCAGCAAGCGCATGCGATTAATTTAAGAGAAAGAGTAAATGAAGGTGCCTATATTCACTTGGGTGAGTTAAGAGATGGCGCTATTGCAAGCTCATCAACACGATTTGGTCGTAAAAATATGAAAGGAGAAAAGTCTTATTTGATAAATCCAAAAACCAGGAAGTATATAGAAGATGATTTGAGCTATTCAATCATTGCACCAACTTGCGTTGTGGCGGACAGCTTAACGAAAGTTTTAGCAATTGAGAAGAATATTTATGCCCCTTATTTTAAAAAATTTGGAGCGATACCAATTATTGTGGAGTGAAACATGGAAAGTAAACAGCAGTTAACAGCATCAAAAATCGGCAAGATGAGTCAGTGGCATAAAAATTTAACCTTAATGGGAGTATTGCTCAGTGTAGGCTCAGGATTAGTTTGGTTTATATCTGAAGATATGTTGGGTCAGCCAATCCAAGCATTAGGTTTGTTAGTCAGTATGCATGGTATTACGGGACATTTATTTTTACTCATACTAGGCATGGCACTTTACCATCACGTTCAATTAAGCCTCAGAATGAAGAAAAACGTTTGGATGGGGAGTGCTTTTATCGTCACATCTTTACTATTGATTGTATCTATTTTGGCATTGTTCTACGGCCGAGGAGTGATCCATGAGCAGGCGCACCTTTTACATCTTGTATCGGGAAGCTTGACGGGCATTGTATTTTTCTTACACATTCAAATTGGTAAAAAATCCTTTCCTAAAGCTCTATTAGCAGTTGGTCAGCAACAAAAAGTGGCATAACGATTTTAGTTGGCGTTAACGGCGTATTCATTGGGGTGGATACGCCGTCTTTTTTGATTTCAAAAAACTTGGTTAAAATAGAGAAAATAATTCAATGGAGAACACAATGCCTGCAAATCGTACCTACTTAACTCAACAAGATGTTGCCTCAATCCTGGCTGCTGCAGAAAAATATGCTGCGCAGGAAAGCTTTGCAGTGACTATTTCTATCGTGGATGACGGAGGACATTTATTAGGCCTATTGCGTCGTGATGGTGCAGCTCCAGTGACAGCGTATATTTCTCAAGAAAAAGCTCGTGCCGCAGCACTTGGACGTCGTGAATCAAAGGTATACGAAGATATTATCAATAACGGCAGAACAGCATTCTTGGCTGCCACCCCTGTTTTACATGGTGTTTTAGAAGGTGGCGTTAATATTGTTGTTGATGGCCATACTATCGGTGCAGTAGGTGTTTCCGGGGTTAAATCCTCTGATGATGCCCTAATTGCTAAGGCTGGAATCGCCAGTTTGGGCTTGAAATAAGAATTAGCCTCATAATAGAGGGCTGTGAACGAATTTAATCAAACCCCTAGCACTGAGTTGAACGTGGAAAGCGAAGTAGAACTTTCCACAACTCACCTGCCCCCTGCAAAACCTGACTTTACGCAACTTGGCTTATGCCAAAAGATACTGCAAGCAGTTCAGGAGCAGGGCTATATGCATCCAACGCCTATACAAGAGCAGGCGATACCTCATGTATTAGCCGGCAAGGACGTCATGGGGGCAGCGCAAACAGGTACCGGTAAAACGGCAGCCTTTGTGTTGCCGATTCTTGAAAAGATTGTCCCTTTTGCAAATACAAGTTCATCACCAGCAAGACATCCAATACGGGCTTTGGTCTTAACTCCTACAAGAGAATTAAGTGACCAAGTCGCTGAAAACGCCTTTAAGTATTCAAAATATACAGACTTGAGAACGGCAGTAGTTTTTGGTGGGGTTGATATATCCTCTCAAACACAATTACTCAGAGCTGGTGTGGAGTTATTAATTGCCACTCCAGGACGTTTACTTGATCACCTATCACAAAAAAATGCCAATCTATCGCAAGTACAAATATTAGTTTTAGATGAAGCAGATCGCATGTTGGATATGGGTTTCTTGCCTGATTTACAGCGAATCATGGCATTAATTCCGACGGGCTCAAGACAAACCTTATTGTTTTCTGCAACCTTTTCACCAGAAATTAAAAAATTAGCACAGCAATACCTGAAAGATCCAGTCATCATTGAAGTTTCTCGACAAAATCAGACAGCTGATACCGTCACACAGATGGTTCATTTAGTCGATTCTTCGAATAAATTAAAGGTCTTACTAGACATCTTAAAACAACGACAAGTGAAGGGGTTACCCTCACAATGCATTATTTTTGCCAATAGTCGCATCGGTTGTGCACGACTTTCAAGAGCGCTTAGCCAACATGGAATTAAGGCAGAAGCCATCCATGGAGATAAAAGTCAAGGTGAGCGTATGAGTATTTTGGATCACTTCAAAAAAGGTGAGATTGACGCACTAGTGGCCACAGATGTGGCAGCCAGAGGATTGGATATTCCAAGCATGCCATGTGTGATTAATTATGAATTACCTTTTAGTGCCGAGGACTATATCCACCGGATTGGCAGAACGGGCAGAGCTGGAGCAAAAGGTGATGCTATTGCCCTAGTCGATGGTTCAGAATTAAAGTTACTGGCAGAAATTGAAAAGCTGACAAAAAAACCACTGATCCGTATACCTGTACCTAGTAGTCGCACTCAAGAAAACTCAGACCCATTCTTCTATATGCCATACCAGTCAGACTCCAAAGCAACTTCAGTTGCGGGCGTTGTTGCACCGCAATCAATTGTCAAAGCGCCTAGCACCAATAAAACCATTGGGGCATTACTCGGCGGCATCAAAAAACCCCAATAAATAGTTAACCAAGCTTTTACAGCTTGGGCTTTTGCCGCATTTTTAGGTCAAATAATAGGGGCAATGTCTAGACATCGTTAAAATAGAAATTATGCCAAGTCCAAATTTTGTTCATTTACGTCTGCACTCTGAATATTCTGTTGTGGATGGCATCGTTCGCTTAGAGCCAGCCATCCAGACAGCGGTAAATGATCAGATGGGCGCGCTGGCATTAACGGACCTCATGAACTTTTTTGGGTTAATTAAATTTTACTCAAAGGCGAGAGATGCCGGTTTAAAACCGATTGCGGGAGCAGATATATGGATTTCGCATCCAAGTCAAAGTAATAAGTCACATCG
>Ga0114960_10002583_pt1 | contig 14054 bp, 11 predicted proteins | sample C_130625_MF_Meta_FD_92637 | JGI IMG/M metagenome (GOLD analysis project Ga0114960, IMG submission 92637) | Freshwater microbial communities from Lake Croche, Canada to study carbon cycling - C_130625_MF_MetaG | ecosystem: Environmental > Aquatic > Freshwater > Lake | place: Lake Croche, Canada... | reverse complement strand
TGTCGGTGCCCAAGAAAAACCGCGCGCTGCCCGATGTGGCGGCCTTGACCAAGGCCAGGCGGTGGGTCTCGCGCTTGAGCACCGGCAAGCAGTAATAGTGCGGTCGCACACCACCCAAAAAGATGGCGTTGCGGTTGAACAGCAAATGGTGGGCGGTGATGGTGGCGGCGGTGGGCCCATCGGCTTGGGCGACAAACTGCGCCGCCTCTTGGGTGGTGATGTGCTCCATCACGATTTTGAGTTCGGGGAAATCGCGCCGAAGGGGGATGAGGTGGCGCTCGATGAACACCGCCTCGCGGTCAAACAAATCCACCGCCGGGTCGGTGACTTCGCCATGCACCAACAGCAACAAGCCCTGGCGTTGCATGGCCTCCAAGGTGGCGCTGATTTTGCGCAGGTCGGTCACGCCCGCATCGCTGTGGGTGGTGGCACCGGCCGGGTAGAGCTTGCAGGCCACCACACCGGCGCCTTTGGCGCGCGCAATCTCGTCGGGCGGCAAGCTGTCGGTGAGGTACAGGCTCATCAGCGGGTCAAAGCTCGCGCCTTCGGGCAAAGCGGCCATGATGCGCTGGCGGTAGGCCATGGCCAGTTCGGTGCTGGTGATGGGCGGCTTCAAGTTGGGCATCACCAGGGCGCGGGCAAACTGTGCAGCGGTGTGGCCCACCACGGCTTGCAAGGCCGCGCCGTCGCGCAAATGCACATGCCAGTCGTCGGGTTGGGTGAGGGTCAGGGTGTCGTAATTAGAAGGGTTGGCGTTCATGCCCGCATTGTCCCATCGGCGCGGGCCAACCGAAGCTTTGGCCCGCTCATCAAGGTCTGCAACCGTCAAGACCCGCCATGGCAATGGCTCTGTTGTCGCCGCGGATTGCCGTGCGCAGGCATTAATTTGGCAGAGCCCGCTCAGGCGTCGATTGGTGCCTGAGCGGCCAAGTCGGCCTTGCGCTGCAAAAAGCCCCACAGCGCGTGGGCGGCGGTTTTGGGGGTGGTGGCGTTGGCGCGCGCCGGTTTGACCCGGTAGGCACGCAACAGCATGGCCTGGTCAGGGTGCGGCCACAGGTGCGAGGCGGCGCGCACCAGCAACTGCTCGCGCAACTCTTTGGCCACCGCGCTGTGCGGCAAAAACGCCAGCCCATGGCCGGCCAAGGCCATGGCTTTCAAACCCTCGGCCATGTCGGTCTCGTACACCCGGTCCAGGTGGATGGGCACCGGTGCGCTTTTGAGGATCAGGTCAACGATGCGGCCCAAATACGCCCCCGGCGCATAGCCCAAGTAAGGCACATGGGCAGTGGCGCTGCCGGGCAACTGGAACAGGGGTTGGCCATCGGCGCGCGGTTTGGCATAGGGGCCCATCACCTCTTGGCCCAGCTCCACCATTTCGTAGCGGTCAGCGTCCAACTCGATGGGTTGCGAGGGGTGGTAATAAGAGATCAGCACATCGCAACTGCCCTCAATCAGGTGCAACACCGCGTCGTGCACATTGAGCGCGATCAAGCGGCTTTTGATTGGGCCAAATTCATCGCGCAGGCTCGACACCCAGGCCGGAAAAAACGTGAACGCCAAGGTGTGCGGCACAGCAAAGGCAATCACATCTTGCCCCGCCGAGGCCTGGGCGCGCAGCATGGCGCGGGTGCTGTTCAAAAACTGCAACATGTCCAGCGCCTGCGCGTACAAGGTCTCGCCGGCCGCGGTCAAGCGCGTGGGGTAGGAGGACCGGTCCACCAGGTCCGAGCCGGCCCAGGCTTCGAGCGACTGGATGCGGCGCGAAAACGCCGGTTGGGTGACGTGGCGCAACTGCGCCGAGCGGCTGAAGCTGCGTGTCTCCGCCAGGCTGACAAAGTCTTCCAACCACTTGGTTTCCATCAGGGCGTCCCGGGCCTCATGCGCTGCGGCCCTCTTGCACGGCGTGGCAAGCCACTTGCGCGCCATCGATGGCTTGCAATGCCGGGCGCTCGCTGCGGCAACGCGCATCGGCCAAAGGGCAGCGCGGGTGAAAGCTGCAACCCGAGGGCGGCTGCAAGGGATTGGGCACCTCGCCTTGCACCGGGGTGCGCTCGCGACCGTGGTCGCGCATGCGCGGGATGGCGTCGATCAGCATGCGGGTGTAGGGGTGGCGCGGTTGCTCAAACAAGCGCCGCGTGGGCGCCACCTCGACCAAGCGGCCCAGGTACATCACGCCCACTTGGTCGCTGACGTGGCGCACCACGGCCAAGTTGTGCGAAATAAACAAATAGGTCAGCCCGCGCGCGCGCTGCAAATCACCCATGAGATTGAGCACCTGGGCTTGCACGCTCACGTCCAGTGCCGAGGTGGGCTCGTCACACACCAAAAATTCGGGCGCGGTGGCCAAGGCGCGGGCAATCGAGATGCGCTGGCGCTGACCACCCGAAAACTGGTGCGGGTACTTGCCCAAGTCGGCGGCACCCAGGCCCACCGATTGCAGCAAGCCCACCACCGCGTCTTGGGCCTCGGCGCGGCTGCCCGACAAGCCATGTTCCAGCAAAGGCTCGGCCACCACATCGCCCACCGTCCAGCGCGGGTTGAGGCTGGCATAGGGGTCTTGAAAAATCATTTGGATGCGCCGGCGCAAGGCCAAGGCATCGCGCCCGGCAAAGGCGGCGTGCGCGTCTTGGCCGTCAAACTGCACCTGGCCCCGGCTGGGCTGGTACAGGCCCACCAACAAACGCGCCACCGTGCTTTTGCCGCAGCCCGACTCGCCCACCAAGGCCATGGTTTGCCCGCGTGGGATGGCAAAGTCCACCCCGTCGACCGCGTGCAGCCACTGGCGCGGTTGGCGCTCGAGCACGCGGTTGAGCCAGGGGGCCGACACGTCAAAGTGGCGCGCCAGGTCGTGCACCTGCACCAAGGGCGTTGTGGGCTGTGGACCCGCAGCACTGGCGCTGCTGCCAGAGTGGCCGCTGATCAATGAGGGGCCCGGGTTTGGCGTGTTGGGCGCAGCGATGGCAATCCCCTCCCCCACCAAAGCCTTTGCCGGATTGGGGTTGTCAATCAACCAACACGCGGCCAAGCCTTGGCCCACGGCTTGCAATGGGGGCCGCTCGTGGGCGCAGCGCGGCAAGGCGTGGGCGCAACGCGGGTGGTAGGCACAACCGCTGGGAATGGCGTTCAGGCGCGGCATGCTGCCGTCAATTTGGTGCAGCCGCTCGTCATTGCCGTCGATGTCGGGGATGGAGGCCATCAGCCCCGCGCTATAGGGATGTGCGCTGCGGTGGATGACCGCGTCGACTGGGCCGATTTCGGCCACCCGCCCGGCGTACATCACGGCCACGCGGTCGCAGGTTTCGGCGATCACGCCCATGTCGTGGGTGATCAGCACCACCGCCGCGCCACGCTCGCGGCACAAGCGCTTGAGCAGGCCAATGATTTGCGCTTGCACCGAGACATCGAGCGCCGTGGTGGGTTCGTCGGCCACGATCAGGCGCGGCTCGGCGGCCAGCGCCAGCGCGATCACCACCCGCTGGCGCATGCCCCCCGAGAACTGGTGCGGGTAATGGTCGAGCCGCTCACGCGCGGCGGCAATGCCGGTCTCTTGCAACAAGGCCACGGCGCGTTCGCGCGCCTCATGGGCGCTGACAGGCAAATGGGCTTGGATGGTCTCCACCAATTGCTGGCCCACGCTGTACAAGGGGTTGAGCGAGGTGAGGGGGTCTTGAAAAATCGCACCAATGTGGCGCCCGCGCAAGCGGCGCAGGCCATCCGCATCCAAGTTGTCGATGCGCTGGCCGTCAAACCAAATGCCACCGCTGGCAATGCGCCCGGGCGGCTCGAGCAAGCCAATGATGGACGCACCGGTGATCGACTTGCCCGCGCCCGACTCGCCCACCACGCCCAGCACCTCACCGGCGGCCACGCTGAAGGACACGCCGTCCAAGGCACGCAACACCCCCCGGCGGGTGGGGAACTCGACCACCAGGTCTTTGACCTCGAGCAAGGGCGGCGTGTGGGGCAAGTCCATGCGCGCCCGCCTATTGCAAACGCGGGTTGAGCGCGTCACGCAACCAGTCGCCCAGCAAATTCACCGACAGCGAAATCAGCACCAGCATCAGGCCCGGGAAGATGGTGATCCACCACTCGCCCGAAAACAAATAGTCGTTGCCCACGCGAATGAGCGTGCCCAGCGACGGCGAGGTGGGCGGCGCACCCACCCCCAAAAACGACAGCGTGGCCTCGGTGATGATGGCCGTGGCCACTTGGATGGTGGCCAGCACCAGCACCGGCCCCATCACATTGGGCAACACGTGGCGGCGCATGATGCGCACCGGGCTCACACCGGTCACGCGGGCGGCTTGCACATACTCTTTGTGGCGCTCGACCAAGGTGCTGCCGCGCACCGTGCGGGCGTATTGCACCCAACCCGTCAAGGTGATGGAGGCGATCAGCACCCCAAAGGCCAAGGCCTCGTGCGCTTGCGGAAACAAGGCCCGCCCCACCCCGGCAATCAGCAGCGCCACCAAGATGGCGGGGAAAGACAGCATCACGTCGCAGGTGCGCATGATGAGCGCGTCCCAACGCCCGCCCCAAAACCCGGCCCACAAACCCAGGCTCACACCCAGCAGCCCCGACAAGGCCACCGAGCTCAAACCCACCAGCAGCGAGATGCGCGCGCCAAACATCAGTGCCGACAAAATGTCGCGCCCTTGGTCGTCGGTGCCCAACCAATACTTGGGGTTGCCCTCGGCACTCCAAGCCGGGGGCAGGCGCGAATCGGCCAGCTCCAGGGTGGCCAGGTCAAACGGGTTGTGCGGTGCCAGCCAAGGGGCAAAAACGGCGGCCAGCACACAAGCCAAGGCCAGCAGCGCCGCCACCACCGCCGTGGGCGAGTGGCGAAAGCTGTGAACAATGTCGCTGTCCCACCAACGCGCCCAGGCGCTGGGGCTGGCTTGGCTCATGGCGGCAAGGCGCGGGGATTAAGGCTTGACGACGATGTACTTCCAGGGCATGCCGTTGTCGGGCAACTGCACCACTTGGATGTTTTTCTTGGCCGCCCAGTTCAGCGCTTGCTGGTGCAGGGGCAGGTGGCCAATGTCGTCTTGGTGGATCTTCATCGCGTCGCGGATCAAGGCGTTGCGCTTTTTGGTGTCGGTCTCTGAGGCCACTTGCTGGGTCAGCTCGTCCACCTTGGGGTTGTTGTAGGCACCCAAATTGAACTGGCCGCGCCCACCGTCACCGGGTGAGGACAAGATGGGGTAGAGCACGTTGTGCGCGTCCACCGTGCTGGCGGTCCAGCCCAGCATGTAAAAGCTGGTGTTGCGGCTCAAAATCTTGGGGAAGTATGAGCCCTTGGTCTCGGCCTCGAGGTTGATCTTCACCCCCACCCGCGCCAAATTGGCGGCCACGGCTTGGCAGATTTCAGCGTCGTTGACATAGCGGTCATTGGGGCAGTTCATCTTGACCTCAAAGCCACTGGGGTAGCCGGCTTCGGCCAACAACTTTTTGGACGCCTCGGGGTCATAAGGCAAGCGCTTGGCCAGATCGGCGGCGTAGCCATTGATTTGCGAGGTGAGCATCAGCGCCGTGGGGGTGGCCGCGCCACGCATCACGCGGCTTTTGATGGTCTCGATGTCAATGGCTTGGTAAAAGGCCTGGCGCACGCGTTTGTCTTTGAACGGGTTTTTGCCCTTCACATTGCTGTAGAGCAACTCGTCGCGGGCCTGGTCCATGCCCAAAAAGATCACCCGCAGCTCGGGGCCTTGCAACACGTTGAGCTTGGCGTTGGCCTTGATGCGCTCGACGTCTTGCACCGGCACGGGCTCCATCACATCCACCTCGCCCGAGAGCATGGCCGCCACGCGGGTGGCGTCGTTGCCAATCGGGGTGTAAATCACCTCGTCGACATTGGTGGGGACCTTGCCCCAATAGCTGCCGTTGCGGGTAAAGGTGGTGCGCACGCCGGGTTGGCGCTCGCGCAGGCGAAACGGGCCGGTGCCGTTGGCGCGGAAAGAGGCAGCGTTTTCAATGCCTTTGCGCCGGTCCACCGGCTTGGTGGCTTGGTTTTCCTCGCACCACTTTTTGCTCATGATGTTCCAGTGGGTGATCATCTCGGGCAGGATGGGAAAGGGCTGGCTGGTGATGATGTCGATGCTGTGGTCGCTGAGTTTTTTGATCTCTTTGATCTGGCCCACATAGGTTTTCATGTCCGAGCCGTCGCCCTTGGCGCGCTCGTAGCTGAAGATCACATCGTCGGCGGTGAACGGCGTGCCGTCATGGAAGGTCACACCCTTGCGCAGCTCAAAGCGCCACACGGTGGGCGCGGTTTGCTTCCAGCTGGTGGCCAGCACCGGCGTGAGTTTGAATTTGTCGTCGCGCCAGATCAGCGGCTCGTAGACGTTTTCCACCACGGTGATTTGCAGCGACTCGTTGAGCGAGTGCGGGTCCATGGAGAGCGCGTCGCCTTGGTTGGCAATGCGCAAGGTCACGGCGGCGGCGGGCAGCGCCACGGCCAGGGTCAAACCAGCGGCCAAGGCGCCCAAGCGCCAAACGGGGGTGGGGGTTTTGTGGTTCATGCGGGTGTCTCCTTGAGGGATGTGATGTTACAGGGGGTTGTCTTCATTTGAGCAAAATGAATACCCGGGTTTTCACACTGGCATGGCCGCCTCGATCAGGCTGGCGTGCAGGGCCGCGCCCAGGGGCAAGATGGCGTCGTTGAAGTCGTAGCGGCTGTTGTGCAGCGGGTGGCTCAGGCCCAGCGCAGGCTGGCCTTGGCCAATGCGCATATAGGCCCCGGGCTTGACTTGCAGCATGAAGGCAAAGTCCTCACCGCCCATGCTGGGCGTCATGTGGCGCACCACTTGGTCTTCGCCCACCAAGCGCGCGGCCACATCGGCGGCAAACTGCGCCTCGGGCACGGTGTTGACGGTGGCCGGGTAAACGCGCTCGTAGTGCACTTTGGCCGTGGCCCCAAAGCCTTGGGCGATGCCTTGGCACAGGTGGGTGAGGCGCTGCTCGATGTGGGCTTGCACGCTGGCGCTGTAGGTGCGCACCGTGCCCACCAAGGTGACCTCGCCAGGGATCACGCTCATGGCCCCGGGGTGGCCGCCTTGCATCGAGCAAATGCTGAGCACCGCTTGGTCCATGGCCGAGAGGTTGCGCGCCACGATGCTTTGGGCGGCGGTGATGATGTGCCCGGCCACCAACACCGGGTCCACGGTTTGGTGTGGGCGTGCCCCATGCCCGCCTTGGCCGGTGATGGTGATCTCCACCCGGTCCACCGCCGCTTGCATGGGGCCGGGGGTGATGCCAATCACGCCCAAGGGCACATCGGGGGCGTTGTGTTGGGCGTACACCTGCGCGCAGGGGAAGCGCTCGAACAAGCCGTCTTCGATCATCGCGCGGGCACCGGCGTAGCCCTCTTCACCGGGTTGAAAAATTAAGCACGCCGTGCCACGAAACTGCCGCGTCTCCACCAAATAACGCGCCGCGCCCATCAACATGGCGGTGTGGCCGTCGTGCCCGCAGGCATGCATCAGGCCGGGGGAGGCCGACTTCCAGGCCACATCGTTGTGCTCGTGCAAGGGCAGCGCGTCCATGTCGGCACGCAGGCCGATCATGCGCGGGGCGCTGGACGCCGCACCCGCATGGGGCTGGCCGTGGATCAGCGCCACCACACCGGTTTTGCCCAAGCCCGTGTGCACCTCGTCCACGCCGCACAAGCGCAGCGCCTCTTGCACCCGCGCCGAGGTGTAGACCTCTTCAAAACCCAGCTCAGGGTGGGCATGTAAATCGCGCCGAAAAGCGGTCAGCTCGGGGTGAAACTGGGCAATGTGGGCAAACGCCCGCCCCGTGGCCAACAAGCGCGGCGCGCCCATCAGTGCCCCCCCGCCGTGCCCACCCGCAAGCGCGGGTCGACCACAAAGTACAACAAATCGACGGCCAAATTGATGACCACAAAAATCAGCGAGATCAGGCACAAATACGCCGCCATCACCGGGATATCGGCAAACGTCACCGCCTGGATGAACAACAAGCCCATGCCCGGCCACTGAAACACCGTCTCAGTGATGATGGCAAACGCAATCAGCGAGCCCAGTTGCAAACCCGCGATGGTGATCACCGGCACCAAGGTGTTTTTCAGCGCATGGCCAAAGTGCACGGTGCGGTTGCTCAAGCCCCGGGCGCGGGCAAATTTGATGTAGTCGGTGCGCAGCACCTCCAGCATTTCGGCACGCACCAAGCGCATGATCAGGGTCAGCTGAAACACCGCCAAGGTGAACGCCGGCAGCAGCAGGTGCAGCCACCCGTCGCGGGTGAACAAACCGCTTTGCCACCAACCCAAAGCCACCACCTCGCCACGGCCAAAACTGGGCAACCAGCCCAGGCCCACGGCAAACACCAAGATGAGCAAAATGCCGATCAAAAACGTGGGCAGCGACACGCCCAGCAGCGACACCGTCATGAACAACTGGCTGAGCCAATGGCCGCGGCGCAGCGCGGCGTAAACGCCCATGGGGATGCCCAGCGCCAGTGCCAGCACAGCGGCCACCAAGGCCAGCTCCAGCGTGGCCGGAAAGCGCTCGGCAATCAGGCGCGACACCTTGGCCCCTTGGCGCAGGCTCAGGCCAAACTCGCCTTGCACTGCATTCACCAAAAAGTGGCCAAACTGCACCACAAAAGGCTGGTCCAGGCCCAGGTCGCGGCGCAATTGCGCAATCTGATCGGGCCGCGCGTCTTGCCCGAGCAAAAACACCACCGGGTCGCCCACATACTGGAACAACATGAACGAAATAAACGCCACCACCCCCATCACCACCAGGGCTTGGGCGAGTCGGCGCAGGATGAAGGCGGTCATGGTCGCAGTCTATAGCTTTTCTGGGCCAAAGCGACCTCTCTTGGCCATTCTGTGCGTCCCTAATACGCCATTGCGTCTTTGATCCTTCAAACTTCCACCCAACAATTTGCAAAACTTCTTCGCAACTGCTGCGCCCATGAAAAAACCCCACCGCCCTTGTGAGGCGGTGGGGTTTAGGCGTTGCCAAACCTCAAGCTGGCCGATGGGCCAGCCGGGGATCAGAACTGGTGGTCGATACCAACCAAGGTGCCGGTCATCACGCGGAAAGTACCGGTGTTTGCCGACGTGCTGGTGGCGGTCACCAGGTTGTTGGTGGAGGTACCGGTGTAACCGTACACAATGGTGCGCTTGCTGAAGTTGTACTTCAGGCCAAACTGGCTGGAAGACCAGTCAGCAATAGGCGTACCGGCGGCGTCCATGCTGGCGTTGTTGAAGCCACCCACCAAGTTCATGGCACCCATGGGCATGTCAAAGCTCACAGCACGTGAATTAAAGTTGTAAGCGCCGACAGCATTGGTAATCAGTGTAGTTGCGCCGGTGGCAGGACCAGAGGTGGCGTTTTTCTGACCATTGTTAATGGTCACGCCAAGCTTGATGGCGCCAAAGTCATACGAGCCAGCCAACTGGGTCATGTTGGTGGTGTACGTGGTGTTGCCTGCAACTGCGGCTGCACCTGCGGAGCTCAAAGCACCATACACGTTGAAGGTGTTGACTGCGCTTGCCACAGGTGTCATCGTTGCAGCGCCTGCGGTGGTACCGCTCAGATCAACACTCATGGAGGTATAGCCAAAAGCAGCACGTGCGGCGCCAGCAGAGTAGTCAATGTGCAAGCCTGTTCGGGCTTGCTTGTTCAGTGTGCGGCCGTCGGCGCTGGAGGCAGCGCCAAACTCGGTGTTCTCACGACCACCGGCAGAGCCCATGTCCACGGCAACTGTCCAAGCGCCAGCCAGTTTGGGGCTGATGTAACGGATGCCGTTGGCACGGGTGCCGCCTGCAGCGCCGAAGCCCCACAGGTGGGCGATAGAACCGCCGGCCATGCCTTCAGAGGTCTGGGTGAAGCCGCTAAGGGTGCCGATTTCGTACAGGGTGGTGTACATGTAACCCACGCGAACGGTACCGAAGTCACCTTCCAAAGCCACATAGGTCTGGCGGTTGGTGCCTTGGGTGTAACCACCAGCTGAGCCAGGATCGTTGCCAGAAGCGGCGGCATAGCCGTCGTACTGAATACCGATGGTGCCAGTGCGCACGCCAAACAAGGCGGGGTTGGTGGGGCTGAGGCCTTGCTCGGTCACGAAGTGGGCTTTCATGCCGCCGCCGAGTTCTTCGGTGCCTTTGAAGCCGATGCGTGAACCAGCGTTGCCGCCGTCCATCACGCCGAGCTGTTTGACGCCGGTGCCGCCGTTACCCAATTGGGTGGCTGTGACACCGTAACCAATGTCGGAACGACCATAAATGGTGGCTTGTGCCATCACGGCGCCAGTAGCGGCCAGTGTAGCCAGAGCAACTAGGGATTTTTTCATGAGTGAATTCTCCAAGGTTAAACAAAGGGGCTTCAGCGAACTGAAACCAACTTCTTTTCTAGAAGTTGGCGCTATTGCACCAGAGCGGGCATGCGCTGGCAAAGGCTTTCTGGCTTTGTGGGGTCAATGCGTTGTTGGCTTGCAACAAGTTTGGGGTCCTCTGGGCTGTGCCACGTTTTGAGAATGAAAATACCAATTATTAAGTGTTCAAATTTGCTGAATTTGTGTTTTTTAAAAGTTTGGCCTGTGTTGGACAATCGGTCGCATGACACACCCCGCTTCGTTTTTCAAACCCGGCCCTTTTGACGCTTTGCTCGGCGCAGCCGATCTGGCATTGCGCACACTGTGGGCCACGCCGCACGCGCGCCGCCCCATGCCCACGCCCGACAGTGCAGCCATTTCGCTAGACGGTGCACAGCGCCGCGAAGCCGCCGCTTTGATGCGGGTGAACCATGTGGGCGAGGTGTGTGCGCAGGCCTTGTACAGCGCGCAGGCTTTGGCCACGCGCCAAGTGGGCTTGCAAACCCATTTGCAAGCGGCGGCCGCTGAAGAAACCGATCACCTGGCCTGGACAGAGGCGCGCATCCACGCCTTGGGTGGGCGCAAAAGCTGGCTCAACCCCCTTTGGTACGCCGGTGCTTTTGCGCTGGCCTATGCCACGGCGAAAGTGGGTGGCGAGCGCATCAGCTTAGGCTTTGTGGTGGAAACCGAGCGCCAAGTGGAGGCGCATTTGCACAGCCACCTGGCGCGCTTGCCTGCTGGCGACACCGCCTCACTGGCGGTGGTCAAGGCCATGGCCCAAGATGAGGCACAACACGCCCGCGAGGCCCAGCGCGCGGGTGCCGCCGAATTGCCCGAACCCCTCAAGCGCCTGATGGCGCTGAGTGGGCGGGTGATGACCACGGTGGCGCACCGGGTCTGAAGCAAGCTCAGGCGCTGGGGACAGCGCCCTCATCAATCACCTCAAAACTGGTGGTGATGGCCGCTGTTTTTGCCAGCATGATGCTGGCCGAGCAGTATTTGTCGTGGCTCATGGCGATGGCGCGTTCGACGGCGCTGGCGGGCAGGTTGCGGCCTTTGACGGTGAAGTGCATGTGGATGCGGGTGAACACCTTGGGGTCGGTGTCGGCGCGCTCGCTGGTGAGCTTGACGCTGCAGCCCTCCACCGCGTGGCGACCGCGCTTGAGGATGAGCACCACGTCATAGGCGGTGCAACCACCCGTGCCCGCAAGCACCGTCTCCATGGGGCGCGGTGCCAAGTTGCGTCCGCTGTGCTCGGGCTTGGCCGGGTCGGGCGCGCCGTCCATGGCCAATATGTGGCCGCTACCGGTCTCGGCGATAAACCCCATGGCCGATTGGCCCCCTGCTTGGCCGGTCCAGGTGACGGTGCATTCCATGTGTGTTCCTTGTGAAGCGTTGATAAACAGATGAGGATAAGTCGACAGGCGAAGGCCTCATGGCCTTGAGGCCAGAAGCGCTTGGGAGAAAACATCCAAAGCTTGCCGATAAGTGGGAATCTGCTCTGGGGGTGCATAAACCATGTCAGCCACAAAAGCTTGGTATTGAGCTGCCAGCACGGGGCTAGCCTCGGCCCAACTCAGGGCATTCTGAATATGAGCCCATGGATTGGAGGCAAAGCCAGGGAATTGGGCGGCAAACTCTTGAGCATCTTGCGCGATGACGTCCTCCACCGTTTGGATCAGGGCTTTATCCGCTTGCGCCATGGCAGGATCACTTTGGAGCATTTGATGCACATCGTAAATGTGGCGAACCAAGGCTGTATCCCAGCCGCTGTCTTTGCTAAGCGTCTGCGTGGGTGAGGTATTTGCTAAATGTTGGGCCAAACGCCTGGGAAAAGCCACGCATTTTTCAACCAGCGTATCGCGCAAAGAGGCGCACTCTATCTCAATGGGGTCCTTGTAATGGCCACTGATCAACAAATCCAGCAACAAGCCCACAGGTCGTTTTTCGGTGACACAGATCCGGGTGGTGTGATTGATCTCCAACAACAGCCGTGATCGCAATGTGCTGGGTTTGGCATACGCAGACTCGTATTCAATCTCCAAAACGGTGTAAGCATTGCTGTCCATAGAGCGGCGTGTCACCGCGTGTGGACCATAGCCCGCCTGTTCCAGCGCCGCCATCACCTGGTCGGCACATGCACTCAACTGACGCCTCAGCTGGCTTTTGGACCTGACCGATGGAGCGTGTGAAGGCATCAATTTAAAGTCCAAATCTTCAGACATGCGCTGCACAATGCCAAAGGCCTTGGCCAAACTGGTTCCCCCACAAAACACCCAGCGGAAATCCGGGTTTGGGGGCATGGACCGGATCAAAGCCAGAACTTCGGTCACAAAGTAGTCTTTTTTTCAGCGCATAGCCACGCAATGACAGCGCTGACTCGGCTTCAAAGTCAGTGATTTTTTCGATCAAATCAGGCGCAAGTTTCTTCAAGATTCATACCGAATTGATTTGGTGCCAAAACCAATTCGCCGCGTAACCCTGGACTTGCCGACATTCAGCACATTGACCATTGGCATTTGGGTGGATTGACGGTCAAGGTAACTTTGCTCACTTTGTCCCAATTCGGGCTTTACACCCAATTGCGTCAAGGCCGCCAAACCGATGTCCAGCAATGGCAGCACTGGCACGGGCTGCCCCGTCAAGGAGCTGGGCTTGGCTTTCACATAAACCCCATAGCCCGCTTTCACCAAGTGGCCTTTGGCGGTCAATCCGCGCAATACCCTTCCGACTTGGTCATAACCGCCAAATTTGTCGAAATGCTTGCGCAAAAAAACCTGCCCCGCTGACCGGTGCAGGCTCATCAAGATTCGATCTTCTAAAAAATACTGGGCCATTTTTTCGCGCAAACATAAGACATTGATGTCGTATTTTTGCGCACTCACTGTCCCCGGTCAAGTTCGACGTGCTGCAACGCAACAAACTTTGTGTGACAATGCACACAACGGGCTCCAGAGGCCCCAACATTTGTCTCCTCCACCCTCTGAAAAGGTGGATTCAGCCCCGGGTGGCAACACCCGGGGTTTTTTTCTGGGTGGTGTCGCGGCGGCTTTGCAGCATGCCCACGTTCATCTCGCCGCTCAGGGTCGAGGCGTAGAAGTTTTCAATCATGTCCACCGAGGTGCGCGCGTTGCGCGCCAGGGTCAACATGTCAATGCCTTGGCCGTACAGCAGCCGAAAGGTGATGCCGGTGTGGCGCAAACAATACAAGGTGCGCGGCTGGCCGTGGGTGTCGGTGAGCGCAATGCCGGCTTCGCGCATCACCCACTTGAACCAAAAGTTCAGCACCGCCAGCGCATGGTCGCGGTTTTTTTCTTCGGGCAAAAACAAATAATCGCTGCCACTGGCTTGTGGGTTGGCGCGGCGCATCGCCTCGTAAATGCGCACGGCGCTGGGCAAAGTGACCACCGGTTTGTCGTGCTTTTTGGTGGCCGGCATGCTCAGGCGCAAATAGGTGTAAGCGCCGCGCACCACTTGCACATGTTGGTGCTGCAAAATTTTGATGTCGCTGGGGCGCACAAAGCTGTTGACCATGAACACCATCACCCAATACAGGTCGGGGGGCAGGGTTTGGTAGCGCTGGGTGATCCAAAACCGGCTGCGTGTGCCCGTGCCCATCTTGAACATGGGCGCCTCCGCCCCGCTGCGCGAGAGGTGCTTGGCACTGCGCAACACCGCTTTGTATTGCGCCAGGGTGAAGGCGGCACGCG
>Ga0114960_10002578_pt1 | contig 14062 bp, 12 predicted proteins | sample C_130625_MF_Meta_FD_92637 | JGI IMG/M metagenome (GOLD analysis project Ga0114960, IMG submission 92637) | Freshwater microbial communities from Lake Croche, Canada to study carbon cycling - C_130625_MF_MetaG | ecosystem: Environmental > Aquatic > Freshwater > Lake | place: Lake Croche, Canada... | reverse complement strand
GCTTGGTTGAGCGGAGCCACCGATGACACCTCAAATTACGCTTGGCAATCACAACACGGCATTTGGGCTCTCGCCGCGGGCGGTTGGTTTGGTTCGGGGCTCGGAAACTCTGAGCTCAAATGGTCGTGGATTCCTGAAGTTGACAACGACTACATCTTTGCGGTGATTGGCGAAGAGACTGGCTTGGTCGGCGCCACCCTGGTGATTGGGCTTTTTGTGTTTTTGGTCACTCGAATGCGCAACCTTTATTTGAGAACCGACGATGTTTTTATGCGAAACGTTACCGCCGGCGTTATGGTCTGGATCGGTTTTCAGGCACTAATCAACATTGCGGTGGTGGTGCAGTGGTTGCCGGTTCTTGGTGTTCCGCTGCCGTTGATTTCGGCCGGTGGTTCGTCTTTGATCAGTGCGATGCTGGCGATTGGCGTGCTGTTGTCTTTTGAAAGGCAAATTCAGCGGGATGAAGACGGCGCAAGCCGAGGACGCTCAACTAAAGCCCGTGACTCTAGGCTTGTGAACCGATGACCCGCTTTTTATTGGCCGGTGGAGGCACCGGCGGGCATGTCAACCCGATGTTAGCTTTGGCCGACGCCATCAAACATGATGATTTTGAAAATCGAATCTGGGCTTTGGGAACAGCCGAGGGGCTGGAGTCTCGTTTGGTTCCCGAGCGCGGTTACGACCTGCTGACCATTGAACGACTTCCTTTTCCGCGCCGAGTCAATGCTTATGCGTTTGGTTTTCTAGGTCGTTTTTTAGCTGCAGTGAAGCAGGTTGAAGGTTATCTAAAGGAGCACCGAGTAGATGTTGTGGTTGGCTTTGGGGGATACGCCAGCGCACCAGCCTACCTAGCTGCCAGGCGCCTGAATATTCCGATTGTGGTTCACGAAGCCAATGCTCTGCCTGGAATGGCAAACCGCTGGGCCTCGCGCTTTGCGGCGGCGACCGCGGTTGCTTTTAGCAACACGAGACTTCGAAACCTAACTTTTGTGGGCATGCCTTTGCGACACGAAATTGAAATGCTCGCGCAAAATGGGGTTTCGGCCGAGCAACGGGCGAATGCTCGGAAAACCTTTGGATTGCAGGGAGATTCCCCAACACTTTTGGTAACTGGCGGTTCGCTCGGCGCCAGAAGCATCAACGAGACGGTTGAAGCTTCGCGGCAGTTGCTGTCGGCGGCCGGCATTCAGGTGCTTCATATTGTCGGCGAGAAATCACCTCTCGAGCCGATTGCCACCAAAGACTACGTGCGTTTAGCCTATTGCGACCAGATGGACCTTGCGATTGCCGCTGCTGATTTCGCCGTTGCCAGAGCTGGAGCTTCAACGGTCAGCGAATTCACGGCGATTGGGCTTCCATCTTGCTACGTTCCTTACCCGGTGGGCAACGGTGAACAAAAATACAACGTTGCCGATGTGGTCGCAGCGGGAGGCTCGCTCACGGTAGCCGATGTTGATTTCAAACCGGACTATGTTTCTGGGGTGTTGATTCCGGAGATTTCAAATTCGCGAGAACTTTCAAAAATGGCGGCCGCCGCCAAATCGGTTGGTGTGTCTGACGGCTCACATCGGCTGCTCGCGCTTATCAAACAAGTTCTCAGCGGCCTGTCGTAATCTAGCTAGGAACAGCCAAAAGGACCAAATGATCAAGCCAGACTTTTCTCAACCAGTGCCAGCCGACCTTGGCAAAGTGCACTTTATTGGCATCGGCGGTTCTGGCATGAGCGGCATAGCGCGCATTTTGTTGGGAATGGGTCACGCCGTGACCGGCAGCGACCTGCGCGACACCTCAAACGTTGCAGCGCTGCGAGAGCTTGGCGCAGAAATTTTTATTGGCCACGATGCTGCCCACCTCGGCAACCCAGACACGGTCGTAGTGACCTCAGCGCTTTGGCCAACGAATCCAGAATATTTGCTTGCCAAAGAACGCGGCATTCCGGTGATTCACCGCTCACAGGCTCTGGCCTACCTAACCACCAAAAAACGTTTGATTGCGGTTGCCGGCGCTCACGGAAAAACCACCAGCACGGGCATGATCATAACGGCTCTGCAGGAACTTGGCGATGACCCGAGTTTTGTCAACGGCGGCGTGATTGCTTCGTTGGGCGCGAGTTCGGGCAGCGGAACATCCGAGCTGTTTGTGATTGAGGCCGACGAATCTGACGGTTCGTTTTTGCACTACGACACCGCAATTGCCCTGATCACCAACGTAGACGCCGACCACCTCGATCACTACGGCAGCATCGAAGCTTTTGACGCCGAGTTTGCCAAGTTTGCGGGTGGGGCCAAAGAATTTGTGGCAATCAACTCAGATGACCCGGGCGCGGTTCGCGTTGCAAAGCTGCTCGTGGGCAAAAAGCTGATTCGCTTCGGCGATGCCGCTGACGCCGATTTGCGCTTGCACTCGGTCGACGCCAGCGGAGCTCAGGTTTCGTTTGCTGTTGAATATGCAGGGCAGACCCTGCGCGCGACCTTGAAAGTGCCCGGCTATCACAACGCAATCAATGCAACCGGGGCCCTCGCGGTGCTGACCGGGCTCGGCTATGACGCTGCTGACGCTTTGGCCGCAATCGCGAGGTTTGGTGGCACCGAACGCCGTTTTGAGCTTCACGGTGAGCGACGCGGGGTCAAAGTTTATGACGACTTTGCGCATCACCCAACCGAAGTGTCGGCAGCCTTGGCCGGTGCTCGCGCAGTTGTTGGTGGCCACAAGCTCATCACCGTTTTTCAACCGCACCTTTACAGTCGAACCCGCTTGATGGCCAAAGAGTTTGCCGCCGCGTTGGCAGCTAGCGACGAGGTGGTCGTGCTCGACATTTATGCCGCCAGAGAAGATCCTGAGCCCGGCGTCACCGGCGCGTTGGTCTCTGACGCGTTTGCCAACCAGGCGCAGGTTCACTACGTTGCAAACTGGGATGACGCCCCAGCCGTGGCAGCCTCACTCGCCGGCGAGGGCGACTTTATCGTGACCATGGGCTGCGGCGATGTGTATCGCATGGTGCCACAGTTGCTCAAGGCGCTCGAGGAATAACGCTTGAAACGCCCCGCTTCGCGCACCGCAAAAAAGCCGCTCGCTTCTCGAACGACTGTCGGTCGCCCTGATTCAGGCAAAATTTCTCGCGATCAGCTGCGTGCCGAGCGCGAGCGCCTCCTGTTGGTGCGCGAGAGCAACCGACAATCTAAAAGAACTTCACTTCGCGCGCTAAATATTGAGGCTAAACGTTTTGGTGGCAACCGAAGGCGCGCCCGCAATATCAGGGTGACAGTCTTTGCAGCGCTGCTTGCGCTTTCGGCGCTGGTGCTGGCTACTCTTTTTACGCCTTTGCTGGCAATCGAAAAGATTGAGGTGTCGGGAACTTCGAGGCTTAAGACCTCGACAATTGCCGCTGCCGTGAAAAACCAAATCGGCGTGCCGCTGACCATGGTCGATAACGAAAAAATCCGCTCGGCACTTTCTGGTTTCAAGCTGATTGAGAGTTTCTCGGTGGTGGCAATGCCGCCTCATACCTTGCAAATTCGACTTATCGAGCGGCAACCGGTGTGTGTGGTGACGATTCGCGGGGTTAACTATTTGTTTGACGTTGCAGGCGTCAATTTGGGGGTCGCTAAGGGCAACGATAAGTATCCGGTGGTTTCGATCAGCGGTGCGCCTCGGTATAGCAAGAGTTTTGCCAACGCTATTAGCGTTTTGTTAGCTTTGCCGCTTTCGTTGGTCAGTCGCGTTCAGGTCGTTGAGGCTCGCTCGCAAGACAACGTGATTTTGCAGTTGAAGGGCTTCGCCGGTCAACAAATTATTTGGGGAGACCAGTCCAACTCGGCGCTTAAGGCAAATGTTCTTGAGGTTCTAATCAAAAAAGTGCCAAAAAACCAGGTTGCCACAATCGATGTTTCGGCCCCAACCGTGCCGGTGGTTCGCTACGGCAACTAAGTTTGCGACACGCCTAACTGCCTAACCGCGAATTGCAACGGCTCGTTCTAACTTCTAGTCGCAACAAGAAAAAGCCCTAAACGCTAAGGTTCAGGTTGATGTTTAGGCTTTTACAGACTTTTGGAGGAACCGTGAACGCTGCACCAACCGCAAGCCCCGACTTTAACAACCAGGTTGTAATTAAGGTTGTCGGAGTTGGAGGTGGTGGCGTTAACGCCGTTAACCGCATGCTCGAGGCTGGAATGCGCGGCGTGGAGTACATCGCGCTAAACACCGACGCCCAGCAGCTGTTGCAGAGCGATGCTCACGTAAAACTCGACATCGGTCGCGAAATCACCCACGGCCTCGGCGCTGGCGCTGACCCAGAAGTTGGCCGTCGCGCCGCCGAAGACCACGAGGATGAGATTGAGGCAGTCCTAAAGGGCGCTCAAATGGTTTTCATCACGGCAGGTGAAGGTGGAGGCACCGGTACCGGCGCTGCGCCAATCGTTGCCAAGATTGCAAAGCGCCTCGGCGCGTTGACCGTTGGTGTTGTCACCAGACCTTTTGACTTTGAAGGCAAGCGCCGCGCAGAGCAGGCCGAAAAAGGCATCGAAGCGCTGCGCTCAGAGGTTGATGCGCTAATCGTGGTTCCAAACCAGCGCCTTCTTGAGATGCAAAACAAAAACGTTGGTTTCCTCGAGGCATTCGTAATCGCCGACACAGTGCTTCGCGCCGGCGTTCAGGGAATCACCGACCTCATCATCACTCCTGGTCTCTGGAACACCGACTTCAACGACGTTAAGTCGGTGCTGCAGGGTTCTGGCTCAGCACTCATGGGCATCGGCGTGGCAAAGGGCGAAGATCGTGCGATTCGCGCGGCCGAAGAAGCCGTCACGAGCCAGTTGCTCGAGGCCACCATTGAGGGCGCACACGGAGTTCTGTTGCAGGTTCAGGGCCCATCCGATATTGGTCTTCACGAAGTTCACCACGCGGCAAACCTCGTCAAAGAGGCCGTTGCCGACGGCGCAACCATCATCTTTGGCGCGACAATCGATGACACCTTGGGCGACGAGGTGCGAGTCATTGTGATTGCCGCCGGCTTCGACGAATCAGCTCGTTCGAGCGACACTGCGCGTCGCCTGCCGTTTGTCGGTGCATCTTCGCTAAACAGCTTCACCTCAATCTCAACCCCGAAGCCCGAGGTTGCTGTTGCCAGCGGGTTGCTGTTTGCTCAGTCGGTCGAAGACCTTGACCCTCAGATCGAAGGCAACACCGAGCCAGAGCCAAAACCGGCCTCTGAAGTTTTGAACCCAGAAAGTTCAAACACTCCTAAGCCGACTCAACAAGTCTTTGGCGACGACCTTGACCTTCCTGACTTCCTCCTCAACTAACGGGCTGTCAGAGCGATATTCGACAGCTCTGCAGAACATTGCCGAGGCCGAAAAGGCGGCAGGCGTTTCGGCTGGCTCCACCGAGCTGATTATCGTGAGCAAGAATCATCCGGCCGATTTAGTGCTCGAGCTCATGCAGCTGGGAGCTTTTCAGTTCGGCGAAAACCGCGACCAAGAGGCCTCGGCTAAATCACTGTCGGTGGCCGAAACCGTTGAAAAGGCTAGAAGCGAAAATCACTGGGATGCCCCTTCGGCCAGCTGGAACTTCATCGGCCAGCTGCAGTCCAACAAGGTCAAATCGGTCTTGCGTTACGCCAGCTCGATTCACTCGCTCGACCGTGAAAGCCTTTTGGCGGCAATCGTAAAAGAGCAGGCTAAAGCTGCCGAGGCGCTCGGAAGTGCCGGGAGCCCGCTCTCAGTTTTTATTGAGCTAAACCTCACGGGCGACGAAGGGCGCGGAGGAGTTCTGCCCGAAAACCTGATGGTTTTTGCCGAACAGGTGTTGGCTGCGCCTTCGCTCAAACTCGAAGGTGTCATGGGCGTGGCAGGCCTTGACGTGGCGCCCGAGCAAGACTTCGACCGCATCATTCAGGCCAGCCAACAGCTTCAAACCCTTGCGCGAGAGGCAAAATACGTTTCGGCAGGCATGTCTGGCGACTATGAAATCGCAATTCGACACGGTGCGACACACGTTCGCATTGGCACAGCAATCACGGGCAAACGCGACTACAGCGTTTAATCTTGCGATAGGTAAGGTTTTTCGACCGAATTTATTAGGAGCAAGTCATGTCAATCGTTTCAATGGCAAAGAACTTCTTCGGACTCGATGAGTCTGACAACCACGACGATCTGCCAGTTCGCGAAGCTATTCCAATCAGCAGCCGCCAGGGTTACCGTCCGGCCCCGGTCTCAAAGAACCGCAGGTCAGCGGTTTATGAGATGAACGAGATTTTCACGATTGACGCCCGTTCGTTTGCCGACGCTCAGCGCATCGCTGAGGAATACCGCGATGGCAAGACCGTGATTGTGAACCTTGGCGAACTCAGTGACATTGAATCTCGTCGTGTGGTCGACTTCATTTCGGGTCTAACCTACGGTCTTCACGGCTCGCCTCGTCGCGTAACCACCAAGGTTTACCTGCTAGCTCACAACGGCGTATCAATTGAAGGCGAAACCGCCGCTGAAGCCGACACTGTCGGCGACGAGCTTTACATTCGCCCGTAATCACCCAGCATGCTGCTTTTTGGCACCATTCTTTGGTGGGCACTTCGCCTATACAGTCTCGTTTTAATCGCCCGAATCGTGCTCGACTGGATTCGTCAGGCTAATCCAGCCTGGCGCCCGCGCGGAGCTGTTTTGATAGCTGCCGAAGTGGTTTATACGCTCACCGATTGGGTTTTAAAAATCGTTCGCCGATTGGTTCCGCCGCTTCGACTCGGCCCGATTGCACTTGATTTGGGCATAATTTTGATCTTCGTTGTTCTGGGCTGGCTGCAGAACGCGGTCTACCTTTATGTTCGGTAGCCCGTTTTTGGGTTAAACTATTTTGACTGCGCCTTTTTGGCCTGCGAACCGAAAGTAGAGCAAAATGCCATTGACTCCCGAAGATGTCGTCAACAAGCGGTTTCAACCAACGAAATTTCGCGAAGGTTATGACCAAGACGAGGTTGACGACTTTCTAGACGAAATCGTTGTCGAACTTCGCCGTCTTAACCAAGACAACGAAGACTTGCGTCAACGCCTACTTGCCTCTGAAAGCCGAATCAGCGAACTTCAGCGCTCTGGTGCCGGCATGGCTGATCAGCTTTCTGCTCAGGCTCCCGCCATTGCGGTTCCTGCACTATCGGTTGCCGCTCCAGTGCTAAGCGCTTTTCCCGAGGCGGTTTCTGACCCTTCTCAGCTTGATGGCGGAAACAACACCAACAACTTGCTACAGCTTGCCCGCAAGCTTCACGATGAGCACGTTCGCGAAGGTTTGTCTAAGCGCGACGCCTTGATTGCCGAGGGTCACGCCACCGCGGCAAGACTTGTGCGCGAAGCCGAAGCTCAACACCGTGCCGACTTCAGCAACCTCGAGCGCGAAAAAGCCCTTGTCGAACACAGCATTCAAGAACTCAAGACTTTCGAGCGCGAATACCGCCTCAAGCTCAAGGGCTACATTCAAGGTCAACTTGAAGAGCTTGACCAGTCAGGTTTTTCGGCAAACCCAACCTCTTCAACCGGTCAAACCCCAGCTATCACCGGTGGTTTTAGCAACCCAACCGGCAGCTATAACCTCGGCCTCTAAGGCTTCGGTTTAGAGTCTTGGCGTTTCTTAGGGCACCAGCGCTCAGGGCTATCTGGCTGTTTAGCTGTGCGGGTCTTGTGGTTTTGGCCGACCAATTCTCAAAAGCGGTAGTTCTAGCTAACTTGCAACCGGGTCGCTACTACGACTTTCTCGGACCACTCTTGCGGTGGTACCTAGTTCGTAATGATTCGGCGGCTTTTTCGCTTGGCGGAGGAATCACCTGGGTTTTCACGTTGGTTTCAGCCGCAGCCGCAATCGCGGTCATTTGGTTCAGCCGACGAATCGAAACCCGCTCCTGGGCGATTTTGGCCGGCGCGCTCTTGGGCGGCATCCTTGGAAACCTAATTGACCGGGTGTCTCGCGAACCTGGTTTTCCGAACGGCCACGTAATTGATTTCATTTCAGTGCCTTTTGATTTTCCAATTTTCAACCTTGCCGACAGCGCAATCGTGGTGGTTGCGTTTATCACCGTTATTCGCGTAATGCGCGGTCAGCAGATCGGCAAATGACCGACGCGAGCGACTCACGCATTTTGCAGGTGCCATCTGGGGTCGCCGGGGAGCGCGCCGATGCTGGGCTAGCAAAAATTCTCGGACTATCGAGAGCTGCTGCTGCCGAGCTCTTACTGCAGGGCTTGGCCACTCAAAATGGCAAAGTTTTGGGCAAGTCAGACAAACTGATTGCCGACGCCCTGCTCGACATCACCGTGCCCGCGGTTATCAACCGCCTCGAGATTCACGCCGATTTGGTCGAGGGTTTCAAAATCATTTATCAGGATGACGACATCGTTGTGGTTGACAAACCAGCCGGCGTCGCGGCTCATCCTTCAGTTGGCTGGGATGGCCCAACGGTTCCGGGCGCTCTTCTTGCTCTGGGAATCGAAATTTCGACTTCGGGGGCGGCCGAACGTCAAGGTATCGTGCAGCGGTTAGACGTTGGAACCAGCGGGCTGATGGTTTTGGCGAAGAGCGAAATAGCTTATTCGCGACTCAAGCAGGCGTTTCGCGATCGTGCCGTTCACAAGATTTACCACGCGGTGATTCAGGGCCACCCAGACCCCTTTGAAGGAACTTTTGACGCACCGATTGGGCGGCATCCTCGCGCAGAATTTAAGTTTGCGGTGCAAAAAGACGGCAAACCGTCGGTGACCCACTACAAAACGCTCGAAGCGTTCCGCGCCGCAACTTTGGTTGAGGTGAATCTCGAGACCGGACGAACCCACCAGATTCGCGTGCACTTTTCGGCGTTCAAGCACCCGTTGGTTGGCGACACCATGTATGGGGCTGATCCAACGTTGGCTTTGAAACTCGCGTTGGAGCGTCAGTGGCTTCATGCGGTCGAGTTATCGTTTGTTCATCCGACATCGGGCGAAATTGTGAAGTTTAACAGCGAATACACGCCAGACTTGGTGAGGGTTCTAGAGGCGCTTCGGGGTTAGCCTTTAACCACCGCTTCTGCAGGCAACTGCAACAAAGAAAGTTTCGCTACCTTGGCTAAAGACGACTCGTTTGTTCATCTTCACGTGCACACCGAGTACAGCATGCTCGATGGAGCGGCAAGGGTTAAGCCGCTGATTGAAAAAGCTGTCGAATTTGGGATGCCGGCCATTGGCATCAGTGACCACGGCAACAACTTTGGTGCCTACGATTTTTACAGCACGGCCAAGGCCAACGGAATCAAGCCGATTATCGGCATCGAGGCTTACCTAACCCCTGGCACCCACCGCACCGATCGCACGCGAGTGCGCTGGAGCGACGGCGGCGACGATGATGTTTCGGGCAGCGGTTCATACACTCACATGACTATGTTTGCCGAAAACACCGAAGGCATGTTCAACCTCTTTCGGCTGTCTTCACTGGCCTACCTAGAGGGCTTCTACATGAAGCCGCGCATGGACCGCGAGCTGTTGCAAAAATACGGCAAGGGAATCATCGCAACCACCGGGTGTGCTTCTGGCGAGATTCAGACTCGCATTCGCCTCGGCCAATACGACCTAGCGTTGCAGGCCGCGGCCGACTATCGAGACATTTTTGGCAAAGACAACTTCTTTGTCGAGATCATGGACCACAATCTGGCTGTTGAGCAAAAGTCTTGGAACGGCCTGCTGCAGATTTCGAAGGACCTCGGGCTGCCACTGGTTGCCACAAACGACCTTCACTACATTTCGCCCGAAGACGCCAAGGCTCACGAGGCTTTACTTTGCATCGGTTCGGGCTCAACCCTGAGCGACCCCAAGCGTTTTAAGTTCGATGGCGATGGCTACTACCTGAAAACCGCGGCCGAGATGCGTCACCTGTTTCGTGACAACCCTGAGGCTTGCGACAACACCCTCTTGATTGCCGAGCGGTGCAACGTCGAGTTTCCGGTTCGCGACCTAATGCCGAGGTTCCCGGTTCCAGAGGGTCACACCGAAGACACCTGGTTCGAAGAAGAAGTCAAGCGAGGCATGAACCGTCGCTACAACGGCGAGATTCCCCAAAGGCAAGCCGAGCAGGCTGCCTACGAGGTTGAAGTCATTAAGAACATGAACTTTCCGGGATATTTCTTGGTGGTTGCCGACTTCATCGCTTGGGCGCGTGAGCAGGGCATCCGCGTTGGCCCGGGTCGTGGCTCGGCTGCCGGTTCAATCGTTGCCTACGCGCTCGGCATCACCGAGCTCGACCCTGTTCACCACGGTTTGATTTTTGAGCGCTTCTTGAACCCTGAGCGCGCCTCGATGCCCGACATCGACGTTGACTTTGACGACCGTCGACGCGGTGAGGTAATCAAGTATGTAACCGCGAAATACGGCGATGATCGGGTAGCTCAAATCATCACCTACACAAACATCAAGGCAAAACAGGCCCTCAAGGATGCCGCGCGCGTGCTCGGCAAGCCCTACTCGGTCGGCGAAAAACTCACCAAGGCGATGCCGGCGATGGTGTTGGGGCGCGAGTTGAGCCTTCGTGAAATGGTCGAACCCGAATGGATTGACGATGTTTCGGGCGAGGTGAAAAAGAGCGAAAGATATGCCGAAGCGGCTGAGTTTCGCGAGCTCATCGCACTTGACTCAGAGTCGGCAGAGGTGTTTGAGCTGGCCCGCGGTATCGAACACGGAAAGCGCGGCAGCGGTGTCCACGCGGCTGGAGTCATCATGTCGGCCCTGCCGCTGCTTGACGTTATGCCGATTATGCGCCGAGACAACGACGAAGCGGTCATCACGCAGTTTGACCAGCCGCCCTGCGAGGCACTGGGTCTTCTCAAAATGGACTTCTTGGGCCTTCGCAACCTAACCGTGCTCGACGATGCTTTGGCGGGCATCCATCAAAACCGGGATGAGACCGTAGTTTTGGAACAACTCGATCTTGACGCCGACCCAAACACCTACGCTCTGCTGTCGCGGGGAGACACTTTGGGCGTCTTTCAGCTCGACGGGGGTCCGATGCGCTCGCTCCTGAGAATGCTCAAGCCATCCGAGTTTGAACACATCTCGGCGGTAATCGCTCTGTATCGCCCAGGGCCGATGGGTATGAACTCGCACACCAACTATGCGCAGCGCAAAAACGGATTGCAACACATTGATCCGATTCACCCTGAGCTAGAGACCGCCCTTCAAGAGGTTCTCGGTCCAACCTACGGACTCATTGTTTATCAAGAGCAGGTGATGGCTGCCGCCCAAAAAGTTGCGGGCTTTAGCCTCGGAAAAGCCGACCTGTTGCGTCGCGCGATGGGAAAAAAGAAAAAGTCAGAGCTCGATAAGCAATACGAAGATTTCTTGTCGGGAGGAAAAGCGCTCGGTTTTTCTGAGAACGCGATTGATACCCTCTGGAAGACACTTGAGCCTTTTGCTGACTACGCGTTCAATAAAGCACACAGTGCCGGGTATGGCGTGCTGTCTTATTGGACTGCCTATCTTAAGGCGAACTATCCGGCTGAATATATGGCGGCCCTGCTCACCTCGGTAGGCGACTCTAAAGATAAGCTCGGCATTTATCTGGCGGAATGTCGAAGAATGAACATCAAAGTTTTGGCCCCAGATGTAAACGACTCGTATGCGGCCTTTAGTCCGGTTGGTGTCGACGTAAGGTTTGGTCTCGGCGCGGTTCGTAACGTTGGTTTGGCCGTTGTAGCCGGCATTGTCGGTGCTCGCGAAGAAAAAGGCCGCTTTACCTCATTCGGTGATTTCTTAAAGAAGGTTCCCAACTCGGTTTGCAACAAAAAAACCGTCGAAGCTCTCATCAAGGCGGGTGCCTTCGACAGCCTAGGGCACACTCGACGTTCGCTTATCGAAATTTTTGAGCAGGCGGTTGATGAGCAGAGCGCTCTAAAACGCAACGAAGCGATGGGCGCTATCGACATTTTTGGCGGGATGCTCGACGAAGACGTTTCGTTGCAGGTTCAGATTCCTGACCGCCCTGAGTGGAGCCAACGCGAAAAGTTGAGTTACGAGCGCGAGATGCTCGGGCTATATGTGAGCGCGCACCCGCTAGAGGGTCGTGAGGGTGTTATCGCTCGTTACGCCAACAATCAAATTAGCGACGTGATTGACGTTGAGGTCACCGAAGACGGGCAAATTGTGACTATTGCCGGCCTCATCACTTCGGTTGAACACAAAGTGGCTAGAGCCTCCGGAAACCCCTACGGCATCATCATGGTTGAAGACTTCGCCGCTGAGGTGCAGGTAATGCTGATGGGCAAAACCTATGCCGAGTTCGGCCGAAACCTGCATCCTGATCAGGTGGTTTCGGTCAAAGGTCGCATCAGCAAGCGCGACGATCAAAATAATCTTTCTTGCATTGAGATTCGCACCATTGATGCCACCGACGAAGGTTCAGTTGGTCCGCTTGAGATTCGATTGGCCGAGGCTGAGGCGACTCGCGCTACTTTGCAAGAGCTCGACCGTATTTTTACCGTTCACAGCGGCTATGACGAAGTCATTTTGATTTTGCTGGGAGCTGCTGGCGAGCGTAGTTTCAAATTGCCGCGCAAAGTCAAGATCACCAGCGAGCTTTACGGCGAACTTAAAGTTGCTGTGGGGGCTAGCGCGTTTCGGGTGGCAGGTGAGGTGGTCGGTGAGGCCGGCTCGACGCCTGGAACCAACGCTGCTGCTGGGCAACTCGGCGGAGAATTGCAGCTCGACTAGTCGAGTTTTGCGCCCGGTGTGAAGTATCCGCGCTGGTTGTAAAGCAGTGCCTCGTCGCTTTCTGCGACACCACCGTCAATAATCTCGATCACCACGATGGCATTATTTTCAATCGGATGAATTTCGCGAGTTTTTCCGATCAACACCGCAGTGACAGCTTCGAATACCGGAACACCGGGTTCCATCATTCCCCAGTCGTTTCCGACGAATCGCAGGGTGCGGTCAGCTGCCATGCGGCGAGCCAGTTCGAGGTTATTAGCGCCGAGAGTGTGCACTGCAAAATGCTTGGCTTGGCTGATTGCCGGCCAGCTGCTAGAGCCCCGGGCCACGTTGAAACTGACTAGGGGAGGATTTGAGCCGAGTGAGGTCATGCTGGTAGCCGTGAACCCTACCGGCGAGCCATCAGCGTCTGTCGTGGTGATTACGGCAACACCTGAAGCGTGTCGTCGAAACGCAGCCCTCAAAGTTTCGCTTAGGTCGGCCTGTGGTTCAAAATTCATTTGTTACTCCTCACCTCTAGGTTAACGCAGGGGGAGTGGCGGTTAGGTGTTGAGCGTTAGAATTGCCTTGTTTGATTGACTCTGGAGGCCACCATGTCTGAGCGTGCACAGTTGCGTTTGCTGGATTTGCGCGAATCGGGTTTTGCCTCCAACCGTGTAAACGATTTGGTGCCTCGGGCCAAAGTTGATGTTGAGGCGGCTCTTGAGTCTGTAAAAGCTTTAATTGCGGATGTTGCCACTCGCGGATTAGACGCTGTGGTCGAGGTCACCCTGGAGCGTGACGGAGTTGACCCGCGGCCGCTTTTGGTCACGGTTGAAGAGCTTTCGGCCGCTGTTGAAAACCTAGACCCGGCGCTGCGAAAAGCGATTGAAACCTCGATTGATAGGGTTCGTGCCGTTTCGCAGGCAAACCTGCCCGATGAGACTTCGGTGCTCCTGGCTGAAGGTGCCGTGGTTCGGCAGCGCTGGCAGCCGGTGGATTCGGTGGGCCTCTATGTTCCGGGTGGCAAAGCGGTTTATCCGTCTAGCGTGGTGATGAACGTCGTGCCGGCGCAGGTTGCCGGAGTGCCGAGGCTGGCGCTTGCTTCACCAGCTCAAAAAGACTTTGGCGGTCGACCACACCCAACCGTTTTGGCTACCGCAGCTTTGCTTGGGGTGACCGAGGTTTATTCAATGGGTGGGCCGGCGGCTATCGCCGCTTTTGCCCACGGTTTGCCTCAGGTTGACCTCGAGCCGGTGCGTTTGGTGACGGGGCCTGGCAACATTTATGTCACTGCGGCTAAGCGTGCGCTGCGCGGCCGCATCGCGATTGACTCTGAGGCGGGTACCACCGAGATTTTGGTGTTGGCTGACG
>Ga0114960_10002575_pt1 | contig 14070 bp, 14 predicted proteins | sample C_130625_MF_Meta_FD_92637 | JGI IMG/M metagenome (GOLD analysis project Ga0114960, IMG submission 92637) | Freshwater microbial communities from Lake Croche, Canada to study carbon cycling - C_130625_MF_MetaG | ecosystem: Environmental > Aquatic > Freshwater > Lake | place: Lake Croche, Canada... | reverse complement strand
TCACGCGCATCTCGCCGCCCAGGCTCGCGCCGCCGCAGCGCGCCAGGCCCTGGGCAATGCCGAGACGGTGCAGGCAGCGGCCGAGGAGCGGCAGAAGCGCGGCGTCGCCACCGTGGTGGAAGTGGCGCAAGCGCGCCAAGCGGTGGCGCAGGCCAGGCTCGTTTTGGTGCAGGCGGAGGGCGCGGAACGTGACACCCGTCTCACGCTGCTCGCGGCCATTGGCGTCTCCCCGCTCAGCCGGCTGCGGGTGGCGGAAGCGCCGGGCCAGCGGCTACCGGCCGGGCTCGGCGATGCCGCGGCAACCGCGATCGATCAGGCGCTGCAGCGGCGGCCGGACATGCTTTCGGCCTTTGCCGCCGAACAGGCAGCTCTGGCCCAGGTGGCGGCGGCGCGCGCCGCCTTCCAGCCGAAGCTCTTCGTCACGGCGACGGGGTCCTACAATCGCGGCCAGCTCGGTGTCACCGCCATCCCTTCCATCGGGCAGCAGCTGCCGACCTTGAACCTCTCGAACAACTCGCTCGGCGGCAGCGTCCTCGGCGGCATCACCCTGCCGCTCTACGATGGCGGCACGCGCGAGGCAGCGCTGGCCCAGGCCCGGGCGGGAGCGGGGGCGGCGGCGGAGACACTCGCGCAGACCCGCACCGAGGCGACCCGCCAGATCGCCCAAGCCGACAATAGCCTGCGCACCGGCCTCGCCGCGCATGCCGCCGCGGAGGCGGCGCGTGCTGCCGCCGAGACCACCTACGAGGCCGCGCTCGGCGCCTATCGCGGCGGTGTCGGCAACCTGACGGAGGCGACACTGGCGCAGAGCCAGCTGCTGGCCGCGCGCACGGCGGTGGCGGATGCGCGGGCAGCGGCGCTGTCGGCCGGCGTCACGCTCAGCCTTGCGACGGGTAGCCTGGGAGCGGCCCTGCGCTGAACCGCCGTCGGATTGCCGAAGCGCGCCCAGGCGCCTAAGCCCGCCGCATGGGACCGGGAGAGCTGTCGCAGGCGCTGGTGGGGGTGGACAAGGTGGTGCTGGCCGGCTGGCTGGCCCTGCTGCATCTGGTGATGTCGGTCGCGGTCACGCTGCATGCGCTGCTGGGCAAACGTGACATCGCCGCGACCATCGGCTGGGTCGGCCTGGCCTGGCTTTCCCCCTTCCTGGGGCCGCTCCTCTATTGGTTGTTCGGTATCAACCGGATCAGCCAGCGTGCGCGTGCGCTCGGGCGGGCAGAGACGATGGCATCGGCGCAGGGTGCGACCGCACTGAGCCAAGACGATGGCCTTGCCGCGCTGGCCCGCACCGGGGAGGCGCTAAGCGGGCGGCCACTGCTGGCGGGCAATGCGCTGCTCATGCTGCACCATGGGGAGGAAGCCTATCCGCGCATGCTCGCGGCGATCGCGGAGGCACAGCACAGCGTCGATCTCGCCAGTTATATCTTCCGCGACGACGGCGCCGGGCGGCCGTTCATCGACGCCCTCGCCGCCGCCAGCCGCCGCGGCGTGGCGGTGCGGGTGCTGATCGATGCCCTCGGCGGCGGCTATTTCGTCGCCCCCGCCTACCGTGCGCTGCGCCGCGCTGGGGTGCCCACGGCGCGCTTCCTGCATGCCAGCATGCCCTGGAAGATGCCCTTCCTGAACATGCGCAACCACAAGAAGCTACTGATCGTGGACGGCGCGGTGGGCTTCACCGGTGGGTTGAATATCGGCGGAGAGAACCTGATCCGCCTGGCCCCGCGCGAGCTGGTGCGCGACACGCATTTCGAGCTGCGCGGTCCGGCGGTGCGGCAACTGGCCGAGGCCTTCGCCGAGGACTGGGCCTTCACCACAGGCACCGCCCCCGCATCGCAGCCGGGGGCGCCAGACCCGGCGGCCGGGCCCGCCCGGGTGCGCGCGATCACCGCCGGGCCCGACCAGGACCTGCGGAAGATCGAGACGCTGCTCTCCCAGGCCGCGAATTGCGCCCGGCATTCCGTCCTGGTGATGACCCCCTATTTCCTGCCCGATGACCGGCTGCTGGCCGCACTGAGCCTCGCCGCGCTGCGGGGTGTCGCCGTCGATCTCCTGGTGCCGGAGCACAGCAACCACGCCTATATCGATTGGGCCATGCGCGCCCATATCGGCCCGCTGCTGGATGCCGGCGCGCGGGTCTGGCTGGCGCCGCCGCCCTTCGACCATTCGAAGCTGCTGGTGGTGGATGGCGCCTGGAGCCTGGTCGGCAGTTCCAACTGGGACATGCGGAGCCTGCGGCTGAACTTCGAGTTGAACCTCGAAGTCTATGACCCGGCCACCGCCGCGGCGATCGCGGCCTTGATCGAGGGGCGGCGCGGCCGGCAGCTGCTGGCCGAGGAGCTCGCCGCGCGGCGCTTCTCGGCCCGGATTCGCGATGCCGCGGCGCGGCTGGCGCTGCCTTACGTCTGACGCCAGCGGCACGCGGCTTTGACGCATGCCAAGCACCTAGAGCGGGTTGCGTTGAGGCGGAATCGCCGAAAGCGCTGAATCCCGCGGCCAAAAAAAGTTAGAGCATGATGCGTGAACGCATGTGAACGCAGCATGCTCTAAGGACACCGGCGGTGTTCGCCCGGCGATTGAGGGCGAGAAGAAGCCAATACCAGCACTCGAAGGATTTGACCGCAGGCATGAGGCCGCGACTCGGCGAACATGTGGTATACTTTTTTTTATGCTGTCGCGCCGGAGCCTGCTTGCCGCCCCGCTACCGCCGGCGGCGGCAGGGCGCCGCCCGCTGCCGCTGGTCATACTCGACCCCGGCCATGGCGGGCGCGATCCCGGCGCCATCGGCGCGGCGGGGACGGAGGAGAAGCGGGTCGCCCTGGCCGTCGCGCTGACGCTGCGCCAGAATTTGGAAACCGGTGGCCGCTGCCGCGTCGCTCTGACGCGGGAGGCGGATGTCTTCGTGCCCCTGCAGGCGCGGCTGGAGGCGGCGCAGGCGCAATCAGCGGCGCTGCTGGTCTCGCTGCACGCCGATGCCGCACCGCCTGGGCCGGGGCCAGCGGTGCGCGGCGGCAGCCTTTACACGCTGTCGGAGACGCCGAGCGACGCCATTGCCGCCGGCCTCGCGCAGTCGGAGAACGCGGCTGATCTACGTGGCGGCCTCGCCCTGCCCTCCGTGTCGCCCGAAGTGCAGCAGATCCTGCTCAGCCTGCTGCGGCGGGAAACACGCATCGGCTCGGAACGGGCAGCGCGCCTGGCGGTCGCCGAACTTGGCCGCGCCGTGCCGTTGCTGGCGCAGCCGCATCGGCGCGCTGCCTTCGTCGTACTGAAAGCGCCGGACGTGCCAGCGCTGCTGGTGGAGATGGGCTTCCTCTCCGACCCAGCAGATGAGGCAGCACTACGCCGCCCGGGCCACCGGGCGGCGATCGCCGCAGCGCTGGCGCGCGCCATCCGCCGCTATCTGGACCGAGGGTTAGGCTGATCCTGAAGCAGCCTGCGGTCTGATGGATCACGCGGTGATCCTGCAGAACGGGGATAAGGTGCTCTGGAAACACTGTTTTCTAGGGCAAGACATCCGTTCAGATGATTCCTTCTGAACGGATATTGCTCTAGAGCGCGATGTGTTGAGGCGGGATCGCCGAAGGCGCTGAATCGCGCGATCCAACACATACTAGAGCGGGCTGCGTGACCGCATGTGAACGCAGCCTGCTAGCGCACCGTGTTGCGGAGCTTGCCGATACCGTCGATTTCACATTCGATGACATCGCCTGGCTTCAGCGTGCGGGGCGGCTGCATGGCATAGCCGACGCCCTCGGGCGTGCCGGTGATGATCACGTCGCCCGGTTGTAGGGTAAAGCCGAGGGAGAGCTGATGGATGATCGCCTTCACGTCGAAGATCATCTTGGAGGTATTGCTGTCCTGGCGCTTCTCGCCATTGACGAAGCAGCGGATGCCGGTGTTCAGCGCATCGAACTCGCCCCGCGGCACGATCCAGGGGCCGAGAGGGCAAGACCGGTCCAGCGACTTGCCCTTGAACCATTGGCCGTAACGGCGCTGCAACTCACGCCCGGTGATGTCATTGCCAATGGTCCAACCCCAGACGTGGTCGAGCGCCTTCTCTGGCGGGATATTGGTGCCCTCCGTGCCGATGATGGCCGCGAGTTCAACCTCGTAGTCGAGCCATTCGGTGACCCCGATATGGGCCGGAACATCCGCCTCAGGGGCGATCACCGTCTCCGGCACCTTGGTGAAGAATTGTGGGAATTTCGGCAATTCCGAGTTGGTGATGCCGCGCGTCCGGTCGCCTTCAGCGACATGGTCCATATAATTTCGCCCGACGCAGAAGACGTTGCGGGGCGGCCGTGGGATCGGCGCCAGCAGCCGATAGCTGCCGGCGGGAAGCAGCCCGCCCGCGGGCGGCGCCTTGGCCAGCGCCTGCGCGGCGGACAGCGCAGCGGGCCCGGCGGCGATCAGGCCAAGCATCCCCCCGGCAGCGGCGGCGCCAAGGCTGCCGCCCTGGCCGACAAGGTCAATGGCGCGGCCATCTTCAAGCACGATGGCGACACGTTCGCCGCGGGAATCGGCGATGGTGGCGAGCCTGGTCATGGACGTCTCCCCTTCAGACAGCGCCGGCACCATGGCATGGCGGAGCGGGAGCGCAAGCCAAAGCAGGGCAAAGACGGCCAAGCCGGCTTGCAGGGATATGGGGGGAAGTGAGCGGATGGACAGGACGCCGCATCGCGCAAGCATGGCCGCGGGACACCTGCGCAAGCGCAGCCTAGATCTGGCCGGGCACCGCACCTCCGTGGCGCTGGAGCCGGCCTTCTGGGCGGTGCTGGAGGCCGAAGCGGCGCGGCGCCAGCTGCGGCTTGCCGCCCTGGTTGCCGAGGTGGATGCGACCAGGGCGGCTGCCGGCATCCCGCTCGCCAGCGCGCTCCGCCTGCACGCCTTGGCCCTTGCGCGCGGTCCAAATTGACCGGTTGCATCCCGCTTCGGGCAGGGGGGGGGCGTTGCCTCGCTTTGCTGAGTGGAGCAATCTTATTCGCAAGAGAAGACCAGTGACCCGCGGCAGTAAGGATTGTCTTGCTTACAAAGCCGCTTCACCTGAAGCTTTGGCTCGGCAGAGCCGCAAAAAGGAAATGTCCGCGTGAAGCCCACCGACATCCGGGACCCCGAGTATTTCCACAAAGTCGTGGATTGCCAGTACGCCTGCCCGGCGCATACGCCAGTGCCAGAATATATCCGGCTGATCGCGGCAGGCCGCTACGGCGATGCCTATATGGTCAACTGGCACTCCAACGTCTTTCCAGGGATCCTCGGGCGCACCTGTGACCGCCCTTGCGAACCGGCCTGCCGCCGCGGCCGGGTAGAGGCGGAGCCAGTGGCGATTTGCCGGCTGAAGCGGGTCGCGGCCGATAACAAGGAAGATATCCGCCATCGGCTGACGCCGATCCCAACGCAGAAGAACGGCAAGCGAATCGCCTGCATCGGCGCTGGTCCCGCTAGCCTGACGGTCGCCCGCGACCTCGCCCCACTGGGCTACGAAGTCCATGTCTATGACGGCGAAAAGCAGGGCGGCGGCTTCATCCGGAGCCAGATCCCCCGCTTCCGCCTACCCGCTGAAGTGATCGACGAGGAAGTCGGCTACATCACCGAACGCGGCGGCGTGGTGACGCATTACGGCGAGCGGGTGGAGAGCCTGAAGGGCTTGTTGGCGGAGGGTTATGACGCGGTCTTCATCGGCTGTGGCGCGCCGCGTGGCCGAGACCTTGACGTTCCCGGCCGCGCCGAGGCGGCCGCCAATATCCATATCGGCATCGACTGGCTTTCCTCGGTCTCCTTCGGCCACATCACCTCGGTCGGCCGGCGTGTCATCGTGCTCGGCGGCGGCAATACCGCGATGGATTGTTGCCGTTCCGCCCGCCGCCTGGGCGGGGAGGACGTCACCGTCGTCGTCCGCTCCGGCTTCGACGAGATGAAGGCGAGCCCCTGGGAAAAGGATGATGCGATGCGGGAGGGTATCCCGATCCGCAACTTCCTCGTCCCCAAGCAGGTGCTGCACGAAGGCGGCAAGCTCACCGGCATGCTCTTCCAGCATGTAAAGGCGGAGTTCGATGCCAAGGGCCGGCGCAACCTGGTTCCGTCGGGCGAGCCCGATGTGACCATTCCGGCCGATGATGTCCTTGTGGCGATCGGCCAGGAAAACGCCTTCCCCTGGATCGAGCGCGATGCAGGGCTAGAGTTCGACCGCTGGGGTCTGCCCAAGCTGAACGTCGAGACCCTGCAATCGAACATCCCGAGCGTCTTCTTCGGTGGCGATGCCGCGTTCGGGCCGAAGAACATCATCTGGGCCGTGGCGCATGGCCATCAGGCCGCGATCTCGATCGACCTATTCTGCCGCGGCGAGGATGTGACCAAGCGGCCGCCGCCGGATACCCAGCTGATCAGCCAGAAGATGGGCATCCATGAGTGGAGCTACGACAACGACGTCTCCCTCGACCTCCGCTTCAAGGTGCCGCACGCACCAGACGAAGCGGCGTTGCGCGACATCACCCTTGAGGTCGAGCTGGGCTATGACCGGGCGCTGGCCTTCAAGGAGGCCGAGCGCTGCCTGAACTGCGACGTCCAGACGGTCTTCACGGCCAATCTCTGCATCGAATGCGATGCCTGCGTCGATATCTGCCCGGTCGATAGCATCACCTTTACCAGCAACGGTGAGGAAGCTGATCTGCGCGGCCGGCTGACAGCGCCGGCGGCGAACCTTGAACAGGCGCTCTATATCCAGGAAGGCCTGAAGACCGGCCGGGCCATGGTCAAGGATGAGGATGTCTGCCTGCATTGCGGCATGTGCGCCGAGCGGTGCCCGACAGGGGCCTGGGACATGCAGAAATTCCTCCTGGAAGCTGCCATGGCCGCGCGCCCTGCGCCGGCGCTCGCGGCGGAGTGACGCGGATGCCGATGGTCAACGATTTCGTCGTCAAATTTGCCAACGTCAACGGCTCCGGCTCGGCCAGCGCCAACCAGCTCTTTGCCAAGTCTGTTTTGCGGATGGGCATCCCCATCGCGTCGCGCAACATCTTCCCTTCGAACATCCAGGGCCTGCCGACCTGGTTCGAGGTGCGCGTCTCCGGCGCCGGGCATCTCGGCCGGCGCGGCGGCGTCGATTTGATGGTCGCGATGAACCCGCAGACCTGGGACCGCGACATCGCCGAGATCGATGCCGGGGGCTATCTGCTGTATGACAGCACCCGGCCAATGCCGGCCTCGCGCTTCCGTGACGACATCCGCATCATCGGCATCCCGCTGACCCAGCTCTGCAACGCCGCCTATACCGAAGCGCGCCAGCGCCAGCTGCTGAAGAACATCATGTATGTCGGCGCGATCTCTGCGCTGATCGGCATCGAGCCCGAGGTGATCGAGCAGCTCCTGGCCGACCAGTACAAGGGCAAGGAAAAGCTTGCCAAGCCCAACCGCGACGCCTTCCACATGGGTCGCGACTGGGTGCTGAAGAATATCTCCGCGCCGATCGACCTGAAGCTGGAGCGGGCGGATGGGGTCGGCGATCGCATCTATATCGAAGGCAATAACGCAGCCGCACTGGGTGCGGTCTATGGCGGTGCGACAGTCTGCGCCTGGTACCCGATCACGCCCTCCACCTCGTTGGCCGAAGCTTTCGAGCGGCATTGCCGGCGCTTCCGGACCGAGCCAGAGACCGGCCGCAAGCGTTACGCCATCGTGCAGGCGGAGGATGAGCTGGCCTCCATCGGTATCGTCATCGGCGCCGCCTGGAACGGCGCGCGCTCCTTCACCGCGACCTCCGGCCCCGGCATTTCCTTGATGCAGGAATTCGTGGGCCTCGCCTATTTCGCCGAAATCCCGGCGGTGATTTTCGATGTGCAGCGCGCCGGACCCTCCACCGGCATGCCGACCCGCACGCAGCAATCCGATCTCTTCTCGGCCGCCTATGCCAGTCATGGCGACACCAAGCAGGTCGTGCTGCTGCCCGAGGACCCGCACGAATGCTTTGAGTTCGGCGCGCAGTCGTTCGATCTCGCAGATCGCTTGCAGACCCCCGTCTTTGTTCTGCTTGACCTCGATATCGGCATGAATGACTGGCTGTGCGAACCGTTCAAATGGGACGATAAGCGCCAGCTGGACCGCGGCAAGGTGATGTCCGCCGAGGAACTGGAGACGGGCCGAACCTTCGGCCGCTACCTGGACGCTGACGGCGACGGTATTCCCTTCCGTACCTATCCGGGCACCCATCCCTCGAAGGGTGCCTTCTTCACCCGTGGGACATCACGCGATCGCTTCGCGAAGTACACCGAGGTGGGCAGCGCCTATGTCGACAACATGCAGCGCCTGCTGCAGAAATTTGAGACCGCGAAGACGCTTGTACCGCACCCGGTGGAGCGGCAAGCCACGACCCCGACCCGCACCGGGGTGCTGTATTACGGCAGTTCCTCAGCTGCGATGAAGGAAGCACTCGCGCAGCTGGAGGCCGATGGCGTCCACCTGGACGCGATGCGCGTGCGCGCCTTCCCGTTCCATGACGACATCATGGAATTCATTGCCCGGCACGATCGCGTCTTCGTCGTTGATCAGAATCGTGACGCCCAGCTGCGCAGCATGCTGATGATCGAAGGCAATATCGACGCCGCCAAGCTGATTCCGATCCTTCACTATGACGGTACGCCCATCACCGCCCGCTTCATCCGCTCGGCCATCGCCGATCGCGCAGCCGCGCTGAAGGTCGTCCCCTTTGCCGGAGCCGCCGCCGAATGAGCTTCCTCCCCAAGCCCAAGCTGCACCACCCGAAGCTGCCGACCAACGAGCTCGGCTTCACCCGGCGTGACTATGAGGGGGCGATCAGCACCCTTTGCGCCGGCTGCGGTCATGATTCGATTTCGGCGGCGATCATCCAGGCCTGCTTCGAGATGGCGATCGAGCCGCATCGCGTCGCCAAGCTTTCAGGCATCGGCTGTTCCTCGAAGACGCCGGACTATTTCCTGGGCGCCTCGCACGGGTTCAATTCCGTGCACGGGCGCATGCCATCGGTGCTGACCGGCGCAAACCTCGCCAACCGCGATCTGATCTATCTCGGCGTCTCGGGCGATGGCGATTCCGCCTCGATAGGCTTCGGCCAGTTCGCGCACAGCATTCGCCGCGCTGTGAACATGACCTATATCGTCGAGAATAACGGCGTCTACGGGCTGACCAAGGGTCAGTTCTCGGCGACCTCCGATAAGGGCTCCAAGGCCAAGAAGGGCACCGTCAATACCGACGAGCCGATCGACCTGGTCAGCATCGCGCTGCAGCTGGGCGCCACTTATGTCGGGCGCAGCTTCTCGGGCGATAAGTCGCAGCTGGTGCCGTTGATCAAGGGCGCGCTGAGCCACCAGGGCGCGGCCTTCATCGACTGCATCAGCCCCTGTGTCGCCTTCAACAACCACGAAGGCTCGACCAAAAGCTACGACTTCGTTCGTGAGCACAACGAGGCGATGAACCAGCTCGACGTCATCCTGGGCCGGGAGAGCATCACGGCGGAATACGAGCCCGGCGAGATGCGGGAAGTGACGCAGCATGATGGCTCCGTCCTGCGGCTACGCAAGCTGCACAGCGGCTACGACCCGACCAATCGGGTCGGCGCCATGAACCATCTCCAGGAACGCAAAGCAGCCGGGGAAATCGTGACCGGGCTGCTCTTTGTCGATCCGGAGCCGCACGACATGCACAGCCATCTGGATACTGTTGCCCTGCCGCTGAACCGGCTGGACGACAAGGCGCTGGTTCCTGGCGCGAGCGCGCTTGAAAAGATCAACGCCGCCCTGCGATAAGCAAAGCGGGGCGGACCTCTACAGGTCCGCCTTCCAGATCCACAAGCCGACCAGCGCCCCCACCAAGGCACCGAGACCGAGCACGGGGGTGCTTGTCACCCCAAGGTCACGCGCGATTGCCAGCCAGAGCACGAAGACGCCGATCGCAACCGCAATACCGCCGATAAGAGAGGCGCGGCCGCGCTTGATCTGCCCGCCATCGAGCGGCGTCAGCGCCGCCATCTATTCGGCCGCCAGCGGCACGGTACGCGGCAGGCCAGCGGCCGGGTCGTCCTTCGTGTGTTTCACCCGCTTCAGGTCGGGGCGCACGAAGCGCGCCTCATAGCCGTTGAACAGATGCCCCAGCAGCCCGCGCTTCAGATCGGAGGTCCCGAACAGCCAATCGCCGATCGGGTAGGTCAGGTTGAAGTTCCGCTCCATCATGATGGCGGTGTTGTGGTGCGCGGCGTGGTGACGACGGATAGTGTTGATGAAGGGGATATGCCGGACAACCCGGTCGTCCTTCACATGACAGCAGAAGTGGAAGAACTCGTAGTTCAGGTACAGCGCGGTATTGGTGATCAGCAGCAGCCAGCCGGCATCGGGCAGGCCGGCGCGGTTCAGCAGGAAGGCCGGCACGACCGACATCGCCAGGAAGGTGACCAGCGCATAGGGCGGGAAAAATACGATGCGGAAGTCGCGTGTGCTGTCGATGGTGTATTCGTGTTCGGTGAAGAACTGGTGGTGCGCCAGCGTGTGCCGCTTGTAGATGCCCATCAGCCCCCTGATCGGCCGGTGCATCACGTATTTATGGATCCACCACTCAAAGGTATTGGCGCCGAGGAAGGCGAGCGGCACGATCAACCACTCGAACCAGGCAGGCGCATGAAGCTGACGGGCGAAGTGCCAGATCGCCGCGCCGCCGATCGCGTAAATCAGCGCGACATGCGCCCAGCCGTGGTACAGGCGGCCAATCTTGCCGCGGAAATCTTCCCGGAAGGCCTGCTGCCGGCGGGACAGCCGCTCGGCCCTGGTCAGCGTCGCTTGCATGGTCTCGTTTCCCTGCCTGCCGGTGGCCTATCAGCGGCGCGCCAAGGGGGTCAACGCCGCACTGCCTGGGTATAGCGCTCAATATGGTTCATTAGCGCGTCCGAAGCTGAAGCCGCGCCCGGCGCATCGCCGGCGGCGCTCGCCTCGGCCAGCCGGGCGTGGGCCAGTGCCGTCTCATCCAGCATGCCGTCGGCCCGCCGGCCGTGGCGATACCAGAAACGCCGCGAGAGCCCATGCAGAAGGCCCATGGCAGCGGCGGCGAACTCGTTATGGGCGGCGGCCAGCACCAGCAGGTTCAACTGCCGGTCAAGCCGCAGGAAGGCGGTATCGTCGGCAGTCCGTGCGACCTCCGCCAGACCGGCCGCGATCTCACCGAAGGCAGCGCGCTGATCGGCATCGGCCTGGCGCGCCGCCAGCTGGGCCAGCAGCCGCTCCAGCTCTCGCCGCACGAGAACGAGGCGGAGCTGCGCCGCCGGGTCAATCTCGGTAATCACAATGCCCCGGCGTGGCAACACCTGCACCAGGCGCTCCCGCGCCAGGCGTTGCAGCGCCTCGCGCACCGGGGTGCGGCCGAAGCCCACATGCTCGGCGATCTGCGCCTCGCTCACCGCGGCGCCGGGGCGGAAGACCAGGGTGGCGATGGCCTCCTCAATCGCCTGATAGGCCTGCTCGCTCTGCGGTCCGAAGGCGGAAAGGGGGGCGAGGCCGGCCAACATTGCGGCAGTCAAGCGGCGGCGGCGGCAGACGGCAAGTCTTGAGTTGACAGTCGCATGACAATGTCAGAAGGTTCGGTCCATCGGGCGATATATCACCCGCAAGGAAGCCGAGTTTAGGGAGGCTCAAGGTCCAGGCTGCTTGGTCCGACCATGGCGACATCGCCACGGGAGGCCCAGGCAGCCTGAGAACCGACCAGGACCCCCCGGCATCCCCTCAGGCGATCGCCGCCGCGATATCCTCGCTTGTCAGTTCCCAGGCATTGTCCAGTTCGGCCACCACCTCGCGCATGAAGCGCTCGGTCAGGGCCAGCGCGCGGGCGGGGTCGCCCAGATGGTCGCACAGCAGCGCCAGCGCCAACTGCCGCGGCGCATCGCCCTCATAGGTCCATTCGAACCCCATGGGGGAGAAGGCCTGCACGTCGAAGCGTGGGTCCAGCGGGCGGCCATCCACCGTGACCTGCGCGCCGCCCAGGCCGCGGCCACCTTCGTAGAGCTTCCCAAGGGGGGTCATGGAACGACCACCACGCGGCGGGTCGCCGCCCCCCGCTTCAGCGCCGAACAATCTTCGTTGATTGCCGCCAGCCCGAAGCGCGCGGTGATCAGCCCATCCAGGTCGAGCCGGCCGTCCCGATAGGCCGCCGCCGGGGCGGGGACATCCTGGGCCGGGCGGGCGCCGGTGGGGCTGCGGGCGATGGGCGGGCGGGCCATGGTTCCCCCTGGGCGGCGTTTGGTGCGCCGGCCCGGGGCCAGTCTGGCCCGGGCCGGCGCAGCGGACCAGACCCGGCGCGCCAGAGCAGCTTGTCTCCGTTGGGCGGGATCACCGCGTCATCCATCCCAATAGAGGCTGCTGCAGGCCGGGAAACGCATAGCCCGGAATAAACCCAGCGCCGGCCCAAGGGCCGGCCAGCGCGGCGGAAAACCCGCCAAAACCCAGCTTACACCTGTTTCGGACAAATGCCCGAGGGACCCTCAGCGGGACGAATCGCATGCATTTTTTGGTATTTTTGGGCGTGGGCGAGGGCGCGCGATCTTGAGGGTCTTAAAGGTACCACAAAACCCGCCTTGGTCCCCGGGGACGGCATGCAAACCCCTGGCAAATCACAAAAAAACGGCGGGGCGCTTCAATCTTTTAAGATTTGAAGCCGCCGGCGCCGCGCGCGGCGCGGCCGGGGCGGTGGGTGCGGAGCGGATGGACAGCTTCAAGGAACAGCGGGCCGCCCCGGGGGGCGCCCTTGGGGAACAGAGTAGGGGTAAATGGTTAATGGAAGGTGGAGGCGGGGACCGCTCAGAGCCCCGGCATCCGGGCGACGAGCGCATCGAGCCGGGCCGCGAGACCCGCCGCGAGCAGCGCATCCCGGATCGCGCAGCGCTGGCGGGTGAAATGCTGGGCTGCATCGATCACCACGGCGGCGGCGACCCGCTCACATTCCACCGCCAGGTCGGCGAGTTCCTGATGCAGCGGATCGCGGGCGTTGTATTCGGGGATGGGAAGTTCCCACATCAGGTTATCGAAGTGCCGCGCGGGGTCCAGATCCTCACGCTCCGATACCGCCGGCTCCAGCCAGCCCAGCAGGGCTTCCGGGTTGCGCGGATCGGCCTTGATCTGGCCGATCTGCGTCAGCACGTCCTCGCGCAGTTCGTAGGCCAGGAAGGTGGCGCCATCGGTGGCGATGCCGAGGCCGAGCGGCCGGCCGGTCAGCCGTGCCCGTTCCCGCAGGTAATCCGGCAGCTTCGCCAGCACGTCCGGCAGTTCGCGGCCGAGATCGGATTTCAGCTCGAAGACCGTGGACGCGAACAGCGTATCGGCGCGGCCGCCGATCAGCGGCATGCGGAATTCGTGATCGACCCCGCCGACCTGCCGGCCCAAACCATCGACAATCAGCCGGGTCAGCCCGACCCGCACCGCCTCATGCCCCGGCCGGGTCGCCAGTTGGGCCACGATTTCGGGCAGAACGTCGCGGCGCCACTGTTGTGTCATGCCGGAAAGCGTGACGGTCTTCGACCCGTTTCGCAACCAACGGAGGCGTGCCGAATCGGCGCGCCGCGCTAAGCTGCGGCATGTCCCGCGCCGCTGCCCAATCCGACCTCTTCGCCCCGGCCACCCCCGCACCCACGCCGGCCGCCGAACCCACAGACGTGCCAGAGGATTTCATCGCCCGGCAGCGGGAAACGCTGCGGGTCATGCTGGCCGAAGCGGCCGCCGCGCAGCGCCTGCCCTGGGCGGATTACACCCAATAGGCGCTGGCCGAATTGCGCTTCGATGGCCTCGCCCGCTGGCTGCCGCCAGCGGAGGGCGCCGCGCTGCGCGCCGCCTTCGCCGCGGAGCTGGACCGCCTCTACGCCGCCGAACCGCAGGGCTGACCTACCCCCCCTTCACCAACCCATCCACCGCCACGCACCCCCACGCCCCCGCGATCAGCGGGTTCGCCTCTGCCTCCGCAATCCGCCCGCCGGCCGCGGCCAGCAGGACGGAAAAGGCAGACACGGCCCGCGCCACGGCGGGCACATCGGCGCGCGGGGCGCCCCTGAATCCGTCCAACAACGGAAATCCCTTC
>Ga0114960_10002565_pt1 | contig 14094 bp, 8 predicted proteins | sample C_130625_MF_Meta_FD_92637 | JGI IMG/M metagenome (GOLD analysis project Ga0114960, IMG submission 92637) | Freshwater microbial communities from Lake Croche, Canada to study carbon cycling - C_130625_MF_MetaG | ecosystem: Environmental > Aquatic > Freshwater > Lake | place: Lake Croche, Canada... | reverse complement strand
CTGCCTTTGCTTTTAAGGTAGGCTTGTTTTGAAGCTAAAAGTAATTCCCACATGAGAGGGGAAACAGATATAGGTTGCAGCCCAGCATTGTGATTAATAGTCGACAATTCGCTAGTAGCGTCGTAGTTGCTAAAAATATGATTTAAGGAGTCAACCAATTCAAAACAAGCCTTGGCCTGTTGATTGGCAAAGCCGCTATCCTGTGCAAAAAAGATAATATTAAAGGGGGACCCCATTTTTTGATCCGTATAACTAAATCGGCCATTTTGCGCATTCGAAACAATGGAAACCATAGCCAATACTGTGAAAAGGGAGCGACGAATAAAATAAACTAATGAGTACAAACTTGTTGATATTGATTCTTATGCCTAAATTTAAGTCATAAAAAAATACGATACTATGGAAAGGAGAAATTTTTTAAAACAAAATATGTTAGCAACTGGCGCCTTATTAGGATCTACTAGTTTATTGGCTTCCAAAGCGAATAAAACCATTATTGAAAGCGATGCTCCTTTTAAATGTAATTATGCAATACATGATGGCATGTTTAGAAATATAGCGGGTCCTGATTTTATTGAACAAATCAAATATGCCCATAGTATAGGTTTTAGGTCCATTGAGGACAATGGTATGATGGGTAGGAAACCAGAGATGCAACAAAAAATTGGAGATACCTTGGCTTCCTTGGGAATGAACATGGGTGTTTTTGTCATTGCTTTTTCAAGTAATGATCAAATAAATTTAACGACTGGCTCTAAAAACTGGAGAGATAAATTTATTGAGTCTTGTAAAGAATCAGTAGAAGTGGCTAAAAGATGTAATGCAAAATGGATGACGGTGGTACCTGGTAATTTTGAACGAAGATTACCCATTGATATTCAAACTGCCAATGTCATCGAAGGTTTGAGACCTGGTGCGGATATTTTAGAAAAAAGTAATTTAGTCATGGTTTTGGAACCATTAAGTGATACCCCAGATTTATTTTTACGCCGCACAGATCAAACTTACGCCATTTGCAAAGCGATCAATAGTCCTTCTTGCAAAATATTATTTGATATGTATCACATGCAAAAAAATGAAGGAAATATTATTAATAATATCAATCATTGCTGGTCAGAAATTGGATATTTCCAAATTGGCGATAATCCAGGGCGCAACGAACCAGGAACAGGTGAGATGAATTATAAAAATATCTTTAAGCATATTCATACTAAAGGGTATAAAGGAATTTTAGGAATGGAGCATGGCATTGCCCTTCCTGGAAAAGAAGGAGAAACAGCACTTGTCAAAGCCTATAGAGAGTCAGATAATTTTTAGAAATACAATTAAACCAATAGCATGAAACCCACTTTATTGGTTTTAATTTTTTCTTTATTCTTTATTGGTGCAACCGCGCAAAATAGCGCGCATCATTTACAATCTTCCGCACTCGCAAAACAATGGGATGAAGCTATTCCATTGGGAAATGGCATGTTGGGTGCTTTAATTTGGGAGAAAAATAATCAGTTACGATTCTCATTAGACAGGGCAGACTTGTGGGACAGTAGACCCATGAAAGGATTACACCGTGAAGAATTTAGTTATCAGTGGATTTACAATCAAGTACTAAAAAAAGATTATCAGCCTGTTCAAAAATATTTTGATTATCCCTATGACAATGAACCAGCCCCAACAAAAATTCCTGGTGCCGCATTAGAATTTAATTCATCTAGTTGGGGAAAGTCTTCGGAAGTGGTATTAGATATTGAAACAGCAACTTGCAATGTGACTTGGGAGAATGGGACAAAACTAATGACCATCGTGGATGCGAATCATCCATTTGGCTGGTTTAAATTTTCTAATTTGCAAAAGCCATTAGTCATTGAATTATTGCCACCTAATTATCAAGGCGCTGTCAAAAATATTGCAGATCCAGTGGGCGGCGATGATTTAGGCAGATTAGGGTACCAACAAGGAACCGTTATTAAAAAAGATAACCAAATTATTTATCATCAAAAAGGATGGGGCAATTTTGAATATGAAGTCACTGTTAGTTGGAAAGCCACTTCAAAAAATGAAGTAGAGGGTGCATGGACTATTACGAGAACCCCTGCGCTATATGCATCCACTTCAACCCATATCACAACTACCTTAGCAAAGGGGTTTAATGCTTTTTATATGCAACATGTAAATTGGTGGACTCGTTTTTGGAATCAATCTTCCTTGCAAGTGCCAGATCCCATCATTGAAAAGCAATGGTATTTGGAGCAATATAAATTTGGATCGGCTGCGCGTAAAGATGCACCACCTATTTCATTGCAAGCTATTTGGACAGCCGACAATGGTCGCATTCCACCATGGAAAGGAGATTTTCATCACGATTTAAATACACAATTAAGTTATTGGCCCGCTTATAGTGGTAATCATTTAGATGCTTCCATGGCTTATTTGGATCATTTTGAATCTAACAAACAAAATTATAAACGATACACAAAACAATTTTTTGGTAAGGATGGAATTGCAGTCCCTGGCGTAACAGCGCTTGATGGAACTGAAATGGGAGGATGGATTCAATATTCTTTATCTCCAACCGTGTCTGCATGGATTGCACAACATTATTATTTACAATGGCGCTATAGCATGGATACCGTATTTTTAAAAAATAAAGCTTACCCATGGATTAAAGAAACGGCGCGCTTTTTAGAAAATATAACAGTTCTAGACAGCAATGGACATCGTAAATTATTAATGAGCTCGAGTCCTGAAATCAATGACAATGATTTAAGTGCCTGGTTTAAACAAAATACCAATTACGATCTTGCATTAATGAAATATAATTTTCAGATAGCGAGTGAGCTTGCCCATGATTTACATTTAAATCAAGAATCCCTTCATTGGAAAAAGATATTTTCTCAGTTCGATGACTTTGCATTATCTGAGCATGATGAACTAATGATTACAAAAAATAATCCCTATAAAGAATCCCACCGACATTTTTCAAATTCAATGGCAATACATCCACTAGGATTAATTCAATGGGATCGATCTGAAAAAGAACAACGCATTATCAAAAACACAATACATATATTAGACAGCGTAGGCCCAAAATATTGGTGTGGCTATTCTTATGCATGGTTAGCTAATTTAAAGGCCAGAGCCAAGGATGGGGAAGGTGCAGCTAAGGCACTCACTATTTTTTCGACTGCATTTTGCTCGACTAATAGTTTTCATTTAAATGGGGACCAAACAAAATCAGGTCTTTCTAATTATACATATCGACCTTTTACTTTAGAAGGTAATTTTGCTTTTGCTGCAGGGCTTCAGGAAATGTTGATTCAATCCTATCAAAACTTTATTGAAATTATGCCAGCTATACCTGAACAATGGCGCAACACTTCCTTTAAAAAGTAAAGAACCGAAGGCGCGTTTATTGTGAGTGCTGAACAAAAAAATGGCAAGATGCAGCAAATAATTATTGTATCAAAAAAAGGCGGCATACAGAAATTAAAAAATCCCTTTCAAAATTATATTTATAAAAAAAATGGAGATGTTTTATTAAAGAATTCTTCAAAACAATTTATTCAATTGGAATTTAAGCCAGGTGCTACTATTATTTTGAATGCGCTTTAGCAGCAACTCAAAACAATAAAAAAGGATTATAAATTATATTTTTTGATTTGTTGATGCATAATCTTAAACCATAGGGGAGGAAACAAGGAGAGTAAGATCATCCCAGGATATCCTGTAGGCATTTGCGGCGCATCATCAAAACTTCTTAAAATTTGATATTTGCGTGAGGCTAAATAATGATGATCGCTGTGGCGACTTAATTCAAACAACATTAATCGTCCAATGATATGGTTACTATTCCAACTGTGATGCGGCTGAACGCGCTCATATTGTTCATTTCCAGTTTGTTCACGAGAAAGACCATAGTGTTCAATATAATTAACAGTTTCTAGTAATAATCCACCCATTAACGCAGCCAATATAAATAAGCAGGCAATGTTGCCCCCAAAAAAATAAATGATACATCCGACGAAAAGTAATTGAATGATTTGAAATAATAACATTTCATTTTTTAATGACCACCATGACTTCCCTTTTTTTACAAGCGCTTCATTTGAAATTTCCCAAGCACTTACATAAGTGCCTATTAAAGTTTGTACCCAAAAAGCATATACTGATTGTTTGTATTTAGCTGTACTTGGATCATTAGGGGTAGCCACATTTTTATGATGACCTTTATTATGTTCAATAAAAAAATGCATATATAAACTAGTCAATAGTAATAATTTCGCAAAGGTCTGTTCCATTTTGTTAACACGATGTCCTAATTCGTGCGCTACATTAATACCAAAAGTCGCACAAAGCAATCCCATACTCATGACTCTTCCAGTGATATCCGAATTTGATAAAAGTTGTTGCTGAAAGGAGTGAAAAAATACCCATAAGGAATAATATTGCATGATCACTGCAGCATATAATATAAAGTCATAGGCTTTATTTTTTTTAACCAACGCCTCTTCTACTTCATCTAAGTTACTAGGATCTGCTTTAATAAATAATTCCAAAAAGGGGATTAAAAAAAAGGTATATAATAAGGGTACCCAACATATAAATCCATGCCCATTAAATGCGGCAAGGGATAATACATACATAACAAAGGGGGTTAGGTATTTAAAGGATTTCATAGTTGATTTCATCATAATAAATTATTTAAAATATGCCTATTATTTAAGATATAAGTCTGCAATTTTTTTAGCTTCCACGATGGGGTCTCCCTCATTGCGATTTGTTAATATCATCACCATTAATTTTTGTTCTGGAAATAATAGGATATGATTTCTAAAGCCAATGGAACTTCCACCATGGTGTGGATGTGTCTCATTTTTATAATCCTCTATTTCCCAACCGAATCCGTAATTGATAGAAGCACCGGAATTTAATTTTTGACGACTCCATGCGTTGGTTTGCATTTCCGAACTAAGTAATTTATAACTCCACAAGGCTTTAATCCATAGTGCCATTTCAACTGTATTTGTGTAGATACCTCCATCGCCTAATACCGCACTAGTAAGGCTTTGATCCGTTTCCACCCAACTTCCATTATCTAATGAATAACCATAAGCACGATTGGCCACCGCCTGTTTTCCATCTTCAAATGCTACCGTTGTTTTCATTTTTAAAGGCTTAAATATGTTTTCCTTTAAAAATATTGCAAAATCTTGACCTGTTACTTTTTCTACTACCAATGCTAAGATTGCGTAACCTGTATTACTGTATTTGTATTGAGTACCTGGGGTAAAGTATAATCCATTTGCTTTAAACATTAATTGCAAGCAATTGGTGTCATGTAATTGTAATGATTGATTTGTAGGTATTAAATCCTCATAGTCCATTAAACCTGAAGTATGGCTAAGTAAATGTTTTATTTTTATCTCTTTTCCATAGGAAGGGAAAGAAGAAAAATATTTGGAAAGTGGATCCTCTAATTTTATTTTACCTCTTTGTACTAACAGTAAAATGGACATGGCTGTATACTGTTTTGTAACAGATGCTAATCTAAAATTGGTATAGGGCTTAATGGTTTCATTTGTAGCAATATTGCTTAATCCATATCCTTTTTTAAATACAATTTTATCTTCTTTAAATACCAATACGCTTGCGCCTGGTTTGTCTGAAGAGGCATAGGCAGAAAGAATATTGTCAATACTTTTTTCTTTCATCAATATCCCACTTGATTTGCACGCAGACAATGACCATAAAATAAAAACATAAACAAAAAGCGAAACGCTTAATTTATTTTTCATTTTTGCAATAATTTATTTAAAGTTTGTTGTGTTTCTATTACTGACTTTTCTACTTGTTTGGTAGGAGGCATTTCTGTTTGTTCTAAGATATTAAATAGTCCGCTAAATTTATTTGCTATTTGCGGAAAAGCGGCAAGTGTCTTTTTGCGGCCTTCATAACAGATCATTGATAAATCATGTTGTTTTTGTAGCTGTGCCAAAGGTGTTTTCACGCGAGGATCCATCTTCAAAGACAGGGTCTGTTGGTATACTTTATCCTTCACTTTTAAGCGAATGGTATAATTACCTGGCATCAACCATGGGGCCGTTGCTGCCGGAGCCGTATTGTGTATTATCGAAGTCATTGGATAGGAAACGGGCACATTGAGGGGTTCATATTTCATGTCCCATAAAAAGCGATGCGCTCCTGCACTTGCGGATAATATTTGTTGTGGTCGTATCCAATATAAAGGGATGTTCAATGGTGGTATGGTATACAAAGTATCTTTATTGCTAAAACTTCGTACAACCATTCCTTTGTCATTTAAAATATCTAATTGGACCATTTCCTCATTACTATTTAAATAGTAATCAATCACTGCGCCATCTGGAGGATTTTCACCTGCTGGTTCTTCTGGAGGAAGTGGGGTATCTGTATTCATATTCCAACGAACACGGATGGCTTGTTGTGGTTTATATAAAACAGGCTCTTTTGGAGTACTTAATTTTATTTGTCGAAGTGGCGTGATATTATCTAAAATCCAAAAACTTCGGCCATGTGTTCCAAGGACTAAGTCATCGTCTTTAATCACTAAATCTCTGATGGAAGTCGCGGGCATATTTAATCTAAGAGATTGCCAATGCGCACCAGCGTCTAATGAAAAATAAACTGCATTTTCAGAACCTGCGAATAACAATCCTTTTCGAACCGCATCTTCACGTACCGTATTGATGGGTTCATTTGGTAAACCATTGATGATTTTTGTCCAAGTAGCGCCTCCATCTGTGGTTTTATAAATATGCGGTGTCATATCATCACATCTTATTCTATTGACTGCTACATAAGCAGTATTGGCATCAAACCTACTTGCATCAATCATTGAAATTTTACTCCATGATGTAATGGCTGCAGGTGTAATATTTTTCCAATGCTTACCTCCATCTTTTGTAATGTGAATGAGACCATCATCTGTTCCTGCCCATATAATATTTATATCTTGATAAGAGGGCGCCAATGCATATACCACCCCTCTTTTTGCCATCGTTTTTAAACCGGGCGTATTGAATATCCCTACACTTTCAGGAATATCCCAATTATCTCTTGTTAAATCAGGACTAATTTGTTCCCAACTATCACCTCCTGTGGTAGTTTTAAAAATAACATTTCCCGCATAAAATAATGTTTTATTATCTACAGGTGAAAAAAGTACGGGCGCTGTTCTAATAAATCTAAAATTTCCTTTGCGCGAAGTTTCAGGAGAAATATTTTGTAACTGACCAGTTAATTTATTATACTTTGTAATTTTTCCACCATAAATAATATTAGGATCTAAAGGATCGGCAGCAATATATCCATATTCTTCCACACCTACAGAATGCCATTCTCTAAAAGTAATACCCCCATCATTTGAACGAGAAGCGATACCAATAGAACCACTTTCTTGTTGTGCGCCATACACATTATAAGGGAAAGCGTTATCCGTACTCACATGATAAAACTGAGCAGTAGCTTGATTATACCAACTTGAATAAGTTTCTCCTCCATTCACAGTGATCGTGCCTCCTTGATCTAAACCTATTGCAATAATATTGGTATTGTTGGGATTGATCCAAAAGCGATGGTAATCATCACCACCTGGTGCGCCTTTAATGCCTTTCCAATTTTTTCCGCCATCTATCGATTTCCACAAAACAACATTCGCTGAATAAACAATGTTTTCATTTTTAGGATCTGCTTTTACTTCGGCAAAATCGGAACCTCTTCCCCAAAATCTTCCATCTGCAGTTAATAGGTACCATGATTCACCTCCATCATCGCTTCGATATACGCCACCCTTTTTTTCAGCATCTACTGTCGCATACATTCTTTTTGAATTACTTGGCGCAATGGTAAATCCAATACGACCTAATCCATCTTGCGTCGTAGTAGGCAATCCTTTTATTATTTTTTTCCAAGTCGCACCTCCGTCTATTGATTTATACAATCCACTTGCTTCGCCATTCCATTCACCATTTTCCCAAGGACCTTGTCGGGCCGACCAAATGGTCGCAAAAACAATATTAGTATTATTAGGATCGATACCCACTTGCACAGCACCGGTATTTTCATCAAAATATAAAACCTGTTCTAAAGTTTTTCCACCATCCAAACTGCGATACACCCCTCTTTCCTTATTGGGTCCATAAGGATGTCCTAATACCGCTACAAAAATTCTATTTTCATTATAAGGATCAATATTGATACCTCCAATTTGTTGTGCATCATGTAGGCCCATGTTGGTCCAAGTTACACCAGCATCCGTTGATTTATATAAACCATCTCCAATTGATAAATCTGGTCTTTGAATACCTTCTCCACTTCCTACATATACTACATTGGGATTAGAAGGCGCAACTGCAACATCACCTACCGAACCCGTGTTTTGACTATCAAAAATTGGATTCCATGTATGGCCATAATCATTGGTTTTCCAAACGCCTCCGTTATTGACACCAATATAAAAAACATTGGGTTGTGAGGCAACACCCGTAATACCTACAGTGCGACCTGCACGGTGTGGTCCAATATTTCGATATTTTAATCCTTGTAATAAACTAGGGTCAATGGTTTGTGCAATTATATTTGAAAAAACAAATACAGTTCCCATTAATAGTCCTATACATTTGGGTCGGTTGAACATGGATGTAATGAATCGCATTTTATATGATTTTATGATACTTAAATATACAAATAATTCATTTGACAAAGGACATCCTCCATACTACTTTGGTGGCTCCCACTATTTTTATTAAATTCAAGGATTGATTTTATCAATAATTAATTTTTTATGAAAAAAATACTTTTTTCCTTTACTTTTTTATTGTTAGGGATGAGCAATTATGCCCAACAAGGTGTAACTCACCCATTTACAAATATGCCATTTAGGTTTATTGGACCCGATGGCAATCGAACCATTGCAGTAGTGGGTGAGCCAGGTAATCCCATGGTGTCTTATGTGGGGGCCGCTTCGGGAGGTATTTTTAAAACCATTGATGGGGGTGTGAATTGGAGACCCATTTTTGATGACATGGACAATGCATCCATTGGGGCCTTGGCCATTGCTGAAGGCAATCACAATCAGGTTTGGGCTGGGACGGGTGAAACATTTGTAATTCGACCTGCTCATGCCAACGGAAATGGAATTTATAAATCATCTGATGGTGGGAAGACATGGAAAAATAGAGGATTAAAAGAAACCGTTTTAATAAGTAAAGTGATTGTTGATCCTACTGATACAAATACAGTTTATGTAGCTGCTATGGGACATATGCATGGACCACAAAACGAGCGTGGTGTTTATAAAACGACAGATGGCGGATTAACCTGGGATCAAATTTTATTTGTGGATGCGCTTACCGGTTGTAGCGATTTGTCCATCAACTTAAAGAATCCAAAAAATTTAGTAGCTGCTATGTGGCAGGTAGAAATTAAAACCTGGAATTTAAATAGCGGCGGTCCAGGAAGTGGTTTTTATAAAACAATGGATGGTGGAAAAACTTGGCAGATGATGAACAACGGTTTGCCAGGGGGTGTGCAACATCCAATTGGTAAAACTTCTATTGATATTGCACAAAGCAATCCCAATACTATTTATGCATTAGTGGAAGACAAAGCACCAGGATTATATAAATCGGTGGATGCAGGGGAACATTGGAAACTCATGTATGAAAGCAATTCCATGGCGCAACGCGCTCCTTATTATACAAGGGTGCGTGTGTCAACACAAGATGAAAATAAATTATATACTATTTGTGTCACTATAATGGAATCCAATGACGGCGGAAAAACTTTTAATGGCAATGGCAGTTATGTACCTGGTGGAGATAATCATGATGTATGGTTTGATCCTAAAAATGCAAATCGAATTATGGTGGCACATGACTTAGGAATGAACATGAGTTTTAATGGGGGCAAGTCCTGGAGTAATTTAAATTTACCTATTGCACAAATGTATCATGTTGCTGTTGATGAAATGGTTCCTTATCATGTGATGGGAAACAGACAGGATGGTTATTCATATCGTACATCTGCTATAAGTATGCAAGGTGCTATCCCCTTGGGTTTATGGGAGGGTGTTGGTGGATGTGAAAGTGGATTTGCGCAGCCAGATCCTTTTGATCCTAATATTATTTATTCAGGATGTTATGATGGCGGACTTGATGTAACAGATGTGCGAACCGGCTATTCACATGATATACGTGCATGGCCAGAAGCTGGATTTGGCTGGGCTCCAGCAGATATGAAATACAGATGGCATTGGAATTTTCCGATGGTTGTTTCAACACATCAAAAAGGAGTAGTGTATGTAGGAAGTCAATTTGTACATAAAACGAATAATCGAGGTATGTCATGGAAAGTGATTAGTCCTGATTTGACCACCAACGATAAAAGCCACCAACAAAATTCAGGTGGTATGAATTCTGATAATTTGATGACTTTTGATGGATGTACTTTATATGTGATTGCAGAGTCGCCATTACAATCGGGTGTATTGTGGACAGGAACCAATGATGGACAAATTAATGTTACGACCAATGATGGAAAAACTTGGAACAATGTTACTTCGCATTTAAAAAATATAGCGCCTTGGGGAACCATTCGCAGTATTGAGCCATCTCATTTTTCGGTGGGGACTGCATATATCACGATCAGCTATCAACAATTAGGCGACTTTAAACCTTATATTTTTAAAACTACCGACTTTGGTAATACTTGGACTGCTATCGGGAAAGGAATTCCAGCGAGCAATAGTTCATTTGTACATACGCTCAAGGAAGATCCCACTCAAAAAGGGTTGTTATTTGCGGGTACTGATAATGGTTTATATATTAGTCCTAACGATGGCAATACTTGGGCCCAATTAAAAAATAATTTACCTCCTGCACCTATTTATTATTTAGCGATACAAAAAAACTTTCGTGACTTAGTCATTGCCACTTATGGTCGTGGATTTTATATCCTAGATGATATTACTCCAATCCGAGCTTGGAGTAAGGATATTACAAAAAATAAAGTGGAACTAATGACGCCTCGTCCTGCTTATCGATTTAATTACAAGTCGGGTATACATAGTGAAGGATCTTTGGTTACTGGAAGCAATCCTCCTTATGGTGCGAGTATTAATTATTTTTTACCTGACACTAGCAATGCGCCCATTTTTGTTTTTATCTTAAATCAAAAAGGGGATACAATTAAAACCATGACCGGAACAAACAATAAAGGGGTGAATAGGGTATGGTGGAATTTAGCGCATGATGAAATCATTTTACCCCCATTAAAAACTAAGCCCGATAACAAGGACTTTGTTGTATTAGATAAAGAGGGTAATCGAAATTTAAATATTTACGATTTAGATATTGGCCCAGGTATGACACCTATTAAAGTGCCTGCAGGCCTTTACAGCGTTGTGCTTAAAGTAGGAGGGTTCATTCAAAAACAAAATTTGACAGTTTTAAAGGATCCTAATATTCACTCCAATGATATTGATATTCAACACCAATATGCCTTTGGATTGGATTTGAATAAACACATGCGACTTTGTTTATCCATGATAGCAACAATGGAAACTAAGCGCGCTCAATTATTAAACCAAGCTACACCAACAGCACGCGCTCAAGAAAAAATATGGTATCAATTAGAAGCACAGTTATTTGATATTCACTTAACAGGAGCACGCATGGATGTGTTTAGAAATCCAGCCAAATTATTGGAGCGCATGTTAACCATTTCTAAAGAAAGCCAAACCTATGGTGCTGACTTTGCGCCAACGCAACAGCAACAACAAGTATTCACTGCACTAAAAACCCAATTGTATAAAGTGGAAGCGGCTTTTAAGCAATTAAAATAATTATTATTTGATGGGGCTGGTATCCATTTCCCAATCATCTGTTCTAAATAAATTAACCGGTAATCCATCCTTGCTAAATAAATTAGGGATGGCTGTATTATTGAATGCAAAACGAACTGCTACTGGCGCTTTAATATTTTTATTAAATACCGTCACTCCATTATTTTCAATTTTAGCCTGAGCTGGTAAAAATATTTTATCAGCACCTGCTATTTCAAAGCAAGTAATCTCATTTCCTTTGGATATGATTCCATTTTCAGTATGAGCGAATTGAATTTTTATTTTATCTTTTTCAATTTGATGATTAGCATAAATAGGGCTTTGACAAATTATTTTTTTATCTCCATAAGTTTCATTCAATGCCATATCTGATAATCGTTTAGCCACTTCTTTTTTGAGTATCGGATGAATATTATTGGTATCAGGTACCAAATCGGTAATCACCACCATACCTGTATTGGTATGTAAAGCAGATTTGGTTTGTGTTTCTCTAAGCAGCGCACCAATATTTTTATTGCCGTACGTATAAGGCGCAATTTGTACAAAATAAAAAGGGAAATTTTGATTCCATTGTTGACGCCAAGCATCAATCATCCCTGTAAATAATTTTTCATAAGCATAATAAGTTTGAGTATTACTTTCGCCTTGATACCAAATAGCACCCGCTATATTAAAATTAGTTAGTGGAAAAATCATTGCATTATAGGCTAAGGCTGTTTTATGCGGCCACCATTCTGTTGGCTTTAATTCATCAGCCCCTTTTTTGATAATGGTACTTTCGTTAATCACATATTCAGGCGCCCAAGTTTCAGCAGGAGTACCTCCCCAGTTAGAATTAATCAAACCAATGGGGCTGTTTAATTTTTCATTTAAATTTTTTCCAAAGAAATATCCAATGGCACTAAAATGAATCATCTCTTCTGGTGAACAAACCATCCATTTTCCTTCTGTATTATCTTGCGGAAAGGCAGCTGTTGATTTAGGTACATAAAAAAGTCTGATTTTATTATTATTGGCATTAGGCGCTTCTTCCTTGGATTGCCCTAAACCCTGATCACCCGACCATTCCATATTACTTTGTCCACCACATACCCAAACCTCCCCAATTAAAACATCTTCTAATTTTATGGTATTGTTGCCTTTGATGATGATTGAATAAGAGCCACCCGCTTCAGGTGTTTTGATAGTGGCAATCCATTTTGCATCATTGCCTGCTCGCACTTTATAGGTAGTGGTATCCCAACTTACATTAATTGTAATACTTTCGGAAGGCGATGACCAACCCCAAAGATGTACATTTGATTTTTGTTGCAAAACCATATGAGATCCAATAATATTTGGTAGGCGCACATTGGCGATACTAGTGATACTTACAAAACAAAGTAAGCTGATGAATACGCATTGTTTTTTCATGGTTTTAATTTAATTTTTTATTTATTCCACCAATAAGTGAACTTTAATACAACTGCTCTATTTTTTACGAATACAGGTCCAATATAGTAATTGTCGGTATAAACTATGAATAAATCTGATACTGGCTTGTACCTCCATTGAAGTCTTGTATTAAAGTTAATGTTTTTTGTTTGTTCATTATATTGAAAAAAGGTAGTAAAAAATAATTTATTGGTAAAAGTGACATCTACTTTAGGCCCAATCAATAAAAAATTATTGTTGCCCCAAGGTGCAGGTAGCTCAATATGATTATAGGTACTTGAAAAATCAATATTGACATAAGGTTGAATGCGATACCCCAAATTCCCAGTGATACTAAGTAATTTTCCATTGGCATAATAACCACCTATTCGGGTTGACAAGGCGTAAGTGAATTTATGCTGTGGCGCAGAAACTAAATCAAAACCGCCCGTATTCCATTGATGTTTTGTACCTGTTTCTAAGGGTGCTTTCCCAATTCGAGTGGGATCAAAGGGAGTCAATAATTCAACATATATATTTTGCGCAACGGCAGACAAAGTACTTTTATCTCTGTAAGTAATTAAGTAAGTAAAAGTATTACTATGATCAGTTTTATAAAATTGGCTATTATAGTAATAGGTGGTATTGAATTGTGGCCCATGACTTAGGATGCTTCCACTTTTTGGGAAAAATAATCTGGTAACACTGGGGTTCAATTTAATGTAGTTGTTCCTGGGTACATAACCTACTTCGGCGTTGTAATTATCTCCTACCATTTCGTGTTGCCATGCTAAGATCCATTT
>Ga0114960_10002564_pt1 | contig 14094 bp, 20 predicted proteins | sample C_130625_MF_Meta_FD_92637 | JGI IMG/M metagenome (GOLD analysis project Ga0114960, IMG submission 92637) | Freshwater microbial communities from Lake Croche, Canada to study carbon cycling - C_130625_MF_MetaG | ecosystem: Environmental > Aquatic > Freshwater > Lake | place: Lake Croche, Canada... | reverse complement strand
TTGTACCATCAACACCAAATGTAGAAATGATGTTTCCGGCATCATCGCAGATGTCTCCATAAACACGCCAGTCGGTAGACGGTGCTGGTTCTTTTTGGATGTAGAAGTTTTGCAGGTTCATTTGCCCACCTTCAGCGCGTTCATCTGCGTCCCGCTAAAAGGCATCGTCAAGAAAGCCAGCACAGATGACACCGCAGCGGAGACACCCGCCGCTACCGCCTTGGAGCCGTAGAGTGCCAGCACTGCGCCCAGCTCGCTCAGGTCGTGTGCTTCGCTTGTCCTGATGCCATCACCAAAAACGGAAGTGAAAGCAGCTACGAAAGCCACGATCACAACGACCACTAGTCTCTTGATACTGATGCTGTTCATCTTTGTATGATCGCCTCCAAAGCGGACACCTTGTTTTCCAATTTACCGAGTCGCTGTTCTATGCGGCGCACTTCCTGCTGCTGACCGTCTAAGGTGTTTATAATGTGTGCCACCTGCGTCTCTAGGCGCGTCAACCTGACCTGTATAGCAACCCAAGCGGCACCAATACTGGTAACGGTTATAAAGGCCTGTATACCAATCGGAACCCACGCCTCTGCCGTCATGCGAAATGCTCCTTAAGTGATACGTGTTGAATCAGCAGGTTAGTCTGTCCTTGGTCTGTGCCGATGACATCAAAGAAATGATTAGGCTCATCGTGTAGCCTGATGCGATCGTTAGCTTGAATGACTCTGTCGGCTGGAGCGACTAAGTACCAGTTGCAAACGACCTTGATTCCTTCATCCAGTAACGCCTCGGTATTACCGAGGTTGACCATACGGCCCAGGAACTCGTCAACCTGCCGCCAGTCCTGCGTCTGGCCACCTCTGCCGTCCTCTGTGAGCGTCATACGGAGGACAATAACTCGATCTTGGGTTAGGCTGCGAACAAGCCCACGGCCTAGTATGCCGCGCAATATAGGAGACATCTAAAAGATACTCACCGGGCGGAAGCGGTCGGCCATCGTCAGGAACTGCGCTTGCAGTTGTGAGAGCTTGACATCAGATGTGCCTTCCTTGGCATCAATCTCTGTAGCAACCAGTCCGGCCTTTAGGAGCCATACAGCACGGGTGGCAGTGCGGACATCGTAACGCTCGATGTGTGCTGGCCCCATGTCAACCCATGCTAACTGCGGGTTTGATGTTCCTTCGGTAAGGAGGAAACCTTCCCATGTCCAGCCCCATGTACTAGGCCATTCTGGCTCAGTAGTGCCTGATGTTCCCGCCTGTCGGCATTCATAGACACGGCCATTCGGAGTTGTACCGACTATCCGATCACCGACTGCGTAAACGGTGCTTGCTGTCCAAGTACCAAAGCGCAAATGCTCATCTAGAATGATGCCAATGTCGGTAGTAGACACGGCTGGATATTGCGCCGCTTGACTGTACAAGGCAACTCTTCCAATGGCATCGGCGCGGCTCAGGCTCATGGTTCCAGTATCCCACACGGGCATTAGCCCGGTTTGCTAAAAGAAAAAACCCCCGGCACGTCTGCCGAGGGTCTTTTGGTCGGTTGCGGTATCACTCCGCACTGCCTTACGTGTGAGCTGCGATAAGGCCGATGAACGAACCAGGCACACGAGCAGATGCCGTTGCCGAGTAGTTACCAGCATCAAAGCAGTTGACCGAGAAGCGCTCGGTAGCCTTGAACGCCCAGCTGTCCTCAACAAAGTATCGTTGATCGGACATCTCGATTGTGATACCTCGGCGGTCACCGAAAGCAACACCCTTGGACAGGTCAGCGAGGAATGCCACAGGAGTATCAATCGCTGGCGTTGCTGGCATATTCTGGACGAATACAACAGGGAGACCGTAGAGTAGTGGATTGACTCCGTATGCATTCTGGATTGCATCGATGTTGTTTCCACCAAGTGCAGCCAACTTATCGGCAATACCCGTGTAGAAGAAGTTCTTATGGAAGAACCACTTTGGATTGTCGGCATATGTTGGAAGCTTGCCAATCATCGACTGAAGGTTAGCGAGCGTGAAGTTGCTCCAAGCAGATCCGGAACTTGAAGGGCCGACGACTGCACTTGCGATGTTGCCGTAGTTACCATAAGTACCAGATGCAAGATCGGTGAGCGTTCGTCCCATACCAACGAGACCGGAAGCATCTGTACTTGTCAAAGCCGAGTTGAAAACAACGCGGTCTTCTTCCTTCGCCAAGTTGTAGGCAAAGTCACGAGCCAAAGCGTTTCCAACGTCAACAACCGAGTCTTCGTTAAGTTCCTTCGACACGATGGTCAAGATTGCCATCTTCTTAGCGGTCAAGCTAATCTGTGCAAAGGTCATCGAGGAATCGGTAATAGCCGTATTTTCACCCGGATAGTAGACCGTTGTGGATGCGGTTGCGTTTGGAACAAGCTGAACGTCCGAGGTCATCGGAACAATGCGGCAGTTCTGGCGAGCTGCACCGTATTGCTCACGGAGGTATACGAGGTCAGCGGAAAGCAGATCAGGTGTAAGGTATCCACCAGCGGTTGTCGTACCTTCGACCTGTGCCTTGAAGTGACCGTTAGCCTTGAGCCATTCAGCAGACCGCTTGTTTCCAGCGACAGCCAATGCGAACTGTCCCATAACGTAACCCTTGTAGGACTGCTCATCACGGGTACCGCTAAACACGGACTTTGTAACGCCACCGTTAGCCCATGGCTGAACAGCAGGAGCTGCTACAGGTGCAGTCTCGCCGAGTGTCTTCATCATGTCAATGCGGGCTTCAATGTCTTTGACTTCCGACATCAGGCTTTTTGCCTGTGCGAGGTCACCACCGGAAGCGGCGAGTTCTTTCGCCGTTGCGATGTTTCCGAGTTTCTTCGACTCGAGTTGTTCAATCGTCATAGTGACATAATCTCCAAGCGGGCAAGAAAGTCTGCTCGCTCAGCGTCAGTGGAGGCTTTCACCTCCGGAGCAACGATGTCCGGTTGCGTCTCTGGCTGGTCTGCATCCCGCAGAGATTCCCAGCATTCAGGTGCCAGCCGCTTAGCGGCAGACCGGGAGAGTCCGACTGCATCCCGCAGCCGACGTTCTACACCCCGCAGGGATGCGGGTTGTATACATTTCTTACCGTGCATGGCATACAAGCCCTTTGCACGTTCGGCAAAAGCATCGACCAAGGCATTAGCCATGTCGGCACTTTCGATCACTTCCATAGCACCGGAGAGAGCATCAAAGTAAGCTTCTAGCCCTTCGTGTATCAAGTCTCCCTCAGCATCGGTGAAGACTGATGTGGCATAGTCAGCCGCTGACTGCTCCGGCATTGGAGGCATTACCATCTCTTCCATCTGTTCCATGTCCATATCCATCATAGGCTGCATGCCGTAGTACTCCTTTAGGGTCTTCACTGAGTTTCGGTACTCGGCTGGTGTCGGGGTGATGCTTGCCTCAGCGATAGGCCACCGTGTGATTTCAGCAGCAACGCCCATGCTCTTACGCTCTACCAGATGACCAGCAGCACCAGAGGAAAAACCCATCTTGCCTTGCTTGCAGAGCTTCGCAATCATGTTGCCATATTCGTCGGCCATGTCGAGCTGTGCCTCGTACCAAAGCCCGGTATCGTCCATCTTGATGTAGCCTGTACCGATGCTTTTCTTGCCGACAGCCGAATCCATACCGTGGTGGTAGTAGACGTTGAGCGGTACGCGCTGACCCTTGGCAACCGGAAAGCCGTAGTCGGTTGACTTCGTGAAATAGTCACCCTCAAGGTCGGCGGTCTTAGAATCACCAAAGCGCACCAGATAGCCCTTGACGTAGCCCAGCCTGTCGCTCTTGATACCGTCCACGGTAGATGTCAGCAAGTCCATACACCCACTATCCCACAGTGCATTTTTCATAGGTAGGTTGTTAGATCCGGTTGGTATCCCTCTAGGTCTCTAAGCGGTAGCACCCTTGTGGTAGGCCCCCAGTCGGCGTTAGGAACAACGGTTGCCATGTCACTGAGCGGCAGGCCTTCAGCGTAAAGGTTATACCGAGCAGTGCCGAGTATCTGCTGGGCTTCAATCTGTGTTAACCCCTTTAGAATCTCTTCACCGGTTGCTACCTTTGGCCGTGTATCAGGGATAGAAGAATCGCCGGTTATCTCAGCCCAGGAGAGCGTTTCCGGTATCATCACGCACCGGCAGTTATGAGATATAATGTTATTGGCGATGTACCATCCTGTACTCGTCTGGAGATTGTAAACATGACCGCTATACGCTTCGATTTGAACGTCGATGACCTCGTCGAGATTTATGAGTCCGGTAAAAGCCTCAAGCAGATTGCCGATTTGTACGGCGTTTCGCAAAAGGTTATTCGCACACGCTTGCTTCCGACTGGATGCATCAGAAAACGTGTTATTGATGACCTGCCCGAGCAAGCCATCGTGACCGATTACATAGCCGGCAAGAGCGAGAACAACATTGCGTTTGATTTCAATGTCGCTCGCAATGTGATTCGTAGAATCTTGGTCAAGAATAACATCGTTATTCGAGATCAAACCACTGCTAATAGGCTGATGATGAGCACCAGAAGTAGTGATGTCAACGCCATCAATGTGACTGCCGCACACAATGCAGTCCGAGGACGCAAACACACTTTCGAACATAGATGCAAAATCGCTAAGACCAGAGAAAGTCGAGCTGTCCCCGGCAGTGGTTATGAAATTGCCCTTGGACTCATGCTGGGAAATGAGTTTATCCCTCAAAAGGCTGTTGCTATTTACAACTGCGATTTCGCTTCCGGCACCGTCGCCGTGGAAGTTCATGGAGGAAACTTCCACAGTTTTGGTAGACACTCCGAGCGAAGCCTCAAACGCATCAACCACATCCTTGATAGTGGACTCAACATGGTTATAGTTTGGATTGACAAGCGAGTGCATCCGCTCACTGTCGGATGTGCTGATTACATAACTGCCTTTAGTAATCTTGCCAGCAGCGACCCAACCATTCGAGCTCAATATCGGGTGATTTGGGGTGACGGTAATGACGTTACCGCTTTTTACCCTGATCGTAACGACCTCACCCGTATACCACCTAGAGGATGTTCCAAGTAGGTCTGCATGAGTAACCTTGGTGTCAGGCACAAAGCAGTTCGGATGGCTTGGCATGATTTCATCGGTCTTTTGAAGCGTACCGGACAAAGCCAAGCAAGCAAGGCATACCCGCGCATCCTGCGTAGCTTGCCGCCTGAAGCCTGTAACCGCTGGATTCTCGGTATATAGTTGCCGCTGTGCTTCACGGCTTGCGCGTATCATCTCAGTACGGGCTATCGTCTCAGCTCTTGACTGACCAACCATGGCCACCCGTTGCAGTCTACGTGCCACGGTTCGAGGGCCTTCGCCAAGGCTGATGCCTTGTGCCAGACTTAGTTTCATAGCATCGGTTACAAATTGAGGGATTGTGTCAAATAACTCCGCCAGAGGGCTGCCATCACCAGCCATGCCGACAAACGTTTGGAGGGTCTCGTCAGGTAGGTTTGTCCATCCCAAACCAACGCTAACGTTGGCTGGCTTTTTTCCCGCTGCCGTTTCAACGAGGCGTTGAGTTGCCTCGTTCGCAAGGATGGCTGATTCGAGTTGTCCATCAGCGGTTATCTTTGCCCCCTCGATGCTAAACTTCTTTAGGTTTTGTCCTAGTTCCTCAATGTTACTAATGATGCGCTGTCGCATAAATTCAATCGTTGCGCTTGGTGGTTCGCCATTGGCTTCTCGTTCTGCGATGCGGTCTTCGAGTGCTTGCAGTTCCCGTATGCTCGCTTTGCTGGCAGCACGGTATGCCCGTTGCATCTTGGATATGGCTACGCCTTCACGCTCCAGCAGGTCGTTGCGGAACTTCTGACCAGCCGCGTAGATTCTAGCGGTGCCGCTGTCTACTCGCTTGAGCTGATCTCCAGCTCGTACCCGTAAAAAGGGTGGCTCTTATACACTACCCCCGGAGTGCATACGTGGTCACCATCAAAGCTCTTACCGTCTGCTTGTATCTGGTCACGCTTCGATGTTGACCAAGCAAAACCGGCATCGCCGCCCCATAGATCCCATGCAACTCGACCGGGCGAAGGATAACCAGGCTCACCAGCGCTAAAGCCTTCGGCCTTCTTATCGACTTCATGACGGGAGAAGAATGAGTACATCCGCAGGATTGTGTCTTCGGATAACTTCTCACCGTTCACAATCTGGTTTGCACGGGTCAAGCCTATGATCGTACCGCCGGGCTCACCGTCTTCATGCCATGCCAGAGCCCTACGAGCCGCATCCTGCATTCCTTGGTTCGGGATGTACTTTAGGCTGATTGACTTAGCCGGTGTGATTGTTCCAATGTTCTGGGTAGATATTGCCGTTGGGTGTAGGATGCCTTCGTCTTCTGGCGTTGGCTCCATGCTTGCAATGCGCTTTGCTTCCGCTCGGTCAATGATTCCAGCCTTAAATAGGCGCTCGGCACGTTGAGCTGCCGCGCTTAGGTCATCAGCCAATGAGCGCACCTGCGACACGTCAAACTCAAGATAATCACCGGGTTGTGTCTCATTGAAGTCCGGGAGCAGATGGATGGTAATAACGTCGGCAATGGCGCGGAATAGCGGAATCATTCCATCTTCCCATGCCGCCTGCTGGGCTCTCTCATAATTGCTGTAGGTGGACCGCTCAAGGCCAGAGCCAAGGCCCAGCACCATGGGGTTGAGTCCAAGAGCAGAGCAGATGCGCTCCTCCGGCACACGCCGGATAGCATCTAAGGCTAAGTCGTTAGGCGTTAGGGATACCCTATCCATCTTGTAGGGGCCGTTCATGACGACCACGCCGCCAGCATTATCGCCGGTTAGGTCTTCACGCATCTGGCGCTTTATCTGCCGGGCATCATCGATGCTGATGTCTACGCTGGTGTCCTTGGCATCTGGGCCAATGATGATAGACGGCATGGCGCCATTCGCCAAGAGGCCATAAGCAGCTGAGGATGCCACATTGTCGGTGCCAATCTCGCGTAGCATAGCCTGTAGCGGTGAGCGCCCAAGGCGGATATCTAGAGGCTCACGACCGTACCGCAGGTGAATCATGTCCTCGAGCTTGATGTCGAATGTACGGCCATCGGTCTGATACTTGTACATGGTGAGCGGGTTAGTGCCATCACCTACAGGTCGCACCATGTCGAACGGCAGGAACTGAAGGCCAATAACTTGACCATCGATTGTTGATCGAATCTTCCGTAGGTACGCGTTGCCGAAAAGTTTGTAGTCTTGGAGGAACCAACCCCATACGAGATTTGCAGGTAAGCCGGGCATAGGCTCGGCGATGAGCTGAAGAACAGGATGGTCAGGTAGTGCGTCTGCTTGTGAGCCATCTACAGGCCGGTAGACTTTGGCTACACCCTGTGACCAGTTCCTGACATACCAATCAATAGCCACTGCCACGATGCCGTTCAGTCCAAGGTCACCAGCTACGGCACTCCAGTCCTTATGGCTTCCAGGGAGTGCCCTGCGTAGCCGGGAGTATAGCTGCCCGTTGCCAAAGCCGGTAAGCATACGATCCATGCTTTGCGCTAAAGGAAGCGGAAGCGCCTCGGTTTGGTTGGCTACGGCTTTACGTCCAAGGAAGCGGTCAAAGATACCCATGCTCCCAGTATCCCACAAAAAGAAAAAGCCCCCTTGCGGGGGCCTGTGGGCTTGAGTGGTTTAGATTGTTTTCATCTCGTAGCGGTATGCGTCTCCGCTTACGATGTAGGTCTTGACGTTGCCGTCTTCGCTTGAGCCTTCGTAATACCAAGATGTCTCAGTGTCTGCGTTCATCTTGATGAGCGACTCTGCCCATTCACCGGCACACTGCCAAGTACCAACCGGTGCTACATCAACAACCACGCCATCCTCAGTCAACACTTGGCGAATCTCTTTGTTTGCGGTCTTCAGTTTCATATCTCTATCTCCCTGCTTGATGTAGATAATATACACCGCCCGTGTATATCTCGCAAGGGTATAGGTAGATATATTTTAGACGGCACCCCAACTCTTACGCTGGCCGCACATCTGCCAAGCATAGGCCAGTGCGTCTACTACGTCATCATGCCTACCAACGGGGAAGGATAATAGCTCATCTTCAAAGTATGCCGGGAGCCCTTGGCAGTGCATTACTTGGCTTTGCTCGTACCGGGCTTCCAGAGGCGCAAAGCGGGTCACTTTGTCACGGTCTGGCCGGATGCCCCGGATAGGTAGTTTCGTGCGCCTTAGAAGCTCCTGCACAACAGCGGCTTGATATTGCACTTGCTCGATGCCGATCATGCTAGGTTTCCACTTATCGGCCATGGCTTCGATGAATCTCAGGACAGCTGCAAAGTCTGAGCGGGTACGGTTGATGTCTCTAACGTAGATCGTGCCATCGTCACCACGGCTCACTACCGCAACGCCGGTGTAGTCGGCTTCGCTCTTGGTGCTGATGGCAAGGTCCACCCCGATGTAGGTTGGTAAGCCATCAGGGCAATCGCCGTAGCGCAGCCACTCCCGTTTGATACGCGCTCCCGCAGCATCGACGAACTCTGCCAAATACTCTTGCCTAAACGCGATGCTCGGCAGTGATTCCCCCGCCTTGCCTACTTCCTCAGCATCAATCCAAGGGTTAGCGGTAGTTGGCATCTGCCAAGACATCCAGTCGGCATCAGTAGCGGCTTGGTTGTAGAGGGTACGGAAGTAGTTGGAGCCCTTGGGAGTTGACAGAAAGAACGCGTCCCCCTTGTAGTCTGTGAGTGTTGGGCGTATGGCTTCAGTCCAGGCTTGTTCTAGATGCCTCGCCATCGCGGCTTCGTCAATGATAACCCGCTTGTACTTACGACCACGGGCAACCGTGCTAGGGTCATCCAAAGTCCAGTAATCGATAGCCGCCCCGGTTATAAGCTCGATACGTGGTGCAGGTGTTTGAACAGCTCGCCGGATCACAGGAGCATATATCCGCTTATGGTCGTTGTATGCCTCTTCTAGCAGTCTGTAGGTCGGGGCAAACCAGGCACAAGGTAGCCCGTCAATCAATACCGGGTCAGATAAAAGGTTACCGCCCAGGGTGGTTTTTCCAAAGCGTCGGCCTACTCAGCCACAGGCAAGGACGTTATAGCGCCTTGCCTGTGCCATTATCACCTGCTGTGCTTCATGAGGTCGAGGGAGAACCAATCGTATGTCAGGCATTCTTCACCCGCATGGTACAATGTTTTATATGAAAAGAGTATGTGAAACCTGTCATCGTGAATATGATACTCCACCGAGTATGCGCCCAAGATTCTGTAGTGCTAAGTGTTGTGGAGAAAGTAAGCGGAAAGCATTAACTAAGTTATGCATTGTTTGCCAAGCATCCTTCAGTACTCCACCAAGCAAAGATAGCATTTATTGCAGTAAGAGTTGTCACCGTACACATAAGAACACAATCGATAATCCATCGTGGACTCGTGATGTGTCGGGCGAGAATAATCCAATGTTTGGTGTTCAAAGGTTTGGTAAAGACAATCCGATGTTTGGCAAACGAAAAGCTGAATGTGCTTTATGGAAAGGTGGCAGGAAAGTTAGAAAAGATGGTTATGTCATCATCGCCGTTGCAGATGATTATTTGAATCCTTGTGACACATCATCATCTGGAACAAAGTATGCGTTAGAACATCGGGTAGTCATGGAACAACACATCGGTAGACCATTGTTGAAAACTGAGGTTGTCCATCATATTGATCAGAACCCAAGCAATAACAACATAGACAACCTTCAGTTATTTGCATCGCATGAAGAACATCTCCGAATAGCGCATGGCAAACGATAGCGCATTATGGTTTGTCTGCGTACTCCACGATCACCTTGACCGGGCTACCGTCTGCGCCGGTCTGCTCTACCCGGCTTGACCAGTCGGCTTTATGCTTACGTTCAAGCCACCACGCCGCCGCTTGCCAAGTCGTGCGGGTTGCATCTTGTATGACCTGAAGGTTCCGCAGTTCCGCTTCACCCTCCGCTTTTTCTACAGCGTATGAAAATTCAGAATATTCCCTAAGCCAGTTGGCAAGTGTAGTCTGATCAATACCAGCGGCAGCACAGGAAGCCCTGCGGGTGTTACCACCTCGCAGAGCGTCTGTGAGCTTGGCTACCGTTGCCGGTGTGTACTTGGTTGGTCTACCTGCTCCGGGTTGTGCTGCCATCTAGACTCTCCTCAATGTTTTCTGTAGCTGCCCACAGCAGGGCATCTCTCATCTGCTGATCGGTGATGCCTTGGGCTTTAGCCCTGCGCTTCACATCTTTATACAGCCAGCGTGTATACATCTCCGACCATACCACCACGCATCCAGCCCCAACCAAAGCACCAATAGCAAAAGGAATCATTCGGTTACATCTGCCTCTTCTAGTTCTAAAAGTCTGTAGTACAAATCCCATGATGCAACCGTTAGTTTTTCTTCAGCCTTGATGTCAAAGTTATCCCAAAGGTTGTCTTTAAAATCAAAAACCACTTCACACCTGATTTCGTGATTTTGTCCAGACTTATAAATAAGCTTCCAGTTATCATCATCAACACGCTCAAGTATTAGCGTTTTATCTAAAAATGCTACACCTTGATAATCTTTAGGCTTTTTGTTTTCCAAATGCACCAATTCGCGTTGCATCCATGACAACTGCCTTGCACACATAGCCATTGTTTCTTTAGTAACTTTTAGCTCAATCATGTTGCTACCTCCCATATCGGCTCCCCGGTTACCGGATTGTACTTACCGATCATCCAGTCTTCAGTAAACAGATCACTAGCGGTAAGCCAGATGACGCTATTGTTTTCTTTGACCTCTGTACCCTCTGCAACACTGAAGGTGTCCCATAGCTCAGAGAACCGGAAGTGTAGCCCTTCAGGCCACAAAGCCCGGCGTATAGGCTTCTCTGCTAGCAAGGCATCAAGTGCCTGGTTGTACTTCATCTTATTATCATCCAGTCTGCGGCCATGACATCAGCACCACGGAAGTAAGCCGGGCCTGCATGATGCCGGTTCCCAGCCCCGTCAAGCTTGTACATAACAAGCTGCCCGTGCTGTACGGCATAGTGGATTCTTGCGCCATCCCGGCAAAGATACTTGCCGTCCCTCATATGCACCAAGGCACCGCTAAAACCTATCCGAGCAGTGTAGTGTGCTGTTACGGGTGCAAAGCCTGCTACCTCATCGGTACACATCTGCTGGTACCCGAGGCCTTGAGCGTAGGCCAGCAGCTCCGGATTGCGTAACCACTTCTCTACTTGTTGCCGCCTAACGATATTGTCAGCGTTAGACCAACTGCCAGTAGTGGCATAGATTTCCATCGCCTGCCGGATGCGTTCTTTCTTTTCTTCGATACTAAATGCTAGTGCCATTTAGATCCTCGGCTTTCAACAAACGAGTATATTGCTTGCTACCTGCCCGTGTAAAGATTCTGCCATCGTCAGCAAGTTTAGCCAATGCTCTATTGTAAGTGGCCTTTGCAAATCCATACTCGGAAAGGTTTTGCTTGCAATCTCGTGTTGACAATAAACCTTTATTCTTCTTTAGCTCAAAAACAATAATGCTCGCGCATTGATCCAGCCGTGTATCAAACTCTGACGTTACTGCTAATGCATACGCCTCATTTAGTTTGCTCATTACTTATCTCCCTTGCATCTGTAACTACACGATCGGCATACTCCCTTGAGCGTGTCACAAGGTAAGCGGCGTACCAAAGTACTTTTAGCCGGTCTTCTTCCGCCTGGCCTTTATGCTCCTGCCGTTGAAGGTATTTGAGAATGGAGCCGGACACAAAGTCCAGCCCCCAGTCTTCGATTACCGCCAGAGCATCAAGCTTGCCGACCGTGTAGTGGTTTCTCACCTAATCGTCATATCCATTTGAATGGTCTGGGGTATCGCCAAACTTACGATATGCCGCTAGTTTTGCTTCAGATAATGACTTACCTTGTTTTGACATCAACCACTTGACATACAAAACCTTGCGCTTGCCGACCGGTACGGTCGTGTCATTGAAGCTGACAAACGATGATTTCTTTTTACTCTCCATCGAATGGATCCTCAATATCATCGACTACCGGTACAGCCTTACGCAGGGGCTTTGGTGCGGATTGCTTGAACGGCTTAACTGTCTCAATGATGTTGCCAAGCTCGCCGTTCATCTTCTGTCTAGTACCGACCACAACCTACCACTGTTTGCCCTTGAGAGCGTTGATGTCAAGGTTTTGGTATTCAGTGCGATCCATGTGCTTACCAGTCATGCTATCTAGCAGGATGGTCAATTTCGCTTTGTCGTTACCATAGAAGGTTTTTGTAAACTGCACAAAGCGGAAGGGTTGCCCGTCATCGTCACCAACTTCGGTTGTCTCAAAAACAAACTTGAGGTTTGGTTCCATCACGTTAGGGTCATCAAACGATTTGCCTTGGATTGCTTCGATGTCAATCAAGGCACAGGTGTAGATACCTGCCTCGGCTACTGCGAACCTTTTGCCGCTGCCTTCAGCGTACGAACCATGCTGTGCAAAGAATCCCATTACTTACTCCTTCAAGCCATCGGCTTATTCACGGCACTATTGCCATGCAAACTATATACCCACCAAGGGGATAATGTCAAACCTTTATTTTTCTTGGCAATGCAGTTCCCCGCTTCATGCGGGGGAACTGTTTTGCTCTCTCATATCCCCCTAACGCCCTCCGGGCTAGGGGGGGTTCTTAGGGGGGGATTTATCCTCCTGTTCCCATTCTCTAGATCTAAGGGGAACAGGTCGTTGGGAACCGGTCAAAACATACTTTTAGGGCTATAAAACTTTACTCCCCTCTGGCCATTTATGACGTTCAACATCTCTTCATCTTCCAGCCCTTGCAGTGCTTTGACTACATCAGCTTTACGCTTCTTGATGCCTTCAGATATCTGCTGACTGGTCACGCCTGGAGTTGTATCGATGTAGTCCAAGATAGCCTGATCCATGCTCTTCTCAGCTGTAGCAACGTCAATGCGCTGAATCTCCAAATCGTTTGGAGTGTTAGCGTGAATCTTAAACTCAAAGTTTAGTTGGTCTTCAAATGGACTACGCCGTTGCTTCACGGTCTTGACCGTGTAGTGTCCAAACTTGTTTTCGATTGACAGCACGGTTTCTGCCTGTGCGGCTATCTCTACTGCCCCGCGCATACTTTCATGCCCCAGTGACCCTGTAGCGCCCTTACGGGCATGGTGTAGAACCACGAGCGCCGCTCCTGCATCCGTAACCTTTTTGAAGTGCTGATAGAGCTGCGACATTTCGGAGTTGCTATTCTCATCTAGGTTATGAACCCGGACAAAAGTATCAATAATGACGATGTCTATCGAATGTTCTTTGACAAAGTCGATGATGTCTTCAAGGTCATCCGGATCCGTAAACTTGATGTTTTCATTCACAAAAGAATGCAGCCCTCGGCAGGCTTCAGGGTAGAGCAGGTGGAACCGGTTATTGTATTCACCTACGCCCATCTCTTCGTTGACGTACAGAATCTTTGACACGACACAAGGGGCAAGGCTCATCCACATCCCGCCACACTGAGCAGCTCGCACAAGGTCTGCCGCCATCCAAGACTTGCCGCTACTTGGTGGGCCCGCAAAGTAATGGATGGCTTGACGGGCTATTACGTGCGGCACGATCCATTCTGTGTCCCGGCTCTTAGCCGCTTCTTCCTGCAACCTGTCCCAGTCCCAAGGTATCTTTTTCTTCCGTGCTACCTTTGGCTCCAGGGACTTAGCACGATCCGCTAATAGTTGTTTTACGGCTAGTTCTTTGGTAACCATCTCGCGTACGCTAAGTGACCATTCAGCCCAAGCCCGTCCGACCTTTTCGCTGATTTCAAACGGCTGTAAAGCCGGGTCAAGCCAGTTGCGGTTGAATCCTTGCGCCGCTTCCAGCGCTCCATCGTAATCTAGCCCAGTGCTACGCAGGTATCCGACATAAGCCGTGATGGCATTGTCTCTGCCACCGTAAGGCCCGCCGCCTTCAGGGTGCCGTTGATACAACTTGGCAAGGGTGCCATCACCTGACGGCTCACCCGGTTGACGCTCTTTACGCTCCGGCTTGATGTCCGGTACAAGGGGGATATCCCAAAAGTCTTTATCCAAAGTAATGCTCCATAATC